>Ga0137302_10357_pt1 | contig 25619 bp, 29 predicted proteins | sample Ramsor2O_GlcNAcB_FD_97184 | JGI IMG/M metagenome (GOLD analysis project Ga0137302, IMG submission 97184) | Mouse cecal microbial communities from Vienna, Austria - N-Acetylglucosamine amended with D2O_GlcNAcB | ecosystem: Host-associated > Mammals > Digestive system > Large intestine > Cecum... | reverse complement strand
CGAACAATTAAACGGTCGGATTGATATCTTAGAAAAAGAAAACGCGGATTTAAAAAAAGAAAACCAGTTATTATTAAATGATAATGCACGTTTAAAGAGTATCATTAATAATGACAGTTCTAATACCTCCAATCCTCCTTCTACAGATCAAAAAAGCAGAAAACCGGCAAATACCTATAATGGGAGGGAAAAGACTGGGCGTAAGGCAGGAGGGCAGCCATTTGATCCGGTCATCCAGTTTCATGACCATAAAGTTTCTGTCTTTTGAATTCCATGCCTTAAATTTACTTCCATCAATCGATACAAAACCCGTATCCAAATCTACAGATATCCGTTTTGTAAATTCCTTGAATATTCTTTTCATACAGTCAATATTATCTTTCCTAAAATCTGAGCATGTGATACCGAGGTTTCGTGTCACTACTGTATTTGATGTATCGCAGACGGATGGAAAGCCGCTGCCGGAGTTTGGAATAGAAGATTTGACTGCCAGTGTGGAAAATTACGAGGCATTTATGCAGGCCATTACCAGCGTTTCCCCGGTTCCTATCCGGTATGATGAGATTGAGGGGGAATCCCATGGTTATTATCACCTGGTGGATAAGGAGATTGTCATTCAAAGCGGCATGAGCGAGAGCCAGACCATGAAAACGGCAATCCATGAGGTCAGCCATGCGAAGCTCCATGACAGGGAAATCATGGAGGAACTGGGGATTCAGAAGGATAAGCTGACAAGGGAAGTGGAAGCCGAAAGTATCGCTTACTGCGTGTGCCAGTATTTTGGATTGGACACCTCGGAGTATTCCTTTCCGTACATCGGAAGCTGGAGCAGCGGCAAAGATATGAGGGAGCTTCGATCTTCCATGGACACCATCCGGAAAACAGCGGGAGAGTTCATTGATTCCATGACAGCGCAGCTTCAGGAAATTTTAAGAGATGGGCCGGAAATAGAGGAAATCCGTATGGATGATGTGGTTTTACGCATATCCGGAAGCATGGGGTCAGACTATGAATATTGCGTAGTAAAAAATATGACGGTTGGACAGCTGGAAGAAGCGGTCAGAAGTTATGACCGTCTGGTAGCGGAAGATGCCTTTGTTGAGAATGATGTTTCCCTGGAAGAATATCTGGAGGAACGAGGGGCAAAGGTAACAGCCATCTATGCGAGCAACGGATTAGGGGAAGATTACCCGGTTGATTTCTTTGATGTGGAATATGATGTGGACACAGGGATTGCGGTTTTGGGAGAACTGGGCGCACAGAGACAGGCGGAAATGCTTATCGCAAAGTTAGAGTACAATAAGACGGTCTTTACCGATGTCCAGAGAAACCTGATTACCAATTATGCTTATAAGTTTGACAATGTGGAAAGGGCACGTTTCTTGATGGAGGCTATTATGCAGGCGCATGAGGAAACAAATACCAGAGCAATCTTTACAGTGATGCAGGCAGCACAGGAAGAAATTGACAGCCTGCCGGATAGTATGGTGGGGCTGTCAGAAATGCACCAGTCGGGCTACCAGAGAGACAATATGCTTCCCGTGAAAAAGGAACGGGCACACGAGCTGTTTCAGGAGGGATATGAGATATTTGCCCTTTATCTGGATGACACAACGGCTGAACTGGAGGATGAAGCGGAAATAGATGCTTACGAAGGTATGCTTGGTGTGCACAGGGAAACGTGGGAGAGATACCACAGCATGGAAAAGAAACAGGGAGAAAGAGAAAAAGAACCGGACAGGACAAATGAGGATTTACTGCTTAACGGCGAAGATAATTATTATGGAATTTACCAGATAGACCATGACGGGGAAGGGGCAAGATACAGTTTTATGAATATGGCGGAGCTGAACCGTAACGGTGTTGCGGCAGAACGCTCAGATTATAATCTGGTTTATGTGGGCAGACTGAAGAAAAGTGACACGCTGGACTCACTTTATGAGAAGTTTAATATCCATCACCCGGCTGACTTTACCGGGCATTCCCTTTCTGTCAGTGACGTGGTGCTTCTTCATCAGGCAGGAGAAAACAGAGCTTATTTTGTAGACAGTTTCGGGTTCACGGAAGTACCGGGGTTCTTTCTGGAAAAGAAATGGGAGCTTGATGTGGCGGAGGAAAACAGAGAAATGGTTTTTAAGGTGTCAGACCGTATGATTGGCGTAAGAATGGCAAGAGACGGTTTTGATTTCCAGATTTATGATGAGCATTATAACATGGTGGAAAAAGGCCATTATGATGATCCGGCGCTGCCAATGGAGGATATTGCGTTAGATGTGGTACGGGACAGGAGCGGTTCCATTTTTGACCGGGATACACATAAATCATACCGTCCGTATGCGTGGGGACATATGCATCTTGATGATGAGCTGGTTGAGGTAGACCGTGAAGGCTTCCATAATGAACTGGATGCCGCAAATGCCAGGTTGGACGCAGCAGCTGTGACAGAAAGGACTTTCCAGTTGGAGGTGGAAGGCCATTCGGGAACCTGGCATACAGTGGAAGCACGGGAGATTATGAATGAAATGTTTTACCGGATGGAGCATGATACATACGGTGATTCCGTTGCCGGCATCCTTGTGAATGCGGAAGGTGAATTGGTAGCACAGGATTTGGAGCATGGATTTGACCGTGGAGCAATGGAAGCAATCAGGGAGTATTTTGTGGAAAAAGGGATAGAATGGGAACCGGAAACACAGGAACAGCCACGGGCGGATGTTTTGGGGGAAACAGTTTATCCCCCGGTTTATAGCCATACCCTTGCTTATGCAATGGAACATGGTGCTGCTGATGAATACCTTGATTCCAGAAAATTGAATATTGACTGTAAAAAGGCGGTAGAGGATGCAATCCGCAGCCATTTTGACGGGATGCATCTTGCGGCAGATGCCGTGGACACTGTGCTGGCGGAATATGGCGGGGAAAGGCTTTCCTATGTCCTTGCCTGCACAGTGCAGTATAAAGAATCGGACGGACGGTTTTCAAGGGATACAAAGGCATGGGCAGCAAGTATTTCTGTCCCGGAAAATATCAGCAGGGGGATTGACCTGTTATGTTGTGGAGAGCCATCCGGCTGTGTTGGATGGTTTTATTGGGATTGCCAGGGATAAATTTGCAGAATTGGAAAAGGCGCAGAAACAGGAGAAAACGGAACCGTTCATTGCCCGGTATTATGTGGTAAATGACGCATACGGGGTAAAAGCGGAGGGGGAGTACCAGTATTTTGAGGCTATGGAAACTGCCCTTTCTGCATACAGTGAACTTCCAAACCATCTGGACAAGCAGCTTGGCATGGAGAGTACAGAACAGCCGCCATCCCGGATGCCTCTGATCAACTGCAGAAATGGCATCGAAGATATGGAGGATATTGAGTTTGACTCATTAAGCGGGAAGTGGATAAATGACGAGGTGACAGATGCTTATAATAAGGCGCAGTTTTATCTGGATAATAAAGATTCGGATATTGTTTATGAACTTCCAGCCCCAAAAGGTTATTTTTATATCCAGACAACCGCTGAGGGATTCTATGATTATACTTTTTATGACAGGGACTATCAGGAACTGGATGGAGGCATTTATGAGAATGCAGATATTTCCGTTCAGGAAGCCGTGGAAGAACTTCTTGCAGAGGAAGGGATACGTTTGGAAAGCTGCCATACGGTAAGCTGGTACGAATTTATGGACAAAGTAGCTGAGATTGTACAGGCAGATGTGCGGAAGAAAGCTGCGGAGTTTACAAAAGAAGTTTCAGTATTGACAGGGGAGCAGGCAAATGTGCTTGATAAGGTCGCAAGGGCATCCGGCATGGATTGCTGGTTTTCTATTGGAGAGGACAATTCCTATATTTTCGATTTTGAGAATAATGAGAAACTATCTCTCGAAGAGGGGATACAGACCTTGCAGGAGGGCATGATTTCCTATCAGGATTATGAAATGAGCGCAGAAGAAATATCTGTTTTTGAGGATTTGCTGATAAAGCTGGGGATTGAGCCTGTGAGAGAGGAATTGTCATTGACTTCCAATATGACAGAACCGGAAAAATCTTTGGGAGGGCTGTGCCGTGCAGAGATTGAGGAAACTGTGCTTTGTTATGCGCAGGCGCAGATTGATGAAATGGGATTGGCGGATGAAGTGAAGCTGCTCGGCGCCCGTGTTTATGGCAGCCGAACCAAGGAAGGGTTGTACCATGACGGTTCCGATGTGGATGTAGTGCTTTCTTACACCGGGAATATCCGTGAGGATGATTTTTTCAATATACTGCATGAGGATGGCATGAGGATGGCAGGGCTGCCGCTTGATATGAATCCAATCTCAACAGAAAAGACAGGCACATTAGAGGAATACATGGAAAATGCGGAGCAATATCTGGATGGGAAAAAGGCACAGATACTGACAGGGGATATTGTAGAGTTTGAGATGAAGTACGAAACAGATTTGGATATGCTGGCATTTTGGGATGGGGAAACTGAGATAGAAACGGAGCCAATCTATCAGGTGTACGAGATTATTGGCAATGCGATTGAAAGAAAGGATACCGACAAATTTACGGAACACTTGAAGCAGGTCATTGAAATGCATGGGGCAGAGGAACCGATTGTAAAAGATGCGGCAGATCTGTTAGGGAGACTTACTGGGGAAATTGCTGCAGTCCTGCCTGATCCTAAGATCAGTTTCTATGTGGCAGAGTGCATGGAGTTTCCGGTACTTGGTGCGTATTATGACAATCTGACGCTTCAGGAAGCAGTACAAAAATATGAAGAAATCCCTGCGGACAGGATAAACGGGATAAAAGGAATTGGATTCCGACTGGAGGATGGAAGTACCTATGACGGGGACTATGGGCTGATGTCCGGCGGGGAGATTTTAAGGGATTCGATTGACCTCGTGCTCCACTATAAAGAAAGCCCATTGGTGCAAAAAGCGATTGTGGATATGGAAGCGATCTTTGCCGAGCAAGGTATACAGAAAGCTGTGGAACCGAAAAAAGAGCCAGCACAGGCAGCAGATCGAGCTGTTCAGGAAGATGGCCGGCAGAAAAAAGAAACTGGTTCCAGAGAAGAAAAAGTGCCTGAAAGGGAACCGAAAACGAACAATCCGGCGAAGGAGCCAGGGAATGGCAGAAAGGAGTCTGTGCTGAAAGCTCTCCGGGAACGGCAGGCCAAGCTAAAACCACAGGGGCAGGAAAAGCAGCCGAAGGATAAAACAAGTCAAGAGAGAAAGGGGAACAGGATTTATGAGAAAAGTAACTTTTGTACAAAATGAGATGTTAGTCATGGCGATGTTTGATGCCGGAAACCGGAAACATACGTTACAGAGGATCGAAGAAGTGATCCCTTATGTCCAGGATGATGCGGAAGTCCTGCCTTTGGTTGTAAATACCATTGAGAAAATGAAAAGGCTTTCCGATGCAGAATTTCATAAGCTGGATTTGGAGCCGTATAAGCAGGAACCGGAGGACGAGGAATGAAGCTGAATCAGTTTGCTATCTATCAGCTGAAAATGGATGCGGAGACAAGGAAACTTTGTTTCCGCACCTATCAAAATCTGCTTGATGAAAAGATAGAGGTAAGGATAGAAAACTACGATCAGGTGTATCTGGCAGCGGCACTTCCGGGCGATTGTGCAGAAAAGATATGGGAAAGGCTTAGAGACAGACCACCCAGAAAATTCAAAGGGCATCATGCAATCAGCGTGAGTGATGTGCTGGTTTATAATAAGAAAGGGGTTGTCACTGCCTATTATATAGAAAAAGAACGGCTTATTGTCCTCTCCGGTTTCATCCGTATTAATTCCTCCAGTGCGCTGATTTCCATGGAAACAGATGATTTCAAGGTTGAGGGGACGAAAGGAAACTGGATTGCTGCGGATGAAACCATCGTTGACGGAAGGCAGTTTTTTCTTTTACAGAATGATATTTACAAAGATGATGTTCCTTATGTTGTTGTGTCAGAGGATGGGAAGGTAGTCACTGATGACAGCAGAGGGTTTGATGAAGCTACGATCCAGGCAATCCGGGATTTCCTGCATCCACCGGAAAAGTCTTTGCCGGTTCCTGAGAAACCACAGATGGAGCAGTGGCAGAGATATTTTGAAAACGGGGAATATCTTCGCAGTGCGGAAATGGTGGAAGAACAAAATTACAACATGATTGACGGCAGGATGAATAACATTTCCAGTAAGAAGCAGTCAAAGCAAACGGGGAAGGTTAGGACTTCTGTTCTTAATAAGCTGCACAAAAAACAGAGGGAGATTGCGGTAAGAAGTGGAAAACAGCAGCCGGAACAGGTCATGGGGGCAGATATGGAGCGTAACCGGAAATAGGAGAAAGAAGGATGCCAGGCAAAAGGGAGTTTTCTATTTGCCTGGTATTCTTTTGTGTTATATGGTATGCTGATTTCCAAAAGGAATGTATGATTATAATTTTGATAATGGCAGTTGGATGATAGAAAAGGACGGAATGAATGGGTAGAAAAAAGAGTGGAACAACAAAAACGCAAAGAAAAGAAATCAGGCTGCAGAAGGCAAGGCAGTGGATATTGACTTACAATGGAACACCGAAGCATATGGCAAAGCACTACAAAAAGAGGTTTCATGTTGACATTACCACAGCGGTTCACGACTTGCAGGAGATCGGTGTGGTATTTACACAGGAATATTTAGATGCTGTAAAGCGGAGTGAGGAAGAACGTATCCGCCAGAAACGTTTAGAAAAAGAGCGAAAGGTACAGCAGGAACAGGATTTCTTGTATGAAGATTCGGATGATGTGTATGCGTTTATTGCTGGATATACAGGTGGTGGTGTCCCGTATGGAATCACATGGGAGGAGCTTGGACTTGAACCATATGCGTCTTATGAAGAACTCATGGAAGCATATGACAGGATGGACAGGCAGAGAGAAGATGGGATGTTTGAGGAAGATGAGGAGCTTTGGGATGAGGGTGATTTATACTGAAAGCAGAAATTTGGAATTAAACAGCACGGCTTGTAAACCTCAAACTGCTATGGTATGATATAAACAGCAAAAGAATATTCTGTTGGTGATGCAGCATATAATAAAGGTGGTGAATCCTTTGGGAGTAAAAGATACAGTGACAACAAAATATATGCGACAGAATGAAATCTTTGCTGACGCCTTTAATTATTTTGTATATGGCGGCGAGCAGATGATCAATCCGGAAAGCCTGGAGGAACTCGATACCCGTGAGATAGATGTCCCTTATGGTGGAGAGAAGGGTGCGAAGCAGCCGGTGCAGAAAACCGGGGATGTGATCAAATCGGTCATTGCGATGGTGGATAAACGTACCGCTTATCTTCTTCTGGCAATCGAGAATCAGTCAAATATCCACTATGCGATGCCGGTAAAAAATATGGTGTATGATGCCCTTCAATATGCGAAGCAGGTAGAAGCGGCGATAGCTTCCCATAAAATGTCCGGTGATTATAAGGGTGTAGATAGTGACGAATATCTGTCAGGTTTTATGAAAGAAGATCGGCTGTTACCCGTGGTAACATTGGTCATATATTTTGATTCAAAAGAGTGGGATGGCCCGTTATCTATTCATGAAATGTTTGATAAACAGGATGCGAGGGTGCTTGCGCTGGTTCCTGATTATAAGATTAACTTGCTTGCACCGGCTTCGATAGAAGATGAAGATTTTGGAAAATTCCAGAGTTCTTTGAAAGAAGTGTTGTCATTTATCAAGTATGCAAGAGACAAGGATGAATTGAAAAAGGTATTGGATGCAGACGAATCTTTCCGCCATTTGGGGAGAGAAGAAGTGGATGTATTAAATGCCTGCGTAGGTGCAAAGATAGCAGTCAAAGAAGGTGAGGAGGCGATTGATGTGTGTTTGGCAATACAACATATGAATGAGGAAGCGGCTCAGAAGGAAAGAATTTCTACACTGTTCGCTAACATTTAGAACCTTATGGAAAAAATGGGATGGTCTGCGGAACAGTCTATGGATGTATTAAGCGTTTCCGACAGTGACCGAAGGGCACTTTGGCAGTTGCTTAAATAAAATGCAGAATGAGCCGGGCAGTATCAATCAAACAGATACTGCCCGTTTTTTACACTAGGAAATATCATGATTTGGGGTACGGTCAGATTCTAACGTATGTGGCTGTCCGAGGATGCTGTCCACATTGGAGCAGACTGTCCGCAACTCTTTCTGGTATTCCTTGAAATAATGATAGGTGTCATATTGGGCTGACCGCTTTATGGTCAGTTTTTCTTTTTCAGCCTTTAGTGACTTCATGGATGGGATTTTCCCATCAGCATTTTTCTCTTTTAAAAATTTGACTGCAGATTCATAAAGCTCAATTTCCGTCTGGTGTTCCTGACGGGATTTTTTCTTATTTCTGGATTTCAGCATTTGTGCAAAAACCGGTTTGTTGGCAAGATACTGTCCAGTATAATGAATCTGTTGATTGATATTTTTTAAACTTGCTTCGGTAGCCTTGACTGCTTTCCTGGATTCCTTGCACTTTTCAGAAATATCATCAAAAGTCATTTGTAGATTTTCCCTGGTGTCATAGTGGTGCTCCTGCACATAGGCAATGGTTTTCGCCATTTGCTGTAAGTTAGAGATCTTTATTTTCTGTGCATAGGCATGACTTTGCTGCGCCTTCACATTGTTCTGGAGGTCAACAACCAGTCGTAAATCGGACTTAATAAATAGGATAGCAACCGGATCGGAAGAATAATCATAATCAGGATTGTATTCAAAAAAGCTGTGTTTCTTTTTTTGCGGATTGGCAGGAGGTTCCGGCAAATGTTCTGTTTCTGAAATGTCCGGTGTCTCCTCCAAACGATTCTGGTTTTGTTCAAATAATTCCATGAGGTAATCTTTGCAGTAATGTGTCCCCAGTGCCCGGTCAGTGATATTCCGGTCACGATCAGGGTGGAGATAACTAAAACGTCCCCTGCGGTCTGTAAGCGTGATATGATATTTTTCCCTCAGCCCGTTTTTGAAATCTTCCAGATTTTTTGATTGGGAAGCGATATCTTTTATGGCATCCCGTAAAAATTGTTTCTGCGTTTGAAAGGTTGTCCGGCGTGGCTTCATGCCATCGGCTATAATCTGTTCGTTGCGCTTATCCAAATTTTCCTGTCCTCTGCGGGCTGCCCAGTATTCCTTCTGGGTGATTTTATTCTTTGATGGGGAGAGCAGATCAACCTGATAAAGATTTTCCCTGTGGCATATATCCATGACCGATTGCTGCAGGTGTTTCAGATAATCATTTGTTAAATGGTGCTTGTAACCGGCACGGCTGTCACAGGGTCGCTCCATGAATGGTTGTTGTTCAACATCCAGTTTGCGGAGAGAGTTAATAATAATATGGACGTGGATATTTCCGCTTCCATTGTGACCGTCCGTATGCGTACAGACGAGAGCCTGATGACCGGGAAAATTCTTTTTTGCATATTCCATTCCCAGGGCTTGTGCCTGTTCTTCGGTCAGGCCATGATCGTCTTTATCCTTCGGATCAAAGCTTAAAATGTAATGATGGGATTTGATGTCAGCATAGTGCTGGTTTTTGTGATACTGGGCGTTGAGCTTTTCGCACTCTTTGTCAAAGAGCATAGGCTCGCAGTTAATGCCGTCTATGTAATATTCTTCCCTTAATATCATGTGCCCGTTTTCGTTCAGGATGGGCTTCATGGTGAACTCATCATGCTGGAACAGCATATATTCAATGATCTGACTGTAATCAGCGTTTTTGCTTGCGATATGTTTCAACACTGCCATGATAATTACCTGCCATTTCTGCAATCTCTTTTCTCATATCAAAAATCTGAGAGATACATTCATGTATTTCATCCTGCATTGCCTTTGAGCGGATGCCGCCCATGTGGAAATACCGTGCGATCTGATTTAGGTTGCTCCCAATTTTTCCAAACTCTGCGGTCAGCTTTTGTAGCTCCGGCACATCGGCAACCACTTCATATGTAATGTTCACCATTCCATGTAATAACTGTTTGCGGATGTAAGCGGAACGTGATAAGCCTGCCTCATACGAGACTCTGGTTATTAACTCAAACTCTGCATCTGACAGACGAAGGGTAATGTGGTGGGAGCGTTTTATTTCTGTGTCTTTTTCTGGTCTTGCCATAAGCTCTCCTTTACTTTGTATTTTTTTATCTTATCCCGAATAATTGGGGATAAGGATGCTTTTATGCGTCAGCATACCCGGCATACGCTGTATGACGCTGCGAACACAATTTTTGTGGAAGCCAAATAGCACAATCTCATTGTGTGCAGCAACCGAGGGAATGGGGAGCCGGAATCCCCATCAAGATATGCCAGGTGCGCAAAAAACCATGAAATGGGTTTTTGTGTCACATAGGCGAATCTTGCCCTGGAAAAGAAAATCCCTCTCATATATCCCTATCGGGAAAAAAGCAAAAACAAGCCGCACACAAAACTTAATATGACAGCTTGACTTTCAGCCGCCGGCAGAAGGGATAAGTGAAAGAAATATATTTGTGAAGCGGGAAAGCAGATTGGAGGAGAATGATAATGTGGGCAGATTATCCATTGAATTTATTGAGAGATATTCCGGTGAGACAGATTTTATCAGACGATCAAATGAAAGGACTGGAATATGCTCTGAAACAGCTGACGGAACGGGAGCAGAAGGTTCTGGAATACCGCTATGTAAAAGGAATGAGTTATTCCAAAATCGGTATGGAATTTGCGTTGACCAGAAGCAGGATACAGCAGATCGTGAGACGGGCGTTACGGAAACTTAGCCGCCCAGCGATAACGGCTTATATCAGGGAAGGGTTTGCGGCGCATGAGGCATCTGTTTTAGAGAATGTCCGTATGGCGATGGAAAAGGAAAAGAGCAGGCTGCTTACCGTGGAAGATAAGATTTTAGAACAGCGCATTGAGATTTTGCAGTTATCCATAAGACCATACAACTGTTTAAAGCGTCATGGTATTGGTACGGTTTATGAGCTGCTTCGTCTGATGTTAAGAGAAGATTGGAATATCCAGTGCAGGAACCTTGGAAGAAAAGGAGCACAGGAGGTGGTGGAAAGTTTATTAAAACTGGGAATTGTAGATGTAGAGTATCCGGGCTGCCGGCGCTTTATAACAGATAAGTGTGAAGCGGAAAAACTTTGTTTGACAGAACAGGAATGGGAACGTGTACTCGACTATTTCAGTTGAGAATTTCCCGATACAAAATTCTGTGACAGCTTGTTCTCCAGCCTCTGGGGGAAGGGGTTAGTGAAAAGAATATTTTTTTCTTTTCAAATTAAGGAAAGGAAGATTGGAGGATGTCAAAAGAAAATAGGAACGCCCAGCTGGAAAGGATAAGCAGACAGAACAAGGAGAAGTGTGCAGCATTTATTGTAAGGATGATAGAGAAATACGGAAAAGAAGTTCTGGAAGAAATACAGAAAGAAGAAAAAGAGCATGAAACAAGCAGCGAAACGCCGACTACAATATAAGTGAGCCGGCGTTTTTTCTGTTGAAAGATGGATGAAACAATGATATAATATAAAAAACAGATTATCAGTAATGGAGTGAGCAACCATTTTATGAAACAGCAGGAGAAAAAGAAGAAATGTTATTTATATACGAGAGTATCCACAATGACGCAGACAGATGGATTCAGCTTGGAAGCACAAAGCAAGAGCCTATACGAATATGCAAAGTACAGGGAATTGGAAATTGCTGATGAATATTGTGATGCCGGAAAAACTGGAAAGGATATAAAGGGACGTCCTGCATTTCAACAGATGATGGAGGATATTATTTGCCAGAAAGATAACATTTCCTATGTCCTTGTTTTTAAATTATCCAGATTTGGGAGAAATGCGGCGGATATATTGAAGTCATTGCAGTTGCTTATGGATTATGGTATTGACCTGATAAGTGTGAATGATGCGATTGACAGCTCAACACAGGGAGGAAGGCTTACCCTCACAATCCTTTCTGCTGTGGCAGAGATAGAACGGGAAAATATTGTAGTCCAGTTTATGGCAGGAAAAATCCAGAAGGTCATGGATGGAAAGTGGGCAGGGGGAGTAATACCATATGGCTACCGAAATCAGAACAAAGAGCTGGTACTGGCAGAGGAGGAAACAAAAATTGTCCGCCTGATTTATGACCTATATTTGAAGGAGAACATGTCTGCGACTTCCGTTGTATCCTATCTCAATGAAAATGGCTATGTAAGGGGAAAGAAGGATTCCGATCAGGACAGGCCATTTACATTTGATTTTGTGACAAGTGTGCTTGATAATCCTTTCTATTGCGGCAAGCTCTTATATAACCGGAGGACAAATAAAAAGGGGCGGGATGGTAAGCTGATTAAAAAAGATTTGGACAAGGTTATAACTGTTCAGGGAGTCCATGAACCAATCGTTACGGAGGAGGAATGGAGGGAAGTTCAAGAAAAGCGGGAAAGTCTATCGAAAGTGAATGAGAAGGTTGATGAGCCAGAACGTATCAGTTTATTGTCCGGACTTGTAAAGTGTCCAGTATGTGGAAGTGGAATGATAGCGACAAAAAATAAACATGTCAATAAGAACAAAGGCGGCTATTATAAAACAATCCATTATTATGCCTGCAATAATTCTCGGAAAGCAAATGGGCGGACGTGTCCATTTCGCCATAGGTATAATCAGGAGAAACTGGATGCCGCTGTGTTCGAAATCATAGGAAAACTGAGCAGGATGCCAGAATTTAAAAGTGCGGTCATTGCTTCAAGCGGAGAAAAGTCAGATGTTGAAAAATTGGAAAGGGATTTAAAACAGCTTCGGAAAAAATTGCGGGGATTAGAAATGCAGAAAAGGAAGTTGGGAACGGAACTGGACAATTTAGATGTGTTTGACGAAGATTATGATAAAAGATATGAAAAAATTCAATCCGCCCTTGATGAGAGCTATGATAAAGTGGATGAGGTTGAAAAAAAGATTTCGATAGTCATCGGGAAAATTGAAGCGGTAAACAAAGGCGTTAGGGCAGCTGATAGTATCGAATCTATGCTGGATCATTTTGAAAAACTATATGAAAAGATGTCATGTGAAGAACGGAGGCAGATGTACCGGCTGTTCATTGAAAGGATAGAGGTATTTCCAGAAGAAAAAACAGATGGCAGAATATTAAAAAGTATATCGTTTCGTTTTTCAGTCTCATATGGAAAAGATGGTCTGACACCGGAAGGCAATACAGAAAACGATATTCGTTTCATATTAGATTGCTCTGAAACTGAGCTGACTGCAGCAGAAGCAAAAGCAACCTATGCAGAGATAAAAAAATACATCAAAGACACTTTTGGGGCAAACGTACATACCCTTTATATTGCTCAGATAAAACGGAAATACAGTTTGGACATGGGTAAGAATTACAATCTGGCTGCAGACCCAAAGAAAAAGGTTCCCAAGTGTCCGAAGGATAAAGAAAAAATGATACTGGAGACATTGAAGCATTTTAAAATGATAGATGCTTCCATAGAAGTGATGGAAAGTGAGAACGTAAAAGATGAAGGATAAAATGAAGAAGTGTTATCTATATATGCGGGTTTCTACCACAATGCAGGTAGAGGGCTACAGCTTAGAAGCACAAAAAGACCGTTTGACGAAGTATGCTGATTTTCAGCACATGGAGATTGTCCGTGAATATTGCGATGCGGGAAAGTCCGGCAAGAATATTACGGGGAGACCGGAGTTTTCCCAAATGCTTCAGGATGTGGCGGATGACCGGGATGGGGTGGATTATATTCTTGTGTTTAAGCTGTCAAGATTTGGACGTAATGCGGCAGATGTTCTGAACTCATTACAATACATTCAGGATTTTGGCGTGAACCTGATCTGCGTAGAGGATGGAATTGATTCGTCTAAAGATTCGGGTAAGCTGACGATTACGGTGCTTTCTGCCGTGGCTGAAATAGAAAGAGAGAATATTCTGGTTCAGACAATGGAAGGAAGAAAGCAAAAAGCCAGAGAAGGAAAATGGAATGGCGGTCTTGCACCATTTGGATATATCATTGACAGTAAAGAGGATACTCTTGTTATTGCGCCAGATGAGGCAGAGATTGTAAAAATCATATTTAAAAAGTATGTCAATGAAGATATGGGTATTGATGCAATTTGCAATTATCTGAACCAGCATGGCTATGAAAAACGGAAGGGCAGGGATTTTGAGCTGAACTATTTCACCCGTGGACTTATAGTGAATATTCTTGATAATCCCGTGTACACTGGAAAAATTGCATATGGCAAAAGCAAGACGCAAAAGGTGAAAGGCACCAGAGATCAGTATCATCGGGTCAAGGTGGACGATTACCTTCTTGCAGACGGAAAACACGATGCGATTATCAATGAAAACCTGTGGGAAGAAGCACAGCAAAAGAGAAAAGAGAACAGTGTAAAATGGAATAAAACACATAGTCTGGAGCATGAGCATATATTGTCTGGTATTATTAAGTGTCCGCTTTGCGGAACGGGAATGGCGGGAACCGTCCGCCGGCGGAAAAATAAAAAGACTGGTGAATATAAGGATGATTTTTATTACAGATGTCTCCATCGTAAGAAAATGGATGAAGAACATTTTTGTAACTACAAATTCTCTTTGAACCAGAATGAGCTGAACCAGCAGGTGGAAGAAGTTATCCTGGATATGATAAATAATGAAAGCTTTGGAGAGTTCATTCAACACAGACTGGAACAGAAAATAGACGTCAGCGCTTTGGAAGAAGAAAGAGAACAGTTGAGACAGCAGCTCCGTCAGCTGACCGGTGCGAAAAAGAAACTGATGGATATGCTTGACAAGCTGGATGTAAGCGATAAGCATTATGACCGGAAGTATCAGGATATGCAAGACCGTTTGGATACGCTTTATGATAAAATCAGTGATATGGAGGACATGATTACTGACACGAATGAGAAAATCCATAATGCGTATAGCGAGCATTTGACAGCAAAAGAAGTCTATAAAATTCTGGAACACTTTGATATAATATATTATAAAATGACAGACTTGGAGAAGAAGGAGTTTATTAGGAATTTCATTGAGAGCATAGAGTTATACCCTGAACGGAAAACGGATGAACGCATTATTCGGCAGATTAACTTCAAGTTTCCTGTTTATTATGATGGACAAGAGGGTTATGAAATTCGGTTGCTCAACGAAAAGACAGTCGAGGTGGTAATAATGATGCGGAATTGTGGTTTGAGAGGAAAATAGAGTGGTAAAACCACAATATATAGTGGTTTTTGGCGAAAAATCAAGGGGAAAATTGGGCAAAAAATGGCCGTTTTTGACCCCGATTTTTTGGCCTTTTCATAGATGGGAAGGAGAAATTCAGTACACGGTAAATCACTAGTACCGTGCTAGTTACCTGGTTCCATGAGATAATAACTCCAGAAAACTACAAGTTTTTAAGGAGTTAGTGCCATGGATAAAATTACACATCAGGTCCGTGAAGAGCACTGGGCCAGAATCTTAAATGAATGTATGAACAGCGGGATGTCGAAAACCGCCTGGTGTCGGGCAAACGGGATTTCTGTGAAGCAGTTTTTTTACTGGCAGCGCATCCTGCGCCGGGAAGCCTATGAAGCATCTCAGAATCCACCATTACCTGCAGTTGCAGAGACAGAACCGTTGTCTGCTGTTCAGAGAACGGTATCTTTCGCCGAAATCAAACTCCCTGCTGTGCCACCAGACTCGTCACCCGTTTTCCATCCGGATCTGGTGATCCGGAAAGGGAACCTTGTTCTGGAAATCTCAAATTCAGCCTCATCAGAATTGATCTCCCGGGTAGGAGGGATTCTTCATGCTGAATAACGCATCCGGCTTCCGGAAGGTTTACATTGCTGCCGGTTATACAGATCTGCGGCGCGGGATCGATGGGTTGGCATCCATTGTGAAATTCAACTTCCAGCTGGAGCCCTATGAAAAGGATATCCTCTTCCTGTTTTGCGGAAGACGCAGTGACCGCATCAAGGGGCTCATATGGGAAGGAGACGGATTCCTTCTCCTTTACAAAAGGCTGGAGCTTGGCAGTTTCAGCTGGCCCCGTACAAAAGAAGAAGCACTGGAGATCACACTGGAACAATACCAGGCACTGATGCAGGGCTTGGAGATCGTGTCCAGACATCCAATCCAGGAAGTGCAGCCCAGTGATCTTCTGTAAAAAGTTGTGCAAAACGGAGAAAATAAAAAATCTTTTTGTATCTACTACTGCAGACACGGCGGAAGTTATCCACGGCCGGGTCTCATCCCATTCATTCAATCAAGAGTACTTCACAGCTATAAGCTGCTGTGTGGATAAGTACTCTGAAAAACTGAAAAAACTATTAGTTTTTCCGGTTTTTCAGAGTGTTTATCCTTTGGTAAGAATGACGAACCTTCTTTTTTATCCCGTTCGCTTTTTCTTTTGGTTTGCGGTACAATAGTTCCAGTAAAACAAAGGAGCGCCGAACATGCAGAAGATCTACTTACCGGAAGAACTAAACAGTTTCAGCAGGGAAACACTCGTGGCAGTGATCCTGTCCATGCAGGACCAGCTTACCCAACTGAATACAAACATGGAACGTCTGATTGAGCAGATCGCGTCTGCAAACAATCATCGTTATGGGCGCTCTTGCGAAAAGCTGGACGTTATCGCCGGACAGTTGGAGCTGGAGATCATCTTTAATGAAGCGGAAGCCTTGACCGAAACGCTTTATGTTGTCGAACCTGCAGAAGAAGATGTGATTCAGTGTAAGTTTTCATGTAGAATGCAAAGTAGGCCAACCTCGACCCCTTATAGACCCTTAAAACTCCTTACATGGTCAGAAAGCTCATGAAATGGGGATATTTTAGGCTTAACGGACTATAAATAGGCTTAGAGTTTTTATGTAAGTTTAATGCCAACTTGAAAAATTAGAATGGTCAAAATAAATAGATTTGCCAGAAATATTGAAATCAAGATAGGGGTTTTAAAATACCGTTTAAAAGCGTTTAAAACCTTTTTAAAGAAATTGTGTAAAGTACTTAAAACTATTGATTTTATGTTGTTTTTTTGTTTGAATGGTTAAAAACAGAACCTTTTAAAAGAAATATATGAGATATACAAATTTAAAATTTTAATGCCAACCTTAATGCCAACTGAATATATTCATCAAAAGAGGAGCAGACCGTTATTGCTAGGAAGCTCCTCTTTTGTACGCCAGGGGCAAACTGGCATGGTGGTAAATGCAATTAAAATATATCACTCTGTATGATGGAAGTCAATTTGTAAAATGTTGTCATATTGTTCGATTATCCGACCTTGGCGGAATTTTTTGCCTGTTCCATACGATCTAATTCTTCATAGATAATAGTATGGACACGATGCTGACCACGACGATCAAGTTGGCTATATGTGCTAATCAGCTCCTCTTGATCAACACTCAGTCCCTTATCCGTAGAGGGTTCATCCATCCCTGTTAATATCCAATAGCATGAAAATAAATTATCCTTTTTTGAATATTTCATTAATTCGATGATTGCCTCCATAGGTAATCCGCGCTTATTATTTTCAATTGCGCTTAGAGCACCTTGAGAAACACCTATCAATTGTGAAAAATCCTTCTGATTCATTGATAAAATAGTACTTCTTACATATTCTAAACGTTCTCCTATTGTCCCCACAGTGACATCCTCCGAATTCAAAACAGTATATAATAATTCAAAATAGTATTGACTTTATTCAAAATAGAATATATACTATTTGTAATAACGTTACATTGAATTATAACACGTTAGAATATAACCGTAAACGTTATTTTGTAACAAACTAACAACAAACGGGAAAAGAACTGCTACAATACCGGGTAAAGGAGGCTGATGAATTTGAAAAATGAAAAGATCACAAGTATAGCGGAGTTCCGCCGTTGGGTACGGATCCAAGTAGCAGGGCAGGAAATGTCTCAGGCGGAGCTGGCGCGGCAGATGCAGATACCGGCTACGCGGATTAGTGAGGCACTGCATGGAAGGATGTCGGGAAGAAAGTACATAATTCCAATTATTGAGAAGCTGGGTGGAAACGTGGAGGATTTTGAAGAGTTATTAAAAGTCATTTGAAAAAGGAGCTCAAAATGAAAGGATGCTATAAGGAATTAGAACAGGCGGGTATTTCAACTGAGGGTGCCAGGACAATCATAGGGACATTCCTTTATTACTATCTGGACGCGGCACAGTATAGTGTTGATGAGTGCTTGAGGTATACAAAAGCCTGGCTAAATATATGCAGGCGGGATTTATTGGAAGAATATCAAAAAGCTCAACCCCGCCTTTGTGAAATGCTTATGTAAATGCTATGAAAGCATAGTCACGAAAGAATGTATAATCATCTTCTGGTACGCTATACAGTTGTTGCCCTTCATTTTGCAGATATGCCACAGAGTGCGCAACGGCGGCCTTAAATCCGACAAGTACACGTGGATCGGAAAAGGAAAACAACTTTTCATAAAACTGTTCATCATCAGGAAAGGATGAATACATCAAGATATCCACAAGATTCATTATAGGATCAGCAAATGTAAACGCCAAATTTAAAGGTACAGGAAGCCTATCTTTTAGAGTCACTTCCAGAAACGCACAGCGTTCAGAAAATTTAGGAACCATGAATAGTTGATGGGCGAGATGGTCAAGGCGTTTAGAAACTTCAACAGCAGTTATGTTCATAACGATACCTCCATTTTTCTTTAAGTATAGCACAATAAAGAATTATGGAACAGTCGAAACAGAGACAACCGCTCCGTCATGCAGAGCCAGCCTCCTGCATTTGATGATGACAGGCTATAGGTGGTGATAAGGATATGGGACAGATGCTGACTGCAAAGCAACTGGCAGAAGTAAAAGGCTGTAGTTTTCAATATATTCAAAAAAAGATAAAAGAAGGAAAGCTCCAGGCTGTAGAAACGGTCAACAGCCGGAACCGTAAGGTCTACCAGATTCCGTTGGAATCCTTAGACGAAGAGCTCCAACAACGCTGGTATCAAATGCAGAAGGAGCAGATAGCTGAGGGAGCCGTCCCGGCGGATCAGGAACCAGAGCAGGAGCAACCTGACCGATATTCAGAAGCGGAACGGAAGGAAATGGATTTCTGGATAGGGCTGATTCGGAAGTGGCAGGAATACCGCTGCATGGCCCCGAGCGGTTCAAAGGCGGAGGTGGATCAGAAATTTATCGCCTGGTGCAGCCTGGAATACCCAGACCGGAACATTTCCCTCGATATCCTTTATCGGAAGTGGAAATCTGTCCGGGAGGATGATCTGAGCGGGTTGATTGACAAGCGTGGAAAATGGAGGAAGGGGAGCAGCGCTATTAACGAAACCGTTTGGCAGGCGTTTCTCTATTACTACCTGGACGAGAGCCAGCACCCAATCCAGAAATGTCTGGAGTATGCAAAGATGTGGATTCGTGAAAATCAGCCGGAGCTGTACGCGGATATTCCAAGCTATTCTGCTTTTTATCGGAGACTGAATAATGAGGTTCCGGAGGGCGTGAAGGTATTGGGACGTGAGGGCCATAAGGCATATAATGATCGCTGTGCTCCACACATTCGTAGGATTTACGAGGACATTGCCAGCAATGAGTGGTGGATTGCGGATAACCATACATTTGACGTGATGGTAAGGGATAAGAGCGGAAAACTCCACCGGCCTTATCTGACGGCCTTCCTGGATGCCAGAAGCGGCATATTTACCGGATACCATATTACATACAATCCCAGTTCAGAGGCTACACTGATTGCCCTCCGGAAAGGAATCCTGAACTACGGTATTCCAGATAACATTTACGTAGATAATGGCCGGGAGTTCCTGACCTTTGATATCGGAGGGCTGGGGCACCGCAGAAAGAAGCCTAAAAATGGCGAGGAGCGGTTTGAACCGCCTGGCGTGTTCAAGCGGCTTGGAATCAACATGACGAATGCCATCGTCCGGAACGCAAAGGCCAAGATTATTGAGCGCCGGTTCCGCGATGTCAAGGATTCCCTGTCAAGGCTGTTTGATACTTATACGGGAGGCAGTGTGGTTGAAAAGCCAGAACGTTTAAAAGGCGTTTTAAAGAAGGATAGAATCTATTCAGATGATGAGTTTCAGGAATATGTCGAGGCAGTGATTGACTATTATTTCAACCTTCAGCCCTATCATGGGGCAGTCCCGGCAGACCATGGAAAACTCAAAATGGATGTATTTAACGAACATCTGATTAAAAAACGCACAGCCACGGCAGAAGCCCTGAATCTCATGCTTATGCGCAGCAGCCGTGCACAGACCGTAGGCAGGCGAGGGGTACACCTGGATATTGCCGGAGGGCGAATTGATTACTGGAACGATGATTTTGTCCATCTAATGCTTGGCAAGAAGGTGTATTTCAGATATGACCCGGATAATCTAAGCGAAGTACGGATTTATGACCTGGAGGACCGTTACATTATGACGGTACCAGCGGATAATGAAGCAGTTCTTTCCTATAATGCCAGCAGAGAAGATGTCAAAGCAGCTATGGCAAAAACCCGGAGGCTGGAAAAGGTTGCTAAGGAATATATTGAACATGCTGTCCTGGCAGATTGTGACAAGGTAACAGCCATGGAACTGGTGCTGAAGGAAGCACAATACAATAAAGAGAATTACCAGGGCAAGGCCAACCCCAAGGTGATAGAGGTTCAGAGGGCAGACGAGGAACCAGCATTTAAGAAGGTGGTTGGAGGTATCAATCTGGACCGAATGATCCGGAATGCGGAAATCAGACATGAACAGGAAAAACAGAGATAAGGGACAGACAGGGAGGTAAATGCAATGAGTAAAGAGTATAACGTAAAATTACAGAAGAAGCTGGAAGATTACCTGGAGGCCGAGGGCCTAAGCCAGGCAAAAGCAGCACCGATCCTGGGGATTAGCGCGGCAGTACTCAGCCAGTACCGCCGAAGCGTCTATGACAAGGGCGATATTGGGGAGGTCGAGAAAAAGCTGGAAGAATTCTTCCGGATCAAGGAAGAACAGGGCCAGAACAGCCGGAAGGCGGAGCCCTTCCGAGCCAGCCTCCAGGGATACATCCCTACATCCATATCGGAAGCGGCCTACAAGTTGATCCGCTACTGTCAGCTTGAGAAGGGGATTGTGGTTATTGACGGAGACGCCGGAATCGGGAAAACCAAGGCAGCTGCCAAGTTTCTTCAGGACAACCCATCCACCACGGTATACCTGAAGGCGGCCCCCAGCACTGGGACATTAAGAAGCCTGTTGAAGATGATCGGGAGGGCGTTGAAACTGCCGGAGAACCAGCGGACGGAAGATTTGTCCCTTGCAATCCAGGACAAGCTGAAGGAGACGGATAAAATCATCATCATTGATGAGGCCCAGAACCTAAAATTCATGGCTCTGGAAGAGATAAGGGGCTGGGTGGATGAAGATCCTCTTACGGGGAAGCCGGGAATCGGCATCGTCCTGATCGGTAACGTAGAAGTATACAATAAGATGCTGGGCAGACAGGAAGCCATCTTTTCCCAGCAGTTTAACCGGACCCGGCTCCATGGCCGGTACCGGACTACAGACATCAAAAGGGAAGATGTGGTCAAACTGCTTCCCGCATTGGAAGAACGTAGGATGAAGAAAGAGATTGACTACTTGCACAGCATCAGCCGAAGCAAATGGGGAATCCGTGGAATGGTCAATGTGTTCCGTAACGCGGTAAATGATGAGGATGTATCAATGGCTGGACTTGAGCGGGTGGCCGGTACCATGGGAATCAGGTTTATATAGGAGGGGAACAGGCATGAAGCGTTTGAATGAAAAAGTGATAATGATGGTAAGAGGACTTATGATCGGGAGCAGCATGGCGGCAGTACTAACAGTTTTAGTGATGGGGGGCAAGCTTGGAATATGGGGATTCATTAGCGTTCTGGGTTTGATCGTTCTGGCGGGTCTGAGCGGCTGGATGATTGGATTTCAGACCAGAACGCGTCTGGATGCGGATCAGGTGTGGCTGAAGGGATATAAAGAAGGCCGCCAGGACGGATGCCTGATACCTTCACACCGGGAATAACTCATTAGTAAAAAGGGGTCTAGGCCCCTCCTTAATGCAGCCACCTGATGGTGTAGGTCACAAGCCCTGACAAATGCAGAGTGAGGAAACAAAAGGAAGAAGAAAGTATAAAAGGAGGGAGGTTAAGTTGAAGAGTCAGGAGAACCATTCCGTAAGGCTGGAGGAGTTCCTGGCCTGGGTGAAGGAATGTGAGGAGCAGTACCGGACAGCCAGTGAAGCGGTAGCCCTTGAGGACCGGCGTCTGCAGGACCTGCTGCATGAGATGGAGTTTGCGGCCACCAGCAAGGAACGGAGCCGTGTGGCAACGAAGCTCTCCAGGAGCCGGAAGCTTCGCAGGGAACAGAAGGACATCATGAAACGGAATGAGCAGGTAGTGGAATTCTTCCGGGAACAGCCAGCGAGAGCAATCCTTAAACGGATGAATCAACTGGTGGGCCGTCAGAAAACGGAGGAACAGTACCTGGACGGGAAGCGGACATACAAGCCAAGAGTAGAAGGAGGCGGGAATGGAAAAGGAGCATAGGCCCACAGAAATGGGAAAACGATGCCTGTCCTGTCGCCACAGGCGAGTAATAGAGGACAGCAGGGGTGAGAGCATTAGCTTGTGTGCATGCGCAGTGGGAAGGAGTACCTGAATCCGGTATGCCCCCTTGGGACATGCGGCCGGTATCTGGGATATTAAAACTTAGGCTTTTAAGGAGAAAAAATAACATGATAAAAAGGATTTTGTTTTGGGTAGTGTGGAATATTCCACTTGGAGAACTCGCTCCGTATGTTTTGGGAATAGCGTTAAAAAGCAAACCGAAAAATTAAAATTGGAGGAAAAACATATGAAGAAATACATAGGAACCAAGCTGGTCCAGGCGCGTCCAATGACAAGAGGCGCGTATAACAGATACCGTGGGTGGGAAATCCCGGCGGATGAAAACCCGGAAGATGAAGGATACCTGATACAGTACCCGGATGGATATGTCAGCTGGAGCCCCAAGGGGATGTTTGACCACTCCTATCTGGAAGTGGATGATAACCCGCAGCTCCCATCCGGCGTGAGCATCGGACCCGGAATGGTGGAGGCGTTCATTGACCAGGTAGAGGTCATGAAGCTGGGGGAGCGCACGACCGTGGTCCGGTGCATCTTGAAAAATGGGTTTGAGCTGGTGGAATCCAGTGCCTGCGTGGACCCAAGAAACTATTCGGAGGAGATTGGCCAGGAGGCCTGCATGGAGAAGATCCGGGACCGGATATGGAACCTCCTTGGTTTCCTGCTCCAGACGGCCTGGATGGGGGTGAGAAAGGATGAAAGCACTAAGGGATGAGTTTTACTTTGAACCCCGTGTGATTGACAGCAGCGGGAAGCTGCGCTGGTATGGGGAAGTATACACCGGCAACATGCTGCTCCCGCACACGGAGGAGACCGTATACATAAGAGATAATGGCAGCAAGCTTTTTATCTATACGCTGGACAGTGACCAGATGAAGCAGGAACAGCGGATTGAAGCGGTATTCACCCTGGTCTGCCAGATACAGAAATACAGTAATAAGTGGCGGTATGGAAAAAGGAACCGCTAAGGGGCATCCGCCCCTTCCTAATGCAGCCACCGGCTTATAGCCAGTGCGGGTCACAAGCCCTGATCAATGCAGAGTGGGAAAGGAGAAATTCCATGCAGATGAGTAAAAAAGTTACCAAAGGCGGCGGTATCACAATTCCGCGTATGCTCCGCCAGGAAACAGGAATCCTTCCGGGGGTCCCAGTGGATGTGACAGCCGATGCGGCCGGAATCCATATCGTGAAGCATGTCCCAGCCTGCCGGTTCTGCGGGGCAGTGGAGGATGTGGCTGCCGTATGCGGGATGGAAGTCTGCCGGACCTGTGCCGGGAAGATTGCGGAGGTGTTCCAGTGACGGAGAAAACAAAGGAAGCCAAGGCGGACCGTCTGGTGGAGCTGACGGCCCAGAAGGAGCGGGTCCAGGCGGAGATGGAGGAAATCAAGGCGTGGTTTGAGAACCTGGCTGTCAATGACTTAAAGGACACCAAGAAAAAGACCGTGGAATACTGGGGCAGCAGCAATGCCCGGGTGGTGGTGGGAAACAGTGAAATGGTCAAGCCGGTCTCCATGGCGATGGTTAAACGGCTTTTAAATACCGTTTACCCAGACTTTGTAACGGAAAAGACCAGCTATTCCCTTGCAGCTCCGGCCAAGCGCCTGTTTACCATCGCCTATCTTGGCGCCTATACGGAAGGAACACTGGATGATACCATCCAGGCCATCACGAAGGATGAGAAGCTGCAGCGGACGCTGCGTAAGAAGCTGAAGGGAAAGTATGAGAAGGACACGGAAAGCCTGATGAAGTCAGCCGGGCTGGACGCAAAGGAAGCCAGCGACTGGGCCTATCTGGTGTCAGAGGTGGTCAACTGGGAGTGGATGCTCCAGGTGCTGAAGGCAGCCGAATGGAGCGGGACCCCCCAGGAAGCGGTTGATATCATCAACGCGGCCGTGATTGTGGATGAGAGCCTCAAGGTGACGGTAGGAGCGGAAGAAAAAAGTTAGGGATTGTCAGCAGGCCAGGAGGCCATAGAGGAGGGGAGAGATAAAGCCATGAGAAGCATTGACCCATACCAGATGAAGCGGATTTATGCTGTTGGACATCAGTTAAGCCTTGTGGGCCATGACCATGAGGACGAGCTGCATGCGTTGGTGGCAACCATAACCGGGAAAGAGTCCGTGAAGGCCCTGAGCTACCGGGAAGCGGAATCTGTAATTGCCAGGCTTACGCAGCTGCAGGGCGGGCAGGCCCCTCCAAGGCCCCGGCGAGAACGGGAGCATCCATCGAGGCCTGGCGGGGTAACAAGCGGCCAGCAGAAGAAGATATGGGCCTTGATGTATGAGCTGGCCAAGTACGATAAAAAGCCTGGGAGTGTATCACTGGGAGACCGTCTGTGCGCCATCATCAAAAAGGAGCTGGGGACGGACGCAATTGCCAGGACACCCTTTGCCTGGATTGACTTCGATTCAGGAAACAAGCTGATTGAAGTATTAAAGAGGTATGTAAAGAGCGCCGGAAGGGGGTGTAAGGATGGACCTGTTGGATAAGGTGCAGATGGAGGATTTGGATGAGGAGCAGCGTACCCTTGCCGGACTCATCGGCATAGAGGCGTTCCGGGCCTTGGTGAGGAGCTATAACGGTACCCCCATTTATATCCCCAAGATAGAGAGCCTGGAAAAACCGGTGAGGGACGAACTTATACGGGAGGAGTTTGACGGAAAGAACTACCGTGAGCTTGCCCTGAAATATGGATTGACAGAAACCTGGATTCGGAATATAGTCATAGAGAAAGCCCGTGAGATAAAGGCAAAGCCGATGGATGGCCAGATATCCTTAAAAGGAATTTTGTACTAAATTTTTTAAGTACTTTTTTTGAATATTGCCCCATAATGAGATACACTTGCACTAGTCTGCAGGTGTATTTTTTTAGAATTATGAGGTTAGCGATGAACGAATGGGTCATAACGACGGTAATCACCCTGGGAATCGGGGTTATCACATATTTTTTGAAACGGACCATGTCCCAGGTAGACCGGCATGACA
>Ga0137302_10356_pt1 | contig 25674 bp, 23 predicted proteins | sample Ramsor2O_GlcNAcB_FD_97184 | JGI IMG/M metagenome (GOLD analysis project Ga0137302, IMG submission 97184) | Mouse cecal microbial communities from Vienna, Austria - N-Acetylglucosamine amended with D2O_GlcNAcB | ecosystem: Host-associated > Mammals > Digestive system > Large intestine > Cecum... | reverse complement strand
GATTTCCCGGAAGATTTTGAAGAAATCTATCAACTGTGGGAAACTGGGGAAATCAGTATGCGTGAGGGTGGACGACGACTAAACACTCATCACACTACGTTTGCGAGGTGGATAGCCCGTTACCAACAACAAAAGGCATAAAAAGTAGACTTTCTCTGCCACTTCTAAACTTTGGTTTTTTTTACTGATTCAAGTTTAAAACCGCTGTTTTTATCCAAAATCATCCTATACTAAATGATAACACACACGGCACAAAAAGTCTGCTTTTTGTGCCGTGTGCACTTCTGACCATTCAATCCTTTTATTCTGATGTGAATATCATAAATCTACTTTGTGGGGAGGGGGAAAACGAGATAACGGCAAAACGAAGATTTTTCATAATGAGAAATCGGGAGAGTGAACCAGAGAAACAACGGCTCATGGAGATGCAGGATTTGCCCTGTCTGGTTCAAGACCTCCACAAATATGAAAAATAAAAAAGGAGACAAATAAGATGAAGTTAAAAAAATTGAAAAGCCTACTCGCCTGCGTGCTCGTCTTATGTATGGTCATTGGCGTACAGTCTAATCTTGCTTTCGCACAGGAAAATGATGATACTATAGTGCAGGAAAATGAAGCTGACTATACGACGGATATGACAGATAACACTGATACAACAGATGATACGACTGGTGCAACAACGGACGACACCAAAGATACAGACACTACAGGCAAAGATGATGTAAACCCGGAAACAGAGAGCGAACCTACGAAGTTGAACCGTAGTATTACTCCTGCAAGTGAAATAACGCCACAGTCTGATGATACTCTGTCTGGATTTTCTGCGGAGGGTGCAAAAGAATATTCCGGGCCAATCAATGACAGCGAAACATATTCTTTCACAGGCACCGCTAATCCAATCATGGTGGAAAACGGATCACCCACTATTATTTTGAATGGAGCAACCATTACCGCCACAGATACCCCGGCAATTTGGATTAAAGCCGGTGCAACGGTAAATCTGCAACTTGAGGGCGAAAACACTTTGACCGGCGGCGCAGGCTATGCAGCAATATGTGTGGATCCGGCCTATAACGATGATGGCTACTCTCCCGATGGTAGTGCGAAACTGATTGTTTCGGGAAACGGCAACCTGACAGCAAATGGAGGAAACGGCGATCCAAACAGCGGCATGTTTGGCGGCGGTGCAGGTATAGGCGGTAACGGCCAAAATTGTGATGGAGAAATGGGAGGCGTTGACTTTGGCATAATTGAGTTTTCAGAACAATTTACAGGTACAATTAAGGCTGATGGAGGAATGGCATATACTGTAACCGGGGAATTTGATAAAAAGGATTGTAGTTTTGGCGGCGGTGCGGGTATCGGTTCTGGCGGCTTTGATTGCGCAAACTTTGATTGGAATACAGTTTGTGGGCGTGTCAACATTTATAACGGAACTATCGTTGCAAATGACGGTCTGGAAAATACAGCAGTTGGTGCGGGTATCGGAAGCGGCACAGGAGGGCTTACACAGGCTTGGTACACAGATTTCTCTAATGTTACAATCGCAATCTCCGGTGGCAATATCGTGGCACAGGGCGGTGGTTTAAGTGCCGGTATTGGCGGCGGCAGTCCTTGTGATGGTGGAAATATCAATATATCCGGTGGAACCGTAGTTGCCAAAGCTGGCGCGGCAGACGGTGCTATGGGTGCAAGTGGTATTGGCGGGAGTAATGACGCTTCGATTTCCGAGGTAAAAATTAGCGGAGGCATAGTCACGGCGACTGCCAGCAGAGGCGCTGCTGGTATTGGCGGTGGAACCAATACAACTTATAGCCCTATATATGATGGTGACCAGAAGGGTAACCGCGAAAACACCGGAAAAATCACTATTTCCGGCAAAAAAACCATTGTAAACGCTTATGGTGAAACCGCGAACGGAAGTAGCGGTACATATGGTGGCGCTGGAATTGGTGCAGGCTATCCGGTTGCCAATAATACCCGAAGTGTTGCTTTTGATATATCCATTACGGACGGTGCAACTGTCAATGCCTATGGCGGCTATCATGCACAGGCTATTGGATATGGGTATCGTCCCGGCAGTAATGGTCAATATTACACCGGATATGGGATAAAGCTGGCGCTGGATGATACCATTTCCCTATTGGCGATCAATTATGATTATTTTCAACCGGCGCTGGTTGCTATAACCGAATATGACAGAGAACCTATAACTTATGGAAGCAAAGAAAAATATCTGATTTCTTATGTAGACGAAAACAAAGAGGCAACTACGGCAACTTCAAGCGAAGCAAAAGGTTATTTGAATTTGGAAGATGGACAGGTTGCAGAGATCGTTGGTTGGAACTATTCAGAAAGCAAACTATCTATCAATGGTTATAAAGTTGGCACAGTTGAAAATATGAACGGCAACTGGGCTACTCTTTATTCCACTCCGACAATCACCGTTTCCTATGAATGGGCTACAACGGATAATCCTGATGATGTGACGGCTCCGGCTACTGATGTGATCAAAGCAGGAACCGAATATACGGCAAAAGAGCAGGACGCTTCAACGCAGGGGTACCGATTTGACGGTTGGTACACAAATAAGGACTGTACCCAAGTATATCAGGACGATTCGGTGTTGAACAGCGATACAACTCTCTATGGTAAATGGGAGAAGCTGTATAATGTTCTCTATGACTCCAACGGGGGCAGTGGTACAATGGCCGACAACAGTTCACCTTATGTTTATGGTGCTTCTGTAACAGTTATGGAGAATGAGTTTACACACGAAAACTACAATTTTACGGGCTGGAATACGGCAAGTGATGGAGGTGGCAAGAACTATTCTGCGGGTGATAATTTTGTCATTGAAAATAATGTTACCTTGTATGCGCAATGGAAAATAATCCCTGCCCCTGAACCTGAATACGGCAGCTTGACCGTATCAAAGACGGTTTCCGGCGACGGTGCAAGCAGAACAAAAGATTTTAGCTTTACAGTAACTCTCGAAGATAAAACAGTCGACGGTACCTACGGAGATATGGTATTTGCAAATGGCGTTGCAACCTTTGACTTGAAAGCTGGCGAAAGCAAGACCGCTTCCAATCTCCCCGCTGGTGTTGATTATACCGTAGAGGAAAGCGACAATGAAGGATATACTGTAACGGTGAACGAAACGAGCGACACAAAGGCAAGTGGCAAGATTGCCGCAAACACTGCCGCTGCCGCAGCCTTTAACAATTATAAGGCTGGCGGTGGTACCCCTGACCCCGATCCTGAAAGTGGAAGAGTGAAAATCACAAAGACAGTGCAGGGTGAGAAAGCCCCGGCTGAAAGCGTTGAATATGCATTTAAGATATGGGTGCGAAACAGCGGCGGCACCGCTGTTTCGGAGAGGGTTTCCTATACCATAGAAAAGACTGACGGAACCACCGAGAGAGGCAGCGTAACCATCGACGCAGACGGATATACTTTCTACCTGAAAAACGGAGAAAGCATGATATTCAGTGGCATTACCAGCGGCAGGCGCGTTGAAGTGCAGGAAACTACCACCGGCGATTTCACGACAACCACCAGCGGCCTGACCGATGGCGTTTGCGTGATTACCTCAAACAGCACACATGAGGTTGCGTTTGTCAATGATTATGGCGGGATTACTCCTACGCCGGATCCAGATCCTACACCGAAACCAACACCGGGCAGACCGCTTGACGATCTGCCACAGACAGGCGACAATTCGAATATCGGACTTTGGATTGCCCTTGTCTGCTTCTCTCTGTTCGGTATGGCGGTTGCCCTGTTCGGGAGAAAGCGGCGTTGTAAAAGGCGCAGATAGGAAGCGTTGAAAAGATGATGCTATTCACTTTGAGAAAGGAAATAAACGAATTAATAAAAACGATTTTGCGAGAACTTTGCAGCAGAACCAGCCTTACCAAATCGCAGGCAACCGAAATCACAAACACAAGGCGGGTTGGATTTTTCCAGCCCGTTTCTTGTCTAAATAATGAAAGGGAGAGAGATATCAAACTTTATTCAGGCAATGGAGCAAGGCGGCTTAAAAGACGCACAGGGAAAATGCCGCCTTGATTGTTGCGTATATATAACAAAAAAGAAAAATTAGAGATTCATCTCTTCTATCATACGAATGAAAGAACATAAAAAAACATCCATGAACGTGAGTAAACCAAAGCTCTTGTACCGTGGATGATTTTTTATGTTCTGTTACATGCAATGATTTATCAAAGTCCATCTTCAGTAACAAGAAAATAGTTTTGGACTTAATTATCTTATGAGACATTTATAATAGAAATGTTGACAGATACTATAAATTATATTAGTATATCTTATATTAAAAGGGAGAAAAAACAATGAGTGAACCGAGCAAGAAGACACAATTACTTGGAAGTGCGCCAATCCCAAAGGCGCTGTTTGGCAACGTACCATGATCTTCCTTGAGCCGGTCCTGAGAGCGCTGGGTGCCACCGACAGCATACTGCCCTATGCTTTGACCTATACGGGCATCTATCTGATCTCATCCATCTTTAATGTATTTAATGTCACAATGAATAATATCGTAACCAGCGAAGGAGCCGCAAAAACTACCATGTACGCACTGCTGACAGGCGCTGTGCTGAATATCACAATGGCTCCGGTCTTTATCTATGTTCTGGATCTTGGGATCACCGGAGTTGCCGCAGCCACAGCCATCTCACATTTTATCTCTACACTGGTATATCTGTACTACATATTCAGCCAAAGAAGCAATTTCAGCTTCCGCCTGAAACAATGCTGTTTTTCAAGGGAGATCCTATCTGAGATTTTTAATATCGGTATTCCCACGCTGGTATTCCAGCTGCTGACCAGCCTTTCCATCGCTCTAGTCAGTATGCAGGCAAAGATCCACGGTTACGGAGATTCCGTTATCGCCGGGATGGGGGATGCCTCAAGGATCATTTCTATTGGAAGCCTGATGGTGTTTGGGTTTTATACAGTGTATTCCTCCCTTTACCTCGCCCTTGGAAAGGCAAAAGAGGGTTTTATCCTGGGCACCTGCAGACAGGGGATCTGTTTTCTTCCTATCATCCTGGCAGCTGCGGTCACTGTTTTTATGGCTTTCAGCCTTCGCAGAGAGTTGATTGCCTTTTCCTGCGCCTGATGATAAAATGGTATCACATTTTAAATACAGATTGGAGGAGCATATGACTTATGAAGAATTGCTGGCTTCAGCCAGAACCTGTATGGGGGCCTACTGCAAGGCCTGTCCTGTGTGCAACGGAAAAGCCTGCGGCAGCCAGATCCCGGGACCGGGAGCAAAAGGATCAGGGGACACAGCTATCCGCAATTACCAGAAATGGCAGGAGATACGGGTAAATATGGATACCCTGTCTGGAAACCAGCCGGTGAGCACCGCACTTGAGTTATTTGGACAGACATTCCGTTATCCGTTTTTTGCCGGTCCCGTAGGCGCTGTGAATCTTCACTATGGCGATAAATACACAGATGTGTCCTACAATGAGGTCCTGGTCTCGGCCTGTGCACAGGCGGGGATTGCCGCTTTTACCGGTGACGGAGTCAATCCGGAAGTGATGACGGCAGCCACTCAGGCCATCAAGGCAGCCGGCGGCATGGGTGTGCCCACAGTAAAACCATGGAATCTGGAGACGGTACGGGAGAAGCTTTCTCAGGTTCACAGCTGCGGTGCCTTTGCGGTGGCTATGGACGTGGACGCAGCCGGGCTTCCTTTCTTAAAAAATATGACGCCTCCCGCCGGAAGAAAATCAACGGAAGAATTGACAGAGATCATTAAAGAAGCCGGACTTCCTTTCATCGTAAAGGGTGTCATGACGGTCAAGGGTGCGCTAAAAGCGAAGGAGGCGGGTGCCTCAGCCATCGTTGTGTCCAATCACGGGGGGCGTGTTCTGGATCAGTGCCCGGCCACGGCAGAAGTGCTGGAGGAAATCGCAGAAGCGTTAGACGGCTCTATAAAGATCCTGGTTGACAGCGGACTGCGTTCCGGAGCCGATATCTTCAAGGCACTGGCATTAGGGGCAGACGGGGTCATCATATGCCGTCCGTTTGTGACCGCCGTGTATGGAGGCGGAGCAGAGGGTGTCCATACATATATTGAGAAAATAGGAGCAGAGCTTCAGGATACCATGGCCATGTGCGGTGCAAATTCTCTGGAGGAGATCACAAGAGATATGATCCGCTGTCTCTGATCATTTGGCTTGTCTTAAATAACAAGACTCATGTATAGCCGTCACCAGTTATATATCGTCTTTTCCGACCCAAGTATAGCATAATCGACTGTACTTGGGTCTTTTTATGTTGTTGAAGCGGGCTTGTCCTGTTTGTGCTATAATAATTTTCAGAACGCTTGACACGGAAAGGAGTTTAAAGACATTATGAAACCTCAATCTTATTACGATGAACTGAGCGTGCAGCAGACCTTAAAGTTAAGAGAACTGATCCGGACACTGCCTCCTTTTTCAAAGGAATTTTTCCGGGCGATCGATACCACGACCCAGGTACGGACCCGGATCGCATATGCGTACGACCTGCGGGTGTTTTTCCACTTTCTGATGGATGAAAACCCAGTATACAAAAATTATACGGTACTGGATTTCAAACCTGAAGATTTGGATAGGATTGAATCAGTGGACCTGGAAGAATATATGGAGTATTTAAAAACCTATGTGTCCGATGACAAACGGATGCAGAACACAGAACGGGGAATTTTCCGCAAAATGTCCTCTTTGAGAACGTTTTATGCCTATTATTATAAACGCCAGCTGATCAAGACAAACCCAACTCTGCTGGTGGATATGCCAAGGATCCATGAAAAGGAGATCATCCGTCTGGAGGCGGATGAGGTTGCCTCCCTGCTGGACTTTATCGAGAGAGGCGGCGATAATTTAACCGGACAGAAACGGATGTACTATGAAAAAACAAAAGAACGGGATCTGGCTATTATAACCCTGCTTCTCGGAACCGGAATCCGTGTTTCAGAGCTGGTAGGACTGGATATGAACGATGTGGATTTTAAGAACAACGGACTTCACCTGATTAGAAAAGGCCGGAAAGAAATGACCGTTTATTTCGGGGAGGAAGTGGCAGACGCACTGATTCAGTACATCGAAGGCTCCCGGAGCAAAATAATCCCCCGGGAAGGGCATGAGAATGCTTTGTTTTACTCCATGCAGAGGAAACGGATCGGGGTTCAGGCTGTGCAGAACCTTGTAAAAAAATATGCAAAACAGGTGACGCCGCTGAAAAAGATCACTCCTCATAAACTTAGGAGCACCTATGGAACAGCCCTCTATGAAGAAACCGATGACATTTACCTGGTGGCCGAAGTCCTGGGGCATAACGATGTGAATACTACAAGAAAACACTATTCTGCCATGTCTGACACGAAGCGGAGACAGGCGGCAAAGAAAGTGACTTTAAGAGAGAAGAACTAGAAAGAGAGAGCCATCCAAATGTTTCAGAAAAAAGAACTTTCTACAATACCAAACCTTATGGGATACTTCCGCATCCTGCTGGTCCCTGCGTATATCTATCTCTATATCAACGCGCATTCTGTGACAGATACATACAAGGCCCTGGCTGTGCTCATTCTCTCAGGTGTCACGGACTTCTTTGATGGAATTGCCGCAAGAAAGCTTCACCAGGTCACGGAGCTTGGCAAGGCTCTGGACCCTGTGGCTGACAAACTGACCCTGGGCGCGGTGATCTTCTGCCTGATCCGCAGAATCAATGGTTTCCAGTACCTGTTTCTCGTTTTTATTGTCAAAGAACTGTATATGCTCCTGGGCAACCTGACCGCCATGAAGCTCAATGGAAAAAAACTGGACGGGGCAGCCTTCATAGGCAAGGCAGCTACCATGATCACCTACTGGAGCATGGGATTTTTCCTCCTGTTTCCCGGAATGCCAAGGGCCGTCCAGATCTTTCTGATGATCCTGTGCGGAGGCATGATAACTGCTACAGGACTGTACTATCTTCCTGTGTTTTTCAGGCTTGCCAAAAAAATTTGACAAAGTTCCAAACAGATTTGCTGGCACTTTGTTGTGGGATTCAATATAATGATGGCACAGAAAGGAGCACCGTTTGTATGATAGAAGAAAAATTATTAAAACTTAGAAAGAAACAGGGATACAGCCAGCAGGAAGTGGCAGATTTTTTATCCGTTACCAGGCAGACCATCTCTAACTGGGAGTGCGGACAGGGAATGCCATCCTTAGATAAAGCGGCGGAACTTGCAAAGCTGTACCATATCAGCCTGGATGATTTGACAGGGAATGAAGTGGAAGTTGTCACGAAAGAAGCAAAACCAAAGGACCTTCACCTGCTCCGGCAGCTGATTGGAAAGACATGCAGAATTGGAAGAAAAGAAGGCAATCTACTGAAAAAGGAAACTGTGGTCAAATTGATCGATCTGTCTGCGGTGAACGGCTTTGAATTCATGGAGGAAGATTCTTGACAGACTCTGATAACGAATGGATACTGATTTCTTATACCAAGAGGAAGAAGACAGTACAGAAGCTGTTTCGTATATCTCTCATCTGTGATATCAAAGAACTTTCTACGCATGGGGAAGATGAAGTACTTCCGGAACAGGATATATGATAGAATAAGAATATATTGATGTGATTGGAGAATTCTTTATGCAGATCACCAGCCTTTCTATTCACAACTTTAAATCTATTAAAACCATGCATTTGACCAATATCGAAAATGCTCTGATTCTGGTGGGCAAAAATAACGCGGGAAAAAGCTCTGTCTTAGATGCCGTGCGGGCAGCCGGAGGGCAGTATGAGATCACGGAAGATGATTTCCACTCATCAGGACAGAATATCGAGATCGGCATCAGCCTTTCCATCACCCAGGAGGATTTAAAGCTTCTCCACTCAGAAGGGATCGTAAGCCACTATAAGAGGTATGAGATATGGGAGAAGAATTTCCGGGAACGCCTCCCATCATTTCAGGATGGCAGCCTGACCTTTTCTTTCATAGCCAACAGAAATGGCAGGATCCTGTATCAGGATGGATTCCAGAAAAACAATCCCTATATCCCGAAAGTTTTTCCAAAGATCTATTACATGGACACGGAGCGGGACATCTCCCAGATCCAGGAAGATCTGTTCATCAGCCAGGAGGATAAACTGCTGACCCAGATGCGCTCCGATTGCTGCATGTTTGACAGGAAGAAGCAGTGCACCCACTGCTTTCAGTGCATCGGGCTGATCCATCAGAAAATGCCGGAGGAATTAAACGCATTCGAGACGTCCAAGTTATTTGAATACAAGCTGTATCACCTGAATCTGGACCGTTTTGTGGAAAAGGTCAATAAAAGCTTCCACAAAAATGGAGGAGTAGGCGATGTATTTTATTATATGAACTACGACATGAATGCTCTGCTTAAGGTCCGTTCCATGATTTACAGCAGAGAACACCAAGGAGCCAGGACCGTGGAACAGCAGGGAAAGGGCATAAGGAGCATCTATATTTTGTCGCTGCTGGAAGCCTATGTGGAGGAATCCGCTAAAATCCCGTGTATCATCATGATGGAGGTCCCTGAGATCTACCTGCATCCGGAGCTCCAGAAGGCGGCGGGAGACCTTCTTTACAAGCTTTCCGAAAAGAATCAGGTCATGTTCACCACCCATGCGCCGAACTTGATCTTTAACTTTAACAGCCGCCAGATCAGACAGATCCTTCTCGATAAGGATGCCTATTCCGTTGTACGGGAAAAAACAGATCTGGGAGTCATCCTCAATGATCTGGGCTACACCGCCGCGGACCTGATGGATGTGAATTTTGTCTTTATCGTGGAAGGAAAACAGGACAAAAGCCGCCTTCCTCTTTTGCTGGAGCATTATTACTCCGAGGTCTGTGATGAAAACGGACGGCTAAAGCGAATCGCTATCATAACCACAAACAGCTGCACCAACATCAAGACCTATGCAAACTTAAAATATATGAACCAGATTTATCTGAAGGACCAGTTTTTAATGATCCGGGACAGCGACGGAAAAGATCCGGATGTCCTGGGAAAACAGCTCTGCAGGTATTACGACGAGCGGAGCATATCCGATGTGGACCCTCTTCCTAAAGTTACCAGGAAAAACGTGCTGATCTTGAAATACTATTCCTTTGAAAACTATTTTCTGAATCCTGCAGTTATGGTAAAATTAAACCTTATCAATACAGAGGAAGAATTTTATGAAACGTTGTTTCAGAAGTGGCAGGAATACCTACACCGTCTTAAGAGCGGCAGGCATTTGATGGAGGTGCTCGGAAGAACGCTGACATCCCCTGATGATGTCAAAGCTCATATGGAGGAGATCAAGATTTATCTGCGGGGACATAACCTGTTTGATATTTTTTACGGTCCCTATAAGAAAGAGGAACGGGAACTTCTGAGACAATATATTGAATTGGCACCAAGAAAAGATTTTCAGGATATCCTTGCTGCCATTGATGATTTCATTTACTTTAAGAGCAAAAGGACAAGAGATTAGGAGGAGAGATTATGGGCTGTTTCGGAAATATATTATGGTTTATCTGCGGAGGTTTGGTAAGCGGACTGGGATGGTGCCTTGCAGGATGTCTCTGGTGCATAACCATTGTGGGAATCCCGGTGGGTGTCCAGTGCTTTAAGTTTGCATCCTTAAGCTTCTGGCCGTTCGGCAAAGAGGTCCGCTACGGCGGAGGTGCCGGCTCCATGCTGTTAAATATCATCTGGATGATCGTCACAGGACTTCCTATGGCTGCCGGTTCTGCTATCATGGGGGCTTTTCTGTGCATCACTGTCATCGGCATCCCGTTTGGGCTTCAGCACTTTAAGATAGCAAAATTAGCATTGATGCCGTTTGGGGCAGAGATCATATAAATACAGGAGACAAGATGAAGGTTATACTTACTGCAATCAACGCAAAATACATCCATTCCAATCTGGCTGTCTATTGCCTGCGGGCCTATGCAAAGCCCTACCGGGAGGAGATTACCATTGCGGAATATACGATCAACCAGCAGACAGACGATATCTTGATGGATCTATATAAACAAAAGCCGGATCTACTCTGCTTTTCCTGCTATATATGGAATATAGAATACGTTGGAAGCATCCTCCGGGAGATCAAAAAGCTTTTTCCCTCCCTGCCAGTCTGGCTGGGCGGCCCGGAGGTATCTTATGATGCCCAAGATGTGCTGAAACGTTTTCCCCAGGTCACCGGAGTAATCAAAGGAGAAGGGGAAGAGACCTTTTTGGAACTGATGGACTATTATCACGGCAAAAAAGATGATCTTTCACAGATTGACGGCATCACCTGGAGGAGCGGAGAAACGATCACAGACAATCCATGGAGGCCGGTGATGGACCTTAGCAAGGTCCCTTTTGTATATGACCATATGGAAGACTTTCAGCATAAGATCATATATTATGAATCCAGCCGCGGCTGTCCGTTTTCCTGCAGCTACTGTCTTTCCTCCATTGATAAGTGCCTTCGGTTCAGGGATCTTTCTCTGGTAAAAAAAGAGCTCCAGTTTTTTATTGACCACAAAGTCCCCCAGGTAAAGTTTGTTGACCGGACTTTTAACTGTAACCGTACACATGCTATGGCTATATGGAGATATCTCAAGGAACATGATAATGGAGTCACGAACTTTCATTTTGAAGTGGCAGCCGATCTGCTCAATGAAGAAGAACTGCAGCTGATCTCGGATATGCGTCCCGGCCTGATCCAGTTAGAGATCGGTGTTCAATCCACAAATCCTGAGACCATCCGTGAGATCCACCGGACAATGGATTTTAAGAAGGTGGCAGGAATCGTCAAAAAGATTAATGAGGGGCACAACATCCACCAGCATCTGGATCTGATCGCAGGGCTTCCATATGAGGACCTGCAAAGCTTTGCTTCGTCATTTAATGACGTTTACAAGGTAAGGCCGGAACAGCTTCAGCTGGGATTTTTAAAGGTGCTCAAAGGCTCCCATATGGAAAAGAAAAAGCATGAATATGGCCTTGTATACAAGGATACGCCTCCCTATGAGATTCTGTATACCAAATGGCTTCCCTATGAGGATATGATGACTCTGAAATCCATAGAGAATATGGTGGAGATCTATTATAACAGCGGGCAGTTTGCCAACACAATGGAATATTTGGAGCATGAGTTCTCCTCGCCCTTTCACATGTATCAGTATCTGGGGAATTTTTATGAGGAGAAGGGATATCACAAGATGAATCATTCCCGGATCGCCTCCTATGAGATACTGGAGGAATTTATCTGCCGGTATGCAGGGAATGAGAGTCTTCCGCTTTACCGGGAACTGTTAACCTACGACTTATATTTAAGAGAAAATATCAAAAACAGGCCGTCTTTTTCCGGGGAATACACGGTAAACAAAGACGAGCTGTATGATCTCTATGACAATATACTTCCAAAGGATCCAAAGCTTTCTGCCTATGCCAATAAAAATCTGCGGAAGATGTCCCACATCGAAAAGTTCCAGTTTGATGTTGCGGGAGCCGGGAGCCGGAAGGAGACCCTCCTGCTCTTTGACTATCAAAAAAGAGACCCCTTAAACCGCCAGGCTTATGTGGTCCGGATATGGAGATGAGATCTTGACAAGAAAAGAAATGAAAAAACAGGCCAGACAGACGGTGAAAAGGCATTACGCTCTATTTCTTGCCATCTGTCTTGTTTCCGCATTCCTTGGTTCCAAGTTTTCTGACTCGATAAAATCCATCAAAACATATTCAACGCAGTTCACCCATGCAGCGGTGTCCGGGCCAGTGGCCACCTCAAAAGGTGTTGTGGATGTGGCAGAAGATATTGCGGCAGGGGACACCGAATCCGGCAGAAAGCTTTCCAAAAAGATCGAGAAAGAACACATCGACGCATCTAAAAAGCAGAACCCCGCATTCGGACGGAGCAGAGGGGTCTTTGCACAGATACTCAATGGCGTCACCTCTGGATCTCTCCTTGTCACATTGGCATCGGGTATGAATTCCCTGTTTGGCTCTCAAAATGTTACCCTGGCCATTTTACTGGTTCTCTGCCTGGCTGCTGTTTTATCCTTTTGGATCCTCATTGTAAATACCTTCTCCGTCATCTCCCGCAGGATGTTTCTGGAAGGGCGTGTTTACCGCAAAGTTCCAGCCCAGCGTGTGTTATTCCTGCTCCGGGTAAAAAAATGGCTCCATGCGTCCAAGACGATGCTTACCGTTTCTATTTTTCAGTTTCTGTGGTCTTTTACGGTCATCGGGGGCATCATAAAAAAAGTATTCCTATTACCTCGTGCCTTACATCGTGGCAGAAAATCCGTCAATCAAATCCTGTGATGCAATCCGGCTGTCCAGAGAGATGATGAACGGACATAAGTGGCAGTGTTTTCTATTTGAAATGTCCTTTCTGGGCTGGATTTGGGAAGTGAGCCTGCATTTAATCGCCAGCGGTGTTTTTACCAACAGGGGGAATCCTTCACGGTCCCTGGATTCCCATCTACGGGGCCGGCGGAATCTTCATCCTGACACTGTTAAATAAACTGAGACAAAAACCGGTCCTGGAATTTATCAGTATCGTAGCTGTCTGCGGCTGTGTGGAATATTTTACTTCCGTTTTTCTGGAAATGATGCATCACGGGCAGAGATGGTGGGATTACAGCGGCTACTTTCTGAATATCTATGGAAGGATCTGCGCGGAAGGTCTGCTTGTTTTCGGTATTGGAGGGCTGGCCATCGTATACGTCCTGGCGCCGTTTCTTGACAATATGATACAGAGACTTCAGCCGAGAGTCATGGTTTTTGTCTGTTCTATGCTGCTGGGACTTTTTCTGACAGACCAGGTTTACTCAGCGGGATCTCCCAATGTAGGAAAGGGGATCACTCAGAACGATTAGAGATAAGTTTGTTTCTGGCATCTAAATTTTTTGCTATGAAAAAGGATTGATTTCACAAATTAACAGTGTTATAATATGTGGGAAATAAAAAAGCGTTGAAGAGAAGAGTAGTCTGTGAAAGTCTTCCAGAGAGAGATGCATTTGGTGAGAGCATCTTAAGTACTAAAGCAGATGAAGACCACCTCCGAGCGGCTGCAAACCAGCCCGGCCGACACCGTTATCGTCAACGAAGTGGTCTGCTTTACGATATGAAGCAGGCAACCAAGGGTGGAACCGCGTGAATAACGTCCCATGGAATTTTCCATGGGGCTTTTTTTATTCCATAGGAATGTTCTCCCTATGGAATAAAAAAGCCCTCCGGGCATGATGCACACGATGTGCCAAGGAAGGCTGCTTTGTTCTTAATTACAATACAAGAAAGGAAAAATACTATGAAGATTACATTAAAAGATGGATCTGTTAAAGAGTACGGCCAGAGCATGTCTGTCATTGATATCGCAAAGGATATCAGTGAAGGACTTGCAAGAGTTGCTTGTGCAGGGGAGATCAACGGGGAAGTCGTAGATTTAAGGACTGTTGTGGAGGATGACTGCGAACTGAGCATCCTTACCTTTGACTCAGAAGGGGGAAGACATGCTTTCCGTCATACCGCATCCCATATCCTAGCCCAGGCTGTAAAACGCCTGTACCCGGAGACAAAGCTTGCCATCGGGCCGTCTATTGACAATGGATTTTACTATGACATGGAGAAGGATACTCCATTTACACAGGATGATCTGGAGAAAATCGAAGCAGAAATGAAGAAGATCGTAAAAGAAAATCTGGAGATCACTTGTTTCACAAAACCAAGAGAAGAAGCAATCGCATTTATGAAGGAACGCAAGGAACCGTACAAGGTTGAGCTCATTGAGGATCTTCCTGAGGATTCCGTTATCAGTTTCTATCAGCAGGGTGAATTCATTGACCTGTGTGCAGGACCTCATCTGATGACAACAAAGCCTGTGAAAGCGTTTAAGCTCACAAGCATTGCCGGAGCCTACTGGCGCGGTAATGAAAAGAATCAGATGCTCACCCGTATCTATGGAACAGCATTTGCAAAAAAAGCGGATCTGAAAGATTACCTGACCATGATGGAAGAAGCGAAAAAACGTGACCACAGAAAGCTTGGAAAAGAACTCGGTCTCTTTATGATGAGAGATGAAGGGCCGGGATTCCCATTCTTTTTACCGAATGGTATGGTGCTTAAGAATACTTTGCTGGACTACTGGAGAGAAATCCATAACAAAGCAGGATATGTAGAGATCTCCAGCCCGATCATGCTGAGCAGGCACCTGTGGGAGACATCCGGACACTGGGATCACTACCAGGAAAATATGTATACAACGGTCATCGATGAAGAAGACTTTGCCATCAAACCTATGAACTGCCCAGGCGGCGTTTTAGTATACCAGTCAGAGCCACGCTCTTACCGTGACCTGCCGCTTCGCATGGGAGAACTGGGATTGGTACACCGCCACGAAAAATCCGGACAGCTTCACGGACTAATGCGTGTCCGCTGTTTTACACAGGATGATGCCCATATTTTTATGATGCCTGAGCAGATCAAAGATGAGATCAAAGGTGTCGCAGCGCTGATCGACCAGGTTTACAGCCTGTTTGGATTCAAATACCATGTGGAATTGTCCACCCGGCCGGAAGACAGCATGGGAAGTGATGAAGACTGGGAGATGGCTACAGATTCTTTGAGGAGCGCACTGGACGATCTTGGACTTGACTATGTAGTCAATGAAGGGGATGGAGCATTCTACGGACCGAAGATTGATTTCCATCTGGAAGATTCCATCGGAAGAACATGGCAGTGCGGAACCATTCAGTTAGACTTCCAGCTTCCTCTGCGGTTTGACCTCCATTACACTGGAGCAGACGGAGAGAAGCACCGCCCGATCATGATCCACAGGGTTGCTTTTGGTTCCATCGAACGGTTTATCGGTATCCTGATTGAACACTTCGCAGGAGCATTTCCAACCTGGCTGGCACCAGTGCAGGTGAAGGTCATTCCGATCTCTGACAAGCATTTAGACTATGGAAACAAGGTGCTGGATGCGTTAAAAGAAGCCGGCATCCGCGCTGAGATTGACACCAGGGCTGAAAAGATGGGTTATAAGATCCGGGAGGCACAGCTTCATAAGATCCCATATATGCTAGTTGTGGGAGGAAAAGAAGAAGAAAACCAGGCCGTTTCCGTGAGAAGCCGATTTAAGGGAGATGAGGGGCAGATGTCCTTAGATGAATTCCTTTCTGCGGTCAAAAAGGAAATTGAGACAAAAGAGATCCGCCAGGTAGAAAAAGAAGACGAAGAGAAATAAATGAAAATATCCCGAATACGGCGATGAACGTATTCGGGATATTTTTTAATTACTGGCTATTTTACTTCATTGCACATCAAAACATCAATTAAGAATTGAATGATTTTATGAAATCATGTGTAAAATGAATCGCTGTGCAAGTAAGTTTTTCACACATATGTGGAGGATCGCTTTCTGTAAAACCATTAGGGCGCAATTCACGACAAGTTAAGGAACCGAATTTACGCGTAAACGCTTCGGCATAGTGATAACAGATGGAAGCAATTTCATCATCGCTTTTACCTAAATGGCCGTAATAAATCCCTAGGAACATCAAACCTCCCTCTGCCAATCCGCATTGTGCTCTAAACCCTCCTGCACCGTGCAAACCAATAGCAGAATGAAGTGTTTGTAAATGATATTCTATGCCAAAAATTTTTCCCAAACAAATTAAAGTGGTTCTTGCACAGTTTATATCCTTATTCCAATATAATTCATGTACGTTCTCTTCTATATTCAATCTGTACCTCCCATTCATTCAAAATCGGAATATCAAAACAATCAGGAGTTTCTCTTATTGATGAGCTTTTCATCTCTTAAAAAAAGAAAACCCGCATGCAATGCGGGTAAATCGGGGTAACAGGATTCGAACCTGCGACCTCACGGCCCCCAGCCGTGCGCTCTAACCAAACTGAGCCATACCCCGTCAGAAGTATTTTATCGAATTCCGTCGAAGAGTGCAAGTGTTTTTTGAATATACTCAAATTCTTTCTAATAAATACGATTGATTATACAATTTATAAAATCACGGAGACATTATATTTCTCTAGGATTTTATATATTTAGACTCATTCTATTTTTTCATCTAAAAAAGCATTTAAAATAGGCTGGTCATATCTTTTTGCCCATCGTTCTGCCTGTTCCCGTATTACAGTACAGTAAAATCCAGTTCCAAAATCTTTTGTATTTCTGCCTTTTCTAAATTCAGGGTGAGGCACAGAAGTATAGCTGCCGTGATACACTGATTTTTCCCATAAGTAAGGAACCTCCTTGATTTTATAATACTTGACTAAAACCTCAATAATAATTTTTATAAACTGCACATTAATAATATATCAAGTTCTATATTATGTCAAAATAGAATCATAAGAATGCAGAAGATCCAGCTGTGTGTTAAAATGAAAAAAGAACATAGGACAGAATCATTACAGGAGGAAATATGGGTGAATTGAGAAATATCCCCGGCGTGGGAAAGAAAACAGAAGAGGATCTTCAAATGCTCGGATATACTACCATACAGTCATTAAAAGGGGCAGACCCGGAAGAATTGTATGAAAGGGAATGCCTGATGAAAGGCTGCCATATTGACCGATGTCAGCTTTATGTATATCGCTGTGCGGTATATTATGCCTCCACAGATGTACATGAACCGGAAAAACTAAAATGGTGGAATTGGAAAGACCAGGAAAGAGAGGACCCAATGGAAATTAAACTTGTAGAATACAACGATATAAACACATGCATTGAATTTGTAGAAATCGTCAAAGAAGACTTTGCAGGATATGAAAAAGAAGGATTTAAAAAAGCTCTGGAGACCTGTATCAAACACAGAGAGGCCATATCGGCCATGAACGAAGCCGGGAATATCATTGGTTTATTGCTTTATTCAAAGGCAGACTGTGAGCTTGAGTTCCTTGCGGTACATCCTGAAGCCAGACAAAAAGGAACGGCAAGATCCATGATCGAGAAAATGAAATCTAACTTCAGAACAGGCGATCAGATCCAGGTGGTGACATTTGCATCCGGTGATCCCAAGGGAATCCCTGCAAGAAAATGTTATCATAAATGCGGATTCAAAGATGATGAATTACTCACCGTGTTTGATTATCCGTGCCAGAAAATGATCCTGACAGTACAATGATCTGCAGGATTCCTCTCCATCTATAATTTAAATTAGTATTTTGCGTATAGATATAGAGATCGCAATTTTTCTCTTCTGATGGTTTTTGCACCTTCTGCTTTCATAAATATTGAACCAAAGGAGCCATCTAACGATAGTTTTTTACCACTATTTCCGTCGCGCTTTAGAATGCGCTCCTACAATATACAATAGTGGTAAAAACTCATGTTATCTTTTTCGTTCCTGTCTTTCAGGCCATCCTTCAAGATTTCCATGAATCATAGCCCGAAACATATGATCTTTAGATCCCGGATGGTCTTCATCTAGCTTTGTTAAAGTCTCTTTTGCATACTGCCTCTTTGTGTAGCCGTCCATCGGACAGGGACTCTTTTCCACCGGAAGATTCATCTTATTCTTAAATCCGATTACATCTGCTTCATCCATGTACATCAAAGGCCGAATTACTTTAAGATCCATACGGTCCAGATACGTCACCGGTGAAAAACAGTGAAGCCGTCCTTCAAAGAGCATAGACATCAAAAAGGTCTCCACCAGATCATCCTTGTGGTGGGCATAAGCTACTTTATTGCATCCCAGTTCTTTTATCTTTTCGTTCAGTGCACCCTTTCTCATCTTAGCACAAAGAGAACACGGATTGGTTTCCTTCCTACGCTCAAAAACTACATCTGCGATTTCGGTTTTTACAACCGTATATGGAACTTTCAGTTCTTCACACAGTTTTTCTACTTGAGATATATCAAAGTTTCCGAATCCAAGATCCACAGTGATTCCGTGGATTTCAAACTTGTTTGGGTAAAAAATGCGTAAATGTGCAAGGGCATAGAGCATGGTCAGACTGTCCTTGCCGCCGGAAATGCCGACCGCAATCTTGTCCCCTTCCTGTATCATTTGATAATCGTCCACGGCTCTGCGGACGTAGCTTAATACTTGCTGTAACTTCATAATCGTTTTCCTCAGTTTATTCATAAATTTTCGATTTTTAGTATAACATATTAAATTCCGAAGCGCTACTGTCGCCGTGGTAAACGAAAAGCACTTTTCAAAATGGAGTACGCTGTCAGATGAACAGAATAATGCCCCGGAGTAATTTCTCACGTTACTCCAGGACATCTCCATATTCCATAGCCTCATACCATTTTTGTGTCCTGCCTCTCAATACAAGGTATCCACGATCTGAATTTACGGTTCACTTTTCAAACAAATCAGATACTGCTGTTCTGCTTTCGATATTCGGCTGGTGCCATTTTCAAAATATCCCTAAAAGCAGTCGCAAACTTACTCTGGTTTTCGTATCCCACCCGATTTGCAACCTCTGCTATGGTGTACTGTGTTTGTCGTAGAAGAACAGCAGCCTGTTTCATCCGATACTCTTTCATATACGCACCAATCGGTTGTCCGTAAATTCCTCTAAACGTATCTTTTAATGTTGCTGTATTGATGAGATACTCTTTAGAAAGCTCCTCAATCGTAGGACGCACCTGCAGATTGGAGATTAACTTCTTATGAATTACTCTCACAACTTCTACCTGCGGGGAAGTATACTGCTCCCGCTGCTTTTCTTTCGATACGTCTACCATACACAGGAATAAGAGAAGTTCCTGGACCTTTATCTTAAAATAGGGTTTCTGCAGGCAGTCCGGTACAGAATAAAGTTCCGAAAAGATATGTTCAATTTCATCCTTTGCCCGCATAACAAAACAATTCCCATCCGCACAGAATTTTTCCTTAAAATCTAAAATGTCAATACCGCTCTCAGAAAGGATTTCCGGTGGATGTTCTGCTACAAATTTCAGGTCAATTACCACAGAGATTCCACGATAATGCTTTAAGGGAAAGCTCATCTCCGGGGAACAGTTATCCATTGTATGAATCGAAAGATCCCCTTCACCAAGATACAGGCAGGAACCACTTAAAAGTGTACTTCCTTCCCGCCCCTCACGACAGTGATTGATCTCTAATATATCCTTATCCAGATTTTCCTTCCAGTCACAGCTTGCAGCTTCAAAGTCATTATAAATGAGCTGTATGCCAGGATAAACCTGATAAACTGTCATCAGCCCCAGGCCATCTGTACAGTCCATCTTATAAACCGTACAATATCCATCATTATCTTTTGGAATAACCGCGGATAACCCTTTTGCGTTTGTAATAGGGTTTTCGCTCATAACATCCCTTTCTACAATTCCACTATTCTTTGTTTGCTCTGCCAGAATCTCTCTGGCATCTCTTATTATATAAATTATTCTTATTTCGTACCGCTCCAATCAGAATGATTTACAATCCATTTAGCATTATATTATAACCCTTACAATAGTGCAAACAGAGAAAACGGGCTGAAGCTCTCTAAAAAAGTATCAGCCCGAGGTCAATTATTTACTGCAATATTCTTTCCCTACACAACCGGAGCAGCTGCCGCTACAGCAGGAACCGTTCTTGCGGTCTATGTAGATTTTCTGAACAGCCCATATCGCATAACCTGCCACGCCTAAAACAATGATTCCGGTAACAATTCAGCCCTTACCGCTTTGCTTTCGCTGTAGCCGGCATCCTACGAAACTCAGAAAGCATCATGCTGATCGTAATCACTACAAGGATTGCATCCGTCAGGGCAATCGCCAGCCATACGCCTAAGATACCCATGCCGCCAACCATCGGCAGGATCACGCAGAGCGGAATAAACAGAATGATCTGACGGAACAGTACCAGCCAGGTCGCTTTGTTTGCTTTTCCCAAAGACTGGAACAGCGTCACAGCAATCAGGAAACTTGCCTGCAGGATATAGGTACTGAACATAATTCGGAAATTAGTCGCACCAGAAGCTGTTATACCCGGCGTTGTAATGAACATCGAAAGTACCTTATCCGGGAACAGCTCCACCGGGATATAAAATACCAGAGACAATACCGTAGCTGCGATCACGAATACTTTCGTCAATGTTTTTACCCGGTCATATTCTTTTGCTCCATAGTTCGTGCCAGCGGCAGGCTGGAAGCCCTGGCTGATACCCCACAGTGGTACAAAGGAAAAGTTCCAGAACCGCAGTGCCGCACCCAAAAGAATCTGGGAAGTCTCCCCGCCGTAATTGGATGCCACACGATAAATCACCGTCTGCTGTACCAGAGTCAGAATCTGCATCAAAAGTGCGGATACGCCAACAGAAAGAACCTGTGGAAGCAGCCCTCCATCAATACGAATGCGCCCGATTTTTACGTTTGGACTTTTCTTTTTGAAATACCAGAGGGTAACGGCGGCCTGAATAAACTGTGACAAAATGGTCGCATAAGCTGCCGCTTCTATTCCCATGCCATAAGGTTTCAAAATCGTGATAAAGATCGGATCAAGGATCATGTTCAAAATGGCTCCGCCGGCAATAATACTCATCGCCTTTTTCAGCTGTCCTTCTACACGGATGACCATGTTCGCACTCTGGAAGAAGTTTACGAACAGTGATCCGGCAAATACGATACGCAGATACTTCTCTGCGTAATTTAAAATGTTGTCACTGGCTCCGGCCAGAGTCAAAAGCTGGCGGGTAAACACCATACCCACTACTGTATAAATGACGGACAGTAAGAGAACCATTGCAACCAGGTTTCCCATAATCTTTTTCATGGTTCCCTCATCCTTCTTTCCTATCGCACGGGAAAATACCGATGCGGAACCTACACCTAACATAGCGGCAGAACCCGCATTAATCAGTGTGAATGGATAAGAGACAGATACTGCTCCCATCTGGGCTGCTCCTACCATCTGACCTACAAAGATGGAATCCATCATGTTATATAGTCCAACGACCACCATACCGAGAACCGCAGGAATACTGAGTTCTATCATAAGCGGCCAGGGACTTTTCGATAAAAGTTTTGTTCTTGTATCAAGTGCTTGTTTCATCACTCTATTCCTCCTGGTCCATGTTTATTAGCAATATCTAACCAACCATATTAAGTATATAAAATCAGGGTTTCCTTGTACGCTCCATCAAGCAGAAGTTGCGCTCCATACGGTAATAATTTTTCCTACCCGGTATAAGGAACCACAGACAACGGTGGCTCATCCCTCCGCTGATTATTACTTATTTCAGGAAACCGCTAATAATCTGTTCTGTCAGTCCGAGGGACATCAGTTTTACAATCTGCTCCCCGGCAATCTTACCAATCGCAGCTTCATGGATCAATGCCGCATCTGTACAGTTTGCAGCAATCTCCGGCACTGCCCGGACACTGGCCTCATTCATAATGATAGCATCGCACTCCGTATGACCGCTGCACGGGGCATTGCCATTGACACGGGATATAAAAAGCTGTTTTGAATGTTCCTTTGCTACGGAACGGGAAATGATATGGGTTCCTGCCCCCTCCCCGTTTAGGGCTACTTCAAAGGTACTTTTTGCGCTCTGGCAGCCGTGTGTCAGTAACCGTTCCGTGACCACAAGTGTTGCTCCGGCATCAAGATCGGCAGTGGTAAGCCTCTCCGTTGAGTCCACTCCCTTAATCTGCACCGTTTCCATTTCCATGTATCCGTTTTCTGCAATATGCACGATAGTCTGAGGATTCATGATCCGTTTCCCCATACCGTCTCCGCTGCCATAATGTTTCTCAATATATCTCACTCTTGCACCTGGAGCAAGAAAGAACCTGTGAATGCCATCATGCTGACTGGCTTTTGTGCCTCCGTTATGGATTCCACAGCCCGCTATAATCGTCACATCGGCATTCTCTCCAATGTAAAAGCTATTATATATGGCTTCGGATAGTCCCGACTGGCTGATGATGACTGGTATATGTACGCTTTCGCCCCTGACTTCCGGCTTTACTCTAATATCAATACCCGAACCATCTTCTTTAGATAAGATATCAATGTGTTCCGTAGTTCTACGCTCCACACTCTTTCCATTAGAACGGATATTGAAAGCCCCCGTCGGAATTTCATGCAGACCAGACACAGCCTCCAACAACTTCTTTTGTATCAGATCCATTTCTTATCACTTCCTTTCCTGATAGAATCGGCAGCCACCCACATCGGAGCTGTTTAAAAGTTCCGGCAGCACCTCGTCACGTTCTCCCTGGCGCACGATCCGGCCATCGACTACTACCAGAACCACATCGGCAATGCTCAAAATGCGCTCCTGATGGGAGATGATCAGAATAGAGCCGTGCAGCTTACATTTCATATTCTCAAAAACTTGTACCAGATTTTGAAAACTCCACAGGTCAATCCCTGCCTCCGGTTCATCAAAAATAGACAACGTGGCTGACCTTGCCAGACTGGTTGCAATTTCGATCCGCTTCAGCTCGCCTCCTGACAAGCTGCCATTTACCTCCCGGTGGATATAATCCCTGGCACACAGGCCAACTTCGGAGAGGTACTCACACGCTTGCGAAACGGTCAAATCGTGGCCGACCGATATTCGTATCAGATCAAGCACGGTAATACCTTTGAAGCGGACCGGCTGCTGAAAAGCAAAGCTGATCCCTTTCTGCGCCCTCTCCGTAATTTCCATATGTGTGATGTCCTCACCATTTAACAAAATTTGTCCGGATGTAGGCTGTTCGATTCCGGCAATCATCTTTGCCAGGGTGGACTTTCCGCCACCATTAGGGCCGGTTACCGCAATAAAGCAGTCGTCTGACAGTAATAAATTGATTTGTTGTAAAATCTCTTTTGAACCGGAATCCCCGGAAACCTCAAAAGAGATATTTTTCAGTTCCAGCATATTTCCTCCATAGAAAGGGCGACACAGCCTAATTGTGAATTGCACCGCCCTGAAAATCATTGATTCATTTTCTCCAAAAGCTGAAGCGCTTCCTCCAGCTTTGGATTTTCAACATCCGTCTGCAGGGCCTCCCTGACACAGTTTCTGATATGAGCCTGTAAAATCTGTTGATTGGCACTTCGCAGTAAAGCCTGTGTTGCCTGGAGCTGATTGGATATATCCACACAATACCGATCAGATTCAATCATCTGCAGGATACCGTCAATCTGCCCTCTGGCAATCTTCAGTTTATGGGTAATGTCGCTCTTTTTTGCTTTCATAGGCAGCCCGCTCACTGAATGCTTACAACCTGATAACCCGCATCTTCAACAGCGGCTTTCAGTACATCATCCGGTACATCCTGGCTCATCTGTACCTGGGCGGACTTGCTCTCCAGATGAACTGCCACATCTTTGATGCCATGGATTTCCCGCAATGCCTTATCTACGTGCTTTACACAGTTCATACAAACCATACCTTCAATATTCAATACTTTTTCCATTTGGATCGCTCCTTTGCTTTCACTTTTTATTGTTGTCCGTTCATACACGCGGTCCTCATTTGGTTCCGCATGGGATGCGTGTTTTGCTTTAAACCATCTAAGCCTCAGCGCATTTGATACTACAAACACGGAACTGAAACTCATGGCAAATGCCCCGATCATTGGATTCAGTTTCAAATCAAACGGCAGATAGAACAGCCCTGCCGCCACTGGAATACCGATGATATTATAAATAAACGCCCAGAACAGGTTTTGCTTAATATTACGGATGACTGCCTTACTGAGCTGGATCGCCGTTGACACATCCAGCAGGTCACTTTTCATCAGAACAATGTCCGCTGACTCAATCGCCACATCCGTTCCGGCTCCGATGGCAATGCCTACATCTGCCCTGGCAAGCGCCGGGGCATCGTTGATTCCATCGCCTACCATCGCCACTTTTTTACCGCTATCCTGCAAACGCCGGATTTCCTTTTCCTTATCCTGCGGAAATACCTCGGCTACTACACGGTCCACGCCAACCTGACGCCGGATCGCTTCTGCTGTTTTCGCATTATCTCCGGTCAGCATGACCACTTCAATGCCCATCGCAGACAATTCCTGTACTGCCTGACGGCTGGTAGGCTTTACCACATCAGCTACGGCAATCACACCAATGAGTTGCCCGCCACGGGCAAAGAACAGCGGTGTTTTACCGTCAACTGCCATAGATTCCCCAAGCTGCAGGAGTGCTCCGCCCGAAATGCCATTTGCCTGGAGTAACCTCCGGTTTCCGGCATAGCAGATATCGTTTCCGATCTTTCCTACAATACCCTGGCCGGGAATCTGTTTAAAATCACTTACCTGAAGGAAAGAAATCCTTTCTTTTTCTGCTTCTGCCACAATTGCGTCTGCCAATGGATGTTCGGACAGTTTTTCCAGGGAAGCCGCTATCTGCAGCAGTTCCTTCTGACCTACACCGTCTCCACATAATAAGTTTGTGACTACCGGAGTTCCCTGTGTGATCGTTCCGGTCTTGTCAAGAACTACCGTATCAATACCATGTGCTGTTTCAAGAGCTTCAGCAGACTTAATCAGGATGCCGTTTGTTGCACCCTTTCCGGTTCCGACCATGATTGCGGTAGGTGTGGCAAGCCCCAACGCACAGGGGCAGGAAATCACTAAGATGGAAATACCAATGGAGAGGGCAAATTCAAACCCGTAACCCAACAACAGCCATACGACAACGGCAATCAATGCAATGCTGATTACCACTGGT
>Ga0137302_10348_pt1 | contig 25875 bp, 21 predicted proteins | sample Ramsor2O_GlcNAcB_FD_97184 | JGI IMG/M metagenome (GOLD analysis project Ga0137302, IMG submission 97184) | Mouse cecal microbial communities from Vienna, Austria - N-Acetylglucosamine amended with D2O_GlcNAcB | ecosystem: Host-associated > Mammals > Digestive system > Large intestine > Cecum... | reverse complement strand
GAGATTCGTTTTGGGGTTGTAATGCTTTTAGACTATTATACAGAAGCAGCATATCTACCAGATGCGCTTGGGTTTTTTGATAAGATCAGACATGAAGGATATTATGTCAGAATGGCTGTAGCCTGGGCGGTGTCCATATATTATATAAAGTATCCCACACAGGTTTTGGAATATTTAAAAGAAAATCAACTGGATAACTGGACGTATAATAAAGCACTTCAGAAAATAACAGAGTCGCTGCAGGTTGATAAAGAAACAAAAGCATATATACGTTCTTTAAAAAGGTAACTCCACAATTTAAAGTGTAAAAAGATATCGTTAAATTATTGACAATATATGGAAACAGTGCTATATTGATCTTAATAAAAGGGAGTAGCCAACACCGAAAGGTGATTCGAAATCGTCAGGACGATGTAAAACATCCGTATCGAATGAAATGTGCGAGACTTTTATTGTAGCATTGGTTGTTGCAATAGGGGTCTTTTTTTATACCCCGATGCAGCAAACACAAATTTCCGGAAGTGCTCAAAGCATGAAAAAGGAGGTGGAAAGTTGCAATGAATAAGAGCATTTCAAACTAATAACGATTCACACAAACAGGACAAAGGAGAAAAAATATGAATATGATTATGGATAACATTGGGATTTTCATCGTGGTGGCTGTGGTATTGATTTTAATTATTTTAATACTGGTAACCGGATATGTAAAGGCTCCGCCGGATACCGCATTTATTATTTCCGGACTTCGGAAAAAGATTATTATTGGTAAAGCCAGTATTAAGATTCCCGTATTGGAGAGACTTGATAAATTAAGCTTAAAACTGATTCCAATCGATGTGAAGACTTCCAGTTCTGTTCCTACCGCAGACTACATTAATATTCAGGTAGATGCAGCGGTAAACGTTAAAATAATCAGCGAAAATCAGCGGCTGGGACTGGCGGCTGAAAACTTCCTGAATCAGAATACCCAGTACATAGCACAGGTAGCAAGAGAAGTTCTGGAAGGTAATATGCGTGAGATTGTAGGCAGAATGAGGCTTGAGGAAATGGTGGGTGACAGACAGAAGTTTGCGAATCTGGTCAAAGAAAATGCAGAGCCTGATCTGGCAGCCATGGGGCTTGACATCGTAAGCTTTAACGTACAGAATTTCACGGATAATAATGGAGTCATTGATGATCTTGGTATAGATAATATTTCCCAGATCAAGAAAAAAGCTGCGATAGCAAAAGCAGAGGCTGAAAAAGAAATAGCGGTTGCGAAAGCGGAAGCAGACAAACAGGCAAATGATGCAAAAATTAATTCAGACCGTGAAATTGCCATTAAGAATAATGAACTTGACATACAGAAATCAGCGCTGCAGAAAAATGCGGATACGAAACGTGCAGAAGCGGATGCCGCTTATGAGATTCAAAAAGAGCAGCAGAGGAAAACAATTGGTGTAACGGCAGCCGATGCAGATATTGCAAAAGAAGAAAAAGTGATTCTTTTAAAACAAAAAGAAGCAGAGGTAATGGAACAGTCCCTGGATGCACAGATCAGGAAAAAGGCGGAGGCGGACAGATACGAACGCCAGCAGAAAGCAGAAGCCGAATTGTTTGAACGTCAAAAAGAAGCAGAAGCAAAGAAGTTCGAGGTGCAAAAGGAAGCCGAAGCGCAAAAGTCAAAGGCTGAAGCTGACCGTTATTCCAGGGAGCAGGAAGCCCAGGGTATTCAAAGGGTTGGAGAAGCAGAGGCAGAGGCAATCCGGGCAAAAGGGCTTGCAGAAGCGGAAGCCATGGAAAAACGTGCAGAGGCTTATCAGAAATATAACAATGCGGCTATGGCACAGATGCTGATCCAGGTGCTTCCTGAAATTGCAGGTAAAATTGCAGAACCCCTGAGCCAGATTGACAAGATCACAATCATTGGTGGAGGCGAAGGCAGTGGAATTGACCCGGTTGCCGGAAATGTTCCCGCAGTTATGGCAAAGCTTTTTGAATCCATGAAAGAGACAGTTGGCATTGACCTGGGTGAAATCGTGAGAGCCGATACCTACGATGCCAAGGTAAACCGCAATATCACAGTAGAGGGATTGGACAAGGCGGATGATATACAGCGGGCGCAGGCAGAAGCAGCTGTGGTAAGTGAAGCGATGAAATAAGTATGGAACAGAAAGCGTTCCATACTTTCTGATTGAAGCAGTACCGCAGACCTGTCTGCGGTATGCAAGGGGTATAAGTATGGAACAAAAAGCGTTCCATACTTTCTATTGAAGCAGTACCGCAGACTCGTCTGCGGTATGCAGGGGTATAAATATGGAACAAAAAGCGTTCCATACTTTCTATTGAAGCAGTACCGCAGACCTGTCTGCGGTATGCAGGGGTATAGGTATGGAACAAAAGTACTAATGATCGGTAGTATCTCTACGCACAAGTACCGGAGGTATTTTTTTATGAACCGGTTCTGAAGAAATGTTAGGTCGCCGTTTTTTGCGCTCGGACATCTGGGAAACCAGTAGTTTTACCGCTTCCTGGGCCAGCAGACTGATCTGCTGGCCTACTGTTGTGATAGGGATAATCGCTTCTTTGGAAATCGGAGAATCATCAAATCCTACAATCCGGTAATCGCTGCCCAGAGAGCCTTTCTGGCGAATGATAATATTGAGCAGCACATTGGCATGGGTATCGTTGGGCATAAAGATGCCCTTTTTTTGATTGGGATACCGTTTCTCCAGGTCTTCATAAATCTCTGTCAACTTCTGATTGCTGGCTTCAAAGGTTGATCCCAGATCGCAGTAAATTACTTCAAACGGGATATTCTCTTCCCCGCATATATCCTGAAATCCTTTAATCCGCCCATACGCCGGTATATAATTGGGCACATCATTATTGATATGAATTAAGACACTGCATTGATTTTTAATCAGGAGGCTGGTAGCCTGGACAGCGCCCATATAGTTATCTGTGTTAATGCTGGAAATATACTGATCTTCCCGTTCGATTGCAACAATCGGGATGCGGTAATCCGCCAGCTCTTTTGAGGGAATGGTGTGGCTTAAGACAATCAGGCCTTCAATCTGGTACGCCATCAATTCCTTGATGTAATTACGTTCCACTTCCGCATCATCATTGCCTACAAACACCAGGAACTTATAGCCGTATTCCTGATAAGAAGAGAGAATCTGATTCAGCATTTCCGAATAGTAGTGCAGATACAGGTTTGGGATAATTATGCCTACAAACTCAGTACTTCCGCTTGCCAGTATCCGGGCAACTTTATTTTCTTTATAATCAAGAGCCACCAGAGCATCTGCAATTATTTTCTGGTTCTCTTCTGTCAGAGAGTCCGGGTTATTAAAATACCTGGAAATGGTTGTTTTTGAAAAGTTTGTATAAACTGCAATATCATGAAAAGTTACTTTATTTTTTTTACCCATAGCAGCTCCTTTGTCGGTACATGTTTCTGATAGAAATTTGGCACATTCAGGTTACATAGCCCGCTATGCGCCCATTATCCGGGGCAAATCTCCCGCGAACCGGAACGCGCAGCTGTCAGAAAGCAATTTCCAAACACGCCCTGGCAAAAGTATAACAAAAATACCTTCCTGAGGCAATGTCAAATTAGCAATGGATGAAAGTAACCGGTTATTTTTGTGAATATCTTACAAAATAATACTGACAATTCAAGACAGTATTCACAAAAATGGAAAAAGGAATTGACGCTAATATGGAGTTGTGATACTCTTAAAACAGATAAAGTAACCGGTAACTTAACCGGTAACATTACCGGTTACAAAACAATGGTTTGTGAAGTAAAGGAGGAGCGCATGAGAAAGTCATGGAAATATGCGGCAGTATTTTTCCTTGCCGCCAGCTGCCTGGCAGGGTGCGGGCAAAAAGAGATAAAGCCAGGCGATATTGCCGGATATGAGGAAGGAGAGAGTTACCTTTCCATATGGGTACATACAATTGAGGATACTCCCGAAGGAGATGCCTATGCAGAGTCAGTGAGAAGATTTAATGAAAAGTATGACGGCAAATATTTTGCAGATATTGAGTTCATTCCCAGAAATGACAGTGGAGGCGGATATTCCGATAAGGTAAATGCATCTGTGATGTCCGGAGGGCTGCCGGATGTGCTTACAGTGGACGGTCCCAACGTGGCGGCTTATGCTGCAAACGGCATAATCCAGCCATTGTCCAAGCTTCGGGAAGAGGAAAGGGCAGTCTATCTGGATTCTATACTTGAGCAGGGAACCTATAACGATAAGCTGTATACGCTGGGCGCAATGGAATCCAGTGTAGGGCTGTATTACAATAAGGATATTCTGGAAAATGCCGGAATTGATATTCCTTCCGGGGATGATCCCTGGACCTGGGATGAGTTTTTGGACATTTGTAAAAAACTTGATCCGGTCATGAAAGAAAAGAACGGGTACTGTCTGGATATGACATTCCCCGTTGGAGAAGCAAGCATTTATTATTATGCTCCTTTCTTTTGGGCAAATGGAGGAGACTTTGTGAGTGGGGACGGTCTGAGTGTGGATGGCATATTCAATTCTGATGCGAATGTAGAAGCAGTGAATTTCTTCCGTGGGCTAGTGGAGAATGACTACATGTCTAAAACCCCCATTGATAAGCTGTTTGAAACAGGTCGTGCGGCATTTAAGTTTGACGGGGCATGGGAAGTGAACACGGTCTATGAGAACTATCCGGATATCAAACTGGGAGTGGCACCTTATATTGTGGGAGAAAACTGGGATGGGGGAAGGTATACGCCTACAGGTTCCTGGGCATATGCAGCATCAGCTTCTACCCATGATCTGGAAGGTGCTACAGAACTGGTAAAATGGATGAGCGGGGTGGAAAGCGGCATAATCCTTCATGAACAGACAAAAGGGCTGCCGTCCACTTATGGGGCATTTGACCAGATATCTCTTTTTTCGGAAGATGAAAACTATAAGGCGTTGTATGAGCAGTTGAATAAATATGGACATCCAAGACCCAAAACGCCGGTATATCCTCAGGTTAGTACTTCTTTTCAACAGGTCCTGGAAGGGGCAGCGCTGAATGGAAAAGATGCCGGAGGAGAACTGGATAAATCTATAGAAAGGATTGACGCCAAATTAAAGCGTTATACAAGAGAATAATGAAGAGAAAAAAATCTAATTCGATGTTAGGAATGGCATTTTTTGGTCCGGCATTGGTACTGCTAACGATCTTTTTGTTTCTCCCCATGCTGTTGACACTGGTTTTCAGCTTTACGGATTATTTTGCTTTGAATCCGGATCTTACACATTTTGTGGGACTGGAAAACTATCTTACGATCTTTAAGGATGAACTGTTTGTAAAGGCTTTCGTAAATACCGTGAAGTTTGTATTTATAATTGTGCCGCTGCAGGGAGGCGGAGCGCTTATTCTGGCGCTTCTGATTAACAAAGTAACCCATTGTAAAAAGTATTTTAAAGTAGCATTTTTTATACCTGTTGTCATGTCCCTTGCGGTTGTTTCCACTTTGTGGATGCAGATCTATAATCCGGAGGGAATTCTTAATACGATACTGGTGAACTTGGGCCTATCCGCACAGCCTTTTATTTACAGCGATAAACAGGCACTTCCGTCTATTGCATTTATGAGTATCTGGCAGGGTGTGGGATATCAGATGATTATTTTTCTGGGCGGGCTGCAGGCGATTAATCCGGGACTTTACGAAGCGGCTGAAATGGATCATGCCAGCGGATGGCAGAAATTCAGGGATATTACCCTGCCGGAATTAAAGCCCATTTGTATATTTGTATTTATCACTATCACCATCGGTGCTTTTAAAATGATTGTCCAGCCGATGGTTATGACAGGAGGCGGGCCTTCCCACTCTACTTATACGCTGGTTTACGATATCTATGAAACCGGTACGGTGAACTGGGAAATGGGACTTGCTTCAACCATGGCAATTGTGTTTGTGATATTTGTGGTCATACTGACCATTGTGCAGACGATCTTAACGAGAGATAAGGAGGAGAAACATGTTAACAAAAAAACAAAAATCAATTAATTGGTTACTGGTTATCCTGATGCTTATTTTATCAGTCTTCTTCTTATTTCCGGTGGTCTGGATGCTGGCAAATTCATTTAAACCGGATGCTGCCATTGCAGCGGATATGAATGCCATGTCTGCGTTTATTCCGCCGGCACCAAGCAGCAGCTTTTTTGACAACTATATATCCATTATCACCAATACTTCTTTTCTGCGCTATATGGGAAACACGCTGTTTTACGCTGCGGTTCTCATCGTACTGGGAATTATCGTAAACGGCCTGGCAGGATATGCCCTTGCGAAAATAGATTTTCCCTTCCGGGAGCGATGGGTGCTGGTTATAATGATGCTGATGATTATTCCGACAGAGACGATTATTACCATACACTTTTTGATAATCGCAAAAACGGGGCTGCTGAATACGGTGATTGGTTATATTCTGCCTATGATCGTAAACCCATTCAATATTTTTCTGTTCCGCCAGGTTTTTTTAAGCCTGCCGGATGACGTTTATGAAGCGGCACAGCTTGATTTCTGCAGTCCGGTGAAGTATTTCTTTACGATGGTTCTTCCCATGTCGAAAACAGTTGTGGCTACAGTCAGTGTTTTTACGTTTCTGAACGTTTGGAATGACTATCTCTGGCCGTCCCTGGTATTCACTTCCAGTGATCTGCTTACGGCACAGATCGGATTAAATTCCATCACAGCCAATGAAAATACAACCATGGGGCAGACTCTGGCAGTCATCACCCTGATTACGATACCGGTCATTATTATATATTCCTGTTTCTCCAAACAGATTGTAGAAGGAGTTACACACACAGGCACGAAGGAAGGATGATAGTATGAGCTTTATTGAATTAAAAAATATAAATAAAAAATATGCAAATACGGATAAGAATGCGGTTTCCAATTTTAATTTGGAAATTAAAGAGAAGGAATTTATTGCATTTGTGGGACCGTCCGGCTGCGGAAAGTCCACAACACTGCGTATGATTGCGGGATTTGAAGATATCTCACAGGGAGAAATGTTTATCGATGGAAAAAAGGTAAATGAAACAGCGCCAAGAGACCGGGGAATTGCCATGGTATTTCAGAATTATGCTCTTTATCCCCATATGACCGTGGAGAAAAATATCGGGTACGGTTTAAAGAATATGAAAGTGCCATCCGATGAAATCAAAAGAAAAGTAGACTGGGCAATTGATATACTGGGACTGGAAGAGTACCGGTACCGAAAACCGAAGAATCTTTCCGGCGGCCAGCGGCAGAGGGTTGCATTGGGCAGGGCGATTGTGAAGAATCAGAAAGTATTTCTTATGGATGAGCCGCTATCCAACCTGGATGCCAAGCTGCGCGTGAGTATGCGAAATGAAATCAGCAAGCTTCACCGCACGCTGGGCACGACCACCATTTATGTAACCCATGATCAGATCGAAGCGATGACCATGGCGGACCGTATTGTAATCATGAAGGACGGTGTTATCCAGCAGGTAGGTGCTCCAATGGAATTATATGAGCACCCCGTGAATAAATTTGTAGCGGGCTTCATCGGATCTCCTCAGATGAATTTCTATGATGTGCATGTAAACGGCAATATAGTGGAATTCAAAGGTGATAAAAAGAAGATCACGCTCCCGGAGGGTGTTTTAAAAAAATTGAACGGAAAGCAGGGCGATATGATTCTGGGGATCCGCGGTGAGGATATAAAACTGGATCCGCACAATCTGGAGATCTACAAATCGGATATACAGACTGCTGTCGTAGAAAATAAAGAAGTCATGGGTAATGAAAATAATCTTTATTTCAGTTTTGGCGGAATAACCACTGTTGCACGGGTTTCTAAATATGAGGTCAGCAGTATCGGAGAAAAGATTTCCTTTGTACTGGAACCTACAAAATTTCATTTCTTTGATAAACAGACAGAAGAAAAATATTAATATGAATCAGGGAGGTTTCTATGACGGAACATCAATTACACTTGAGGGCACCGGGGAACTGGATCAATGATCCCAATGGTTTTATCTATTATAAAGGAAAATATCATTTGTTTTACCAGTACTTTCCTTATGCGCCGGCATGGGCAACCATGCACTGGGGCCATGCAATTAGTTCAGACCTGGTTAACTGGACACATCAGGAGATTGCCCTTTATCCAAGTAAATACTGGGATAAAAATGGATGCTTTTCCGGAAGTGCGGTGCAGGAGAATGGAAAGCTTTTTATTTATTACACCGGTGTGCGTTATGAAGAGATTACAAAGGAGGATATCCATCACTGTGTGAATGAACAATTTGAGTCTTCCCAGATGATGATCACATCCAATGATGGGATTCACTTTGACAATTTCAAAGATAAAAAGCTGATAATTCCTCCCATTGTGGATGCTTCCCTTGGGCATCGTACACATACAAGGGATCCTAAGGTATGGAAAAGCGAAGATTATTACTATATGGTTCTTGGAAGTACACTGGACGAGAAAAAAGGAATTCTGCTATTTTACAGAAGCAGTGATAAAGAAAACTGGGAATATCTGAACAGTTACGAATCGGAAGATCCTTCTTTTGGCTGGATGTGGGAATGTCCGGATCTGTATCAGACCGAAGAGGGCTGGGTGGTTTGTCTGTCTCCCATGGGATTTTTAAAGGATGGTGATAAGGAACAGAACCATGCCATATGTGCAGAAGCAGAATTTGACGAACAGACAGGAACCCTGAAAATGGCAGAAACGTATCAGTTTGCAGACTATGGGCTGGATCTCTATGCACCTCAGAGTACGCTAGACGAAGAAGGGCGCAGAGTTGTCGTCGGATGGATGAGAATGCCCAGACCGGTTTCGGATGAAAAGCCCTGGATCGGAATGATGTGCACGCCCCGGGTAGCAGAACTCAGAGACCACCACATCTATTATCGGATGCATCCAAATGTGGAAAAAGCATTTACAAAGGAAATATCCCGGGTTGAAGAACTGGAAGCGGGAAAACCATACCAGTTAAAGATTGCGCTGGATGATGGGGAGTCACTATCTCTGGGCGGTTATGAGATTTACAGAAAGGGAAATAAAATCGGTACAAACCGGGAAAAAGTTTACGAGGGAATCACAAACTGCAGGCTTTCCTTTGAAACCCCGGAACTAAGAGAGAATGCCCGGCTGAATATTCTTGTTGACCGGAATTTAGTGGAGGTCTATGTAAATGACGGGGAGTATGTAATCAGCAATGTAGTATATGATTTAAAGGAAGATATTTCACTGCCTGAGGGTAAGAAATTCATTCTGAAACAGATGTGTAATTAACCAAATAAGTATAAGAGACAGCCTGACGGGGAAACCTTGCAGGCTGTTGTGCCGCATTCTGCCAGAAGTCAAAAACTCCACTGCAAGCAACGTTGTTTTTGTTCTCCGCTCCGATCCGGTTGTTGCTGAACGAATGTCCACTGGACGTTCAGCAACCTTCGCGGCAGTCGCCAAATGGACCCGCCAGCGTGTCCGTTTGGCTCGTTGCCCACGGGAATCAAACTGACAGCACTGCCTATTTGGTTTTAAAACCCTACACTATGACACCAGAGTTTTCTAATGTGTTATAAAAAGTATGACCCGAGCAATCAATGAGTGTCTGTGAAAGGAGAACAATTAATATGAATATCAGAATCAAAGGTGCGCGTCAGAATAATTTGAAAAATATCAGCGTGGAGATTCCTAAAAATAAGCTGATTGTGTTTACAGGGCTGTCCGGCAGCGGAAAATCTACGCTGGCGATGGAGACCCTTCAGCGGGAATGCCAAAGACAATATATGGAGTCTATGGGCATGACAATGGAGATCGGTTCCAAACCCATGGTAGACGATATCCAAGGCCTATCCCCGGCTATTTCCATCAATCAGAAAAATACCAATCGCAATCCCCGTTCCACGGTGGGCACGGTTACAGAGATTTCCCCTTATCTCAGGGTGCTGTTTTCTAAAATAGGTGAAAGGCATTGTAAACACTGCGGCAAAATGGTAGTGCCGGATTTTGGAAAAGAGACGGGAGATATCTATGCAGAACTTCCGGATCAGGGGGAAGATGCAGCAGAGATGTATGAGCAGATGATGTCTTGCCCCCATTGCGGCAAAAATATCACAGAGCTTACGGCGAGCCATTTTTCATTTAATAAGCCCTCCGGAGCATGTCCCGCCTGCAAAGGCATGGGCGTGGTAAGCATACCCGATATACAACTTCTAATTAATAAAACAAAGAGTATAAAAGAGTTTGCCATCCATGGATGGGATCAGGTATATATTGACCGGTACGGGGCATCCATTGCCAATGCAGCAAGATATTATGGATTTGAGTTTGACCTCTCAGCACCAATTTCAGATTATTGTGAGCCGGCAATGGATTTGTTGTTTTACGGTGCCCTGAGTAAAGAATTTACCCGGCATTTTCCTGACAAAAAACCGCCGAAAACAGTCCCGGAGGGGCGATATGAGGGGGTCATTACGAATATGATGCGCCGCTATGAGGAAAAGAGCTCCTATAGTGCAAAGCAGCGCTTTGAAAAGTATTTGATACAGCAGGAGTGTCCGGAGTGCGGAGGTATTCGTTTTAGAAAAGACATACTGGATGTCCGGGTTGCCGGTGTGAATATTAAGGAGGCACTTTCCATGCCCCTTACGGATGTATTGGACTGGCTCAATGAGCTTGAATGTAAACTTACACCGGATGCCAGAGGGGTTGTGGGGCAGGTATTGGATAATCTGGAGCGCCGCATAAAACGTATCATTGAGGCAGGGGCGGGATATCTGACCCTGGACCAGCCCGGCGTATCCCTCTCTGCTGGGGAGGCCCAGAGAATTAAGCTCGCTTCTGTCCTGGGAAGCAGCCTGACGGGGGTACTTTATGTATTGGATGAGCCATCCACGGGGCTTCACAACAGGGATACTTCTAAAATTATTGATGTTTTAATTCGGCTGCGGGATATGGGCAATACGGTGATTGTTATTGAACATAACCTTAAGATCATACAGGCGGCAGATTATATCATCGACTTTGGACCGGGGGCCGGAAGAGACGGAGGTCGGATTGTTGCGGCCGGAAAGGTATCGGATATAATTAATTGTCCGGAATCGATTACCGGTAAATACTTAAGCGGAAAAGGATTTACCGGTAAATATCTGAAGTCTGGCGGCAACGGAAAAAGTCTGGTGATCCGACATGCAAATACAAATAATCTGAAAGACTTGTGCACAGAAATCCCATTGGGGAAGTTTATTACCGTGACAGGCGTATCAGGTGCAGGTAAGTCCAGTCTGGTATTCGGGGAAGTGGCAGAAGCAGCAGATGCTTATTTCCACCAGCCCGGAAGTATGCATTGTGGGAATGTCAGCGGTTTTGAACATTTAGACGATGTGATTACGATTAATCAGACATCCATCGGAAGATCTCCCCGTTCCAATGCGGCGACTTATACGGATATTTTTTCTGACATAAGGAATTTGTATGCCGGTATTGCTAGGGAAGAAAACATGGGATTACAGGCAAAACACTTTTCCTATAATGTTCCAGGTGGGCGGTGCGAACATTGTCAAGGTGCCGGAAAGCTGTCAGTATCCATGAATTTTCTGCCGGATGTGGAAGTGGTCTGCCCGGTTTGCAGAGGGAAAAGGTATCAAAAACCCGTTTTAAATGTAAGATACAAAGGGTATAATATTGCTGAGGTGCTGGAACTGAGTATTGATGAGGCTGCGGTATTGTTTGAACAGGAAAATGATATATTGAAAAAGCTAAAAGTTCTCCAGGAAGTTGGACTTGGTTATCTTGGACTGGGACAATCTGCAGTGACGCTTTCAGGCGGTGAAGCCCAGCGGTTAAAACTGGCAAAAGAATTGTGCAAACAGACAGGCGGACAGATATTATATCTGTTTGACGAACCCACCTGCGGACTACATCCTCAGGATACGGAGCGTTTGATCGAAGTATTCAGAAAGCTGGTTCAAATGGGCGGCAGCGTGATTGCAGCAGAACATAATCCCCAGGTGATCCGATCTTCCGACTGGGTGCTGGATCTTGGTCCGGAGGGAGGTAGTTATGGCGGACAGATTGTTGCTCAGGGAACGCCGGAGGAGGTAAAGAAGCATCCGGTTTCCGCTACCGGGAGCGTTTTGGCACAATTATGAGCTGTTAGCTATGAAGCTTGCGTTTCGGTACGCTCTCCTTTACACTAGAAAGCCGAAAGCCGAAAGCCGAAAGCCGGCAGTCGCCAAATGAACGCGCCAGCGTGTCCGTTTGGCTCGTTGCCCGCGGGAATAAATGTATTTGCTTGCTGAAGGAATCAGCCGTAATATGAAGAAATAGAATGGAGGTGTAGGAAAATGAACACATACAAGACTGCGGATATCGCCAGAATGTTTGATATACATGTAAATACTGTGCGCCTATACGAGAAATGCAGACTGATTCCACAACCGGAAAGATTAAGCAATGGTTACCGTGTGTTTACGGATCTGCATGTGGAGCAGTTCAAATTAGCCAGAGCTGCGCTTCAGACGGAGATGCTGCAGAATGGTTTACGTAAAAAGGCGGTTGACATAATAAAAACTTCCGCGGCTGGTGATTATGAGAAAGCGGCGGAATTAACCCGTCACTATATAGACCAGGTGGAAATAGAGATCAGTAATGCCGAAGAAGCAATTCAGATTACCCATAAGTTATTATCCAGTATGGAAACGGAACCGAATAACAAGGATTTTTTGTTAACAAGAAAGGACACGGCACATTATCTTCATGTTACGATTGATACTTTGCGAAATTGGGAACTAAATGGACTTTTTACCGTTAAGCGGCTGAAAAATGGATATCGTGTATACTCGGCAGATGATTTGCAGCGTCTAAAAATAATCCGTTCTCTCCGCTGTGCCAATTATTCCCTTTCTTCTATATTAAGAATGCTAAATGCGCTGTCAATAGATCCGGGGACAAATATCCGGGAAATCATTAATACCCCAAAGCAGGATGATGATATCATAACTGCATGTGATAAACTCCTTACATCTTTGCAGGAGGCAAAAGAAAATGCGTTATTTGCAGCGGGACAGATCGAGATAATGAAAAGAATGGCAGGGACAGTATAGAAGTAAAGGTTCAACGAAAGTTCAAAGGAAAGTTTAAATGAGAGTTCAGATGAAAAAGTACTTGACTTAAAGCAGACTTTAAGTGCTAATCTATAGAAAAACAGACTTGTGCTCTATCCAGAAACGATAGAGCACTTGTATAAACATAGGAAAAAGAAGAAAGGCATACTGCATACATGGATAAACTTGAATTATTGAAGAATAGGCTGATAGAACTAAATAAAGTGGCAATTGCATATTCCGGAGGCGTAGACTCTAATTTTCTGGTGTCAGTAGCCAGAGAAACCCTGGGAAAAAATAATGTCCTTGCAGTATTGTGCAGCGGAGCCATGCTCGCACAAGGGGATTATGAAGAAGCGGTTCAACTGCTGGAAGACAGGGATGTGCAGTATGAAATTCTTGCTATGGATGTTTTTACAGTGCCTGAATTTGCCGGTAACGATAAGAAAAGGTGCTATTTTTGCAAAAAGAATTTAATGTCAAAAATTATGGAAACGGCAAAAACACATGGTTATGAAGTAGTGTTGGATGGAAAGAATCTGGATGATGCAAAGGTATACCGCCCGGGGGCTGCTGCTGCCGAAGAACTGGGAATCTGTTCACTTTTATATGAGTGTGGATTTTCTAAACAGGATATCAGGAATGCGAGCAGGGAACTTGGGATTATTACCTGGAATAAACCCTCTAATGCCTGTCTGGCATCACGTTTTCCCTATGGAACCCGATTGACTCCTGAAAAATTAAAACAGGCAGAGGATGCGGAACGCTGTCTGAAGGAACTTGGTATTTTTTCTGGCAGGATTCGGGTACACGACAGAATTGCCCGGGTTGAGGTTGGAAAAGAGGATTTTCAATGTCTTTTGGAAAATACGGACTTTGTAAGCAAAGTTAAGGCGTGTGGATTTGATTATGTCACTTTGGATTTGGAAGGCTTCCGCAGCGGAAGTTTTGATGTATAACAAAAAGCATAAAAAAATTTATTCGAATAGTTTAGAAAAGCTGCGAGGGAATGTTTCGGATACATGTGAGTGGAAAGTTGGTGGAGACGTGGAAGTAAAAGAAATATTAGAAAAGTTAAATGCTCATGAAATTTCTGTTACCGAAGCAGAAAATAGGATGAAAGCAGAAACTTTTGATGACCTGGGATATGCGATGATTGATTATCAGAGAAAGATCAGGACGGGTGTTTCTGAGGTGATCTACTGTGAAGGAAAAACCAGGGAACAGGTTGCTGGAATCGTGGAAAATATGATTTCACATCAGGTTATGAACATACTTGGCACGAGATGTTCTGCAGAAAAATATGAGGCAGTTAAAAAGATATGCCCGGAAATAGAATATGAAGCAGATGCCCGGATTATCCAGTATAATCGGGAACCTGTAGCTATGAATAAAGGGATTGTGGCAGTGGCATGTGCAGGAACATCCGATCTGCCGGTTGCCAGGGAGGCTGCCATTACAGCACGTTTTCTGGGAAACCACGTAGAAGAAATCTATGATGTGGGCGTCGCAGGGATACACAGGCTTTTGTCAAAACTGGACGTGATAACCAGAGCGAATGTGGTAATCGCAGTTGCCGGAATGGAAGGGGCGCTTGCTTCTATTGTGGGTGGATTGACGGATAAACCTGTTATTGCGGTGCCTACGTCTGTGGGATACGGAGCAAACTTCGGCGGTGTTGCGCCTCTGCTGGCGATGCTGAACAGCTGTGCCAGCGGAATCAGCGTGGTTAATATAGATAATGGTTTCGGAGCAGGCTATATGGCACACAGTATAAATAGTCTGGGAGGAAAAGAATAAATGCAGAAGAAAAAAATATTGTTCTTCGACTGTTTTTCAGGAATTAGCGGAGATATGACTCTTGGAGCACTGCTGGATCTGGGGCTGGACCGGCAGACTTTTCTGAATGAATTGGAAAAGTTACATGTGGACGGATATAAGATCAGTTTCGATAAAGCGGTAAAAAACGGGATTACAGGTAATTATGTGAAAGTACATCTGGAGGATGGATGTTATGGTGAAGAAGAACATGATGGAGGACGCGAACACCATGGAGTGCATCATCATGCTGGAGAGCATAAATCCTATGGAGCGGATAACCATGATGGAGAACGCGAACACTTTGAAGGACATAATCATCATGGAGAGCATACCCGTCATTTAGAATATGAGAGCCATGGAGAACATTTACATCAAATACCTCATGAACATCACCATGATTCCAAGGAGCATTTTCATGAACATCGAAACTTAACAGACATTAACCGCATAATTGATGCAAGCGGGATTGCGCCCGGAGCAAAGGATCTGGCAAAACGTATTTTTCTGCGTGTGGCAAAGGCGGAAGGAAAAGTACATAACAGGAAACTGGAAGAAGTGCATTTTCACGAAGTAGGGGCAGTGGATTCTATAGTGGACATTGTTGGAACCGCAATTTTAATGGATATGCTCCGCCCGGATATGGTGTGTGCTTCTGTAATTCAGGACGGCAAAGGATTTGTGAAGTGCCAGCATGGAAAACTGGCGGTTCCGGTACCGGCTGTTTCTGAGATTTTTGCAGACAGTGGTGCGGTAACCAGACAGATAGACATTGAAACAGAATTGGTAACACCTACCGGGGCTGCAATCATCGCAGAACTGGCATCTTCTTATGGTAATATGCCAGAAATGAACGTCCGAAAGATCGGATGGGGTGCGGGGATGAAAGATTTAGAGATTCCCAATCTTCTTAAAGTCAGCCTGGGCGAATATGTGGAATCAGACGTGGATTTTACGGATAAAGAGGACCCGGTAATGGTTCTGGAAACCAATCTGGATGATTGCACAGGAGAACACCTGGGGTACGTCATGGAGCGGCTTTTTGAACAGGGGGCATTAGATGTGTTTTTTACACCAATATTTATGAAGAAAAACAGGCCGGCATACCGAATGACTGTAATTTGTACACCGGTTGATATGAGAAAAATGGAAGAATTAATCTTTAGGCATACTACAACGATTGGTTTGCGCAAAAGATTGGAGAACCGCACTGTTTTGCCAAGGAAAAAAGATGTACTTCATACAAAATATGGAGAGCTGGAAGTAAAAATAGCTGCAGTCGGTGCTGAAGAAAGAATATACCCGGAGTATGAAAGTGCAAAGAAACTGGCAACGCAGCATGGGGTGCCGTTAAATGAAATATACCGGTGCACCTGTGGTGATACAAAATGAGGAAACTGTAGATCTAATATAAAATAGGAGGATTCCGTAATGAGTGAGAAATTTTTAGGATCAGAGATTAAAAAATTGGGGTTTGGAATGATGCGTCTTCCAATGCTGGAGGATAACACCATTGATGTGGAGCAGACGAAAAAAATGGTGGATCTGTATATGGAAAAAGGATTTACATATTTTGATACCGCATATCCTTATCTGGATGGACATTCCGAGGAAGCAGTTAAAGCTTCGTTAACCAGCAGATACCCCAGGGACAGCTACCAGCTCGCTACAAAGCTTCCCGTTTGGCTGGTAAATGCAAAAGAAGATGTGGCTAAAATCTTTAACACCCAGTTAGAACGTACCGGTGCAGGCTATTTTGATTTCTATCTGCTGCATGCAATTGACCGGAATAAGGCATTAAAGTACGATGAATATGACACCTGGGAATTTATGAAAGAACAAAAAGAAAAAGGTCTGATTAAACATTATGGATTTTCTTTCCATGATACAGCTGACTGTCTGGATGAAATACTGCAAAAACATCCGGATGCAGAATTTGTACAGCTTCAGATTAATTATTGTGATTGGGATGACAGCATTATACAGGCAAAGAAATGTTATGATGTGGCAAGAAAACATAACAAGCCGGTAATCATTATGGAGCCGGTTAAAGGCGGAACACTGGCAGCATTGACACCTGAACTGGATGAAATATTTAAAAAAGCAAGGCCGGATCATTCCGTTGCATCCTGGGCACTGCGTTTTGCGGCCTCCCTGGAAGGCGTCATCACAGTTTTAAGCGGAATGTCAAATATGGAACAGATGGAAGATAATTTAAGCTTCATGGCAGAGTTTGAAAAAATCACAGATGAAGATCAGAAGGTCATTGATGATGTTACTAACAAGCTTAAAAATATGCCGCTTATTCCATGTACAAACTGCCAGTATTGTATGGAAGTCTGTCCACAGCAGATTCCGATTCCGGAAATCTTCAAGGCAATGAACAAAAATGCTACCTTTAAAAATCTGGAAGATGCAAAAAATGAATATGGTTTTGTAACAGGCGGCTGCAGTAAGGCATCGGATTGCCTGCAATGCGGAGCTTGTGAGGCTCAGTGCCCGCAGCATATTGAAATAATAACAGAACTTCAGAATGCAGCTCAAATGTTTGAGTAAAGGCGTTTGAGTAAAGTACGAAAAAAACTATTGACAATCCGGGAGCATCAAAGTTATAATAAAAAATATCAGAAATGCATATATTATAAAATGACAAATGCAGTGATGAGGAGGAGTACATACTCACCGAAGTTCCAGAGAAAAGATGGTTGGTGCGAATCTTTAACAAGGAAGTATGGAAGTAGCCTTTGAGCAGTGGACTGAACAGGATTACCTAAGTAGGCTTCAACGGAATTTTCCACCGTTACAGGGAAAGCAGTATCGATTTTTCCGTACTGAAATGAGAAGTTATCATGTCAGTAGAGGATTATCCGTATTGACAGAGTGCAAAGATTATTCTTTGAATTTAGGTGGTAACACGGATCACAGCGTATTCGCCCTAAGCTAATTTTATTAGCTTAGGGTTTTTTTATTCCCGCGAGCAGCGACAGGAGCGGAAGCGGAGAACAATAATGGATTTTGTAAAGGAGGAAATACAATGGAAAGAAAAGGAACGCAGGCTTTTATTGAAGCATTAAAACGGGAAGGAGTTGATCTGTTATTTGGTTATCCGGGCGGTTATGCAATTGATATTTTTGATGCCCTTTATGACCAGAATGACATCGAAGTAATTCTTCCAAGACATGAGCAGGGGCTGATTCATGCCGCAGATGGTTATGCAAGGTCTACGGGAAAGGTTGGTGTATGCCTGGTTACCAGCGGTCCGGGGGCTACAAATCTGGTTACTGGTATTGCTACGGCGAACTATGACAGTGTGCCGCTGGTATGCTTTACCGGCCAGGTACCCACCCATTTAATTGGAAATGATGCTTTTCAGGAAGTTGATATCGTAGGAATAACCAGAAGTATCTGCAAATATGCGGTAACGGTTCGGGAAAGAAAGGATCTGGTACGGATTATAAAAGAGGCTTTTTATATAGCAAGAACCGGAAAACCGGGGCCGGTAGTGGTGGATTTTCCAAAGGATATTCAAAATGAGCTGTTCCAGGACAATTTTGATGAGCCGGTTTCGATCAGGGGATATAAGCCCAATTTAACCGTTCACAAAGGACAGATTAAAAAGGCGCTGGAGATGTTAAAAAATGCCGAAAGGCCAGTATTTTTAATTGGCGGCGGAGTTCCAATTGCAGGTGCACAAAAGGCATTGAAAGAATTGGTGGAAAAGGTTCATGTTCCGGTAATTACGACGATAATGGGGAAGGGCTCCATTCCCACGGATCATGACTACTACGTTGGAAATATCGGAATGCACGGCTCCTACGCTTCCAATATGGCAATCAGTGAGTGCGATCTGTTATTCTCCATTGGAACCCGTTTCAATGACCGGATTACAGGGAAGATCAGTGAGTTTGCACCAGAAGCGACAATTATCCATGTGGATATAGAAGCGGCTTCCATTTCCAGAAATATTCACGTGGATGTTCCTATCGTTGCAGATGCCAGATTAGCAATGGAAGCGATGCTGGAAAAAGCTGAGGATTGCGAAAGAACAGCTTGGACAGCACGAATCCGGGAATGGAAAGAAGCTTATCCCATTGCCAGAAGTGTGCACAAAGGATTGTCTCCGGATAAGATCTTAGATGTTATGAATAAGCGGTGCAGAGATGGAATCGTGGTAACAGATGTTGGACAGCACCAGATGTGGGTAACGCAGTTTCTGGAAATGAACGAACAGACGAAGCTTTTAACCTCCGGTGGATTAGGCACTATGGGATACGGGCTGCCCGCAGCAATAGGGGCGAAGCTTGGGAACCCGGACAGACAGGTAATCTGCGTGTCAGGAGATGGCGGCATTCAGATGAATATACAGGAACTGGCGACTGCAGTAACTTGTGAAATACCCCTTATAATCTGCATTTTCAACAACAGTTATCTGGGAATGGTACGCCAGTGGCAGCAGTTATTTTATGACAAACGCTATGCAAGTACCTGCATGAAACGAAGAAGAAGCTGTGGAAGCAGCTGTGAGGGCTGCAAGACAAACGGATGTCCCGTATACTCACCGGATTTTGTTAAACTGGCGGACAGTTACGGTGCAAAAGGAATCCGTGTATTTGATGAGAATGATATCGTGGCAGCATTTATTGAGGCGGAAAAAAACAGGAACAGTCCTACTATAATAGAATTTATTATTGAGCGGGATGAGCTGGTACTCCCTATGGTACCCGGTGGAAATGCAATTCACGATATGGTAATGGAATGTTAAAGGAGGAAAATTTAAATGAAAAAAAGATGGATATCCTTATATGTGGAAAATGATGTAGGTGTGCTGGCAAGAATATCAGGGCTGTTTTCCGGAAAATCTTATAATCTGCACAGCCTCACGGTGGGGGAAACGGAAGATAATACCGTGTCCAGAATGACCATCTGCGTAGACAGCAACGATGCGACCTTCGAGCAGATTAAGAAACAGCTGAACCGGTGTGTAGAGGTTATTAAAGTTGTTGATTTTACAAATGTTCCCATTCATATGAAGGAACTGATGTACCTGAAAATCCATACAGCCGGTGAGCAGGACAAAAATGAAGTCTTTCGCATGGCGGAAGTCTTCGGCGTGAAGGTAGTGGACATAAATAAAGACCGTCTGGTTCTGGAATGTGTGCAGACGGAGGAACGAAATAACGATCTGGTAAAACTTGCCGCTAAAGAGTTTTCTGCAATTGAAGTAGTGCGTGGCGGCAGCGTGGCAATTGAATCTATCAGTATTACGGAGCGGTAGAACAATTTTCAAACATAATCAAGCTTATAAATGAAATGGGAATCGGCGGGCAGTCTTTTACAGATGCCTACCGTTCCCGTTTTTTAAGTTGCAGGGCATTTCAGGATGAAGGTTGATCCGCCGCCTGGGGTGTCTTCTATTATCAGGAATGACTTTCAGGTTGAGAAATATAAAGAGGAAAAATGATTATTGTTGACAGGAAGCCCTAAACAATATATAATGACGTTTATATAAAGAATATTATATAAAATAAATTATATAAAAGCGGTTATATAAGCTGGTTTGCCGGATGGGATGGTTCTATACATTATTTATCTGAGAACAAAATACTGCCAGAGGAGGAAAACATGCCAAAACAGAGAATAACAAAAGAAATGATACTGGATACAGCTCTTACACTAACCAGAGAGCAGGGCTTTGAACATGTCATAACAAAAGAGATTGCAGAGAGGATCGGCTGTTCGGTACAGCCAATCTATAGTTATTACAGAAATATGGAGGAATTAAAACGAGATCTGTTTCATAGAGCGGTGCTGTTTTACGGTGACTTTATTACCAGAACTGCCCGGGTGGAGAAATCCTTTCGGAGTGTGGGTTATGCCCAGATTCAATTCGCCAGGGAGGAGCCGCATTTATTTTGGCTGCTGTTTATGATGAAACAGGATAGTCTGAACAGCTTTGAGGATATTTATGAAAAACGCAGTAATAAAAAGGTTACGGAGCAAATTGCAGAGGTATATCAGATCACGCAGGATCAAGCAAAAGCACTGCACCTGAATATGCTGATCTATACCCATGGAATTTCTTCTATGTTAGTAACGAATTCGGTTCAGCTGGAGGATGTGGAGATACACAGTATGCTGGATGCCGCTTTTGATGCATTTTTAGGAAAGATTAGATATAAAACAGTGTCAGAAAAGGAGAAGGATTATGAGTAAAATAGTCGTAATATATCAGTCTAAATATGGAGCTGTTAAAAAATATGCAGAATGGATTGCAGATGCTCTGCATGGAGATATATTTGAAAAGGGGAAGATGTCAGCAGAAAAAATGATGGAATATGATACCATTATCTATGGCGGCGGAATTTATGCCGGAGGTATCGCAGGAATTTCACTGATTGGAAAAAATTATGAGAAGATAAAAGAGAAAAAGATTGTTCTGTTTACCTGTGGTCTTGCGAATACCAAAATTGAGGAGAATGTAAAACATATTCGGCAGGAGATGAAGAAATCTTTACAGGAAGAACTGATGAACCAGGCGGTGATCTATCATTTTCGGGGAAATATGGATTATAGCAAATTGACAACGGTACATAAAATCATGATGAAGATGATGAATAATATGATTGCAAAAAAAACGGAAAGCGAGAAGACAGCAGAAGACAGAGAGTTTCTGGCAACTTACGGAAAAACTGTGGATTTTACAGATCAGAGCAGTATTGGGGAATTGGTGGAGCAGGTTCGTAAATGGGCTTAATATAATGAAAAAGTGGGATGCAGTTTAGGCATCCCACTTCTAAATTGTTTATATATCATTCATTTTCCAGGCCGCTGTGAAAGGAACGGTTACCGATATTGGCAAGGAGACGCTCCTGGCTGCCAGGTATGCTGCTAATTTTGTGTTCCAGCAGAATTAATGTTTTATGATATGCACTGAGGGCTTTATTAAAAAGATCTTCTACGGAATCCTGGGAAATCAGACTGGTGTCCCAGGGATTTTCCCAGGATTCCTTATGTTCATTCAGAACTTTGGCTTTGTCCATCTCATGGGGTGTCTGTATCATGGGTGAGAGCCATTCATATCCAAAAGTGTGGGTCTCAAACCAGCGGTAAAACTTCTTTTTCAGACCGGTAGAATCATGGAGCAGAGAGGTTCCGATCCGCATACAGGATATGGCGTGTGAGATATTTTTGGGGGAATAGTTCTGTTTGTAGACCTTTCGGGAAACCTGGCTGATCAGAGACGATATGGCAGTCTGTTCAGCATTTGAAAGGGCAATGGTACGGGACTGATAAAATTGGCCTGGCTTCAATCCTTTTTTCTTCTCCAGATATAAAATATCAAAGCAGGATTCCAGTTCGAAATGCCTTGCATAATACTGGTTATCGTTTTTTTCACCTGTCCGGTAATCGGTTCTGGCATATACAAAAGGATGAAACAGTCCATCCAAAGTGTAATGACCGAGAAATCCTGCTAAATAAGCTGTTATAATATTTTTTTCTTCTTCCTCTTTCAGATGTTCCCGATAATCCAACATTGTCTGAAAGAGTTCCTTTGCGTGTTCTTCATGCATAACCCCGCCGATATTCTCTTTTTTCAGGTAAGATACCGGATAGTAAAAAAATATATCCGGACCCTGAAGTCCAAGACAGTATGCGGCAGTATGGTCATGAATGGTAGTTTGCAGGATGCCCGGGGAAAGCATCCCATAAGTTTCCACTCCAAATAGGTAATGTAAAGTAAATCCTGGCATAATTCAATCTCCTTTGATCTGTTACTGGTTTTAATAAGATCTTAGTCTTATCATTGCCCAAAATCAATACTTTAAGAGAAATCTTATGATTTTCTTCACATTTTTATATTCTATATTTCTTCAGAAGCCCTCGGGTTTATGGAAATTCATCCCCGTCATCTGCACGCCCGGCTGACGTATACGTGATCAATGATGCCATAGTCTTTTGCCTTCTCTGCGCTCATAAAATTATCCCGGTCTGTGTCATGTTCAATTTCGTCTATGGTGTGTCCTGTATTTTCAGCCAGGATTCGGTTCAGGCGCCGTTTACTATTCTGCATATAGTCCGAAAGGATTTTAATGTCACTTGTCTGGCCCTTAATACCTCCTGAGGAAGGCTGATGTATCATAATCTCAGAATTTGGCAGGGCAAAGCGCTTGCCCTTTGCGCCGCCCGCCAATAAAAATGCACCAAAGCTTGCGGCAAGACCGATACAGATGGTGGAAACATCACATTTAATATAATTCATGGTATCGTAGATGGCAAATCCCGCAGATACGGAACCGCCCGGGCTGTTTATATAGAGCTGGATATCCTTATTCGGATCCTGCCCCTCCAGGTACAATAGCTGACTGGTGATCAGGCTGGCGGAAGCATCGGTGACTTCTTCACCCAGAAATATAATACGGTCATTCAAAAGACGGGAATAAATGTCAAAGCTCCGTTCACCATGGCTGGTCTGTTCCACTACATAGGGTATAATCATGCTGCAATCCTCCTTAACTGTGCCATCTGCATACAATAGTTTGTAATTGTTCTGCATCCTTGAGAGGTATTGGTGGCAAATACATGAATTGCAGGACAAATTTCGTGGATGAGTACAAATGGTTCCTGTCTGGGTGTAAAGAAGCGAAGGCTGCGGCAAGTCTGGGGTGTACATTGGTAAAACTGACGGAATGCCAGTGTAAAAGCCTGCTGGGAATCATAGCAGGCTTTACTGGATATCTCTGAAATGGGGATTTCAGTCTCTGCCAAAAGTCTGGCAGCCTCAGTCAGTCTGCGTCTCTGGATATATTTGTGCATCGTGCAGCCCACCACACTGGAAAATATGCGGTTCAGGTAGTATTTTGAATAATTCATATTCTGCGCTATATCGTCAAGTAGGATCTTCTCCTGCAGATGGGATTCAATATAGGATACAATTTCCATAACGATATCGTTTTTTTCACTCATAGTAATGCCCCCCTTCGTGATGGCTATGATTTATAATTATAGCAGATATGATCAGGGGTGTCTTAATAAAAAGTGCTCACTTTTAGGTCTGAACATATTTGAAGGCAATTCCAAATCAAACTCTAAAAACGCACCGTAAAAATAATCTCTTCATTCTGAATCCTGCAGCTGCATGCAAATCCCTGCTTCTGGGCAGCGGCACTTACTATAGACAGGCCCAGTCCGGTGCCGGACAATTCCTTATTCCGGGATTTTTCAGCTACGTAGAAAGGATCCCATATGCGTTCTAAAAGGATGTTGTGATTGGGTGCTACGCCGTTGGAGATCTCAAACACATACCTGCTGCATTCCTCATACAGACGGATTTTTATATTTCCGTCATAGGTATATTTCACAGCGTTGGAGATCAGGTTGGATAATATAGCAGTCATTCCTTCGGGACTTGCGCTTATTACGGCATCAGGCAGAATTTCTGTCTGAAGGTTGATCTGTCTGTTCTCCAGTTCTAACTGATATTCTTCTGCCATCTCAGTGAGGATGCTGCTGACTGCCACAGGTTCTTTGGGATATTCTTTTTGCCGGATACGGGATAAGTCAAGCAGACCTTCGATGAGCCGCTCCATTTTTTCATTCTGCCGGATCACAGTATCCAGGAAAGTACCATCGTCAATGCCATCTTTTATACCGCAGGTATATGCCTTAATCAGGGCAACCGGTGTCTTCAGGTCATGGGAGACGTTTCCAAGAAGTGCTTCCATCTGTCGGTTCTTTTCAATAAGCGCGTCCTGGGACTCTTTTAATTTGCGGCTCATATCATTGATGCTGCAGGCAAGGTCTTCCAGCTCGTCATTCGTTTTGATTTCAATTTGGCTGAATTTTTGGTTGGAGATATCTTTTGTCAGCGCACTGATTCCCGAAAGGGGAGTGGTTATTTTTTTTACCAGAAAATAGATGAGAATCATCATAATGATAACAGCTGCAAGAAATATACACAGGGTAATGACGTTGATCAGGGATACGATCTCGCTGATATTTGGGATAATGATGGCAACGCCTGCAAATGTTTCATTTAAATTCAGATACTCAACCAGTATACTGTAATGTAATTTTGCCTGGTTGTAGATTCTCAGCTGTCTTCCCTTTGCCATTGTATTCAGATAATCCTGGTCCCATAGCCAGTAGCGGTCTAATCCCAGGCCTTTATCAAGGAAGGCGCTGCGCAGCCGTTCGTTTAATACATCGATATCAGTGGTATTGTCTACCCTTGCAATCACCACATCCCTGGATTCTTCCATTTCGGCAATTGCTTCGTCCAAAGAATCTGCACTGTTTATAAGGGCATCGCATATTTCATTCATCTCGGCTTTTCTCTCATATAAATAATATCTTCCGATAAACTGAGAATTAACAACAACTGATATGAAGACAACTACAACCAGTACTGCTGAAATACTTAGTAAAAACTTTTTCGCCAATTTACTCATTTGGATTCTCCAACATGTATCCGATACCGATGTGGGTCGTGATATATTTTTCTCCTATTTTATGGCGCAGCCTGCGGATATGGGTATCCAAAGTGCGTTCATCACCATAGTAATCCATTCCCCAGACGCTGGAAAGCAGTTGTTCCCTGGACAATATCATACCCTGGTTCAGGAAGAAGGTGTAAAGTAGATCGTATTCTTTTTTGGTAAGCTTTATTTCTTCCTGCAGGATTTTCACAATATTGGTATCAGGATTTAGTGTCAGGCTGCCACAGGTAAGCAGTTTCCCTAACTGAAATAGTTTCTCGATCCGAAGGAGCAGGATCCTTGGTTCAAAGGGTTTGCGGATATAGTCATCTGCTCCGTAAGTAAGTCCGGCAATTTCATCGGTAATATCACCTTTCGCAGTGAGCATTATTATCCGGATCGGCATATGGTATTCCCGGACAGCCTTACATAGGGCAAGCCCATCCATAGCAGGCATCA
>Ga0137302_10347_pt1 | contig 25908 bp, 23 predicted proteins | sample Ramsor2O_GlcNAcB_FD_97184 | JGI IMG/M metagenome (GOLD analysis project Ga0137302, IMG submission 97184) | Mouse cecal microbial communities from Vienna, Austria - N-Acetylglucosamine amended with D2O_GlcNAcB | ecosystem: Host-associated > Mammals > Digestive system > Large intestine > Cecum... | reverse complement strand
AATAATTTTTACGACTTACTTAAAAAAACTATCTTTGCCATCGGATTGGCATAGCCGGTCCGCGACATTTTTTGAAAATCAAGAAGCGTTATGCTTATCTCATAGTCGGGAACGTAGGAAATTCAAGACTTATCCGAGAGTAGGCATAGTGGTTCTCACGCGTATAGCGTGGGCTGCTATTCCCACATCTTTGGATAAAGGTTTTCCTACGACCTCCGACTCATGACGTGGCATAGTTGGCTCACGTATTTCTTTATCAGATACAACAGCCGCAGAGTCAGTGGCTGAACTATAAACTCTTGTGTAAGGTAATAGTATAACTTTACTTCGGGGTTTAATAATCATATTTTCAGATGCGTAAAGGAATTATGCTCACAATGATTTGCGGCATTGTTGCCACAACAGCCGGGGCACAGACAGAGACTTCTGATTCTATCAGGGCGCAACAACTTGACGAAGTCGTAATCGAGGCATCCAATCAGCGCATAAATGCAGAGGTGTCGACCTATATACCTATGGTACGTCAGAAAAACGCGGCTCAAAACGCTGTATCGCTTCTTTCGCAAATGTCTATTCCTCAGATTAGCGTAGACCCGGTCAGTCAGACGATACAGACCGCACACGGACAAGATGTGTCTGTATTCATTGACTTTATCCCTGCTACTTCTGAGGACTTGAAGGGCATGAGAACGCAGGATGTGAAGAAGGTCGAGTATTACACTCATCCGGCTGATGCACGTTTCCAAGGCGCTAAATATGTCATTAATTTCGTTATGCAGAAATACGAATGGGGTGGTTATACGAAGCTCAACGCCAACAAATGGTTTGGAGTAAACCGCACTGAAGGCTCTGTATATTCAAAAATTGCATACAAGAAAATGACATTCGACTTATTTGCCGATGAAATATATCTGACGAATCGGCATACGGGGCAGAATTCGGTTGAGAATTTTAGGTTTGCCGACTTGTATGGAATGGGACCAAAGGATGTGAGCAGAGTATCTGAAATGAGATTGGGGCGTTATCGCAACAATAGCAATGATATAGGTTTCAGAGCATTGTATGACACTGAGAATATACAGATATCAAATCGCATAGCCTATAGCTTGACAAATGTGCCACGGAATGATGTCGGCAATACTCTGACATACTCCGACGCATTGTTCCCCTCCACAGAGTCATTCACAAAAGCCTCGTCAAAAGACTGGGCCTTAAAATACAGCGGGGAATATTTCTTCATGCTCTCAAAGCAGACGGGGCTGAATGTTGATGCCGGTTATACATACGGCCATAATGACCTTAACTCTGACTATACCGCTCATGATGACCTTTCAATCATAAACAATGCAAAGGAGGACATCCATGAATTGAGTGTATATCTTCATTTGAACTGGAATCCCGGCAAAGCCAACCGGTTTGTTACGAATTTCGGAGTGCAGCACGACTGGAACATCATTAACTATTATGGCAATTCCCCGTCGAAGCAAAAATATGATGTCGGTATATATTTCCTTGGACAGAATTATCAGCATATTTTTAACGAAAAATGGAATGTCGGAGCCGGTTTGGCGTGGATATGGGAGACAAACAGAATCTCAGGAGTAAATGCCGACAATAATTTCCCTCAGACCAATATTAATGCCACATGGTCGCCCAACGACAAGCATCAACTTTATCTCACTGCCAATTATGGCTCAATGTTCCCGGGCTCATCACAAAAGAGTCCCAACATGCTTCAGCAGGATGAACTTATGTGGTATCGCGGAACACCGGAGCTGAATGACTACAAATACACAAACGCTCTTCTTTCATACACATGGTTGCCCGACAACCGGTGGCAGCTGTCGGCTGACGCTTATTTAGGGATGATTAAGGACCGGTGTGTCACGCTTTATTCTCCCACAGGTCCCGATGGCACCATGCTGCGTCAATATTTTAATGGAGGCAACTATTTCAGCGAATATGTCGGGGTCAGTGCCACAGGCAAATTTTTCGGAGGTAAACTGGTAGGCAAATTACGTCCTCAATTCTGGATTCGCAAGACCACAGGCGAGTATGCTTGGCATGACAATCAACTTACATGTACGGCTCAGCTCAATTACTACTTGGGCAACTTCTACATTTTCGGCTGGTATATGACTCCCGGAAAATATCAGGAGACTCACAGTGGTGTTATCAGTAAATCTCCTTCAAAATATCAGATTGAAATCGGATGGGGGAAGAATGGCTGGAATATAAGTGCGTCAGCGTACAATTTTGCTCATACATCATGGGAAGACCTCAAAGAAACCCTCACAAGCGAATACTACAGTTTTGACCGCACTACATTCGGTACTCAGCATCATGCGCGATATACTATTTCCGTATCCTACACTATCGGATATGGCAAAAAGGTACAGCGCAAAAACGAGATTTCCGGTACGGGTACAGCCGACTCGGCAATCTTGAAATAAGCGACGTTGACGGTCAATAGATAAGGTGTTCACGGCGCGAGGCGTCGATGCGTAGAAGTATGAACAGCAGGAAGGTGAAGCCCCACAGCGAGGAACCGCCGTAGCTGAAAAATGGCAACGGAATGCCTATAACGGGACATAGGCCGATGACCATGCCTATGTTGATGGCGATATGGAATATCAGGTAGGAGGCCACACAATAGGCGTAGACGCGGCCAAATGTGGTGGGCTGACGCTCGGCTATCGAGATGATACGGAGTATGAGTGCCAGAAACAGCAGAAGCACTACAGCTGATCCCAAAAATCCCTCTTCCTCGCCGATTGTGCAGAATATGAAGTCGGTATGTTGCTCGGGCACATATTTCAGTTTAGTCTGTGTGCCATTGAGAAATCCCTTTCCGAAGGTGCCTCCCGAGCCGATGGCTATTTTCGACTGGTTTACGTTGTAGCCGGCTCCGCGCAGGTCTTCCTCGATGCCGAGCGACACCTTGATGCGTTGCTGCTGGTGGGGCTGAAGCACGTCGTTGAACACCTTGTTGACCGAAAACAGAAAACATATGGAAAGTACTGCCGCACCGGCGGTGACGAAAATCTCGCGCTGAGGTATGCGCAGAGCCTGAAACAGAATGTAGCCTATGGCTGCGCCGATTACTGTCAGAAAGAATACCAGACCGGGAATCACCACACCGCAGACAGCGAGCAGCCATGCCAGAATGCCGGTAGCGGTAAACCATACAAGCACGTTGCGCGCCACTGTCTGCAATTTGCAGTATATGGCGAGCATGGCCACAAGGCCGGCCTCAATCATGACAAATACAGCTACCTCTCCCGAAGGGATACCGAGCACAAGTGTCTCTGTATACTTTACCGTCGTCACGAAAAACACTACGGTGGCGAGTGCGGCTGTAAGCACAAGCCCGCTCATACCCTCGCGGTAGAGCACAAAAAACAGAGCCAGATAGGCGAGTGCCGAGCCGGTCTCTTTCTGGGCGAGGATGAGGAATATCGGGAGGAAGATAATCAGCAGGGCTTTCAGGTAGTTGGAGGCGCTTGTGTTGAGACTGAAATTATAGGACGAGAATAGCTTGGCGAGAGCAAGCGCTGTGGCAAATTTGCCGAACTCGGCCGGTTGCAGACTCATCGGCCCCAGCACGAGCCACGACCTTGACCCCTTGATGTCGGGCGCAATGAATATAGTGACAATCAAAAGTAATATCACCACACCGTAGATTGGGTAGGCGTATGCCTCGTATACTCTGAAGTCGATAAGCATTATCATGGCCCCGGCCAGAAAGGCCAGGCCGACCCATCGCAGCTGCTTGCCGGAGAACTCGTCGAACGAGAACATGGATGCATTGTCGAAGTCGTAGCTCGCGGCATAGATGCTTACCACGCCGCACAGCACGAGCAGTACGTATATTATCACTGTCGGCCAGTCGAGGCCGCGCAGCAGCGATGATGCGTTAGTGTTTCTTGACTCCACTGCTTATGATTGTGTTTGATTCAAACATGCGTTGTTCAATATATTTGCGCTCGGGGGCGATGGAGTCGTTGAGATATTTCTCCATCATCAACGAGCCGATAGGCACACCATATGTGGCGCCGAACCCGGCATTCTCTACGTAAACACAGATTGCAATCTTCGGGTCGTCGTAGGGGGCAAAGCCTATGAATGCCGAATGGTCCTTGCCGTGGGGGTTCTGAGCCGTACCGGTCTTGCCGGCCACGGCCACATCCTTGAGGTTGGCAAGGCGGCAGGTGCCTCCGAGCACGGCCATGCGCATACCTTCGGCTACATCAACGAAATGCTGTCGGTCGATGGTGGGGACGCGCTTCTCGGTTATCTCTTTCGGGAGTATGGTGTCCTGTATCTCTTTTACGATATGTGGGGTGACAAACCATCCGCGGTTGGCTATCGTGGCACAGAGGTTGGCTATCTGGAGCGGGGTGGCAAGTATCTCACCCTGGCCGATTGCAATGGATATTATTGTGTTGGCGCTCCATCGCCCCTCTCCGTAGATTTTGTTGTAGAACTGTGCGTTGGGTATGAATCCGCGTCCTTCGCCCGGTAGGTCGACTCCAAGGCGGTAGCCATAGCCGAGCGATACGAGATGGCGTTTCCACACCTCGAACGCCTCGGCGGTCGAGCCATATTTCGAGCGGTTGTTGTCAAGCATGCTTTTCAGGCCCCAGCAGAAAAATGCGTTGCATGAGGTCTGTAGCGCGGGTTTCAGTGTAATCGGCGATGCGTGTCCGTGGCATCCTACCTTAAGGCCTCCGCTGATAAATCCGTGGTAACATGGATAGGCCGTACTGAGCGTGATTATGTTCTCTTGACGCAGGATGAGGCCTTGCGAGGGCTTGAATGTGGAGCCGGGAGGATATGCACCCTTCAGAGCGCGGTCGAAAAGCGGCTTATAGAGGTCGGCAACCAGTTCGTTGTAGTGCTTGCCTCGGTCGCGTCCCACGAGCAGACGAGGGTCGTATGTCGGACTGCTGACCATTGCGAGAATCTCTCCGGTGGCCGGCTCAATGGCCACGATGGCACCGATTTTGTTGGCCATCAGCTTCTCTCCGTACTCCTGGAGGTCGATGTCGATTGAAAGTTTCAGGTCGCGGCCCGACACGGGAGCTATGTCATGTATGCCGTTCTCGTATTTACCCTTTATGCGGCCATATGCGTCGCGGATAAGAATCTCGACACCTTTTTGTCCGCGCAGGTACTCTTCGTAGCTTTTCTCTACGCCAAGGTCGCCGCAATAATCGCCGGGTGCGTAATATTCGTCGTTGTCGATTTCTTTCTGTGACACCTCGCGTATGTTGCCGAGGATATTGCCGCCGGCGGGGCGGTCGTATTGCCGCAGTATGCGCTGCTGTATGAAGAATCCGGGGAAGCGGTAGAGTTTCTCCTGCAGACGTCCGTAGTCCTGGGCGGATATGTGTGTGATGAAGCGCTGTGGTGTATAGGCCGAGTATCCGGGATTGAGGCGACGGTCCTTCATGTCGGCGAGCCTGCGGTCAAACTGCTCGCGGGTGATGCCCAACGTACGGCAGAAGTCGAGGGTGTCGAATGCCTGTACGTTTTTGGGAATCATCATTACGTCGTAGGCAGGCTGGTTGTACACAACCAGCTTGTCGTTGCGGTCGCGTATCATGCCGCGCGATGGGTATAGGGTCTTGCGCATGAATGCGTTGCTGTCGGCAACCTCCTTGTAGCGCGAATCCATTACCTGAAGGCCTAACAGACGTATGATGTATATGCACACAATCACGAGGATGAATCCCCCGATTACATATTTTCTTTTTTCAAGTTGATAGTCTTTTCTCATAGGTGGCGGAGAGTCAGCTGCCGCGCGATATCACACTGTCGAGACCAAGCAGCAGCAGAAAGGTGAGGAATGTACTGCATATGACACGCAGCATTATCCTGAGAGGGTCGAACAGGGAGAACGCTTCGATAAGGAATATGGCCGTGCAGTAGAAGAGCACCATTGTAAAGAGATATCGTCCGTATATCTCAGGGCCAAGCGAGCGTATTGACGGCTCCGGCATGGTGAGCTCGTCCTCTCGCGGGAAATAGAGATGCAGTATCGGACGCCGTGCCATTGCGAGCAGTGTGCACGCGAGTGAGTTCATACCCTGTGTGTCCGAAAATATGTCGACGACCAGGCCGAGGGTAAAACCGATTGTCAGTACCCAGTTTACGGCAAGCGTCATCGGCAGTCGGATTATCACATATATGAATACAAAGGGAACAGCCGCTCCGAAAAGGCATACATTGTTGAATACGATAGCCTGGGCGAGCGCGAGCACTATATATAGGATTGTAAACTGTATGGCTGTCTTTGTCATTGTGGCGGCAGGTGTACTCTCGTGGGTGGGTTATTCGGGATTAAAGAGTGTTTTTTTCGACATACGAGAATATGCCATGGCACATCATGGATTGGTACGGCTGTCATTTTCCTCTCCTGCGGTAAGTGAGTCAAGTTCCTGGCGCATGTCGTTGGCGATGACTCTTACGGTTGAAAGGGTGGAGAAGTCGGTCAGCAGCCTGATGCGTAGCGCGTAGAAGTTGTCGTCGTGCTCCTTTTCGTGGCTGATGATTGTGCCTACGGGTATCCCTTCGGGGAATACGGCCGAGTATCCCGACGTGACTATGGTGTCGCCTTTGCGAAACCGTTCGTGTCGCGGCATCTCTTCAAGGACAGCCTCGCCCGGATTGCGTCCGTCCCACACGAGCGAGCCGAAGTAATCGCGGCCTTTCACCTTGCAGCTCAGGCGCATCTTGGGGTTGAGCAGGGATATGACACGGGCTGAATGGTCACCTACCACATTCACTATACCAACCACGCCGTTCTGGTCTACGACTCCCATTTCGGGTCTTACCGAGTCGAGGCGCCCTTTCTCGATGGTGATATAATTATGGGTGCGCGACACACTGTTGCTTATCACGTGGGCGATTATGAAGTCGAACGGCTGCATTACCGAGTCGTGGGCGAGCGAGTCGGCATATACTTTCTCGTTCATGGCCCGGAGCTGGTTGCGCAGTCCGATTACCTCGAGCTCAAGGTCGGCGGTGCGTCTCTGCAAGTCCTCGTTTATGTCGTGGAGATGGAAATACGATGTGACATTGGCCGCGACACCATATATAGCCGAGGTGACACGTCCTGCCGAGGTCATCCACACGTAGTGCTGATAAGGGTTTGTATCAAACAGAAGTATGCAAGATACCACTACGTAAAACGTGAATAGAAACCATCGGCTATATTTAAGCAAAAAGTCCCATAGGGTGCTCATCGATACCTGTCAGGGGGTGAAGCGGGGATGGATTAATAAATGTTTTTTCAGGATTATGCTCTCCATTAGCCGGTTGAGGCGGCTTGCGGAGTCATAATCCTGAAAATATTGACTGCTGATACCGGCGCCTTTTCAGGGCTTGCCGTAATGTGGCGTCAGCGTATCAGGAACTTGAATTTGTCGATATTCTTCAGCGCCACGCCTGTGCCGCGGGCAACAGCCAGCAGCGGATCCTCTGCGATGTGGAACTGGATTCCGATTTTGTCGTAAAGGCGCTTGTCGAGTCCGCGCAACAGGGCGCCGCCGCCGGCAAGCCAGATGCCGTTGCGCACGATGTCGGCATATAGCTCCGAGGGTGTCTGCTCGAGAGCGCTGAGCACGGCGGCCTCGATTTTTGAAATCGACTTCTCGATACAGTGGGAAATCTCCTGATAGCTCACAGGCACCTCCATAGGGAGGGCTGTCATCTGGTTGGGGCCATGCACGATGTAGTCTTCCGGTGGATTTTCGAGCTCGGTAAGAGCTGAGCCTACATTAATCTTGATGAGTTCGGCTGTGCGTTCGCCTACACGGATGTTGTGGGCGCGGCGCATGTGCTCTTTGATGTCGTCGGTAAAGTCGTCGCCGGCAATCTGTATGGATTTGTTGCTGACGATTCCGCCGAGCGATATCACGGCGATTTCAGATGTGCCGCCGCCTATGTCCACAATCATGTTGCCTTCCGGGGCGCGCACGTCGAGGCCGATACCGAGGGCTGCTGCCATTGGTTCGTATATCATATATACGTCGCGGCCGTCGGCATGTTCCGATGAGTCGCGCACGGCACGGATTTCGACTTCAGTGGAGCCTGACGGGATGCCGACAACCATGCGGAGCGACGGGCTGAACCAGTTGCTTTTGGTACTTACCTTTTTTACGAGGCCTCTGATCATCAGCTCGGCGGCGTTGAAGTCGGCGATAACGCCTTTGCGCAGAGGGCGTACGGTGCGTATGCCTTCAGGCTCCTTGCCCTGCATCTGCTGGGCCTCTGTGCCTACGGCAAGCAGCTTTCCTGTCTTGGTGTCGAGGGCCACAATCGACGGCTCGTCAATCACAATCTTGTCATTGTGAATGATGATGGTGTTGGCGGTGCCGAGGTCGATGGCTATTTCTTTTGTGAATGAGAATAGACCCATTTTTGATTTTCTTATTTTATATGCATGCTCCGTCCGTGGCAGGACGTGAGCATGCACAGGGATGTGTTGTTAGTGTTTGAAGTGGCGGAATCCGGTCACTGCCATAGCCATGTCGTGGGCATTGCAGAAGTCTACCGACTCCTGATCGCGGATTGAGCCTCCGGGATGTACAACTGCCTCTATGCCGGCTTCATGGGCGATTTCCACGCAGTCGGGGAAAGGGAAGAAAGCGTCGGAAGCCATCACGGCACCTTTCAGGTCGAAACCGAAACTCTGTGCTTTGGCAATGGCCTGGCGCAGGGCATCGACACGCGAGGTCTGTCCTACACCGGATGCGTAGAGCTGTCCGTTCTTAGCAAGAACAATTGCGTTGCTCTTAGAGTTCTTGACAATCTTGTTGGCGAAGAGGAGGTCGGTTATCTGTTCCCCGGTGAGGGCGCGGTCGGTTACGCATTTGAGTTCGTCGGGGGTCTCTATCTTGAGGTCGCGTTCCTGACCGAGGGCTCCGTTGAGGCATGAACGGAACGACATCTTTGTGGAGAGGGGCTCGTTTTGCACGAGAATGATGCGGTTCTTTTTCTGCTGGAGCACCTTGAGGGCATCGTCGGAGTATGCGGGTGCAATGACTACCTCGAAGAAAATTTTGTTGATTTCTTCGGCTGTGGCTTCGTCGATGGTGCCGTTGGTCACGAGCACTCCTCCGAATGCACTTACGGGGTCGCCTGCGAGGGCGTCTTTCCAGGCGTCGAGTATGGTGGCGCGGGTGGCGACACCGCATGCATTGTTATGCTTGAGTACAGCGAAAGTCGGGTCGGCGAATTCACTGATGAGGGTCACGGCCGCGTCGATGTCGAGGAGGTTGTTGTAGGAAATCTCCTTGCCATGGAGCTGGGTGAACATTTTTTCGAAATCGCCGAAGAAGAATCCTTTCTGATGGGGATTCTCGCCGTAGCGCATTGTCTTGGCTCCGTCGATGGCCACACGCAGAGCTGAGGGGCCTCCGTCGAGGTCGAAATAGTTGAATATCGAGCTGTCGTAGGCCGAGCTTACGGCGAATGCCTCTTTGGCAAACCAACGGCGTTCGTCGAGCGACGACTTGGCGCCGTTGCGGCGGAGCATTTCGGCGAGGGGGGAGTACTGGCCTTTCGAGGCCACGATTATTACATCGTTGTAGTTTTTAGCGGCTGCGCGTATGAGCGATATTCCGCCTATGTCGATTTTTTCGATGATATCGGCGTTGGATGCGCCGGAAGCGACTGTGTCGACAAACGGATAGAGGTCGACAATCACCAGATCGATTTCGGGAATTTCGTATTGGGCTATCTGGGCTTTGTCGCCTTCGTGTTCGCGGCGGTTGAGTATGCCGCCAAACACCTTGGGGTGAAGTGTCTTTACGCGGCCACCCAGTATAGAGGGATAGCCGGTGAGGTCTTCCACTGCATTGCAGGGATAGCCAAGGCTTTCGATAAATGTCTGTGTGCCACCGGTTGAGAGGAATTTCACACCGTCGTTGTGGAGTAGGGAGAGTATCTCGTCAAGGCCGTCTTTATGATAGACCGAGATGAGTGCAGTCTTGATGTTTTTGATGTCGGACATGCGTTAATTCTTTTTATAGTCGGATTCAGAGCGCAAATTTAGTAAAAAATGCGCGTACTTAATAATGTGAGAAGAGAAAATTTTCCAAAAGATTTTCGTGTGTATATGCCTCGGGCCGGCAATGGCTTTTTGGGGAGCTTATTGCGATTCTTTTGATGGTGATATCATATTGAAATATGCCAATAATGAGGCGCACATGATTGCCTGTGGCTAAGGATGTGGGGGTGGGAATCGGTGGTGTGTCATAATTATCAGATTAATTTTAGATGATAAATGGTGTATTGTAAATTCCTTGTGTAAAAATACATTGCAAATGTATGGATTATTTTTGTATTTGCAAAACTGTTGGCGAAAAATTTTCGTAAAAAATTTCCATAAAAAAGTTATATCTTTGTAATTGGGTATGTCAAATATCTGCCTATGGTATCCGATAATACGGGTATTGCCTTGTTTAATAGTGAAATACATTTTTATTCGAAACGATTATGAACGGACTGATTCGACTGTCGGTCGGCACTGCAGTGCTGGCTGTCTCTGTTGCGGCAGGCGCTCAGGCTCTTTATCAGGATGAGAGCGCACCTGTTGACGCAAGGGTGGCTGACCTTATCGGACGGCTTACAACGGAAGAAAAAGTGGGATTGCTGAGAGCTACCTCTCCGGCGATACCTCGACTTGGTATTGATAAATATTATCATGGCAACGAGGCGCTCCACGGTGTGGTGCGCCCCGGACGTTTTACGGTTTTCCCACAGGCCGTAGGGCTGGCGGCCACATGGAATACCGATTTAATATATAGCGTGGCGACTGCGATATCGGACGAGGCGCGCGCACGCTGGAACGAGCTCGACCAGGGGAGGAAGCAGACCGAGCAATTTGCCGACCTGCTTACATTCTGGTCGCCCACAGTAAATATGGCTCGCGATCCACGCTGGGGACGCACTCCCGAGACTTACGGTGAGGACCCGGTGCTGAGCGGGGCTATGGGGGCGGCGTTCGTCAGGGGATTGCAAGGCGATAATCCCCGTTATCTGAAGATTGTGGCCACTCCAAAGCATTTTGCGGCCAACAATGAGGAGCATAACCGTTTTTCGTGCCTTCCGCAACTCACCGAGAAGCAGCTCAGAGAATAATATTATCTTCCGGCGTTCGAGCAGTGCGTGACCGAGGGGAAGGCGACCTCTGTCATGGCAGCATATAATGCTGTGTTCGACGTGCCATGTGTGGCCAATCCGTGGCTGCTGACTCTGCGTCGGTGTATCTGGAGGCGGGACGTGACTATAATCTGCGTGCCGAGTATTGGGACAACCGCGACTATGCCATAGCACGCCTTCAGTGGAGGGTGCCGAGCGCTCCGGCGTCGACGCGTCTTGATATGTTTGGCGAGGCCGGTGATGTGGCTCGCAAGAGCGATGTGGTTGTCGCGGTGATGGGTATCAACAAGTCGATTGAGCGTGAAGGGCAGGACCGCTATGATATATCTCTGCCCGACGAACAGCGCGAGTTTCTGCGTGAGCTCTACAAGGTGAACCGTAATATAGTGCTTGTGGTAGTGGCGGGTAGTAATCTGGCCCTCAACTGGGAGGATGACAATCTGCCGGCAATCGTCGATGCCTGGTATGGAGGCGAGAGCGGAGGCCGTGCCGTGGCCGAGGTGCTTTTCGGCGATTACAATCCCGGCGGACGTCTGCCGCTGACATTCTACAGGAGTCTTGAGGATTTGCCTGCATTTGACGACTACGACATTACAAAGGGCCGTACATATAAATATTTTACCGGCGATGTGGTGTATCCGTTCGGGCATGGACTCAGCTACTCGACATTCCGGTATGACAATCTTCGGGTAGAGGATGCGGGTGACAGTGTGCTTGTGTCATTCGACCTCAGCAATACCGGGCGTTATGACGGCGATGAGGCGGCGCAGGTATACATGCGCATGCCGGAATATGGCTGTGCGATAGTGCCGTTAAAGGAACTCAAGGGATTCAGGCGCGTGAGTGTGGCCCGCGGAAAAAGGGAGCGCGTGGCGATAGCGGTGCCAAAATCGTCATTGCGCTACTGGGATGAAACGGCGGGCGGTTTTGTGACCGTTCCGTCGGGACTGTATGATGTGTTTGTCGGCTCGTCGTCGGCTGATATCCGCCTCCAGACAGCCATTATGCTCTGATTTATTAGGTATAATTGATTAAAATGTATTATCTTTGTGGAAATTATGAAAATTATATTAACAGTAATACCTTAAACGACATGATTAAATCATCCATGAAGTATGCAATTCGTGTTTCGGCGTTGTCGATGTTGATGTTCGGCAGTATAGGAATTTCCGCCCAACAGGTGCATACCGCGGAGTGGGCCGACGGGGTAGAGCGCGCGCTTGTATACCGCCCCGGCGACTATGGTTCGAAATTCTACCGTATCCCGGCGATAGTCACCGCAAAAGACGGTTCGCTCGTCACGGTGGCAGACAAGCGCATAGAGCACAACGGCGACCTTCCGGCCAAAATCGATGTGGTGTCGCGCCGCAGTACCGACGGCGGCCGCACATGGAGCGAATATGTCACAGTAGCCGCTCACGATGAGACCGGCGGATGTGGCGACCCCGCTCTTGTAGTGGATCAGAAATCGGGCGATATCCTTGCGATATTCAGCCATGGCAACGGCCTGTGGCAGGAGAGTCCGGCGCATATCAGCGTTGCCCGCAGTAAGGACAACGGACTGACCTGGGGACCGATGCTCGACATCAATCCGCAGATACTTACCACCGACCCTTCGGGCAAACAGCCGATAAAATGCACAAGCGCATTTGCCTCGTCTGGACGTGCCACTCAGCTCGACAACGGGCGCATAATGTTCCCGCTTGTAGTGCGCGAGAAGGAGAATCCGTGCTTCAAGGTGTATGCTATCTATTCCGACGACTGCGGCAAGACATGGATGGTGTCGAAGAATCCGGCCACTGCCGACGGTGACGAGTCGAAGATAGTGCAGCTTGCCGACGGGTCGCTGATAATGAGCATCCGCAACCGTTTCGGCTCGCTCCGCAAGTTCTCGTATTCTCACGACCGCGGCGAGACCTGGAGCGCCCCTGTGCCTGTGGAGGGTCTGCCCGATCCGCGATGCAACGGCGACATCATCCGCTACAACCGCGACGGCCACGACCTGCTGCTGCAGTCGCTTCCCGGCGACCCCAACGGCCGCAACAATGTGGCTATCTATGTGAGCAAGGATGGCGGCAAGACATGGCCTGTGAAGAAGACCGTGGTAACCATTCCGTCGGCTTACTCGTCGATGACAATTCTGCCCGACGGCAGTATCGGCATCCTCACTGAAGAGAGCGCCAACGGCCACTACAGCTACGACATATGGTATACACGCATGCCTATCGAAGTGATTCTCGCCGGCGACAAGAAATAGTGTCGCAGACGTGATATATAACCATACATTCAGTCTCCGGCGGCGCGTAAATTACAGTTAGCCGCCAAATCGACTGATAATCTGCAAAAAGCGTCCGTTGCCACAAGGCATCGGGCGCTTTTGCTGTCCGGTGGGTTAATTAAGGTTAAATATTAAATGCTTTTGGCAATAGTGCTGATTTTATATAAAATTACCGCTATATTTGCGATTATTGCTAATAATATTTAAAATGATTGCTTATGGATGTCATGCGCCCTATATCAATGTCAATTAATTATGTTGGTAGCAATCGGTATTTGTTTCAGAGCGATGAAACGCTTAATGACAATATCGAGCTTCCGGATAATACCGAAATCATATTGCGCAATGATGCCCACGTGTCGTGTGGCAATCAATTAATTTAATATATTATGAGTATGAGAAGATTACTGTTAGTTATATGTATCATATCCGGTATAGGTGTCTGCGATGCTTATCAATGGAGAAGTGAAGGACGCAAGATGGCTTATTGGAAGAGTACGCATGAGCCTTACTACTATCCATATACATGTGCTATGTGGGAAGAGTCTGGAGGGCTTCAGGTAAAAATACAGAACCTTTATTATGACACTTGGAATGCGACTCCCTACAATTTTTTGGGACTATCACATTCGGTACCGGTGCTTGAGATACCGTCAACTATAAGTATCGTTCCATTTGATGAGAATGAGAAGCCATGGGAATCAATACCATTGGTAAGTGATGGTCCGTGTCATATGCATACGCCTACGTTAATGCTTGAGAAAAAAAATTTTGATGTACTGTCGCTGTACAGAATAGAGCCGAGACCATATGAGGAAATGGAATATTGGTATAGATTTTATTATGATTCCGATTACTCAAATGTTTTGAGTGTGGATAAATCTTATGGTAATTCTTTTTATGATAACTCTAGCAAGGAAAAAAGGTACGAAGAAATAAAGAATGTCAAATATAGGCTTTTTGGGGGATTTGAGTCGGTGGTATTACCGTTGAGTCTGAAGCATATCGCCGACTCGGCCTGTGTGGGGGTGGTTGATATTGAGACTCCGCTCATTGTGACTGAAAAAGTGGAATATATAGGAGATATGGCGTTTTGCTGCGGAGATTTTGATGTGGACATGTCGCAGGCCAAATCGTTGACTCATATCGGAGTAAAGGCTATGTATGCCATGTCGGCCAAAGAGATAGTTGTTCCCGAGTCGGTGAAGGAGGTAGGTGAATTAGCTTTCGGCCCTGCATTGGAAGTGCTAAAGACTCTTGATTATGAGGGTGCTACTGTTTGTTTATTTCCGCCTTATTACATAAGTTCCGGCCGTTTTGTCCGAGAGTATACTAAGGATGTGTCTTATCAGGCAGAAGTGTGCCTTGAACGTCTGGTGTCTAAAAATCCTGAGCCTCCGGCAATTGTCATGGAATACAAGCGTGATGAAGATACCGGCGAACTGACGGACGAGCCTTTGCGGACCGAGCCGATACTTTGTCACCCGGAGTTTTCTTCTCGTATACCGCTGTATGTGCCCGACGGCTCGGTGGATGCATATAGATCGGCTCCCGGCTGGAAGAACTTTACGCAGATATATACGCTGTCGGATCTTGAGGCGAGCGGTATTGACAATGTGTCGTCGGACATACAGGCCGTAGAGACCGGCCGTTATGATATCAATGGGCGACCTGTCGATGGTGAATACCGTGGAGTGGTGGTCGTAAGGTATTCCGACGGCAGCGTGAGGAAGGAGCTGGCGAGGTAGGCCCTGTGGGCCTGCCTCGTGCCGGGGCGTCGGAGTGGCTGCGGGAGTGCGGGCTGTGTGACGCGATGTTGAGATGGCAGTTGGGAATGTCGGCAATTATGATTAACTTTGCTGTTGCGATGGCCGGATGGCTGTCGTGGCAGCCGGACAAGGTGTAATTGCCGGTATGCCGGAAAGTATCTGATTCTCACTGTCATTGAAATCTCTTGCAAAAGATGAGTCACTCACGTCAGGAAAAAATCGAGGCTATCGGCCGGGTTATAGACACTCTCGAACGTCTGCGTGTCGAGTGTCCGTGGGACCGCAAGCAGACCAATCAGTCGCTGCGCCCGAATACAATTGAAGAAACATATGAGCTATGCGAGGCTCTGCTCAATGAGGACAACGCCAATATCTGCAAGGAGCTTGGCGATGTCCTTCTCCATATACTTTTCTATGCCAAGATAGGGGAGGAGAAGGGGGTGTTTGACATCGGAGATGTGGCCACGTCGCTCAACAACAAGCTGATTTTCCGTCATCCCCATGTGTTCGGTGAGGCCAAGGCGGCCGACTCGCATGCTGTGGAGCAGCGCTGGGAGGAGATAAAGCTGAAGGAGAAGGGTGGCAACCGGACGGTGCTTGCCGGCGTGCCTTCGTCGCTGCCTGCGCTTATAAAGGCTTACCGCATACAGGAGAAAGCCGCCAATGTGGGGTTTGACTGGCATGATAATGCCGATGTGTGGGACAAGGTGAAGGAAGAGGTGGCGGAGTTTGAGGCCGAGGCCTTGGCCGGAGACCGCGAGCGGATGGAATCGGAGCTTGGCGATGTGCTGTTCAGCATAATCAACGCCGCCCGCAAGTATGGCATCAATCCGGAAAACGCTCTTGAACGTACCAACCAAAAGTTTATATCCCGCTTCGGCTATGTCGAGAAGGGGGCTACGGAGAAGGGACGTTCGCTGCGCGACATGTCGCTTGATGAGATGGACGCTCTTTGGAACGAGGCTAAATCACTTGAAGTAAAACGGCAAGAGGATGTAAAATGAGCAATTCCGGTAAACGCCGTGTAGGCATATTTATAGGATGTGTGGTGGCGCTGTTTGTGGCCGTGCTCGTGGCTCAGGCCCATGTGGAACGCCGGTACAGAACCACTGCATCGCAGCATATAACTCTGGTGGTCGACAGCATCGACTATCGTCAGGACCTTACCCGTGTGTACGGCAAACTTATAGGCACGCCCCATACGTCGCAGCGCATCGATGCTATGACGCTGACTGCGGGCAGCAACGCGCATGAGGCTGTCGATATCGACGGCGTTGACTTCAGTCGCTGGTTTCAGTGGGAGGAGGATGGTGTGATTGCTGTAGAAATCGACTTTGAAGCAATGGCTCCGGTAAGGGATGGAGTGATTACGATAAATACCCCGCGAGGAGTCGACACGATGCGCATTGACCGGCCATGAAAGTGTGTATTACCGAGAAACCGTCGGTAGCCAAGGATATCGCCGCCATACTGGGGGCTGATGTGAAGCGTGACGGATATTACGAGGGCGCCGGCTATAGGGTTACGTGGACATTCGGACATCTCTGTACGCTTAAGGAGCCTGCCGATTATACCGACCTGTGGAAGCGGTGGTCGCTCGGTGCGTTGCCGATGCTGCCTCAGCGGTTTGGCATAAAACTGATACCCGATGCCGGCATCGAACGTCAGTTCAACGTCATACGCTCGCTTATCGCGGAGGCCGACGAGGTAATCAACTGTGGTGATGCCGGCCAGGAGGGTGAACTGATACAGCGCTGGGTGATGCAGCTCGCCGAGACCAGGTGTCCGGTGAGGCGTCTGTGGATCAGTTCGCTTACCGATGAGTCGATACGGGAGGGATTCCGGGATTTGAAGCCCCAGCGGGATTATGACCGTCTGTATCATGCCGGCCTGTCGCGTGCCATAGGCGACTGGATTCTCGGCATGAACGGCACGCGTCTTTATTCGCTCAAATACTCGTCGCCCGGCAATGTACTGTCTATAGGGCGTGTGCAGACCCCGACGCTGGCGCTTATAGTGCAGCGGCAGAATGAGATTGATAATTTCACTCCTCAGGATTACTGGGAGCTCAAGACGGTGTATCGCGACGCAACATTCAGTGCAGTCGATGGACGGTTCAAGACGGAGGACGAGGCTCAGGCTGTGGTAGGGCGTATCTCTGCCGTGCCGCTGGTGATACGCGACGTTGCCGACAAAAAGGGACGCGAGGCGCCTCCGCGATTGTTTGATCTTACTTCGCTCCAGGTGGAGTGTAACCGCAAGTGGGGGTGGACGGCCGACGATACTCTCAAGACCATTCAGTCGCTTTATGAGAAGAAGGTGACTACGTATCCGCGTGTCGACACCACTTATCTGAGTGACGATATATATCCGAAGGTGCCTGATATCATGCGCCGTATGACTCCATATGCCCGTTGGACGGAGCCTGTGCTTGCCGCGAAGCTGCCCAAATCGAAAAAGGTATTTGACAATTCAAAGGTTACGGACCACCATGCCATTATCCCTACCGGTCAGTCGCCGTCGGCTCTTGTAGGGCGTGAGCGTGATTTGTATCATCTTGTCGCGATGCGTTTCATTGCCGCATTTTATCCCGACTGTCAGTTCCGGCAGACAACCGTGATGGCCGATGCCGCAGATGTGGCTTTCAAGGCTACGGGAAAGGTGATAGAGAGTCCGGGCTGGCGTGCGCTTTTTGCCGACAAGGACAAGAAGACGCAGGAGCAGGGCGATGCTTCAAGCGGTGAGTCGGCTGATGGAATCCTGCCTCCGTTTGTTGTCGGAGAGTCGGGACCGCATACTCCCTCGGCCACAAAAAAGCAGACTCAGCCACCGAAACTGTATACCGAAGGTACGCTTCTGCGCGCCATGGAGTCGGCCGGAAAGACGGTTGACGACGAGGACTTGCGTGAGGCTATGAAGGAGAACGGCATTGGGCGTCCGTCGACCCGGGCAGCCATTATCGAGACTCTGTTCAAGCGGCATTATATCGCCCGCAAGGGGAAAAGTATCACGGCTCTTCCTGCCGGAATCGAACTAATAGCTACCATAAATGAGGAACTGCTCAAGAGTGCCAAACTTACCGGTCTGTGGGAGAATAAGTTGCGACGTATCGAGCGCGGAGAGTTTTCGGCGGCTGAGTTTATTGCCGAGCTTAAGGAACTAATGGTGCAGATTGTACACAATGTGTTGAGCGACAACTCCATGCGGCGCATTGACACCGGTTCGGCTCCTCCTCCGGGAGGCAAGAGCAGTGGCAGTGCCGAGGGTGCTGATGGCGTTGAGACGCCCAAGCCTCCTAAGCCGCGTGCTCCCCGTATTAAAAGTATCGAAGAGATTGCATGCCCGTTATGCGGCGAGGGGCATCTGCTCAAAGGACGCACGGCCTATGGGTGCAGCCGTTTCAGAGAGGGGTGTACGCTGCGTCTTGATTTCGCGCAATATCCACAGGATGCAACTCCGGGCAGGTTGCGTGACATGGTGAAGAAGAATTTTTCAAAGAAGCAGGCGAAGTAGCTGTCGCATAGCGCGTGGCATATATTGCCTGTTATGAAACATGCTCTTATAATAATTATGTTATGAACGATGAGATATTTCCGATTGTTGAGCCTGACGGAAGGGTTGTTGGAAAGGCTACGCGCAGAGAATGTCACGGTGGTTCCATGCTGCTGCATCCTGTGGTGCATCTTCATGTAATCGGGGCGGGACATACGCTTTATCTGCAGAAAAGGGCAATGACTAAGGATATACAGCCGGGGAAATGGGATACGGCTGTAGGCGGACATGTGGACTTTGGCGAAAGTACGGAGGAGGCACTCCGCAGAGAGGCCCGCGAGGAACTTGGTCTGACCGGATTTGAGATGACGGCTCTGCCTCCGTATGTATTCTGTTCGGACCGTGAGCGTGAACTAATCAATCCGTTTATTGTTATAATCGGGGAGGAAACGACGATTGTGCCGGATCCTGTTGAGATAAGCGAAGGCCGTTTTTGGCCGCTTGCCGAGATTGAATGTGCGATAGGAACCGGAGTGTTTACTCCAAATTTTGAACAGGAATTTAGTATTATAAGAAAATATCTTGATTGATTATGGCATTGATGACCGACGCCTACCTGCTGCAATGGGTATGGGTGGCGCTGATTGTTATTGCGGCTGTCATATTTGCAATAAATGCAATTATGCGCTATGTTAAGCGAGTCTCCGAGAAAAAGGAGTGTTGTGGGTGCGAACTTGCCGATAAATGTTCATCGGCAAAATCCGAAGTGTGTGGCAGACGTTCGTCTGGATGCAGTGGAGGTGGTTCCTGTAAGAAATGACTGTGTGATTGTATCTCTTTGGTTTATAGGAGAGAATTAAAAAACATCGGGCGTGTTAACTTTTATTAACGCAATATGCATTGCAGATAGCGTAAAATCCGTTAACTTTGCATTCGATTTGAGAGGGGCGCTGGAAAGGTGTCGTCCAATTCAGAAAGCAAGAGAGCTTTCACAATGCGAAAGCATACTATGGAGCGATGCTCGAGTGGCTGAAGAGGCACGCCTGGAAAGCGTGTATACGCCAAAAGCGTATCCCGAGTTCGAATCTCGGTCGCTCCGCCTTATTGACCGTTTTTATAATGGTTTCGGTCCTATAGCTCAGTTGGTTAGAGCACCTGACTCATAATCAGGGAGTCCTTGGTTCAAGCCCAAGTGGGACCACAAATTGAAAATCAAGCACCTACATTCATTTGTAGGTGCTTTTCTTTTTATAGGTCGGAACTTATTCGGAACTTTGATTTTCGATTCCTGCTTTTCGCCATCTTCTTGGGAACTTCAACGAGCGCAGATTTGCGTTGGTTGATAATCCTGCCATCGAATCCACATTAGGACTGGTCGAGGTTTTGCGGCATAATCCGCATAACTCTGCTTCTGAATCCAGTCTTGGACGCAGTATTGCCATCAATAGCAAAAGAGCCATCACCACGACTGGCAACGGCTCATCTTGATAAGGGGTGCAGGGGGTAAAAGTAGCTGCCCACATTTTTGTGGCGAGTGTGACCTTGAAAAATTTTTTGTTGAGGTTTTCAGAGCATACCCCGCCCCCCCTTTGAAGCCGCAGGTTTTAGTATGTCAGCATCCCCCGAAATTTTTATTTTATTTTTTTCAGATTGGCGAGGTATCAATGTTTTTGACCTGCTTTCCCCGCCATGCTTCCCAACGCCTTTTCCCCTTGAAGCCTTTTCTGCTGATATAGAGTAGTCCGCCATCCGCGCAGTCAATCACTCGGTCTAATAGTTTTTGTATCTGAGGCTCACGGACACGCCTACTGGCAAGCACCGCGCTACTTTGCATTGTCGCAGATGTTTTGTAGCTTAGTCTGTAAGCCATAGCCGCAGAAAATCCGCTTAACATCAAAGCGACAAACATCTTATCCTCCTCAAAATATTTATGACTATCCGAATAGCTGTTCAAGCACTCGTAGATTGTCATTTTATGAGATTCAAAATATATTTCCTGCTTAGATTTTCTTCCCATATAGTTTTAATTTTATGATGAAATAGTGAGTATCGGGAACGGAATCCGAGAAGCTGAAAATCTCGCACTTGATAATAATAACCAAAAATGCTGATTATTACCCGACATTCACATTGATTAAATTAACTCGATTGTTAACCACAATATCGACAAGAGTTTACTTTTTTAGCGATATCACGTACATTTTGGAAAGGAACATTTACTTGATAGCCTTAAAAGTTACCTTGCCGATATTGTGAGCCGTTTTTTTCAGTTGAGGTTCAAGGCTGCAAGTGCAGGCGAACCGCAATTGTCAATCCTTATCCATTCGGGAATCTCCAGTTTTGGTGAAGTCTTGGCGATTTCCGATTTAAGGTGTTCAAGGTTATAGTATCCGTTTGCTTCTGCCACGTTGTCATCGACCCGCATTTCAATGATTCCAGTAACGAAGTTGAAGCGGAACTGAATATCAAGCCGATTGTCGTAGCGCATTGTCTTATAAGTCCACATATCTTTGATAGTTTTGAGTTATACGATTTGCCACTGGCCGTGATAACCATAGCAAGTTATGATTAAATCCCATATCGGCTTCCCTGCTTGAACGTAGCGCAGAATCACGTCGTCGAAGCCATCACCATCTTCAATCTCGCAGTCGATAGCATGAGGGTGAAGATTCCGCTCCATAGCCGTACTTATCCACACTTCCTTGCAGAATCCTTTGAGCTGCTCGCCCTTGGCTTTCCAGTCCTCGAACTTGCCGTTGTCGGGGAATAGCACGACTTTTCGATTCTTCAAGACTTGAATCTTGTTATATGGATTTTTACGAGAATCCAAACTTGGATTTAGGTTGCCGCATGAGCAAGTTGCCATCGGGACTTCCGTCATTCGACATCCGCCCCACATCAGAGCGATAGACATAATGACTGCCGCTTTGGGCGATTCAAAAAGATATATGATAGGCTCGACTTCACATTTCTGCATATTTGGAATAGCATCCCATTCTTGATGAATCTCTGCAACGACTTTATCAGCGGAATTGATGAGGTGACTGCCGAAGTAGCATTGTTCAAGTTTATAATCGGGATAATTCTCCTGCATCACGGAATGAACCCAGTTTTGTTGCTTGTGATTACGCTTGCCCGAAGTTGCATCATATCCTATTATCTGCCCGCTTCGGATTCTGCCGAACTGGTCCACCTGCCAAAAGATAGCCGAACCGCCATATCTTGACGAGGTGCCAACGGCATAACGCTCGATGTTGGCTTGAACTATATCCGCACCTGCTACCTCATCAAATGTAGAGTGCAGAAACTTTGCAAACGAATTCATTTCATATCCGCGCATAGTATCAAGCATAAGCGAGGAATCAATATAACTTGGGGGTGTTATGACTGGTCGCTTCCGTTGAGGTCTGAACTGACTGAATCTTGCAGGCTTGAATGTAGGATTGTCTTTGAAGTATTCTCTTGGGGGATAATGAACGCCACAATTATCCGCTCGGTCGCACTTGCCGCACACGCCATCAGCGACTGGAGCGCCATCAGAATAAATGTAGTTCACAAAGGACTTTTTGCCGCAGTATGAGCAAACCGCTTTCCCACGTTTGGCAAGTTGTATGTCTTGATTATATCTTCCCATAATTTTAATTCTTTTTGTTCACGCTGTTCATCTGTTCACGCCTTGAACACGTGAACAAAATGAACATTGCGAACATCGGTTATCATTTGTTATGAGATTTAATGATTTTGTTGACCTTGCCAAGACTGACCCCGATTTCTCGACTTATCTCACGTTGCTTTTTGCCTTGACGGTGCAACTCCATCACTCGACTATCAATTTCGGATTCATCTTTATCTGATACTTCTTTCAGATGTTCGCGTTCCTTGGCGTAGCCGATATGATTAAACTTCAAGAAGCCATACTCCTTTGATATGTCAGCGACAATGACATTATCCGCGCCATACTCAAATGAGCCGTAACGACATTTTATCTGCTTGATATATCGTAGTGCTTCATCTTTGGCACTCCTGCCGATAGCGAAAGCACTATCAAAGAAGTTAATCAACTTCTTACTCCCTGCAAGTGTGTTTTGGTCGATTGGCGAAGTCAGAGGTCTTTTAGGGGTGTGAGCGATAATCAGCAACGACCATCCATGTTTCTTTTTGAGTCGCACCAAATTCACCATTAGACGCCCTGCCGCATCTCCTTTCTCGCTTGCGTTGCATATCCAACTGAGATTGTCGATGATGATAACCTTGACGGAATGAGCGATTGCCGCGCTTTCAATGTCTTGAACGACTATATCTTCATAGTCTGCTCCCATTACACTTTCCCCCATAGCTTCGGGGTCTATCTCGGCACGCTTGAAGTTTGCGGGGAATTTGTAAAGTGTTCCAGTCGCATCATCGGAATAGCGAAGTTGAAAAGCCTTGTCGGAAAGCTCGAAGTCGCAGTATAAAACTGGCTCATTCTTGGCTATCTCATTGGCTATCTGAACGGCATAAATCGACTTGCCAAGATTGGAGTCAGCAAATAGACACGCACATTCGCCCTCATACCATAGCGACATCCACAACTGCTTGGGGTCGGGTCGTTGAGCCGCTTCTTCGCACCATTCGTTTGCGTCCTTGATACATAGAATCCCGATAGAGGACTTGTCGATTTCGGGTTCAGTCGGATTGCTGACGAGAGCCATCAAGGAATTAAGCTCACTGCTTTGCTCATGTCGCTGATTTTCGCTATCTTTGCACTGGAACTTAGTAACGCTTGACGTTGCTGCCCCTGCTTCTTCGGGAGTGGGGGTATTTGTTTTATTCATACTGCCGCACCTCCTTTCAGAGCCGCATCCACTTCTGACGGATAGAAGAGATAGCGATTACCAACTTGACGGAACGGAATCTTATCCGCTTTCATCATTTTGTTGAGCGTTGCGGTACTCATCCCATAGTGACGGCATAAAGCGCGTACACCGCGCAGGGGTTTTTCTCCAGTTGTACACGGCTCGACTTCTTTCTTGTCAGGAATAATCCCCATCAGCTTGCTTGCAACCTTATCGGCAACTGAATCGGTGAACTCATCCCATGACTTGCCACTCATCGCCATTGACAATGCCAATTCAGCGAGATTGGGATTCTTTTCAGGTGTTGTTATTCTTTTCATATCATTTTTTTGATTCTGACGCGAAGTTACAACACTCTGAAACGCACCACAATAGACAAAATATTAGTCTATTATTATCTATTAAAGTCTATCATTTTTGTTGGGTAATGAATCTTTTTATCATATTTTCGAGAAACACTTCTCGCTTGGAATTATCCTTGTAATATCCTATATCGGTGTAAGTGCTGAATCCTTGCTTATTCCCAATTCCCTTGCCGAATAATCCAACTACTTGCTTATAAGAAGGAAGATTGATAAGTTTTCCTGCTTTGAAGCAAGCCAACATCGCGCATCCGACGATTTTACCTTTATTGCCATCTACTATTTGATGAAGTGTGTGCAGAGTTTTCTCGCATTCCTTTTTATCACCCACTAAAAGAGTGACAAAAGATTCCTCATCAGACTTCGGCCTGCCTATTTTACCCTTGTCCCCATTATTGCTTGGCTCATTTAGTCTTGATAGATGATATTCCGCTAATCGGGGAGTTCTGAAGTCCATCCATAAATCATTTACATCAAGACGCTCGATTATAGTAATGCCGCTTCGGTTCTGAATGTCTAAGATATTTATCCCAAGTTTTGCGAGTATTACCGCAAGTTTTTCAGCGAATGTTCGGAACGCACTTCTCCATGTATGAAAGAAGTCCTCAATAGAGTGAAGTTGTATAGTATTGCTGACCGCATCCAATTTTTCTTTTGATAGAGAGTAGAGCCATACCCACGTCTGCATCTTACATATCATTTCTTCGGCATACATTTGTCGGCCATCATCGGCGAGAGAGGCGAGATTATCAGCTATCTCATCCATCAGAGGACTGCAATTACCAACACCGCCCCACGGCCACGTATTGAACGTTTCCGTACGTTCTCGAATTTCAGCAAGAACGCCATCGGGATAATCTTTTCTTCCTGCCGTACCATTGCCGATGCCACAATATTCAAAGTGCATCATGTCGAGCGTCATTATTGCCGCCCCGTCATATTGGAACTCTTTGAAAAATTTGTATTCTAATTCTCTTTTCATAGTTGGTCGAGGTGCTATCAGTTTTGAGGAATCGGCGGAATGATGAAGATTTTCTCATTGTAGGCTTGCATAGCTTCATCAGATAGATTATTGATATAGCCTGCAAGAAGCGCGGACACTTCCGATGTTGTATGCCCCACGGCATAGTCGATATAAGAAGTCATCACGCCATGATGAGCCAACGCGGAAATGAAACTATTGCGGGCATATTGCGGTGTTATGCGCTGAATATCGAGCGAGTCACACACTTCTGCGATATTCTTTGATATGCGTCTATTGAAGTCGTGAACGCGAATCACCTTTGCTTCATCGGTGACGGCATTGCCGAATATATCGGGGAACACTGGCGCACCTGCCTTGAATGGACTGGCATATTCATTGAGCAACTGCCGAAGTTGAGGTATTATCGGAATGATAGTCACATCGAGCTGCTTGCCTACTGGCTTGTTTGCCCGGTCTATCTTTGAGCGAATAAAGCTAAGTTGAGGATAATCCTCATCAGCGGAACTATTGCCCTGCCATACCAACTTGGCCATATCGATAGCGTTAAGGCCGTTGAGGGAATATAGCATAAGCCATCGACCAACGGCACGACCTTTGGCGGACTGCTTGCCACGGCTATCAAGAGAAGTCCAGTAGTCCCATAGTTTGAGGACATCTTCGACTGATATAGCGTTTGTGCGTCGACGATTCCCAGTGTGCATGAAGTCCTTGAACTCTGGAACTGCATCAATCAAGCCATCTTTCTTTGCTTGATTCAGCACGGCACGAAGCGCACGAAGTATCATCATGCGAGTATCAAGCGACAACGGCTTATTCGGCTTCTCGCCCTTGCGTACGACTCCCGATTTTTGCTTCATGAGCCACTTGTCGAACTTGCCGATTAAGTCAGTAGTGACATCGGGTAACTGGATAGTTGAGCCATTGCGGAACTCACGGAATCTTTTCAGTGCCATGTCGTACATCTGACGGGTCTTGACCTTTTCCTTTCCTGCCGATAAATTCTCCCAGTAGGTGA
>Ga0137302_10346_pt1 | contig 25917 bp, 26 predicted proteins | sample Ramsor2O_GlcNAcB_FD_97184 | JGI IMG/M metagenome (GOLD analysis project Ga0137302, IMG submission 97184) | Mouse cecal microbial communities from Vienna, Austria - N-Acetylglucosamine amended with D2O_GlcNAcB | ecosystem: Host-associated > Mammals > Digestive system > Large intestine > Cecum... | reverse complement strand
TATGACCGCGCGGGCCCAGGTCCACGGCGGCATGAGCATGGGACTGGGATACGGGCTTTCGGAGGAACTGCTGGTGGATGAAAAGACAGGCAGGCCCTTAAATAATAACCTGCTGGATTACAAGATTCCCACTGCCATGGATACGCCGGACTTAAACGTGGCGTTCATTGAGCTGGAGGACCCAACCGGCCCTTACGGAAACAAATCCCTGGGCGAGCCTCCTGCCATCCCGGTGGCCCCAGCCATCCGCAACGCCATCTTAAACGCCACCGGAGTCCACATGGATGTGACTCCCATGACCGCCCAGCGGCTCATAGAAAAATTCAAAGAAAAAGGTCTGATATAAGGAGAAGGTTATGTTTGATATCAAATCATTTTATGAGGCCAAGGATGTGGCTGATGCCATAAATGCCCTGGTGAAAAATCCTGACGCCGAAATCATAAGCGGCGGCACAGACGTTCTGATTCGTGTCAGGGAAGGAAAGGATGCCGGAAGGTCCGTTGTATCCATCCATAATATAGAAGCATTAAAGGGAGTCCGCCTCCTTGATAACGGCGGCCTGTGGATAGGGGCAGGTACTGCATTTTCCCATATCACCAACGACGCCCTGATCCAGAAATACATACCCATGCTGGGGGACGCCGTGGACATGGTGGGCGGACCACAGATACGCAACACCGGAACCATCGGCGGCAATATCTGCAACGGCGCCACCTCGGCCGACTCCGCTTCCACCATGTGGACACTGGAGGCAGATGTTCTGTTGGAGGGCCCGGAGGGCAAACGCACCGTGCCGGTCTGCGAATTCTATACAGGCCCCGGCCGGACCGTCCGCCAGCGGACCGAGGTCTGTACCGGTTTCCTGGTACACAAAAGCAGCATCGAGGGCTGGAGCGGTCATTACATCAAGTACGGCAAGAGAAAGGCCATGGAGATAGCCACCCTGGGCTGTGCGGTGCGCGTAAAGCTGAGCCGGGATAAAGAACGGATTGAGGATGTCAGGCTGGGATACGGCGTGGCCGGTCCCACTCCTCTGCGCTGCCGTGAGGCGGAGAATGGTTTAAAAGGGCGCGCGGTCAATGACAGGGAAGCAATCCTGGCCTTTGGCAAGGCTGCCCTGAAAGAAGTGAACCCCCGTTCCTCATGGAGGGCGTCAAAGGAATTCCGTCTGCAGCTCATCGAAGAACTGTCCAAACGGGCCCTGGCAGAAGCAATAAAAAAAGCAGGAGGTGCTGTCAATGCTTAAGATTGTACACATGAAAGTAAATGGCAGGGAAGTGGAGCTGGCTGTGGATGAGAGGGAATCCCTGTTGGATACCCTGCGCCAGCGTCTGGGGCTTACATCCGTGAAAAAGGGCTGCGAGGTCGGGGAATGCGGCGCCTGCACCGTACTGGTAAACGGAGAAGCCATAGACAGCTGTATCTACATGACCCTGTGGGCCGAGGGGAAAAGCATCATGACAGTGGAAGGTTTAAAGGGGCCCAACGGGGAATTGTCACCGATTCAGAAGGCATTTATCGAGGAGGCAGCCGTACAGTGCGGCTTCTGTACTCCCGGTCTTATCATGAGCGCGGTGGAAATCGTGGGAACCGGAAAAAAATACAACCGTGAAGAGCTTAAGAAGCTGATATCCGGGCATCTGTGCAGATGCACCGGCTATGAGAACATCCTCAACGCCATGGAGCGCATCGTGGAGGAGGTATACCAGGTCAGCCGCAAAACCAGCGGGGCTGATTAACTATCATTATAACAGGGGGAACCAATTATGAACAGAAATACGAATTGCAGCATCAACAACATATACAGACTGGAGGGCAGGGTGCCCATCGCCAAGGCCATCCCCTTCGGCCTCCAGCACATCCTGGCCATGTTCGTCTCCAACCTTGCGCCTATTACCATCATAGCGGGCGCTGCCCAGCCGGCCCTAAGCCAGGCCCAGACAGCCATCCTGCTCCAGAACGCAATGTTTGTGGCAGGAATCGCCACCATGATTCAGCTGTATCCCATCTGGCGGATAGGATCCAAGCTTCCCGTTGTCATGGGCGTCAGCTTTACCTTCGTCACAGTCCTCAGTACCATTGCCGCCAACTTCGGTTATCCAGCCGTGGTGGGAGCCGTGCTCATAGGCGGTATCTTTGAAGGAACCCTGGGACTTCTGGCCAAATACTGGCGCAGAATCATTACCCCAGTGGTGGCTGCCTCTGTGGTTACAGCCATCGGATTTTCCCTTTTTACGGTGGGCGCCAGGTCCTTTGGCGGCGGATACGCAGACGACTTCGGTTCCGCCCAGAACCTGATTCTGGGTACCATCACCCTGCTGACCTGTCTTTTGTGGAACATCTTTGCCAAAGGATACTTAAAACAGCTGTCCGTACTGGCCGGCCTGATAGCGGGGTATGTCATCGCCATTTTCCTCGGAAAAGTGGATTTAAGCCTGATTATGTCCGGCGGAATCATCTCCTTCCCCCATCTGCTGCCCTTTATGCCTGAGTTCCACGCAGGGGCCATCATCTCTGCCTGCATCATCTTCCTGGTATCCGCGGCAGAGACCATAGGCGACACCTCTGCCCTGGTTTCAGGAGGTTTAAACCGCGAAATCACGGGAAAGGAAATATCCGGATCCCTGGCCTGCGACGGCTACGCGTCCGCCCTCTCCACCGTATTCGGATGTCCGCCCGTAACCTCATTCTCCCAGAACGTGGGCCTGGTGGCCATGACAAAGGTGGTCAACCGTTTCACTATCATGACAGGGGCTGCCTGTATGATTCTGGCCGGACTCCTTCCGCCTGTGGGAAACTTTTTTGCTTCCCTGCCCCAGGCAGTGCTTGGCGGATGCACCATTATGATGTTCGGCACCATCCTTACCTCCGGCGTACAGATGATTGCCAAATGCGGATTTTCCCAGAGAAACATAGTCATTGTCTCCCTCTCCCTGGCAGTGGGAATCGGCTTTACAACAGCCAGTGAAATTGGGATCTGGAACATCTTCCCTGAATTGGTCCAGTCCGTATTTTCAGCCAATGTGGTGGCAGTTGTATTTGTCGTCTCCGTATTTTTAAGCCTGGTGCTTCCAAAAGATATGGATATCAAAGCCCTGGAAGGGTAAAGATTGGCTGCGGAAGCTGCTGCGAAATAGATGAGTCATCATTTATGGAGCAGCAGCTCCTTTTTTATTTCTGTTTTTTCTTTCAGCCATAGTTTTTTGGTTATCGTTATTCTTTTATGAGTATAACGATATTATACAACACTTTCTATTATATGTCACCTTCTTTTTTATATTTTGTAGCTTTGTACTGTCTCTGTCCTGCCTAGCGGAATATTCTTGGCTTTTTTTTATATTATTCTCACTTTTTCATCATTTTCTTAATTATTTTGCATAAATCACTGTTTTTTCATTCCAATATATGGTACAATATGTATAAATATCCAACACCAATCAGGGGGAAATATTATGGCTAAAGAAATGATTGCAATGCTTCTTGCCGGCGGCCAGGGCTCCCGTCTCTACGCACTGACCCAAAAACTGGCAAAACCCGCGGTTCCTTTTGGCGGTAAATACCGCATCATCGATTTTCCGCTTTCAAACTGCGTGAATTCCGGAATCGATGCAGTGGGCATCCTGACCCAGTACCAGCCTCTAGTCCTGAACGAGTATATCGGCAACGGACAGCCCTGGGATCTGGACCGCCTCTACGGCGGTGTCCATGTACTCCCGCCCTACCAGAAGGCATCCGGTTCAGACTGGTACAAAGGCACGGCCAATGCCATCTATCAGAATATCTCCTTTATTGAACGGTACGACCCGCAGTATGTAATCATCCTTTCAGGAGACCAGATTTGCAAACAGGACTACAGCGACTTTCTTAAATTCCACAAGGAAAAGGGAGCCGAATTCAGCGTGGCTGTCATGGAAGTACCGTGGGAGGACGCGTCCCGCTTCGGACTCATGGTGGCTGACGGAGATGACCGCATCACCGAATTCCAGGAAAAGCCAAAGAATCCAAGGTCCAACCTGGCTTCCATGGGCATCTACATATTCAACTGGGACATCCTCAGACAGTATCTCATAGAGGATGAGGCTGACCCGGACTCTGAAAATGACTTTGGCAACAACATCATTCCCAACCTGCTGCGTGACGGACGAAGGATGTATGCTTATCACTTCAACGGATACTGGAAGGACGTAGGGACCATTTCCTCCCTCTGGGAGGCCAACATGGAGGTCCTGGACCCGGAGCACAGCGGCATCAATCTCTTTGATGAAAACTGGAAGATTTACAGCCGAAACAGCGGCATGACCGGACACAGGATAAGCGGCGATGCCCTGGTGGAGAATTCCATGATTACCGACGGATGCCGTATCAACGGACAGGTCAGGCACTCCATCCTTTTCTCAGGCGTAAAGGTGGAGGCCGGGGCACAGGTGGAGGACGCCGTGGTTATGGGCGGCACCACCATCAAGGCAGGCGCCATGGTAAAACATTGTATTGTGGCCGAAAACGTGGTAATTGGAGAAAACGCAGTGGTTGGAGCCATGCCCTCTGACGGCGAAAAAGGTGTGGCCACCATCGGGCCCGGCATTGAAATCGGACCCGATGCCAAGATTGGTCCCAGTGCCATGGTAAAGAATAATGTAAAAGGCGGTGAAGAACAATGGTAAATTCCAATGCAAATGCCCTTGGCATCCTTTTTCCCAACAGCTATGATTCCCTGGTTCCCGACCTGGTCAGCGAGCGCCTGATGGCCTCCATTCCTTTTGCCAGCCGTTACCGTCTGGTGGATTTCATCCTTTCCAGCATGGCGAACTGCGGAATTGATAATATTTCCCTGATTGTCCGCAGGAATTATCACTCCCTGATGGACCATCTGGGCTCAGGCCGTGAATGGGACCTGACCCGCAAGAACGGCGGCCTTAACCTGGTCCCGCCCTTTGCCGAAAAAACAGTGAGCATCTACAATGGACGCGTGGAAGCGCTGGCCAGCATCCTGGATTTCCTGAAGGAGCAGAAAGAAAAGTATGTGGTCATGGCCGATACAAACCTGGCTGTCAACTTTGATTTCAACGCATTGATTCAGGCCCATATGGACAGTCAGGCCGATGTTACCGTGGCCTACAGGGAGGAACCCCTTCCCGGCGATCTCACCGGACACCGGGACATCGGAAAAAGTCTCTACTATACCCTGGCCATTGACAATGGCCGTGTTACCAAGATGTACATGAACTCCAAAGAACCAGGAGTGCAGAATTTCTCCATGAACATCTACATCATTGACAGGGAGCTCCTGATTGACCAGATAAACACTGCCTATGTGCGCGGACAGGTATTCTTTGAGCGCGATATCCTGGCGCCCCAGATAGGAAGGCTGAACGTGCAGGCATTCCGCTACGACGGATATGTGGCGCGAATCAGCAGCATGAAGAGCTATTTTGACGAGAATATGAAGATGCTGGACGATGCCAATGTTAACGCGCTCTTCTCCGCCGGCAATCCCATCTATACCAAGATTCGCGACGACAATCCCGCCCGGTATATCAACGGTTCAAAGGCCGCCAACATCATGGCTGCCGATGGATGCATCATTGAGGGCGAGGTGGAAAACAGCATCCTGTTCCGCGGTGTGAAGATAGGAATGGGCGCCAGGGTAAAGAACTGTGTGCTCATGCAGGATACGGTGATAGAAGCTGGGGCCAGCGTAGAATATGCCGTGACTGATAAGAATGTGACCATCACAAAAGGCAAGAATATAAAAGGTACTGATACGTTCCCGGTGTACGTGGCAAAGTATCAGATTGTATAGGAAGCAGCTGAATCCGCTCAAAGAGGAGGATGTCCGCTCTGATGGACATCCTCTCTTTATCTGTTTATACGCAGACAACTCCCTGTCTCTCTTATTTCTCCTGCTTCAAAGCTTTCAGCAGCTCCTCCAAATCCCAGGCAATACATACATGATCAAAGGGTTCAAAATCCCGGGACGACTTTGTTCCTGTCAACACACCGGCAAAATCCGCACCGGCTCCTGCCGCTGTCTTTGCGTCCACCACGCTGTCCCCTGTGTACAGGACTTCTTTCTGGTCCGTCCCCGGCCGCTTTATGGCAATACAGAACCGCCGCGCCTCCTCCTGGTCCCTGCTTTGTACTTCACGCTGCTCCTCTCTCCGGCCGGAACCTGAGATAATCCGATGAAACCAGCTTATACCCGATTCCGTCCACCTCCCCCAGAAAGCTGTCCTGATACCTGGCTTCCCCATGGCAGTGGGAATACACCACCTGCTCTACCCCGTACTCCTTTGCCATCTCAGTAAACCCGCTTTCCATCTCTCCGATGCTGGTAGGAGGATAGTGTAAGAACATAATGAATTGGCTGTAGCCGTCCGCAGCAGCCAGCTCAAAGGAGATACGGAGCCGGTTCCAGCTCCCTCCTCACCAGCTCCTCAAAATGTTCCGGGGAATCCTTTCCCTCATAGCAGTACCCCTTTGTCCCCACCAGAGCGTACTCCCTGTAGGCATAAAAATTATTCTGGAGAAAGGACAGACGCCCCCGGAACATCTCATTCAGACGATAGGTTCTCTTGGCATCCCAGAACATGTCGTGATTTCCTCTCAGCAGGATTTTGCGTCCCGGCAGGGACTGGATGAAATCCAAATCAGCCAGGGCTTCCTCCTGATTCCGCTCCCATGAATGGTCTCCTGTGATGACCACCGTATCCTCCCCGTGAATCCTTCCCCTCCAGTTTTTCCTTATCCCAATCCTGCATCTCCCGTCTCGTAATCCTGAAATAGCCCTCCTTCTCCATCAGCTTCAGCTCTTAGTTCAGGGAGGACCTGCTGACATGGAGCATACTGGCCAGCATCAGCTGGGAGCCGGGCATGCGGATGGTCTCCGCGGGAGCGATGTCGTGCATTCCCACAATCCAGTAAGCAATCCGCTCACGGATGGTCTGGTAATTGAGGCAGTTGAGATAGAGCTGGTTTCTGAGCCCCCGCTGTGAAACATAAAGCAGCAGTGCATAGAGAAGCTGCCTGTCTTTCTCCAGCATTTCTTCCATAACCCGTACCGGCACCCACAATACCGTGAACGGTTTTTCAGCCGCCAGAGTATAACTGTACTCCTTTTCACCGGAAAAATACAGGAATTCCGGAAATATGTCCCTTGCCTCAAAATAAGCATGACACATTTCCACATCTTTTCTGGTGTGAACCACTGCTTTCAGGATTCCCTCCTCCACGATACCAAAGCTGGTAATCTTTGTACCCTGGGGATGAATGCACTGGGAAGTCTCGTAGGTCTTTCTTGTAAAATAGGTCCTGAACTCACTGTTTCTCCTGCAAAGGTCTGCAAAGGGGACCCTGCAGGACGCTCCGGGAATTGAAAAATGCTCATACATATGACGCCTCCAAAAACATGAAAGAGGGGCTGCGAAAAACAGCTCCTCTTTTCTCCAATTGTCTGAAGTGACAGGGCGGAAGAACTCAATATCTACCTCGAATATTTTTTCGCTGTTTACGACATCCGTCTCATCATCCGTGGCCACACAGAGTGCTATATCATCATAATAAGGCTAAGTCCCGGCAGCATCAACCACTTTTTTGCCCCGAAGGCACCGGCTCCCGGCACACGGAAGGTCACATTACGATTTCATGGCCCGGCGTTACCTCTATCAGCCTTCCGTCCGCTCCCTCCGTCACCAGGGTGCTGCCGCTTGGCAGGCGCTGAACGCTGCTGACATACGGACTGTAAAACTTGCTGGCATGCATACCCGGAACATACCGCTTCCTTCCATCATTCCGACAAGTGATAGTTAAAACATACCACTTATGGAGCATCCCGGCTTTAAATCATGCCCTGCCGCTCAAATCCCAGATAACGCGTTCCCTGGAAGGTCAGCTTTCCCCGGTCCCCCTCTGCCAGCAGCCCATATTCAGTTCCTGTCACAGAAAGCTCCATCCGGTCACCGCTCTCCACCTGGAACGTCGCGTAATAGCTGGTGGACGTGGTGGAATGGTAGCCATGGGTTCCTGTGGCATCTCCTGCATTGGGATGGCTGTGATGGCTGACATTGGTCCTTTTGGAGACCACGGAAGCTGTTACCGGCAGCCTGGGGGACTGATTGTTCTTGTTCCACTGGCTCAATCCCTTTACTGCTGTAACCACAAATACTCCAATGATAACCACAAATACCAGGGTAAACATGATTTCAAAACCGCCTCCCCAGAAAAAGGATTCCATGTACATAAATACCCCTCTCTTTTCCGTTGTATATCCCAATATTATCACAGATGCAGCCTTATTTATGGATATTCATACCGGCTTCCCACAGACAGCAGCCTCCCTTTTTCAGCCTTGGCACGTTACAGGGCCTGGTCCGCATGCTACTGTCAATGGCCGTATCCAGATAGGTCCGGGGCATGTAATAATCGCAGCCCAGCTTAATCTGTTCCATTATACGCTTCAGGCCTACCTTAATATAATCTCTTACAAAGGGCGTCTCCCCAAACTCATCCGCCGCCTCAAATTCTTCCGATGGAAATGTACCGATGCGCTGACGACTGCCACAGAATATAAGCGCGGCATCCTTACTGAAAACAGCTATCTTCATCCTGCATCGGTACATATGATTTCCTCCCCGCAAAACATCAGCTTTTCCCAAATATATATTGTTTAATTGTAGCATAAGCAAAATCTTTAATCAACAATATTTACCAAATAGAGCGGCAATTAAAAGGCTGGCGCAAGGCAGGGAAAGGCAATCCAAATCTTCCGGTTCAAATCCTCCTATCCAGACAGCCTCAAATTCCCCTATATGTTTTTTCAATTTCAAATCAAATCTCATTCAGAATATCAATTGGACTATTTTTTCTCAGTTATTTATACTCAAATAGGTATAAAAGCGAAAAATAAGGGAGTTTCTATGTTTAGCTTAGGGATTGATTCAGGCTCAACCATGACCAAGGGAGTCCTGTTTGACGGAATGAATGTGGTGGGATGCCACATGCTTCCCACTTCCATGCGTCCGGGCGAGATTCTAAGGGACATTTACGACCGGCTTTACACGGAGGACACCGGGTTCGTGGTGAGTACCGGATATGGCCGGGAGCTTTTAAAGGAGGCAGACGCAAAAATCACGGAAATCACCTGCCACGGCGCAGGCGCCTCTTATCTGGCCCCTAGCTGTGATACAGTCATTGATATCGGGGGACAGGACTGTAAGGTCATCACTCTTGACAGCCACGGACAGGTAAATGACTTTTTAATGAACGACAAGTGTGCGGCCGGCACCGGACGGTTCATGGAAATGATTATGGCCCGGGTAAGAAGCGACATCTCACATCTGGACGAGTTCGTCCATGGATGCCGGCCCGTACCCATTAACAGCATGTGCGCCGTCTTCGCGGAAAGCGAGATTGTAGGGCTGATGGCCCAGGAGACACCTCCGGGCGACATCGTACTTGGATGTGTCCACTCCATCTGCCACAGGACCGCCATCTTTGCGCAGCGTCTGACAGGCGGACATCCTGATATTTTCTTCTCAGGAGGCCTGGCCCAGTCAGAAGTCATGCGGTCCGTACTGGGAGAATATATGAAAACTTCCCATATAACCACTCACCCCCTCTCTCAGTATACCGGCGCCATAGGGGCTGCCGTTCTGGGATATGGAAAACTAAAGAAAAGGAGCCGAAGCTGACATGGAACTGAAAAAAGAACTGCCTGAAATTTTTGAAGAATTTGCGGACGCAAGGAAAAATTCATTTCTTGCAATAAAAGAATTAAAGGAGGAAGGCATACCTGTAGTCGGTGTCTTCTGCACCTATCTTCCCAGGGAAATCCCCAATGCCATGGGCGCCTCTGTTGTGGGACTCTGCTCTGTTACTGACGAAACCATACCTGACGCTGAAAAGGATTTTCCCAGAAACCTCTGTCCCCTCATAAAATCCAGCTACGGCTTTGCCAAGACGGATAAATGCCCCTTCTTTTATTTCTCCGACCTGATTGTAGGCGAGACAACCTGCGACGGCAAAAAGAAAATGTATGAGATGCTGGCTGAGTTTAAGCCCGTTCATGTCATTGAGCTGCCAAACTGCCAGACAGAGGCCGGAATAGGTCTTTACCGCCAGGAACTGATACGTTTTAAGGAGGTGCTGGAAAAGAAATTCGGCACTGTCATCACAGAAGATGCCATCCGCCGCCAGATACATAACCGAAACCAGATTCTCGCGGCCCTTAACCGTCTCCAGTATGTGATGGCCCTGGATCCGGCCCCTGCCCTGGGTCTGGATATCGTCAACATTGTTTACGGCACAGGATTTAAGATGAAAATTGATACATTGGCGGAGGAAGTCAATGCCATCACGGATAAGATTGAGGCTGAGTATGCCCAGGGAGAAAATATTGGAAAAAGGGCCAGAATCCTTGTGACCGGTTCTCCATCCGGCGGTGCCGCCCTCAAGGTGGTGCGCGCCATTGAGGATAACGGCGGCGTGGTGGTCTGTTTTGAAAACTGCTCCGGCATGAAACCCCTGGACCCCATTGATGAGGATAACCCGGACGTATATGACGCCCTGGCCAGGAAGTACCTGAACATCGGCTGTTCCTGCATGTCCCCCAACCCCAGGCGTATGGAACTGTTAGACAGGCTTATTGACGATTTCCATGTGGACGGCGTGGTGGATTTAGTTCTACAGGCATGCCACACCTACAATGTGGAGACTTCCCTGGTCCGCAAGCTGGTAAAGGAGAAAAAAGGACTTCCCTATATCGTTGTGGAGACAGACTATTCCCAGGCCGACGTGGGACAGCTGAACACCAGGATGGCGGCTTTCATTGAGATGCTGTAATAGCTGTAATGTAAGAAAAATTAAATTTAAAAGGACAGCCTCAGGAAAAGTGAGACTGTCCTTTTTCACATATCATGTTTCTTCCGTCTCAATGCAGTGCAGCGGGCATCTGATGTGAGGAATCCTGAATCCATCTCATTACCACAATAGGGACATTTCATTTCTTCCACTGCCTCCTTGTCTTTCTTTCCATTGAGCATAACACAGATAGAAGAAAAATACAACAAACATCCGCATGGGCCGAAGGATGTGCCGGAGGGAGCAGGGACCGCAGGAATGCCTAGTATTGCAGGGTTTCCCGGGGGTGCAGGGTATCCCAGGGATTAACCGGCTGGTTTCAGGAACCGGTGTTGCAGTGTGATTTTCCCTGGGTTATAATATTTAGTATGCAGAACTAAGAATCAAAGGAGGATATACATATGGTAGAAATAAACAGAGGCGCCTGCACCGGCTGCGGGCAGTGTACCAGGGACTGTATCGCAAAAAACCTGTCTCTGAGAGAAGGAAAAGCAGAGGTTTCCGGGACCTGTATTCTCTGCGGCCACTGCGTTGCTGTCTGTCCTGTAAACGCCGTATCCATCCCGGAATATGATATGGCAGATGTGGAGGAGCTGAGTCAGGAACAGGCCAGGCTGGATTCAGACCGTCTTCTTAAGGCAATCAAATTCCGCCGCAGCGTACGCAATTTTAAGCAGAAGCCTGTCCGCACCGGCGACCTGAATATGCTGGTGCAGGCCGGACGGTATACTGCTACAGCCAAAAACATGCAGGGCTGCCGCTTCATCTTTGTCCAGGAGGAGCTGGAAACCTTAAAAGCCCTTATCTGGGACGGAATCGGCCGCATTCTGGACAGTCCTGTCCCGGGGCCGGCCCAGCCATACAGAGACTTCTATAAGGCTCATATGGCTGATGCAAAACAGGATTATCTTTTCCGCAACGCGCCTGCCGTGCTGTTTATCGCGTCTGAGTCCAATATAGACGCTGGACTGGCTGCCCAGAACATGGAACTGATGGGAGTGTCACTGGGGCTTGGATTCCTCTATAATGGCTATCTGCGCAGGGCTGCCGAAATGAACCACGAGGTGATGGAATGGCTGGGCGTGGAAAAAAAAAGGATAGAGGCCTGTGCCCTTCTGGGTTATCCGGATATCACATATAAAAGGACGGCGCCCAGAAGGACGGCGGATGTGATTCTCCTGTAGCCTCATGGTCTTCCTCTACAGCCGCTTCATAAACTCAATATCCTTCCTGGCGGCTGCCGGATTCATTTCCTCCCGGGGCAGATACATATCCTGTTTATTTTCATGGATCCGCCGGCTGATTTCCTTATACCCCAGGATGCCTTCTCCCAGCTGTTCCGGCTGATATACACGGTCCTTTCCCAGACTGTAGTCTTTAATATGCATCACGTCGATATACGCTCCGATGCCCTCAAGCCACTGGTTCCAGTAAGTATCCTGGTCCACTTACGGTCCGGCGGGAAGCATGACCAGAATTTCCGCCACCTCATTATCCGTGGCAACCCGCTGGGGCGGTCCCCAGGTTCCTGCGCCTGAGGTAACGATGACCTGGGGCGAATCATCCGATGCCCGGTAATATCCGTAATCCACATCAAATACAGCGTTGGTAATCAGATTAAAAGGAAACATTTGTCCCTGGTGGGTATGTCCGCAGAGAATCAAATCCGTCTCTTCCCCATAGTCCCGGATATTTCCCGGCTGATGGTCCATTACAATGACAGGCAGCTCCCCTGCCTTTGCAGGCAGCGTGAGCTTTTCCCGCTTATCCCCCTGCCCGCCAATGGGAAAGGAATCCTTCCTGCCCGCCAGCACAAAACGGCCGTCTATGGCAACCGCCTCATCCCGCAGCACATGAACGCCTGCTTCTGAGAGAAATTCCAGCATGCGGCCATAGCTTGGGCCTGCATCATGGTTTCCAAGGCAGGCGTAAACACCGTAAACCGTATCCATCTTCAGAAACAATGCCTTAAGAGCTTCAGGGTCAGCCGGGACAGCGGCATCGCCGTCAAATATATCTCCGGCAATACAGACAATATCTGGCTTTGTGGAATTTACAGCGTCAATGACCTTTTCAAGATGGTGTTCTCCTATGACATACCCCAGATGCAGGTCGCTGATTAGGGCAATCCGGAGCGGAGCCTTTTCTGCATCCTGGCCGCCCATCTGAACTTCGTAGGGTTTTATCTGTATTACCGCCCCATGGACAGTACCATATACGGACAGGGCAGCTGAAAGAAACAGCGGTATGGTTCCCGCTGCAATGCCCGCCCGGAAGGACAGGGGTGACGGAAGAATACGCAGCAGTCCTGCCAGGAACACCAGAAATCCTGCCAGATTAACGAACATCACCATGTAGACAATGAATCCAAGGAGATAGTGGTCAGCATAGAAAACAGGCGCAGGTATATGGTTTTTTGGAATACGGCTGACAACAAACGCTCCCAAAATCCCGGTAACTGCCAGACCATAGACAATTCCATATGCCAGGGAACCCATACCCGGAAAAAGCGGTCCAAGCCACTGGTACAATTTCCGCCCCGCATTGGCAAACAATCCAATTGTGACCGCAAGCGCGGTAAACAGACTTATCAGTTTCATTCTTTACTCCATTTCAGGCCTAATCCCCTGTCCTTTCATGATAGTTCACTTCTTCACACAAATCCATGAACAGCCGCATCAATGGGCTGACCCACTTATTCCTATGGTATGCGCACACCGCCGAGAGGACCGGACGCCCCAAATCTGTCCTGACTATCTCCAGTTCTCCCTGTTCCAGTTCTTCCCTCACCGTAAATTCAGGCAGAAAGGAAATCTCTACATCACTTTTTACCAGATTTTTTATAGGTGTATACCCCATATATCCGGAAAATGTGTTGGAAAAATGGCTGCTGCCAGAAAACCCGGCAGCATTCGCTGGTGCTGACACTGGCTGCCTCTGCAATATCCTCCAGCCGGATTTTTCCGGCATACTCCTGGTGAATGAATTCCAGGCAGGAACGGACCCGCCTGTACTGGACATCGGAAAAGGCCGGCTGCCGCTTATTTCTTAAATCCAGATTTTCATACAGCGTAAGCCCCATCTGCTGCAGCAGAATCTGAAGGCGCCACAGATATCCCCTGGGCCGCCTGCAGTCACACTGATACATGTCATGGATGCAGGACAATGCCTCCCCATGCCATGGACAGGTATTGTCGAACAGAAAGAAATCCCTCTCTGTTTCTGTAATAAGGGAAACATACTGCGTTTCCACCAGTCCCCCGGAAAGGCCGTGGAGCAGATAAGAGTCAGCCAGCACAGCGCAGTAAACGCTGCCGTGCTGCTGGTGGTAGGGCGTGACTATGTTCAGCATATTAGGCGGCAGGAGCCCGCCCTGCCCGGCGGAGAGCACATAGGAACAGCCGCCTGTCTGAAACTCACTGTCCCCCTTCAGCACATAAACCAGCTCCAATTCCTTATGCCAATGCCAGGGTATGACCCGGTTTGGATACAAATCCAGATCATCCAGATATACTTCCATTGGAAAAGCAGGCGTGCCATGACAGTTGACTTCCTCCAGGTTTCCGTTTACCTCCAGATAGTTTAACTGTATATCGAAATCTCCTTTACAGGCAAGACAGGATTCTGTTATTTTTAGCCGCGATTTTATTACAAATATCTCTACAATTCCATTATAATAAAAAAAGGACATATGCAAGGTATTTTGTTCAAAGGAGTGATGATGGAAATGAAATTGACTTATATTACCATCCATACCATGGAACCGGAGATAATGAAAGATTTTTATATAAAATATTTAGGAGCGGTCGTGGATGATGCACGTCCCTTTGACAGGGACGGTTCAGGAAAGGATAACCGTGCGGCGTCCCCCTCGTCATACGGGACCGTATACAGCCTGTCTTTTGACGGAGGAGTAAGAATCAAGCTCATACCGGAACAGCCCGGCTCATTGAAAGTCCCATCTGCTGTTTCGCCCGCCGTTCCATCCGTCATACCATCCTTCCCGGAAACCCGGCCTCCTTATGCGGTGCGGTGCGGCTCACCTTCAGAGCAGGCAGCAGGAAACGTGTCAACGAACGCACCGGCCAACTGATACTGAAAGGCCACGAAGTAATATGTGAACCCCGTTAAGCCTGTTTCCATGTATTCAGATACTCTTCCGCCATGTCCTGGGGAACCATGCTGCCGCCTGTTGCCCAGGCTATATGGGTGGCCTGTCCCATGCAGTCACAGAGTCCCTTTTTCCTGATGTATCCTTCCATCTCATCCGGATGGAGGAATGCTGCAAAGGAAGCGCATGCAGACGGTTCTATGAATATATTCTCCGTTTTCATAAGCGCGCGCATCAGCTCATACAGTTTTCTGTCCTCAATTGTGCAGATACCTGCAAGGCGCTTTTCAATCACCTTTCCCACAAACGCGGACGGCCTTCCCACTGCAAGCCCGTCGGCATCCGTCCTGCCGCTGATTCCAAAATCCCTGACACTGACCCTGTCGTGCTCGCCTGTGGCCATTCCCACCAGCATGCAGCATGCCTGGGTGGGTTCCATGAAAAAGCAGTGGACATTATCGCCGTAAACCTCTTTCAGGCCATAGGCCACGCCTCCCGGCGCCCCGCCAATTCCGCAGGGCAGATATACAAACAACGGATGACGGCTGTCCACCTGGATTTCCTGTTCCTCCAGCTGGCTTTTCAGGCGCTCTCCCGCGACTGCATAGCCCAGAAACAGGTTGACGGAATTCTCATCGTCCACAAAATAGCTCATGGGGTCCTGGCTGGAACTCTTTCTTCCCTCTTCCACGGCCGCACAGTAGTCGGCTTCATACTCCATAACCTTGACTCCCTTGCTTCTCAGCAAATCCTTTTTCCACTGTTTGGCATCCGCCGACATGTGCACAATTACCTGAAATCCCAGTTTGGCACTCATGATGCCGATGCTGAGTCCCAGGTTGCCGGTAGACCCCACCTGAACCTTATACCGTCCAAAAAACTCTTTCATTTCACAGGAAGCCAGTTTCCGGTAATCCTCCTTTTCCGTGAGAAGCCCTGCCTCGAAAGCCAGGTCCTCCGCATGTTTTAACACCTCGTAGATACCTCCCCTGGCTTTTATGGAGCCGGATATGGGAAGATGGCTGTCCATTTTTAAAAACAGTCTCCCGGAGATTCCCGCTCTCCACTCCTGGTTCAGTTCCTGTCTCATGGCCCGGATTTCCCGAAGCTCCGATTCTATCATGCCATTTCGGCCGGCAGTCTCAGGGAAAACCTCCGCCAGATAAGGCGCAAAGCGGGCCAGCCTCCCTGCCGCGTCTTCAATCTGCTCCCCGGATACTGTTTTTTCTCCCTGTCCGCTCTCCGGGCACTCCCTTTCATTTATCCACAGCATTTCTTTTCCGGCAGCAGCCTCAGCCAATGCCGGTATCTGTCTGATGTATGTTTCTATTCTTGAATCCATGATATCATTTCCTTCCTGTTTGTAAATGTAAATGAAATATATATTTGCACCGTTATGTATGATTCTCCTTAAAAAATTCCCTGGTCAGCCTCATGACTACCGGAGACAGCTTAAAAAGGGCCAGCACATTGGGAATGGTTAAAAGCCCCAGCATACAGTCCTGGATAGACCACACGATTCCTGCCGTGCTCAGGCTTCCTGCCAAAATCAATACAGGAAACAGCATACGGTAAAACCAGTCCCCCTTCAGGCTCTTTATGTACATCAGACTCACATGTCCAAAATACCACTGGCTCATGATGGAGGTGGAAGCGAATAAAATCAGGCTGACAGAAACCACATATTTCAAAAAAGGAAATATGGTTCCGAATGCCTCCGCCGCCAGGGATGCCGCATTTGCCCCTTCCAGGGGCACACCGCTTGCCAGGATGGAAAAGCCAGTGGTACTGCATATAACCATGGTATCCACCAGCACCTCCGCCACACCGTAAAAGCCCTGTCTGGCCGGATGGTCTACCTGGGCCGCGGAATGGATGACGGCCGCAGAACCTTCGCCTGCCTCGTTGGAATACAGTCCCCTGGCCACGCCGAACCGCATGGCCTCCTTCATTGTCAGCCCTACCGCGGCCCCCATCCCCGCCTTCATGGAACATGCTTCCCGGAAAATGCGGTTCAGCATGGGCAGAATGGATTCCAGATTGGCAAACACCACCACAGCGCCTCCCACAATATACAGCGACGCCATGATTGGCACGACTTTCTGGGCTGTATCCGCCAGACGTTTCAACCCTCCGCCAATGATAAAAATCATGGCAGCCGCCAATACAACACCGGTACACAGCTTCGGGACCCCGAACACCTGATAGGCTGCGCCTGATATGGTATTGGACTGAATCAGGGTTCCGCCTGCATTCTGGAAAAACAGAAGGACAGCCGCGGCCACGCCCAGACACCGTGTATGGAGTCCCTTTTCAATATAATACATGGGACCGCCGTAATAGCTTCCGTCCACGCCTTTTTGGCGGAACACCAGACCCAGTACGATTTCCGCATATTTGGTGGCCATTCCTAAAAATGCAGCCGCCCACATCCAGAACAGGGCGCCCGGACCTCCACCAATCAATGCAGTGGCAACCCCCACGATATTCCCGCTTCCCACACAGCTTGCGATTGCCATATAAAGAGCCTGGACGGAGGACACGGTTCCCTTATGGTTCCGGGATGGTTCTGTTCTATCTTCTTTTTTGCAGAATTCCTTTATAATCCATGGGATGGACCTGAACTGGATGCAGCCCGTGGCAATGGTATAAAACACGCCCAGCCCCAGCAATACAAACAGCATCCAGTTTCCCCACAGCAGGCCGGCCAGATTCCCCAGAACTGCCTCTGCTGTTTTCATCACTCCAACCGGTTCCTTCCCTCTGCCTGCGGCATATGAAATCCCATGACAGCTGCCAGAGTAGGCGCTATGTCAATCAGCTTCATGAAGCCTATATCGTGTTTCCGTTCTATCCCGCATCCTTCTATCATAAAAGACGCCCTCATTTCCTCGAAGTTTTCACAGTAGCCATGCTGGGCTTTCTGGTGCAGTTTTTCCGTACAGTAATCCCCCTGCACATCGTCCCGTATTTCATATCCCTTTTGAGAGACCAGCACATAGTCAGCCAGAGGGAAACCGCCTCGTTCTATGGCCTGTTTCCGGTCCAGTACCTCCAGAATGCCCAAATACGTATTGGATGACAGCTCCTTCATTACCTGGTCCAGCTTTTTTCCGGCATCTTCATCCTGCCCGTCCTTCAGCCGGATTTCAGACATGCCCCCTGCACGCTGGGACCAGGCTTTCCAGTCCGTTACCCTGCCATTTTCATCTGTAGTGATAAGCCCTGCTTCCCTCAGCTTCACATTAGGCCGGATATTATACCGGTTGTCCAGTGTCCCATGGTCGGAAACAACGCAGACAACCGCCTGGTCATCCGTTATTCCATGTACCTTCTCAACCAAGTCTCCCAGCATTCTGTCAATGGCCTCAACCGCATGGGCAGCCTCTTTGCTGTATACCCCATACTCATGGGCCATCTCGTCAAAGGACGCAAAGTAGGCTGACATGAAAAAAGGCTGTTCCTTTACCCTGGGCGCCAGCTTATGGTCCAATACCCACATGGCTGCCTTGTACCGCTGCCTGTCCCCGGCTTCCGTCAGGTCCAGGCCTCCTGCATACCTTCCAATTTCCTCCTCCATCTCCAGAACCATGCCCTGCGGCACGGACATGGCGTCGATAAACCGGCTGTCCAGCTCTGTACCATCCCACCAGAATTCCGGCGCCATAAAATCTCCCCCGGCAGCCACTGATGTGGGAAATGCCACGCTGGCAGACAGATATCCGTGTTTTCCGGCAGCCTCCCACAGATTTTCCACTTTTCTGCTGGTAAACCAATGCCATGCTCCCATATGCTCCTCCATGGGGTCAAATATTCCATTGTTATATATGCCGTGGACAGCGGGATTGGTACCTGTGATGATGCTCTGGTGGCAGGGATAGGTAAAGGTAGGAAACACACTCTGCACGCCCTGGCCTGCAAAGGTACCATTCTCCACAAAATATTTACTTATATTAGGAAGGCTGATTCCCAGACGTTCCTGTTCAAAAACAAACTCCGGCTTTAATGCGTCCACCGATACCAGCAATACACTTACCTTATTTTGCTCCATGACCTTTATCCCCCTGTTTTTCCGGTTTCTCGACCCTGATGCCTGCCTGTTCAAAGGGCTGTATCTGCTCCTTTGCTGCCTCGGAATCCGTAATAATCATCCCCACCCGGTCGATGTCGCACATCTTCACCAGTGAATTCACGCCCAGCTTGGTACTGTCCGCAATGACAATGGTCTGGTCTGAGGCCTCCATCATCTTTTCCTGCACAATGATTTCATCCATACGCTGGTAGGTGATTCCCCGGTCAACCGAAATGCCGCAGGTGGTCAGAAAAAATAAGTTGATGCTTAATTTGGAAAATATCATGCCTGCAATATCAGACACAAAGGCCAGCTCCTCAGGGCGGTATACGCCGCCCGTTGCAATGAGTGTGATTCCCTTTGCATCAGCCAGTTCATTTAAAATAGCAATGGAATTGGTGACCACGGTCAGTGAACGGAATGTCCTCTTTATGGCGCGGGCCAGCTCATAGGCAGTGGTTCCTGAGTCCAGGGCTATGGACTGACCCTCCTTAATAAAACGGACCGCAAATTCTGCAATCTCCACCTTGCTCTCCAGGTTTTCCCTTTCCCTGGCTGAAAAATTCTGGTATTGGATGTTCTGCTCCCCAGGCATATTTTCCCTATCCGCCAGAAAAGCCCCTCCCCTTGTACGGCGTATCAGTCCAAGGGCTTCCATGTTCTCCAGGTCCCTGCGGACTGTTTCAGGAGAGACTCCCATCATCTTTTTTAAATCCGCGACCCTGACGCTTCCGTCTGTCTGCATCAGGCTTATTATCTTTTGATACCGTTGTTCTGCCAGCATCCGCAAACGCTCCTTTCTGTTTTGTTTCCCTGTTCACCTCTGGTTTTGCTTAGTTTAACTTATTTTAGCACATGCAAGCACATCATTCAACTATTTTTTTCTGCAAAACGCCACAAATTAACTTATTTATTTTCGTATATATTCCACAAAATAGCTCGCTTTAACTCACATTAGCTTGACTCAGCTCATTTCGTCACATATACTAAGAGTACGGAAACAAATGGTAAATATAATGAGGAGATGAAAAAATGAAAACAAATGCAGACAACAGTCAATCAAAGAAATGGATTTCATTTGGTACATTGGTATTGGGCGCCGGGACCATTTACAAGCTGGGATGCTTAAAGGACGCGTTCTATGTTCCCATGCAGGAATTCATGGGGCTGTCCCACACACAGATTGGTACGGCCATGAGCGTGGCAGGGCTGATTTCCACCTTCGGATTCCTGATTTCCATCTATCTTACGGACCGGGTATCTAAAAAAATCATGCTTCCCATGTCCCTGCTGGATATCGGATTACTGGGCATCGGTCTTTCCGCCTTCCCGCCGTACTGGCTCTTTCTGTTAATCAACTGCGGTCTTGCCGTCTGCGCGGACATGCTCTACTGGCCCACCATGTTGAAGGCGGTCCGGCTTCTGGGAACAGAGGAAGAGCAGGGGCGCATGTTCGGAATCATGGAAGCCGGACGCGGGCTTGTGGATACCATCATTGCTTTTGGCGCACTGGGTGTCTTCGCATTAATAGGGAGCAATGCCGCCAGCCTGAAGGCAGCCATTCTCTTTTACTCAGCCGTTCCCATGGTAATCGGCATCATCGCCTATTTCCTTCTTGAACCGGATGAGATTAAGGCTGTCAATGCTGCCGGTGAAAAGGTAAGCAAAAACAAGGCTGCCATGGATAATGTCATGCTCGCCCTTAAGAACAGGAACATCTGGCTGGTATCATTTAATGTATTTGCCGTCTACTGTGTTTACTGCGGACTTACATATTTCATTCCCTTCCTCAAGGATCTTTATGCCATGCCCGCTGTCCTGGCAGGCGCCTACGGAATCATCAACCAATATGCCCTTAAAATGCTGGGAGGCCCTGTCGGCGGCTATCTCACCGACAAGGTCTTCCATTCAGCAACCAGATATCTTCGGGTCGTATTCGTAATTACAGGGGCTGCCCTGACTGTCTTCGCTTTCCTGCCTCACAGCAGCATGAACGTATACTTCGGCATGCTCATGACCCTCAGCATCGGCGCCTGTGTATTCAGCATGCGCGCCATATTCTTCGCACCCATGGACGAAATCAATGTTCCCAGGGAGATAACCGGCTCCGCCATGTCGCTGGGTTCCTTCATCGGTTATCTGCCGGGCGCATTTCTGTACTCCGTCTACGGAAACATTCTGGACCGCAATCCGGGTATCAGCGGCTACCGCATTGTATTTCTCATCATGGCTGTGTGCGCCGGCGCCGGTTTCCTGCTGAGCAGTTACATCCTGGGTGTGATTGGAACGAATAAAGCCATCAATAATTAATGCCTTTTACAGCCAGCACTCCGTCGGATACCCCGAATATAATGTTCGGGGTTCCGGATTTCCATTTTCATTCATATAAAACTTGGTTTCATCCGTGATTCCTGCAAATCCGCCCTGGGACCGGGACCAGAATTCGATGCCCCTTCTTCAGCAGATATCCGTGATTCATCACAAGGACCGTTACCTCTCCACCTATACACAGTATTTTCAGGAATTAATACTGAAATATTTCCATGAGGCTGAGCAGATTCCGATTGATGAGCTGGTGAACTCGTCCTCTGTTTCTCTGCAGTGAAAAGCACCAGGCGTAATTATATTGCATTAAAGTATTGTTAATATTCCTCCCATCCCGTTGACATTGTCCCTTTATCCTCATATAATTCCAGCAGGACAGGATATTTCCATATATAAAACACCGGAAGGAAAATGACATACATATGGACGCCACCGTCAACGACGATGACCAAATTTTCACCATAACCACACTTCATATGTTCAAAAAAAGGCATGACCCGCATTCATTCACAGGGATGCGGGCAATGCCTTTTTCTTTCCGCACAACACTGTCAAACATGTAAAAGGAGGAGTCATTGTGAGTATTCAATCGTTTTTCAGTCTGCTGGGAGGGCTGGCGTTATTTCTGTACGGGATGCAGATGATGAGCACCAATCTGGAGGCCGCAGCCGGCAGCCGCATGAAGCAGATACTGGAGCGCCTGACTGCCAATCGGTTTTTAGGCGTGTTCGTGGGGGCCGGAATCACGGCAATCATCCAGTCCTCATCCGCCACAACCGTCATGGTGGTGGGCTTCGTCAACTCCCAGCTCATGACGCTTAAGCAGGCTGTCTGGATCATCATGGGTGCCAATATCGGAACCACCGTGACCGGGCAGCTCATAGCCCTGGACATCGGGGCCGTCGCGCCGTTGATTGCATTTGCAGGTGTTGCTCTGATTCTTTTTGTCAAGCAAAAAAAGGTCCAGTTTGCCGGAGGGATTATTGCGGGTCTGGGTATCCTCTTTCTTGGCATGGGAATGATGAGCGCCGCAATGATACCGCTGCGTGATTCCCGGCATTTTGTCAATTTGATGACAAAGTTTTCCAATCCCTTTCTGGGGATTCTGGCAGGAGCTGCTTTTACTGCTGTCATCCAGTCTTCTTCTGCATCCGTTGGTATTCTTCAGGCCCTGGCCGTAAGCGGATTAATCGGACTGGACAGCGCGGTCTTTGTGCTGTTCGGTCAGAATATCGGCACCTGCATCACGGCTGTCCTTGCCTCTATCGGGGCAAACCGCGACGCCAAACGGACCACCCTGATTCACCTGATATTCAATGTCATTGGCACAGCTGTGTTTACTTTGGTCTGTCTGGTGTCACCCTTTCCCCAGTGGATGGCCTCGTTCACGCCGGATAATCCCGCGGCACAGATTGCCAATGTGCATACCCTGTTCAACATTGTTACAACCCTTCTTCTGCTGCCCTTCGGCACGCAGCTTGCACGGATTTCCGAAAAGCTTCTGCCGGACAAGCCACAGAAAACAACGGATGATGAGCGCTGGTTTGAGGATTTGCTGGCCTCTGAACATGTACTTGGCGTATCTGTCATAGCAAGGAAGCAGCTGAATGAGGACATCGGTCAGATGCTTGCTCTGGCTGCCGCCAATGTTGAAACCAGTTTTCTGGCGTTCGTGCATAGGGATGAGGACGAATTGGAGCAGATTCAAAAACGCGAGGAAGAGATTGACCTTTACAATGCCCGGCTGTCCAGGAGGATTTCCAGGGTACTTGCCGTGGAAAATTCCCCGTCCGAGGTAAATGCGCTTAACCGCATGTTCTCCATCATCGGAAATGTGGAACGCATTGGCGACCACGCAACAAATATCGCGGGCTATGCCCGGACCATGATGGAGCGCAGGCTGGAGCTTTCTTCCCAGGCATCTGCTGAGCTGGCCGATATGAGGACCTCATGCATGGGCGCCGTACGCCTGATTTGCAGCGCCTGCATCGCTGAGTCCAAACCCCGGCCAGAGCAGGACTCCCTTCCGGAACAGGCTCTGCTTCTGGAACAGGACATTGACAGGCGGACAGCCCGGTACCGTTCCAACCAGATTGAGCGCATGAGAAAGGGGAAATGTCATGTGGAAACTTCCATCCTGTATTCGGAAATCCTGACCGATTATGAGCGCATCGGCGACCATGCGTTCAACATTGCCCAGGCGCTTGACAAGCTGGATGAAAATTAACATGTGGATTCTCCTCCTCACGGCAGTCCCCCAGCTTCAGGCATCAATACCTGCTTCTTCCCGGAACCTTATCGCCTTTATTTCAACCGTAAAAGAAAACCGTGTAAACACTCCCGGTCTTTCCATTGACAAATCATATAAGGCTCTATATACTTAAATCAATCATTGTCACGAAGACCATGTCCTTCTCCAAGAGAAGTCTGTTTACGATTTGAAATGAACGCAGCAACATTAAAATAAAATGGATAAAACGCCACGAAGACGCACCGGACTGTTGAAACAGTCTGCTTCTTCCGGCGTTTTTTATGTTCCTGGAGGTTATTATGATTAAACGTACGCCGCTGTTGGCAGATAAGGGCATCTGGAGGCAGATTCCATGACACTGAAAGAAATCGCTGCCGAAGCCGGAGTTTCCGTATCCACGGTCTCCCGCGTAATCAATAAAAGCGGAAAGTCCCCCGCAGGCAAGGAAGTCCGGAAAAGAATACTGGAAATCGCGCAGAGGACCGGCTATACCCCCAATGCTCATGCGCGGAATTTAAAAATGCATTCCGTCCGCGAGAACGGTAATGCCTGCCGCTCCATCGCATGCCTGTTCGCCCAGGCTGCCGACATTGGCAGCGAGCTGGCGCGCGCCGTCCTGGTGAAAGGCATGGAGGAGGAAGCACGCATACATGATTACAGCTTGAAATACAGCCTGTCTTCCCTTGACGGCTTCCTTCCCCCGGCTTTTGACATGATGGCAAATTCCAGCGTGGACGGAATCGCCATAATCGGCGGCAGCCTTGCGGACACGGATTCCACCGGGCAATACCTTTGCCATCTTTCCCAACGGACTCCCCGGCATATCATCTACACGGGCTTTGAATATCTGGACGCCGGCCTGGACCAGATTGTCTGTGACGGACAACGGGCTGCCTCCGATGCAGCAGACCGCCTGATCCTGTCAGGCCACAGGCAAATTGCCTATATAGGCGGCCGCGGATATAGCGTCCCTTTCCTGGGGTACTGCGCGTCCCTGAAGGAGCATGGCATTCCCTGCCGTGAATCCTGTGTAAAGCTTGTCCCCATTTCCATGAAAGGCGGGTATCTGGGGGCAGGCGAACTTCTGAAATCCGGATTAAGCCCCACGGCATGTTTATGCTCCAATGATGTTATCGCAATCGGAGCCATGCGCGCAATCAGGGAATTCGGGCTGACTGTCCCCGGAGATATATCCATTATCAGCATGGACGATATCAATGTGGGGCAATACTTAGACCCGACGCTGACCACCATTCATCTTCCCCTGGCTGAAATGGGACGGATGACCGCAAAAATCCTGATCGACAGGATTGAAGGAGGACATCATCTTCCTATGAAAATCGTACTTCCATACCATATGGTGGAACGCGAGAGCTGCCTCAGCTCCGATGCCCCCGATTAATAACCGTTTGCGGATTTTTAGCGGATTTTCCCGTTAAGTGGGAGTCAACAACCGGCTGCCCTGAATTATTTTTGCACGGTTCCGGACGGGGCGGCTCCCGTGCAGACTTACCGGAATAAACTGTACGGAAAACAGGAAACAGAACCGCATCCGTATAAATAAAAAATATAATTATCTTTTCACTATAGAAAAAATAAATGCAGGCCCTGTAAAGGGGCAAAAGCGTTTGCATACACTTCCAAACCTGCTATAATTAGAGACATGTGATGATAATCTCAAAGCACACTTCCGGGAATAGGAAGAATCAGATACATATTTAAGGAGGATACGAATCATGAAATTAGATGAACGCGGAAAGCAGTGCCCAAGACCTGTCATTGACACTAAGAAGGCATTGGAATCCTGCAATCCGGGAGAGACGGTTGAGGTATTGGTAGACAACGAGATTGCGGTCCAGAACCTGAGCAAGATGGCTGCCAGCAAAGGCCTTTCGGCTGTTTCCGAGAAAATAAGCGATAATGAATTTTCCGTAAAAATCGCAGTTGGCCAGGGAGTAACCCCTGTCTCCGGTGCGGCGGATGATTCAGGTGAGGAACCAGTGGCCTGCCAGCCGGACAGCCGCAAAAAGGGCATGACAGTGGTTCTGTCCTCCAACCTTATGGGTCACGGCGACCCTGAACTTGGAAAGGCTCTGATGAAGGGGTTTGTCTACGCGCTTACCCAGCAGGACGCTCTGCCGGAAACGATTCTTCTGTATAACAGCGGCGCCTATCTTTCCTGCGAAGGTTCCGACAACCTGGAGGATTTGAAATCCCTGGAATCCCAGGGAGTGGAGATTCTCACCTGCGGAACCTGCCTGAATTTCTATGGATTAAGCGAAAAGCTTCAGGTTGGCAGCGTC
>Ga0137302_10343_pt1 | contig 25991 bp, 17 predicted proteins | sample Ramsor2O_GlcNAcB_FD_97184 | JGI IMG/M metagenome (GOLD analysis project Ga0137302, IMG submission 97184) | Mouse cecal microbial communities from Vienna, Austria - N-Acetylglucosamine amended with D2O_GlcNAcB | ecosystem: Host-associated > Mammals > Digestive system > Large intestine > Cecum... | reverse complement strand
CACGGTTGGAGATGTTATGGACCTTATCGGTGAAAACCGTATTATCGTCAAAGAGGGACTTAGACGTCTCACTAATACACAGAATAATGGGCTGCGTTCTTTAATAAAAGTAAACGGGCTGGATGAGTCGGATATTTGTGCCTATCATATTGGATTTGTCCTCGGTCCCTGTATCAATGCCAGCGGACGCCTGGATACGGCCAAACGAGCCCTGGCTCTGCTGCTCGCGGAAACAGATGGAGAAGCCCTACAGATGGCAGAGGAACTAAAAAGCTTAAACGATGAACGTAAGTCCATGACGCTGGAAGGATTTGAAAAGGCAGTGGAACTGGTGGAGACCACAGAGTTAAAAAACGATAAGGTGTTAGTTGTCTATCTGCCGGACTGTCATGAAAGCCTGGCGGGCATTATAGCCGGACGTATCCGTGAGCGTTTCCATAAGCCGGTATTCGTTTTGACTGATGCAGAAGACGGCGTAAAAGGTTCCGGACGTTCCATTGAGGCTTATAACATGTTTGAAGAAATGGTAAAATGCCAGGAATTGTTTACAAAGTTCGGCGGTCATCCAATGGCGGCAGGACTGTCAATCAAAAAAGAAGATGTGGAAAACTTGAGAACCCGTCTAAATGAACTTACCACCCTGACGGAAGAGGACTTTATCCCAAGAGTTTCCATTGACGTAGCTATGCCGATCGATTATATTTCAGAAGAGCTGATCGGGGAGCTGGAGGTGCTGGAGCCATTTGGTAAAGCCAATCCCAAGCCGGTATTTGCAGAAAAGAATCTGAATGTGTTAAGTGCCAGAATTCTTGGGCAGAATAAGAATGTAATAAAAATGCAGGTTTTAAATTCCCAGGGGATGGTGATGGACGCTATGTACTTTGGGGATGTGGAAAAATTTAATACTTATATAACGGAAAAATTCGGGATGTCAGAGGTTGAGAAGGTGTATCAGAACAGGGAAAATGCTGTTACCATCTCCGCAACCTATTATCCCCAGGTAAATGTGTTTCGAAATGTGAGGAATATGCAGATCGTCATACAGAATTATATGTAAAGCAGTCAGTAAACAGAGTTAAAAGACAGGAGGAAACAAAATGTTAAACATAGGAAGCCATATCTCTTCTTCGAAGGGTTATTATGCAATGGGCAAACAGGCAGTCAAACTGGGCGCCAACACATTTGCTTTTTTTACCCGTAATCCAAGAGGCGGAAAAGCAAAGGAAATTGATGAAGCGGATGTTGTCAAATATCTGGAGCTTTCCAAAGAACAGGATTTTGCCAAAATCGTCGCACATGCCCCTTATACGCTAAACGGCTGTTCGGCTGATGAGGGACTTCGTAAATTTGCAAGAGATACCATGGCAGACGATTTGCGGAGAATGGAGTATACCCCCGGGAATTATTACAACTTTCATCCGGGAAGCCACGTAAAGCAGGGCGCAGAGATTGGGATTGACTATATCGCGCAAATGCTGAATGAAATCCTGAAGCCGGAACAGACCACAATCGTTCTGCTGGAGACTATGGCGGGCAAAGGAAGTGAAGTGGGGCGTACCTTTGAAGAATTAAAGGCGATTATCGATAAAGTAGAATTGACGGATAAACTGGGTGTGTGCCTGGATACCTGCCATGTCTGGGATGCAGGATATGATATCGTAAATGATCTGGATGGCGTAATTACCCGATTCGACAACGTAATCGGTCTGGACCGTCTTCGTGCCATTCATTTAAATGACAGCCAGAATCCATTTGACAGCCACAAGGACAGACATGCTAAAATTGGAGAGGGAAGTATCGGAATGGATGCATTTAAACGGATTATCAACCATCCTGCACTTTGCAGTCTGCCGTTTGTACTGGAGACACCAAATGACGATGAGGGATGGACAAAAGAAATTGCTATGCTCCGGGAAATGTTTATACAAAATTAATTTGTATTTCAAATCAGTATAACGTATAATTGTTGATTATACGAAAAGTTTTATCACAGAGTTGGAGAGGAGATTTTTATGAAAAAGTTTGGTTGGAAAGTTCTGGCGGTCATTGCAGCCCTTTTGATTGCGGGAGTCTATTACTACGTAACTTTGCCTGCTATTAATATTCATGCGTCCGGTTTCTGGACATTCCTGATGGCGGCAGTGGTCATTGTTGTTATTATTTACGGATTGCCCAGAATTCGGACAGTAGAAGATGCAAAAGAAAGCAAAGGCCTGAAATTCGGCATTGGAATCCTGGGGTTGGTAGTGATTGTATATATTGGAGGAAGCATTCTTTCTTCCCCGATTATCAATGCAAATAAATACCAGAAGCTGATCAGTGTTGAGACAAGGGATTTTAATGAGGATATCAAAGAGGCGGATTATTCCAAAATACCTCTTTTAGACAGAGATTCTGCTACTCTTTTAGGAAATCGAAAAATGGGAAGCATGGTTGACATGGTATCTCAGTTTGAGGTCAGTGATCTCTACACCCAGATTAATTATAAGGATACGCCAGTAAGGGTAACTCCCCTGGTATATGCTAACCTGATCAAATGGTTTACCAACCAGTCAGAGGGTATCCCGGCATATATTAAAATTGATATGGCAACCCAGGATACAGAGCTTGTGAAACTGGATAAACCGATTAAATACTCTCAGTCAGAGCATTTGAACCGGAATATAGACAGACATTTAAGGTTCCGTTATCCGACTTATATTTTTGATACACTTAGTTTTGAAATCGATGACAATGGTACGCCATATTGGGTATGCCCGGTTAAGAAATACAATATCGGATTATTTGGCGGCGTTACCATCGGACGTGTGGTACTCTGTAATGCCATTACAGGAGAAACACAGGATTTTGCAGTTGAAGATTGTCCTCAGTGGGTTGACCATGTGTATTCAGCCGACCTTTTGGTTCAGCTCTATGATTATTATGGAACCTTAAAGAACGGATATTTTAACAGCGTCCTGGGACAGAAAGGGTGCCTGCGCACCACAAGCGGTTACAATTATCTGGCACTGGAAGATGATGTCTGGGTTTACACCGGTATCACTTCTGTCAGCGGCGATCAGTCCAATGTAGGATTCGTATTGATGAACCAGAGGACGATGGAAACCAGGTTCTATGAGATCAACGGAGCCGAAGAATACTCCGCTATGGGATCTGCGGAAGGTCAGGTTCAGCATCTGGGGTATAAATCTACTTTCCCGTTACTCTTGAACATTGCAGGAGAACCGACCTATTTTATGGCATTAAAGGACGGTGCAGGTCTTGTAAAAATGTATGCCATGGTTAATATTCAGAAATACCAGAATGTAGCGATAGGAGATACAGCGGCTGAGTGCGAAAAAGCATACCGCAGTCTCTTGAAACAAAATGGAATAGCTACGGAAGAAACAAGATCCGTTAATGAAGCCAAGGGTAAGATAAAGAAAATAGCTCAGGGTGTAGTAGAAGGCAATTCCCATTACTATATTATGTTAGAGGGCAATAATGAGATCTTTGACGTTTCGGTTGTGGATTATCTGGACATTATTAAATATAATGAAGGGGATCAGATCACAATCGAGTATACGCCGGGAGATCAGGCCAATACAGTTTTGAGTATAAAATAAGATAAAAATTATCGGTATTAGATTTTCTATAAATCTAGTACCGATTTTTATTTGTTTAAAATTCTATATTTGTAGAGATGGCATGGAAATGAATCAAAATGAATCAAAATGTATGAAAATTTATAATGGTAATGCTATTCATGACATAAAAACTGCATTTCGTTACATCTGACACCTTAATTTATATTTTAATGTTACAATTAAAAATTAGTTAATGGGTCAATGATATTAATTTTTTGGAATATTTCTATTTCTCTGAGGATGGAATGTAGAGAAGATACTATATTGTTGCTCATTAGCGTTGGCAATCAATATTAAAATATATGTAGAGGGGAAGAGGAAAGATGATCAATCCATGGAAATTAAAAAACAAATTAATTAACACCGAAATATGCAGAAATTGTTTCAACAAAAAATATAGACTTCAATTACAAAAAGAACACTTTTTATATAGCTATTATGATTCCAAATGTTGTGAATGTAACGAACTAAAACATACTGTGAAAGGCTTCCGGGTAATAGGGATGATAAAGATATTTTTTTGTGGAAGGAATAATTCGAAGAGTAATATTAATAGATAATTTTTTTTAATATTCTGTAGTGTGGAAAAACTTTAATTAAATAAGAATCGGAAAATATTATTTAAATTTACCAGGCGTAAAATAGGAAGAAGAGTGGGAATGCTTGAATATTTGCGGGATAGTGGGGATTATGGGGTTATATATGAAAATGTGTGATATGGCTGGTAAATTATGTGAAAAAGCTTGATTTTGTGGGGGTTTTGGGGTATAGTGTGAAGGAAGAAGGTTGGAAATACGTTGGATTAATAGTAATATGGGATGTATTGAAACCATGAATGTAATAAGTTGTTTTCCAAGGTTCCGGATTAATAGTAATATGGGATGTATTGAAACGAGCGGAAGCCAGGGGAATAATTCTATCTTTATTTCCGATTAATAGTAATATGGGATGTATTGAAACCACACTTCACCAGATCGCAAGCCCTCGTCTAACATTGATTAATAGTAATATGGGATGTATTGAAACTTGGCATAGTTCATAAGGGCTTCCGGTGTAAGTTCATGATTAATAGTAATATGGGATGTATTGAAACGAAGAAGTGAGCAAGCAGCAAAAAGAAGTGGATAAAGATTAATAGTAATATGGGATGTATTGAAACTAATTTGAAAGTGCCCCCAGTGAAATGCCAGTAGAGATTAATAGTAATATGGGATGTATTGAAACTTGGAAAATTCTATCAAACGTTTTGGCGTTAATTGATTAATAGTAATATGGGATGTATTGAAACGTTAAAAAGACTTACTCTGTAAATACTCCATTCGGATTAATAGTAATATGGGATGTATTGAAACCGTGTTTGTCCGGATTGGCATTCTTGTTTGGAGGTGGGATTAATAGTAATATGGGATGTATTGAAACTCATCTGCATACATTCCTAGATGGAAGTATAAGATTAATAGTAATATGGGATGTATTGAAACTTTAATTCTGTAAGATGCTGTAATAATTCGTCCATGATTAATAGTAATATGGGATGTATTGAAACAGTAGGGGATGTTTTTTCTGATCGATTTGGCAAATGATTAATAGTAATATGGGATGTATTGAAACTGTAATCTTAGATAAGATGGATGAAGGGGAAAACGATTAATAGTAATATGGGATGTATTGAAACTTCTAATGCCTGTTTTGCAAATTCTGCAATTTTAGATTAATAGTAATATGGGATGTATTGAAACTCGTATGCCATCTGTGCTTCCTCCTTAATATTTAAGCGATTAATAGTAATATGGGATGTATTGAAACTCGAATCCGAATTTGTGAAGCGTTTCTATCGCTCGGATTAATAGTAATATGGGATGTATTGAAACACATTACTCGGACACGCGCGCAAAAGTACCACAATGATTAATAGTAATATGGGATGTATTAAAACGAATGACAGTTATGATTATTTTACCAGGATTATACGATTAATAGTAATATGGGATGTATTGAAACCGATTGTGGGTGTAGGTGTGGCCTTCGCAGCGGATTAATAGTAATATGGGATGTATTGAAACTTGCAGATCAGCCAGATCGCAACAATGCAGGCAATCAGATTAATAGTAATATGGGATGTATTGAAACTGTTGTTCCTCCCTTCCATATTTTTATCTTTATTTGATTAATAGTAATATGGGATGTATTGAAACTCGCGTGATATATCCTACAATGCTTTTTTAAGTTCTATTAAAAGCACTATAACCTGTACTGAAACACCGATGGTTTTAGGCACCTAAAATAACCCATCTGATAATAATATTCTATCCTTTAAGCCGAATAACAGCTGTAAGATCAGTAAATACGGTTTCAGTGTAATACATATTAGTATAAAGTAATATTTGTAAAAAAAGTTTAACATAAAATAATTTGAGCTGGGATCAAGTGTTATAAATTATTGATTCTGGTTTATTTTGCGTATAATTTTAAGATTGATACAGGTATTGGCATGCAGAAATAATACAGAATGTATACTTTTTTTCAATTGTAACTTCAGTCGATTTTCCACAAAAAACAAACTGGTGCAGGAAAAACTGCATTTTAATACATTTTTTAAGAATATATCTTTATTTAGATTATAATTAAGAAAAAATCGGATGTAATGTTTTGTGACCGCCACAAATCAGAATTACTCTATCGACATTTCTTTGGAAAAACAATATGAAAGAGCAACCTAGTATTCCATTCGAACTGTAACAATTGTGACAACGTTGTAGGCTAATACAATATACTATCGCATTTATTACTGTTTGATTAGAGTATTAAACTGTGAATGAATAGAAGAATTAAGGTAGAGAAGCGGTTATCATTACATGAATCGCCGTGAAGGAGAAAGAGTAACTATGAAAAAGAAAAGCATTTTTAGAATTATTTTATTTATTGTGTTGATCGCTGTTTTACAACCATCTGTTTCAGCTGAAGCAAAAACAAAAATAAGCAAATCATCGGTAACTTTAGGAATTGGCAAGACATATGATTTAAGAATTACGGATACGAAGAAAAAAGTAAGCTGGTCTGCTTCAAAGAAGGCAGTTACTGTAAAAAAGCTTACGAAAACCGGAACGAAAGCCAGAGTAAAAGCGGTTAAAGCAGGGAAAGCAGTTGTTACAGCAAAAATTGGTAATAAGAGATATCGATGTAAAGTTAACGTGGTGAATCCGAAGCTGAACACATCATCTGTTACATTAAAAACAGGACAGACATATACACTAAAAATGTCTGGTGGTACAGGTAAGATTGTCTGGTCTTCCGGGAATAGTGCAATTGCCGGAGTGAGCAAAGGAAAAATCAGCGCGAAAAAAAGCGGAACCGTAACCATTTCTGCAAAGCAGAATGGTATTACGAAGAAATGCAGGGTAACAGTTCAAGCGTCTACTTCCAAGCCGGATAATGGGGGCAGTAATACAGGGAACAATACTGGCAAAAAAGAAGAATGGGAATCTTTTTTACGAAAAGAAGAGGTTATTGAAGTACCGGATTCTTTTGCATTAAAGATGAAAAATATAAGCGGAAGAAATCTGGGCAATGTGATTTTATATATGAATTTTTACGATGCCCAGGGAGTAAAAGTAAAATCGGTATTGGGTTTGGTAAATGGAGTACAGGCTGGAACAGATACATATTTTTATTTTAAGAAACCCGAGGCTGCTTACGATAAATACGATTTTACTATACAAAAACCGGAATATGGAGATAAAGACAGAAAAACTGAACTGGTTATAGAAAAAACAGAGATAATCCAGAACAGATGGGCTAGTCCTGTTAAAATCACAGTATTAAATCAGAGTAAGGAACATAGATTAATGTTTGACACCCTTACTTTTTATTATAAAAACTATGTAAATACTTGATTATCCCCGTAAACACTGTATTTATCAGCATTTCCAAAGGATTGAAACACTCAATTTACTACTTATTTACTACTTACGATTGAGCCTTGATACGCCGATAATCCGGGAAATGCAAAGATATGGTACAGCACATCCGTATTGATACATCAAAATTGAATAAAGCATATAGACATGGAACGCCACGAAAAGACGTTCCTTTTCTATTTCCAGCCGTTCAGAAATGGACGGCTATTTTTATACCCAAATGAAAGGAGCATTACCATTATGAAAAAGATATTGAAGCGATTGTGTACGGGTGTCCTTACCCTCGCAACCGTTTTTACAGCATTACCCATTTCACAGGTTCATGCGTCCGACACGCAATACTGGACAGACGCACAGGAAAAGGCTGGATATGTAGAAAAAGTTATGAATGACGGGAGCATAGGCTCTACGTTCCATGAGGGCATTATGACAGTAGAGGGCGAAACGGCATACTGTATCGACATCAATACCGATTTTACTTCGGGATATAAAACCCGTTCCGACGCAAGCACACGCATGAGTGCCGACCAGATCGCCGACGTTGCGCTTTCCCTAGAGTATGTCAAACAGTACAAGGCAAGCCATAAAGAGCTGAACCACAAACAGGTCTACTTGTTAGAACAGTGTGTTGTCTGGCAGAGATTGAGTGTACACCTTGGCTGGCAGTGTGATAACGTCCGTGCTTCCTATGATGAAATTTCAAAAGCTGTACAGGATGAAGTCTACGCCGGAGCAAAGGCATTTGTCAAAGCTAATAAAGGACGCTATGAATGTGGCGGTTATATCTATACTGGCAACGGGCAGGATTTAGGGCAGTTCTGGGCGGAACTTGACGTCGGAAATGCAAAGTTACAAAAGGTGTCCTCCAATACCAGCGTTACGAATGGCAATGACGTGTATTCCCTTGCCGGAGCGGTCTATGGTGTGTTTTCTGATAAAGACTGCAAAAACGCTGTTGCCACCCTTACAACAGATGAAAACGGGAACACAGAAGCCGTTGAGGTAAAAGCCGGAACAGTATATATCAGAGAGCAGACCTCACCGGCAGGTTTTCAGATAGATACCACCATTCACCCGCTGACCGTGAAAGCTGGCAAAACTGCCACTTTGAAAGTGAGCGATACACCCAAAGTCACAACAACCTTGATTGACCTTTTCAAAATTGACATGGAAACAGGAAAAACAACGGCACAGGGGAACGCTTCCCTAGAGGGTGCAGAGTTTGTCTGGAACTATTATGACGGATTCTACAACAAAGACAATCTCCCTGCTGAACCTACCCGTACTTGGACAACAAAAACAATTGCTGAAAAAGACAGCGACGGCATACATTATGTTACCCGTTTAGCCGACAAATACAAGGTTTCCGGCGACAGCTTCTATACACAGGACGGCACAACCTGTCTGCCTCTAGGAACAATCACAGTATCGGAAAGCAAAGCTCCGGCGGGTTACTTATTAGAGGGCGCATATCTGCAAGCAGGCGGAAACTCTGAACAGATCAAGGGAGTGTACGTGGCACAGATCACAGAGGACGGCGACCTTGCCGTACTGTCTGGAAGCAACCAGTATTCCGTATCTGACAAGGTTATCCGTGGCGGTGTCAAAATCCAGAAACGTGACCTTGAAACGAAAGATACAAAACCACAAGGCGGTGCTACTCTGAAAGACACAGAATTTACCATTACTTCACTGAATGAAAATCCAGTCCTAGTTGACGGCAAACTGTACAACAAAAATGAAGTGGTAAAGACCATCCATACAGGTGTTGACGGTATCGCTTCCACGGATTCAGACACCCTCCCTTACGGAAAATTCCGTATCAGTGAGAGCAAGCCAGCAACGGGATATTTGACCGTGGGTGCAGTTCCCCGTGAATTTGAAATCGTGGAAAATGGGAAAATCGTGGATTTGACAGATAAGGAACATTCCATTTACAACCAGATAAAGCGTGGCGACATTGAGGGTGTCAAGATTGGTGCTGGTACTCATAAGCGTTTAGCAGACGTACCGTTCAAGATCACCAGCAAGACCACAGGTGAAAGCCACATTGTCGTGACAGACAAAAACGGGCAGTTCTCAACTGCTTCTGATTGGGCTTCCCATAAAGTGAATACCAACGCCGGAAAGACCAGTGAGGACGGTGTATGGTTTGGTACATCAGAGCCGGACGACAGCAAAGGTGCATTGCTTTATGACACCTATGAGATTGAGGAGTTGCGCTGTAAAAGCAATACAGGCTTTAAGCTGATTCCTGCTTTTGAAATCGTGGTGTCGAAAGATAAGGCGGTCATTGACTTAGGTACACTGACCGACGAATACGAAAAAGAAATCACGATCCATACCACTGCCACAGATAAAGCCACAGGCGGTAAATCCATCATTGCCGGAAAGAAGGTGACTATCGTTGATACGGTTACGTTGGACGGCTTGGAAAAGGGCACAAAGTACCAGCTTAAAGGCTGGCAGATGGTTAAGGGTGATAATGCAGAGCTTATTATTGACGGGAAACGTGTGGAAAGTGATTACACCTTTACGGCTGACAGTGACAGCATGAAAGTGGAGATTGCGTATACTTTTAACGCTTCCCAGCTTGGAGGGAAAGACCTTGTGACCTTTGAGGAATTATACGATTTGAGCAATCCGGACGAGCCAGTCAAGATTGCGGAACACAAGGATATGGACGACAAAGGGCAGACGGTTTCCATTGAAGAACGTGTGATAACTATTCATACGACTGCTACGGATAAAGTGACAGGTGAAAAATCCATCATTGCCGGAAAGACGGTGACTATCATTGATACGGTTACATTGGATGGCTTGGAAAAAGGAACTAAATACCAGCTTAAAGGCTGGCAGATGGTTAAGGATGAAAACGCCGAGCTTGTCATTGACGGTCAGCGTGTAGAGAATGATTATACATTTACAGCAGACAGTGACAGCATGAAAGTGGAAATTGCGTTTTCTTTCAACGCTTCTCAGCTTGGAGGAAAAAATCTTGTGACCTTTGAGGAATTGTTCGATTTAAGCAATCCAGACGAACCAGTCAAGGTTGCGGAACATAAGGACATTGAGGACAACGGACAGACCGTTTTAATCACGGAACGTATCATATCTATCCATACCACTGCTACCGACAAGGAAACAGGCAAAAAAGAGATAGAAGCTGGCAAGGACGTGACTATCATTGATACGGTCACGCTGGACGGTCTGGAAGTCGGCACAAAGTATCAGCTTAAAGGCTGGCAGATGGTGAAAGGTGATAATGCGGAGCTTACCATTGATGGAAAGCGTGTAGAGAATGAATATACCTTTACAGCAGAAAGCGAAAAAATGGAAATCCAGATTTCCTTTTCCTTTGACGCTTCCCAGCTTGGAGGGAAACAGCTTGTAACCTTTGAGGAATTATACGATTTAAGCAATCCAGACGAGCCAGTCAAGATTGCGGAACATAAAGACATTGAGGACGGCGGGCAGACGGTAACAATCAAGGAAAAACCGGAAACACCGACACCGGAAGAACCTAAACAGCCGTCTACACCAGAAACACCAGTGAAAAAGACCAACAGTCCAAAGACAGGCGATACAACGAATGTCATTGCCCTGTTTGCCCTGCTTGGTGCTTCCGGCATTGGTTTGGCTGGCACATACTTCTTAAAGAAACGCAACTCTAAGAAGTCATAAGGCGGTATTAAAGAATGACACAGGAGAAATCACGTTCCCCGCCACAGCATAGCACAGACCACAGACCCCCATTTTAAACTGTTTCTTTTCTGTCAATCGTCTTTTTGATTGATAGAAAAAAACAGTACACTAGGGGCATGGGGAGTGTAGCTCCCCATAGAAACAACAACGATCAAAGAAAGAAACGAGGTAAAAATATATGGAACTTAAATATGTTATCCCTAACATGGAAAAGACATTCGGCAATCTGGAATATGCCGGAGAAAACAAGGTGGAACAGCGAAGGATCAACGGACGCTTGACGGCTGTTTCCCGAAGCTACAACCTGTATTCGGATGTACAGAGGGCAGACGACATAATCGTGGTATTGCCCGCCGAAGCCGGGGAAAAGAATTTCCAGCCGGAACAGCAGGTCAAACTTGTAAACCCACGTATCAGTGCGGAGGGCTACAAGATCGGCACACGTGGATTCACGAACTATATCTTGATGGCAGACGATATGTTGCCAGTGAACAAATAGGGAGGGCTTAAAACATGAGATTAGCAAATGGGATTGTAATTGAAAAGGATAAGACATTCGGGCAGTTGAAGTTTTCTGCACTGCGCCGTGAGGTGCATATCCAGAATGACGACGGCACAGTGAGCGAAGAAATCAAGGAAAGGACTTATGACCTCAAATGCCGTGGACAGGGGCGCATGATTCAAGTGTCCATCCCCGCCAGCGTTCCACTAAAGGAATATGACTACAACGCCGAAGTGGAGCTTATCAATCCGCTGGCTGATACGGTAGCAAATGCCACTTTTCAAGGGGCAGACGTGGACTGGTTCATCAAAGCGGATGATATTGTGCTGAAGCACAGGAACGGTCAGCCAGCAAGCCCGCAAAACCAGCAGATAAAAAAAGATATGCCTAACGGGAAGTAGACGCTATGACCTGCAAGGAAATGTCTTTATCAATCGAAGAAATCCCCAAAGAACAGGCAGTTGCGTTTATCCGTGAGTACCACTATTCCAAAGTGATACCGAAACTGTGCCGTTACTTCTTGGGGATATACCAGCACAGGCGGTTATTAGGTGTCGTGGAGCTGGGATGGGGTACACAGCCCTTGCAGACCCTCCGCAAGATATTTCCGTTACACCAGCTTGTGACTGCGGATTATCTGGAAATAGGAAAAATGTGTTTCCTGCCGGAAATGAACCACACACAGTATTTTGGCAGTCTTGCCCTCTCACACCTTATCAAATGGTTACGGGGGCATACAGACTGCCTTTTCTTATATACACTGGCAGACGGCATAGAGGGAAAATGCGGGTATGTCTATCAGGCTTCCAACTTCTTTTACTGCGGGAGCTTCAAGACAAGCGTGTACCGTGACCGTGTGACACTGGAAAAGATACATCCCCGGAGTGCCAGAATCCTGTTAGAAGAAAACGCCCTTTTCGACGGCGTAAAAAAGCGTCACTGGCTGACCCATGATTTCTGTGAATACAAAGGGATAGAGAAGATCAACGGGCTAATGTTCCGCTATATCTACCCTCTGACACGGGAAGCCGGACAGATTCTAAAGTGCTATCCGGCATATGTCCGGCACGGCTACCCAAAGAATGACAGCCTGTTATTTGAACGGCGCACTGCTAACCGGAAGTATGAAAAAATCATACAGCCACAATTCAATAAACATATATGCCGTTACAATACCCAGCAGTATAACGGCTGATAAAGGAGGAATTATGCCCTTTTACAAATACAGGGGAAAGCGTATCAGAGCCAGCGATAAGTCACTGGTGTACCACTTCTGTGCAGGTTCGCTCCTGTTCCTGTTCGTGGCGGTCTTACTGCTTCTGAACATAGGACAGCTCATGCGTACCGATTGGAACACGGTCAGCCCTGCCAGCTTTAAGGAACTGACCTTTACTTATTACAACCTATTCACTGTAATCTTGGCGACTGGTATCTGTATACTGGTCGCTTTTCTGTATTACCGTTTCTGTTATGACAGCTATAAACAGCTCACCCACCGTCAAAAGCTGGCACGTATGGTTTTAGAGAACGGCTGGTATGAAGCAGAAACAACACAGGGAAACAGCTTTTTCACCGACCTGCAAAGCAGATCACGGGAGAAAATCAGCTACTTTCCCAAAATCTACTACCGTATGGATAAAGGCTTGCTCCATATCCAGTGTGAAATCACGCTGGGAAAATATCAAGATCAGCTCCTGACCTTGGAAAAGAAGCTGGAAAGCGGTCTTTACTGTGAGCTTACCGACAAGATACTTTATGACAGCTTTGTGGAATACACCATGCTTTATGACATGATAGCCAACCGTATTTCTATAGAGGAAGTACAGGCGGAAAACGGGGGCTTGCGTTTGATGAAGAACCTTGTCTGGGAATATGACGCACTCCCCCACGCCCTGATCTGTGGCGGTACTGGTGGCGGTAAGACTTACTTTATCCTTACCATCATAGAAGCCCTGTTGCGGACAAATGCCGTGCTGTATGTCTTAGACCCCAAAAACGCCGACCTTGCAGACTTGGGGGCGGTCATGGGGGATGTCTACTACAAAAAGGAAGATATGATCTCCTGTATCAATGCCTTTTATGAGGGCATGGTGGCACGTTCGGAAGCAATGAAGCTCATGCCAGATTACAAGACGGGTGAAAACTACGCCTATCTGGGGCTTGCCCCGCATTTCCTTATTTTTGATGAATATGTCGCCTTTATGGAAATGCTGGCAGTCAAGGAAAGTGCCAGCGTATTAAGCCAGCTAAAGAAGATCGTCATGCTTGGACGGCAGGCAGGATATTTTCTGATACTCGCCTGTCAGCGTCCAGACGCTAAATACTTTTCAGATGGCATACGTGACAATTTCAATTTCCGTGTGGCGTTGGGGCGCATGAGTGAGCTTGGCTACGGGATGATGTTCGGAAGCGACACGGACAAGAAATTTTTTCAAAAACGTATCAAAGGACGGGGTTACTGTGACGTGGGAACAAGCGTCATTACAGAGTTTTATACGCCCCTTGTACCACGGGAACATGATTTTATGCAGACCATAAGCGGGCTTGCTTCAAAGCCAGTACCAAAAGAAAAGGAGTGATTCAGTATTAACGAGAAAATTTATACCGTTCAGTCCTTAGATGAAATCATCCATGCGGATGAATATATCAAGGACTTTCAGACACTTGCACAGGAATATTGCCATAGCTCCGCTGAACAAATGGCATTATCCTTATTTCGGGAATTTACCGCCGATATGGTATGTTCCGTCTATCTGGACAGTGAGCAGGTCAAAGGCAACCAGCGTGATTATACATTTACGTTTGACATTGCCGTGAATGATAACCAGCCTATTGTCCGCTACACAGGTTATCACTGAATGACTGCAAGACCAAAGGGCAGGACGCACAGGTGGCGTGCGGAGCGAAAGCCACAGGTGCGTACTAGCCCGCTGGTGTGGCGCAAGCCACGCCAGCTTATACGCCCCTCGGTATCTAACAGAGGGGCACAAAACAGTAGGAAACAGGCAAAGAAAAAACGGAAATCCCGCAAAGCACAAGGGTTTCCGTCACATTCCGGCGGGTGTGACACAGGCGGTAAAATGTCACATCCCCATGATTGGAGGGATAACGACTGAACGATAAGGACTGGATAACGGCACTGAAAGACAGGCGGACAGCCTACGGTGCTTCACAGAACAGGCTTGCGCTCATGGCGGGCATGAGCCGTGAACATGTGAGCCGGATTGAAAACGGCAAGGTCAATTTGACAGAGGAAATCAAGAACCAGCTTACGGACGCACTGGAAAAACTCAATCCAGACAATCCGCTGGAAATGCTGTTCGACTATATTAGGATAAGGTTTCCTACACTGGATGTCCGGCACGTCATTGAGGATGTGCTAAAGCTCAACATGAACTATCTGTTACATGAGGATTTCGGATTTTACAGCTACACGGAACATTACTATATCGGTGACATTTTCGTACTGGCTTCAGAGGATGAGGAAAAAGGCACACTTCTGGAATTGAAAGGCAGAGGTTGTCGGCAGATGGAAAGCTACCTGCTGGCACAGGAGCGGTCATGGTATGACTTCCTCATGGACTGCCTTGTGGACGGCGGTGTTATGAAACGCCTTGACCTTGCCATTAATGACAAGGCAGGTATCTTGGATATTCCAGAGCTTACCGAAAAATGCAATCAAGAAGAATGTATTTCCGTATTCCGAAGTTTTAAGAGCTACCGTTCGGGGGAACTGGTAAACCATCACGAACAGGACAAGGCGGGTATGGGACATACCCTGTATATCGGCTCTCTGAAAAGTGAGGTGTATTTCTGTATCTACGAAAAAGCCTACGAGCAGTACGCAAAGCTGGGGATTCCCGTTGAGGAAACGCCTGTCAAAAACCGTTTTGAAATCCGGCTGAAAAATGAGCGTGCTTATTATGCCGTGCGTGACCTGCTGACCTACTATGACGCTGAACGCACGGCGTTTGACATTATCAACCGTTATCTGCGGTTCGTGGATAAAGAGGACGGGAAACGGCGTTGTGACTGGCAGGTCAATGACCGCTGGGCGTGGTTTATCGGCTCTGGCCGTGGACGGTTGAAACTGACAACACAGCCAGAGCCGTACACACTTGACCGGACACTGAACTGGATTGCAAGGCAGGTCGCCCCTACCCTAAAGATGGCAAGGAAAATAGACCGTATCAACGGCACAAACATTATCGAAAATCTGGTAAAGGGGGCAAAGCTCACAGATAAGCATGAAAAGATCATCAAACAGCAGACAGCTTCCAGCAAAGAGCTGACAGAAACATAAAGGAGGGATTTTTCAAATGTGGGAACTGATAAAAGATTTACTGCTGGTATCACTTGGCATGGGGCTTGGTGTCGTGCTCATGTGTATCTTGCAGGTCGGCAGTCTGGCAGACAGACATATGGAAAAAATGAACAAGGAGGACTAATACATGAATTTTGGACAAAATTTATACAACTGGTTTTTATCAAACGCTCAGAGCCTTGTGTTAATGGCAATCGTCGTCATTGGCATTTACTTAGGCTTCAAGAGAGAATTTAGCAAGCTCATAGGCTTTCTGGTAGTCGCTTTAATCGCCGTCGGGCTGGTGTTCAACGCTGGTGGTGTCAAGGATGTACTTTTAGAGCTGTTCAATAGAATCATCGGTGCTTAAATAAATGGTTTTGCACACCTGCAAAACCTACCTTTCCCCCTAGTGGAGCTGGGCTTAGGGGGAATGAAAGGGGGTAAGGAATGGTACAAGAAAAAATCCCAGTGGGAAGAAAGGAAGTGATATTTTATGCAGGATTTGAGAATACAGCTTGAAGCCCTACATCCAACGGAACTGACCGAACAAAAATCTGCATGGTTTACCCTCCCCATCTATGAGGATGAACTATCGGAAACTTTGGGGATTGAAGAAGATTCCGAAGATTTTACCGTGGCAGACATAGACCTGCCCTATGACTTTATAAAAGCCGGGGATGAAACGATAACACTGGATGAAATCAACGAAGTTTATTACATGTTTGAGAATTTACCATCCGATATACAGGATGAAATTGAAGCAATCATGGAGGAATACGACTGTCTGGAAGATCTGCACAACCAACGGCATGACATTTATTGTTATTCCGGCTGTCACAGCATGGCAGACGTGGCAAGGGAAATCCTTAATGATACCGGAGAGCTTAGAAACCTGCCGGAATACTTACAGGAACATTTTGACTATGCCTCCTACGGGGAAAGTCTGGAAGAAGATGGAACATGGGTCATTACTGGCAGTGGCGTGTTTAAATTGCCATATTAAACAATGATAAATGCAAGGGCAGTCGGATATACTGACTGCCTTTTCCAATTTAAAGAAAGGAGCAAAGTGATTGAAAAAAATTAAATCCTATACGGGTATCTGGAACGTGGAAAAAGTGCTGTATAGCATTAATGATTTTAACCTCCCGTTCCCTATCACCTTTTCACAAATGGCATGGTTTGTCTTGACTGAATTTATCATCATCCTGTTTGCCGACCTGCCCCCGCTTTCCATGATAGAGGGCGCATTTTTAAAATACTTCGGGATTCCCGTTGCCCTCACATGGTTCATGTCGCAAAAGACGTTTGACGGCAAGAAGCCGTACAGCTTCCTAAAGTCAATGGCGACCTATGCCGTGCGACCCAAAGTGACCTATGCAGGAAAAGCCGTGAGACTGCACAGCCATATTTTACAGGAGAACATCACGGCAGTAAGGAGTGAACTTTATGTACCCGATACGATACATTGATAACAACCTTGTGTGGAACAAGGACGGGGAAGTCTTTGCCTATTATGAGCTTATCCCCTACAACTATTCGTTTTTGTCAGCGGAGCAGAAATTTATTGTCCATGACAGCTTCCGGCAGTTGATCGCACAGAGCCGTGAGGGAAAGATACACGCCTTGCAGATAGCAACGGAAAGCTCCATACGGAGCATACAGGAACAGTCAAAAAAGCTCGTCACGGGCAAGCTCCATGATGTAGCCATAGAAAAGATAGACCAGCAGACCGACGCACTGGTGGAAATGATAGGCGATAATCAAGTAGATTATCGTTTTTTTATTGGCTTCAAGCTCATGGCAAGTGAGCAGGAAATGAACCTTTCCAGTGTGAAACAATCTGCTTTTACGAGCTTTAAAGAATTTCTCTTAGAAGTCAACCACTCACTCATGGGCGACTTGATTTCCATGTCAAATGATGAAATCAACCGATTTCTGAAAATGGAAAAACTGCTGGAAAATAAAATCTCCCGCCGTTTCAAGGTGCGCCGTCTGGACAAGGACGATTTCGGTTATCTGATAGAGCATATATACGGCAGGGATGGCGTTGCGTATGAGGAATACGACTACCCCTTACCGAAAAAGAAGCTCAAAAAAGAAACACTCATAAAGCGGTATGACCTTATCCGCCCGACAAGGTGCTTGATTGAGGAAAGCCAGCGGTACTTGCGTCTGGAGCATGAGGACACAGAAAGCTACGTGACCTATTTTACGGTCAACATTGTAGGCGAACTTGACTTCCCGTCCTCGGAAATCTTTTACTACCAGCAACAGCAATTCATATTTCCCATTGATACTTCAATGAATGTGGAAATCGTGGGAAACAAGAAAGCCTTAACGACTGTCAGAAACAAGAAAAAAGAGTTAAAGGATTTAGACAACCATGCCTATCAAGCCGGAAGCGAAACCAGCAGTAACGTGGTGGACGCACTGGACAGTGTTGATGAATTGGAAACTGATCTCGACCAAAGCAAGGAAAGCATGTACAAGTTAAGCTATGTTATACGGGTGTGTGCGCCCGATCTGGATGAATTGAAACGGCGTGTTGATGAAGTCAAGGACTTTTACGACGACCTCAATGTCAAGCTGGTGCGTCCGGCTGGGGATATGCTTGGCTTGCACAGTGAATTTCTGCCAGCCAGCAAGAGATATATCAGTGATTATGTCCAGTACGTTAAATCCGATTTCTTGGCAGGTCTTGGCTTTGGGGCTACCCAGCAGTTAGGGGAAAGCTCCGGTATCTATATCGGCTACTCTGTGGACACAGGGCGCAACGTCTACCTGCAACCTGCCCTTGCCAGTCAGGGCATTAAGGGAACGGTCACAAATGCATTAGCGTCTGCCTTTGTCGGTTCGCTTGGCGGGGGCAAGTCATTCTGTAACAACCTGCTTGTATACTACGCCGTACTGTTCGGCGGACAGGCAGTCATACTTGACCCCAAATCCGAACGTGGGAACTGGAAAGAAACGCTTCCAGAAATCGCCCATGAAATCAATGTTGTAAATCTGACAAGTGACAGCGAAAATGCCGGTCTGCTCGACCCGTTCGTGATTATGAAGAATGAAAAGGACGCTGAAAGCCTTGCAATCGACATTCTAACATTTTTGACGGGTATTTCCAGCCGTGACGGTGAGAAATTCCCTGTCCTTAGAAAAGCCATCCGGTCTGTGACACAGAGCCAAACAAAGGGGCTACTGCTCGTCATTGATGAACTGCGGAAAGAGGACACGGCAATCTCACGCAATATTGCCGACCATATCGAGAGTTTCACCGATTATGACTTTGCGCATTTATTATTTTCAAGGGGTGACGTGGAGCATGCCATCAGCCTTGAAAAACAGCTCAACATCATACAGGTGGCAGACCTCGTACTGCCGGACAAGGACACGACCTTTGAGGAATACACGACCATAGAACTGCTGTCCGTGTCCATGCTGATTGTTATCAGCACCTTTGCCCTTGACTTCATCCATTCTGACCGTTCCATTTTTAAAATCGTCGATCTTGATGAAGCGTGGGCGTTTTTGAACGTGGCACAGGGTGAAACCCTCTCTAACAAGCTGGTGCGTGCCGGACGTGCCATGAACGCTGGTGTTTATTTTGTGACGCAAGCGTCGGGTGACGTTTCCAAAGAAAGCCTGAAAAACAATATCGGTTTGAAATTCGCATTTAGGAGCACCGACATAGGGGAAATCAAACAGACCTTAGAATTTTTCGGTATCGACAAGGAGGACGAGAACAACCAGAAACGGTTAAGGGATTTAGAGAACGGACAGTGTTTGTTGCAGGATTTATACGGACGTGTGGGCGTGGTACAGATACATCCTGTGTTTTCGGAACTGCTGACCGCCTTCGACACCAGACCTCCCGTAACGAGAAATGAGGGGGTGTGATGGACATGAAAATAGCAGGAAAAAAACTACTCCACGTTTTAAAAATCGTCCTGCTTGTTTCCGTTACCGTCATTGTCCTGCTCTCCCTTTTGGGAACAGTGGCACATGCAGCGGGGCTGGTGGACGACACCATCAATGCAGACAACCTGTATTCAAAGTACCCGCTTTCTAACTACCAGCTAGACTTTTACGTGGATAATTCATGGAGCTGGCTTCCGTGGAACTGGCTGGACGGAATTGGAAAATCCGTACAGTACGGGCTTTACTGTATCACAAATTTTGTCTGGACGATCAGCCTGTATCTTAGCAATGCCACAGGATATGTGGTACAGGAAGCGTACAGACTGGACTTTATCAACGACATGGCAGACAGTATCGGGAAAAGCATACAGACCCTTGCAGGTGTCAATCAAAACGGGTTTGGTAGCTCCGGCTTTTATGTCGGCGCACTGCTCCTTATCATCCTTGCAGTAGGTATCTATGTTGCTTACACAGGGCTGATAAAGCGTGAAACCAGCAAGGCGTTACACGCTGTTATCAACTTTGTGGTGGTGTTTCTGGTGTCTGCGTCCTTTATCGCATTTGCGCCGGACTACATAAAAAAAGTCAATGACTTTTCATCAGACATCAGCACCGCTTCACTAGATTTGGGAACAAACATCATGCTTCCCGATTCGGACAGCAAGGGCAAAGACAGCGTGGACTTGATACGGGATAACCTCTTTGCAATACAGGTCAGACAACCTTGGTTGTTATTGCAGTTTGGCAATTCCAGCATTGATGAAATCGGGGCTGACCGTGTGGAAGCACTGGAATCTGTCAGCCCGTCCGACAATGACGGCGCAACAAGGGAGGATGTCGTAAAAGCAGAAATTGAGGACAGGGAAAACGACAACATGACGATACCACAGGTGGTAAACCGTCTTGGCATGGTGTTCTTCCTGCTTATCTTCAACTTGGGGATAACGGTTTTCGTATTCCTGCTTACCGCCATGATGATTTTCAGCCAGATACTTTTTATTATCTTTGCCATGTTCCTGCCGATCAGCTTTCTTCTGTCCATGATACCCAGTTATGAAAGCATGGCAAAACAGGCGATCGTCAAGCTGTTTAACACGATTATGACCCGTGCCGGAATCACGCTCATTGTGACCGTGGCATTTTCCATTTCCAGCATGTTCTATAACCTGTCCGGCGACTATCCGTTTTTTATGATCGCTTTCCTACAGATCGTAACCTTTGCGGGAATCTATATGAAGCTGGGCGACCTTATGAGTATGTTCTCACTGAACGCCGGAGACAGCCAGAATATGGGGCGGAGAATCTTCCGGCGACCTTATATGTTCATGCGGAGACGTGGCAGACGTATGGAAAGACGGCTTGCACGGGCGGTCAGCAATGGCAGTATGGCGGGGGCAGTCACCAGCTCTCTGCTTGCACGGGAGAAGCCAGCCCCTGCCACTACCAGCCAGAAGCAGACCCGACGCAATACCGCTCCTACCACTTCTGCTTCCGCTAGTGCCGGCAGTCGTGCGGGTGCGAAAGTGGGTGCAGTCATGGACGTAAAAAACCGTGTCAAGGATAAGGCACAGGCAGTCCGTGAGAACATCAAGGATATGCCGACACAGGCGGGCTACGCCGTCCATTCAGCGAAAGAGACAGCAAAAGAAAACGTCAAGGACTTTAAGCGTGGCATAGTGCAGGAGCAGGAAACAAGGCAGACAGGACGTGCCGAAAAGCTGAACCAGCACAGGCAGAATGTGGCTGACAAGCGTATGGCATTGCAGAAAGCACAGGAAGCAAAGCAGACACAGCATAAAGCAGAAAGTTCAGCGACAAAGCAGACAGGCACAGGAGCTACCAGCCCCCATGAGCGACCAGCAACCGTACAGCCAAAGAAGCCGGAACAGCCACAGACACCAGAGCGGAAACGTCCTGCGGTTTCCACGGGGCAAGCCAGCACAGCCGGAGGGAAAGAGCCAGCGGTCAAGACCCGACCTGCCACAGCGACCAAAGCACCGGAGCTAAAGCCGACCATCCAGCAGGAAACAGGCGGACAGGCTGGGAAATCCCCTGTCAGCAGACCGCTGGAAAGCAGACAGACCATTTCCACAGAAAGAACCGTGAAGAACCAGCGGACAAGGCAGGTTTCCAAAAGCCAGAGGACAGGGCAACAGAAAACCACGACCCACAGGAAGAAAGGACGTAAAAAATGAGGATAAAGCATATCGCCATCATTGGCAGTATCTTTCCCGTCCTCTTTGCCCTTGTCCTGTTCTTTGGGGTGCTGATTAGTGCGGAGGATGACGACGGGGGCGGTGGTTCTTCTTCCACTGTCACAGGCATGAACCTGTCACCGGAAGTCCTCGCCCATCAGCCTATGGTAGAAAAATACGCAAAGGAGTACGGCATTTCAGAGTATGTCAGCTATCTTCTTGCCATCATACAGGTGGAAAGCGGAGGTACAGCCGTGGACGTTATGCAAAGCTCGGAAAGTCTGGGCTTACCGCCGAACACGCTAGGCACAGAGGAATCTATCAAGCAGGGCTGTAAATACTTTGCTTCCCTGCTGTCCTCTGCCAAAGGACAGGGCATTGAGGACATTAACGCCGTTATCCAGTCTTATAATTACGGGGGCGGTTATCTCGGCTACGTGGCTGGAAACGGGAAAAAGCACAGCTTTACGCTGGCAGAAAACTTTTCCCGTACTCATTCGGGCGGTGTAAAAGTGACCTATACAAACCCGATAGCCGTTGCCCGCAACGGGGGCTGGCGTTACAACTACGGAAACATGTTCTATGTGGAATTAGTAAACCAGTATTTGACTGTCACACAGTTTGACGATAAAACGGTACAGGCCGTCATGGATGAAGCCCTGAAATATCAAGGCTGGAAGTATGTCTATGGCGGGAGCAACCCGAACACCAGCTTTGATTGTAGCGGTCTGGTACAATGGTGTTATGGTAAGGCTGGAATCTCACTGCCCCGTGTGGCACAAGACCAGTACGACGTAACACAGCACATCCCGCTGTCACAGGCAAAGGCTGGCGACCTTGTGTTTTTCCACTCGACCTATAACGCCGGAAGCTATGTAACGCACGTCGGTATCGTGCGTCCAGAGGGACGAAAGTTAGAAGTAGATTAAAGAAAGGGGGACAAAAAAAAGGCACTACTCCGTAAGATAACACGGGAAACCACCTGCCTAACCGAAAGGCGAAAACTGTACGGGAAAATAGCACGGCAGGAAAGCAGAAAGTTGTTCAAAGACAATAGAGCACGACTGAACTGCAAGGTTAAGTGAATATGAGGATAAAACTAGATTTGTTGAATGTGAGTTCCAAACCTCTGTTACGTGTGGACACAGGAAACTTGTCTGAAACCTGTGGTATGAGTAACGCTGAAAATAAATGCCTTTCAGTGGGTTATCAATTAACTCATACGGTACGCTGGAGAACCAGTAGTAACGGAACGAAAGCATATCCGACAATTCACACTAGCCTACTACTTTCGTCAACTGGAGATTACCTAAACCAGAATGCCAACAATGGCTATGCGTAATGCTCTTGCAGTGATAAATCACAAGGCTATGCTAAGTGAGATGACGCTGAAAATCTGGCAAGGTAACGGAGCTTTCATAGTAGTCTGAGAACCCTGAAAAGACAGGGAAAGCCGTAAAATCGGATACGGGAAAACCGTTCACATGGCGAAGGAAAGCAGTCTTAGCGAATTAAAATTAGAAATTGATTAGGGAGGAAAACCTCAAATGAAACCAACAATGGAGATTTTAACCAAATTACAGGAAAATTCAAAAAAGAACCATGATGAAGTATTTACAAGGCTCTATCGGTATTTACTCCGTCCAGATATATACTATGTTGCATACCAACACCTCTACTCCAACAAAGGAGCAGGAACAAAGGGTGTAACAGACGACACAGCGGACGGTTTTAGCGAAATATATATTGAAAATATCATTGATGCCTTAAAAAATGAAATGTATCAACCAAAACCAGTAAGACGTACATACATCAAAAAATCAAATGGCAAAATGCGTCCCTTAGGACTGCCTGTCTTTACTGATAAGCTGATACAGGAAGCAATACGCATGATATTAGAAGCAATCTATGAGCCTATTTTTTCAGACTACTCTCACGGTTTCCGACCAGCAAGAAGTTGTCATACTGCTCTTGCTCAAATAAAAAAAGAATTTACAGGAGCACGCTGGTTTATAGAGGGCGACATAAAAGGGTGTTTTGATAACATCAATCATGCGGTACTTGTGGAAATTATCAATCAGAAAATTAAAGACGCACGTTTTCTGAAACTCATTCGTTCATTCTTAAAGGCAGGTTATATGGAAGATTGGAAATACCACGAAACATATAGCGGTTGCCCTCAAGGTGGTATCATTTCGCCTATTCTTGCGAATATCTACCTTAATGAATTAGACCGTCACGTAATGAAAATAAAGAAAGAGTTTGATGTGGCAACAAAGGCACGTTATACACCAGAATATACAAAACTGGTAGGACTACGCCAAAGATTACACAACAAAATTAAAAATAGCAACGGTATAGAAAGAGAAAAGCTGATTGAAGAATATAAAACTGCAACGGCTCAAATGCTCAAACTACCAGCGAAACAATGTGACGACAAGAAAATAAAATATGTGCGTTACGCTGATGATTTCCTAATAGCTGTGAATGGCAATCGACAGGATTGTGAGAAGATTAAGCAAGAACTTACAGAATTTATAAGTACCACATTAAAAATGGAACTTAGTCAAGAAAAAACTCTGATTACACACAGTAATACTCCTGCTCGTTTTCTTGGATATGATGTCAGAGTACGCCGTGACCAGCAGATTAAACCAAAAGGAAAATTCAAAACCCGTTCTATGAATAACAAGGTGGAATTGAGTATTCCATTCAAAGACAAGATAGAGAAATTTTTATTTTCAAATGGAATTGTAAAGCAGAGGTCAGACAATGGGAAATTAGAACCTATACACCGACCACAACTGCTTAATAGGACAGATTTGGAAATAGTGACTATTTATAATGCAGAATTAAGAGGTATCTGTAATTATTATGGATTGGCAAGCAATTTTAACAAGCTAATCTATTTCAATTATCTTATGGAATATAGTTGTTTGAAAACACTTGCAGGAAAGCACCGTTCTAAAGTTTCTAAAATTAGAGCTATGTATAAAGACGGTACAGGCAAATGGGCTATTCCTTATGAAACTAAAACAGGAATAAAGAAAATGTATTTTGCGAATTATGCTGACTGCAAAGGAAAGAAGTTTACTGATATTGTTCCACAAACAGCTAAAAATTATTCCCATGACGTAACAACATTAGAAAGCCGATTAAAGGCGAAGATATGTGAAGTATGTGGGTGTACGGAAAATGACAGATACGAAATTCATCATGTAAACAAGGTTAAAAACCTTAAAGGGAAATCAGAATGGGAAAAGATAATGATAGCCAAAAGACGGAAAACAATCGTGGTATGCCACAAGTGTCACATGGCTATACATCATGGCGAAAAGAAATAACCTGTAACGGAGCAAAGATGGAGAGCCGTGTGCATTGAGAAATGCAAGCACGGTTCGGGGAGAGGACTGCACAAACCTACCTTAGAAATAAGGAAAGGCGGTGCTTTCCTACTCTACTATGTGGGAAATAATCAGATGTACCATGCAGGAAATCCGATAGGATATGCAGACTTAAATAATAGTTACTGGCAACAACACTTAATCGGTGCAGGACGAGTAAAATAAAAGAAAGGACTTAGAAAATATGTTTAAGAAGAATAAGAAACAGACAGAGAATGTCAAAGAAAAGAAAGTGCGTACTGTGAAAGTCGGTACACATAAAAAATCTGTGATTGCATTGTGGGTAGTGCTTATCGCAAGCGTGAGTTTTGGGGTATATAAGAATTTTACCGCTATTGATATGCACACCGTACATGAAACAGAAACCATACAGTTAAGACTTACCGATACCAACGGGATTGAAAATTTCGTGAAGAAC
>Ga0137302_10342_pt1 | contig 26128 bp, 40 predicted proteins | sample Ramsor2O_GlcNAcB_FD_97184 | JGI IMG/M metagenome (GOLD analysis project Ga0137302, IMG submission 97184) | Mouse cecal microbial communities from Vienna, Austria - N-Acetylglucosamine amended with D2O_GlcNAcB | ecosystem: Host-associated > Mammals > Digestive system > Large intestine > Cecum... | reverse complement strand
ACAAGAAGACTTGTGTGCCATAACTTTTAATACCGCATTGTATAAAAAGCCGGAAGATACGCCTTGGCTATCTGCTGAAGACACAGAACCGATTGAAGGTTTGGGCGATTGGGTGGATGAAAATACGGATTTGTTCAATTCTGACAGAGAGGCATTCTACAAGAAAATGGCAGATGCCTACTATACATTGAATGAAGAACCTCGCAGGCAATTATTTTGGGTTGCCAAACCTTTTACACCGTTTCAAGAAGGGACAAAAGATTTTGAAGAATGGAATGATTGGTTTTCAGATGATGCAGAGTTGGGCGAAATCATTCAACATTCAACCTGTGCCACTCCCGCCTTTATAGGATTGCTTTATACGGATAGTTATCCCAATTACTATTACATCTGTTTATCAGACCTCAATATAGAGAATCCGATTGTCTGGAGTACAGACCATGAGGTGTTTTTCACAGATGTTACTAATGAGGGAGCGTTAGAAGACTTTCTAAACAAGTTCATGACTAAAGAGGAATTTATAGATATTGTAAAACGGAAAATGGAACAATAAGGAACGTAGCTAACAAGCACCTGTTCCGCCTAAACGGCGGCAAGCTGCATCCCATTAGTCACAACTTGCAATAACTTATAAATGATAACAGCATGAACAAAGATATTATAGTAGTAGAGGATGAAGATGTTAAAATCATCTTTCATTTCAAAGTGTTTTGCGAACTGTTAAAAGAGTGCATATCTACATATGGAAATACTACCATAGAGAATGCACAGGAACTGGTTAAAGACTTTCATCCTCTACAACAGCCAATAAACACAACTGATGATGTTGTTTTCTTTTCTCACGAAAACATTTATCATTGGGCAATGCTTGCTCTATATGGTGAAATGTATTGGCTTGCACATCCTGAATACGAAAAGCTTCCCGATAGTTATGAGAAATGGATAGAAAGTGCTTTAGCCCGATATGCTTTGGATGACTGTTATGAATTTATAAGTAAGAATAATAACGTGACTAACAAAGCGTGATAACGCCTAACGGCGTTCCCCGCTTAGCCATTATAAACAATATGTATCGTATTGCAAACATAGTACTATTTGTTCTTGCCATTTTCGTGGTAATGGGGTGCTCTTGTAGTAAAACTCTGTGTGAACGTAACATACAAGATGATATACTCAATATTGATAAATTCCGTAAACAAAGTAAGAAAGAGTACCGCTATATAGAAGAAGATGCGGAAAGATTGTTTGCAAACTCGGCAGCGGTTTATCCCGATACATTATACCGCCAACAATATACTTCATTGCAAGGTTATTTCTATGGAGAAACCGGATTTGACTTATATTGTATATGGTATGCACAGTTCAATGCCAATAATAGGAAACACTATCGTTGTGAACGTAAGACGTTAAACAAAATATTCTATTGTGTAAATGATATGTTAAGATGTATTGCCGGGGGCGGAACTGGCTTTACACATGAAACATATCGCATTCCAGCATACACAGAGCATTACATCTATAAATATCAGAATATGGAAGCCCATAAACAGTGCCAAGATAATGACATAAGCCAAACGATTTCAAATTTATGGCAGATAATGGCTACATATAATAACGAAGATATGCCCTTTGAAATATTAGCTTATAAAATGAAATACATATATGAAAATGTGGAATATATAAAATCATTACTTACTGCTGAAATATATAATTATTGCCTGCAAGAATATATGTGCAGACTAATAAACGAAAATGTAAGTGAGCAAGAACAATTAAGTTTATAACAACGAAAGATAGCATCTGACGATGCTCCTTTCTAACCATTAGGCGCAAATAGAGAAACAAAAAATATTATGTTATGGATTTCTTAAAGTGCATGAACAATTTTCCGTGGAATAGATTTGCCACGGTATATGAAACCAATTCAATCGGCTTAAAAGGCATCTTTATAAAGATGTTCAACAATACTGCTGAAATGTCGGATTATCAATATGTGATTGATAGGCTTGAATGTCAGGACACACTATATAGAATTACTCCTTGGGGACTTAAATTCTATATCTGTTTACTTATGGAAAACAAATCGAATCAAGACATATTGTTACATATGGGGCACAAAACGAAGCGGTTGTTGAGGTGGACGGGCAGATTTGGTGAAAGCCTTTGAGTTTGCGGCAGTTAGGAGAGGGTAGGGTAGAGCGGCAAAAAAAACGAAACGTTTACATTGGTTTAATTTCGGTTTAATTATCGGCCTCATAGGTTTACATGAGGGCTACATGGGGCGCATGGCCGGGTTGTTTGGTTTACGTCATTGATTCCGGTGGTTGGATAGGGTGGGGCGGTCGGCTTTGTGCCGACTTTTTAGTGCCGGTTCTTGATTTATATAATTTCAAAAGGTTGCAAATAGCGGTTATTTGTGTATATTTGCAGAAAATTCAGAGATTATGAGACAGACCAAAGTGATACACGTTCACCTCACCGGCAAGCGCAGAGACCTGTATTTTGGCTCGATAGCGGCCATTTTTACCGTCTTAAGCCCACAAGAGGTGGGATGTGGCTATGATTACCTGCGTCGTGCCGGTTTGAGCGGTGGTGGTACCGTTGTGACTAAACGCGCTATAATAAAGCAATCTACGCTCATCACAGTCCCTCGTGGGGCGCGTGGTGGCGTAGATGGTTGAACGATACGGCAACGTTGTTTGAACGGCCTTGGAGTGCCGTTTGAATAGAATCTATCGGGGGAGCTGAGAGGCTCCCCCATTTTTGTGTTAGAACAGTTGATTTTGGAGGGTGGGGTTACAGGTGGGGTTACAAAGTGGGGTTACATTTCAGTGCAACTGGGGTTACACATTTGGGGTAATCAGGGGGGGTGATAGAGGGGAGGGAAAATACCGATTTTTCAAAATAGACCCCCGATTTCGGCATTTCACTATGAAGCAAAAACCACTACTTTGGAAAGTTGCTCCTTAATAAATAAGGGATTTTCAGAGATTTCCACTCCTTCATACTTCGATTCAAGGGGGTAACACCTCGGGAATGGGCGATTCGGGGGTATCCCCGGGGTCCCTTTGGTGTCTTTTCGTTCAGTTTGGATATATCCGGAAGGGTATGCCATCAATAATCACGATGGAGGGCTCTATCTGTCTTGCAAGACGGGCGGGGAGGGGGTCTCCACCTTTGGAATGTTTGTTGTGGAAAAGACCTGGTTGTCCCTATGTTCTTTTTCAAGCTGCTCTATTCGAGCCTCGAGCTTTCCAATTTCCTTGTTTAGAGAGCCTATTTCTTTATCCTTTTCTTTGAGTTTGTTGTCAAGGTGTTCAACAAGAGAACTATTTGTGTTAATTGCTAAACTTTCTTGATTGGTTGGCGGAATCGCTTTTGAATCCCCGAATATTATCCAATTTAAATCTATATGTTCACAAAATGAAAACAGAAGAGGCCAATCCAATGAATTGCGAGAACGCCAGTTAGAGAGTGTAGCTTTCTTTACCCCTAAGAAGTTAGCCAACTCCGTATCATTGGATTGGTTTAGGGCGTTTCTGAGGCGATCTAATATCTCTGAAGTTGAAAAAGTTTTCATTTTGTGTAAAATTCAGCGTTTAAAATTTTGTAGTTCACAAAATGTGTACTATCTTTGCAACGTGTTCCAGATGGAACGAGCGGCCAAAGATACAAAATTTGGCGCGGATAGACAAATTTTAACGGTTAAGCAAACTTAAGCAAAAATGAGTGAGACAAAGAAAATGACGAAGGAGGAGCTTCTTGAGATATTCAAAAGCGAGTATAAAACCGTCCTCCGCAAATATGAGCGCAAGGTTGAGAAGTATGCCCTCAAGATGAACGAGGACTACGAACACTTCTTCCGCTGGCACGGCGATGACATGTATAAGGCGCAGGTCAACCTCAAGGCAGTCCGGGAACTTCGCCCGATGACCTCATGGGACGACATTGACAAGATAAGGACTTGGCTGAATCATCAGATAAAGAGCATCGAGACCACCCTCATCGAAGGCAGTCAGTACCCGACAGGCACAAACATAATGCACAATGTTGCGGACACCCTTCACAGGGTATCCCTTCAGGAACTCAGGGAAGACATTCAGCGACTGCTGATGGTAGTCACCTATAACGGATAAGACGATGGACAAAGTGACTTATAGAATCAGCATAAACGACTTTCATACGGACCCGGATAAATGCCGGACACTGGAGTTGGACGTGGACTATCCGACCAAAGAGGAGGCAGCCGCCGCAGGCTGGGCGATAGTTGAAGCCTTCGCCCTGATACACGGACTCGGATATGAGAACCAGGGCGACCGGTTCATGGCCTTCTACCAAGGGGGCGAGAACGACGGACTGGGAGCATTGACCATCGAGGTCTATGACTCCAACGGTCAGCCGGCAGAGCTATAAGGGTGAGACCCAAGAGAGGGCCATCCTCCGGCAAGAGAGCCGGTAAAAGCCGCAAGGCACTACATTTGAACCGCCGCCGGAATTGCAAGCCCGGCGGCATTTCGGGAGGATAGTTCAGTTGGCAGAACACCCGGCGGTATCCAATCCGGCCGGTTCGTCCTCGGTTCGAGTCCGAGTCCTCCCACTAAAAAATCAGACGATGAAGCAACGAGCCGAAATAATGACAGAAAATGCCGTCAGGGTCCTGTTACAGACCCTGACCCGGAATTTGAATGACACCGGGATAGTCCTCGACCAGTACGAAGCGACCCATGACGACCGAGAGTGTGATCTGTCGAAGACATACTCTGCATTGGTCGCCGGCCATTTCGCCCTCAAGGAAGCCATCGACAAAATCAACAACCAACTAAATAGAAAGTGAGACTATGACAAAGGAATTTCACAGTCAGGAGAAAGAAGCCGAGTATTACAACGGCCTCAGCAAAAAGGGGAATCGTATCCCTCAAACGGAAACTTCTTCAGCGGCGAACCAAGCAGCAGATGTGCGAGGGCGTCTGCAATCACTGAATGAAAGCTACGGTAAGAGCCGGAGTCAACAATCCCCGCTATGCCGTCAATATCTAACTGGAATTGCACAGTTATCGCAGATATTTGCAATGCTGCAAAACGAAGAAGAATCGCGTCAGGACGGCCGACCCACTTCTTTGCCTCACGCCTCGACGGAGGTAGAGCGATATATTTCAGAATGTCTGAAAGGTTTGTTGTCAGGAAGTCTCGGTACCAGTCAAATCCCTTCTCTTTTAAGAACGTATGGAGTTGTGACACCTCTTCCTGACGGAAAGAGCAGCGTATCTCCGTTTCAGATACATCTGATCTTACAAGATAGTTTTCAAGGCTCATGGCTTTGCGGTCTTTTTGATATGATGTTTGGATGCCGACCGGACGTGGAATCCAAGTCGGTGATTTACTAACAATCTACAAAGATAACTAATAAAATCCAATAAGTGAGAAAAATGAACAAGTACATTTCAGTCAGCAAGGAGGGCATCAGGGCCCTGCAGCGCACCTTCAAGGTCAAAGGGAAGGAAATCTGCGAGCGTTGCGTCAAGAACGCCCTTGCCTACCGCACGGACAACGAGCTTGCCAGGAAGATACGATTCGCGGCGGTCAGGCACCACATGGGCTGCACCTATTACGTCATTCCGGAGGGGGAGTTCTTTTTCGATTCCGACAGCTGCTGGCACGCGGTCTATCCCAACCGGGCCGAAATCTACCTTGACAAGCAGACGGGCGAAGGCACTGTCTATGACCCCAAGGGTAATGTAGTGGCAAGATACGACCACGTCATGCTGTCACAGATCAACGAGTTGAAGAGCATGGCGGAATCCCTGTAACATCGGATCAAGATATGGAATACTACGGTGACAGACTTTGCATCTCGATGCGCGACCTTGTAGATGGCGGCATTATGTCGGAACCCAACTACAAGCAGCTCGCCGCCCGCGGCCGCTTTGATGTGGTGCGCAGAGGCGGTGGCTCGGCAGGGTGTTATGCGTTAGTTGCCGTTGACAGCTTGCCCCAACGCTACCAGGACAGGGTAAAAGAGGTTTACCCCGGGGGTGCCCAGGCCCGGCTTGAGGGCTGGATAAAGAGCAACTATGAGGTTGACCAGAAGGCGACCGCCTTCTTCTTCTCTAAAGAGAAATGCGGCGTGGCTTTGCCGCCGGAGAAAGCCAAGGAATACGTCACCAACGCCTCGGTGCTCAACACCTGCATCAGACTATACGACAGGGCTGCCACCGCCCAGAAACTCTTCGGAGGGAAGTATGACTGGACCATGATGGCGGCGACCATCGAGGTTCTGCGCAAGCACTTCGGGCACACCCTCCCGGCCTCGACACTGCGGTTCCGCAAGAAGGTCAACGAATACAAGGCCAACGGATATCCCTGCCTTATCAGCGGCAAGTTCGGGAACCAGTGCGCCAGGAAGGTTGACTACAGGACAGAGCGTCTGATACTGGGCATTGCCATACTACCCAACAAACCCTGGAACACCAACGTGCTCGAGCTTTACAACTCTTTCGTGACCGGCGAACTCGATGTCTATGATCCGGAAACCGGCGAGATGTTCAATCCGGACGATTTTACCGACAAGAACGGTGAGCCGATGGTGCTGAGCGAGGCCACAATCACGAACTATCTCAACAAGCCCAAAAACAGGATGCTCATAGACAAGGCGACCATGAGCTACACCGCCTTCATGCACGAGGTCATGCCGCACATGCACCGCCACAGGCCGGAATTCTCATTGTCAAAGGTGTCATTCGACGACCGCGACCTTCCGCGCAAGCTGAAGGACAGCAGACAACGGCCGAAAGCGTATTACGCCTACGATGTGGCGAGCGACTGCTGTATAGGCTACGCCTACAACCGGGCAAAGAACGTGGACCTTGTGGTTGACATGTTCCGGAATATGTTTCGGCTGCTTGACCGGCAGGGCTGGGGCTGCCCCGCCGAGGTAGAGGTTGAGAACCACCTCATGAGCCAGTGGCGCGACTCCTTCCTCCGTGCCGGTGTGATGTTCCCCTTCGTGCGGTTCTGCGCCCCCATGAACTCCCAGGAGAAACATGCCGAGCACAGGAACCGCTCGAAGAAGGTAAGCATAGAGCATAAGAACCATGTGGGAATCGGGAGGTTCTATGCCAAGAGCCGACAGTACCGCACCGAAAGCAACAAGGTATTCGACGAGTTCAACAACACCTATGAAGAGAAGGAATATTACACCTGGGACGAATTGATCGCCGACGATATGCGCGACATCTACGAATACAACCATGCCCTGCACCCCAACCAGAAGAAGTACAAAGGCATGACACGATGGGACGTGCTTGTCGCCAATATCAATCCCATGCTGCATCCGCTCGACAAGGCGACAATCGCCCGGCGTGTAGGCGAGAAGGTCGGCACCACCATACGGCGAAACTCATACTGCCGGGTGGCCGGTGAGGACTGGTGGCTCAGCAAGACCGAGGCCATCGAGCTTCTTGCCCCCAATGACTACAAGGTCGAGGCCTACTACCTCACCGACGAGGAGGGCAAGATCACCGATATGTTCATCTACCAGGGCGACATGTATATCGACCGCCTTGAGAATATCGGGACCTTCAATACCGCCCGCGCCGAGCAGACCGAGAGGGACGAGAAAATCTTCGTAGAGCAGCGCAAAAAGATCAGCCGCTTCAACAAATATGTAGAAGACAACGCCATCGGGCGCGTGGGCGTGACAGAGCGCGACACACGACCTCAGACGGTCGAGGTGGAAGAAGTGGCCGTTCCCGAGCCTGAAACGCGAGAGACGCAAGAATACGGCCTCAGTGAAGACTACGCGGCCCGAGCCTTGCAAGACTTATAGAATGAAATTATAACACTGTTAGAATATGATTACAACAGACGTAAAGAACAGAATCCTCGCCGCAATCAGGGCGAACCGCGCCAACTATCCGAGCGACGCGAAACACTCCGCCTCCCTGGGCATCACGACCTCGGTTTACAGCGCGATCAAGAACGGACAGACCGACCGTGTCCTGAGCGATGCCAACTGGATAAGCATAGCCCGGAAACTCGGGGTCAGCCTTCGGGGAGAGATAGAGTGGAAGGTGGCCAAGACCCCGACCTTCCAGTTCATCACGGCCCAGTTGGAGGCCTGCCAGTCGAGCGGTATCAGTGCAATCCTCTGCGACCTGCCCAACATCGGCAAGACCTTCACCGCCCGGCACTACGTCAAGACCCACGCCAACGCCATCTACATAGACTGCTCGCAGGTCAAGACCAAGCTGAAGCTCGTGCGCAAGATAGCCGGGGAATTCGGTGTTGACAGCAAAGGCCGCTATGCCGATGTTTACGAAGACCTTGTGTTTTACCTCCGCTCCATCGACAGCCCCCTCATCATACTCGACGAGGCCGGCGACCTCCAGTATGAAGCCTTCCTTGAGCTGAAGGCCTTGTGGAACGCCACCGAGCGTTGCTGCGCATGGTATATGATGGGCGCCGACGGACTCAAGGAGAAGATCAACCGTTCCATCGAGTGCAAGAAGGTCGGCTACACAGAGATGCTCAGCCGCTACGGAGACCGCTACAGCAAGGTCACCCCGGACGACAGCAAGGAGCGAACCAAGTTCCTCATAGAACAGGCCAGGATTGTGGCAAAGCTCAATGCCCCGGAAGGTGTCGATGCCGGGGAGATAGCCCGGAAGACCGGCGGCGGACTTCGCCGGGTTTACACTGAAATCGAAAAACTTAAAAGACAATGATAATGGTAAGCGTACTTGAGAAACAATATATGGAGACCGTCATCAGAATGGGCAAGCGTCTCCAAAATGGCGAGATTGACTGGGAACAGCGTCGCTATGAGATTGCCAAGGAAGTAATGGCAGTCATGATTGGGGCTATAACTAAAGGCGCAATCGATAAGGGTGCGATGTATGACCCTAATTATCGTTCGCTTGCAATGACTTCCGTAGTGGCAGCAACAGCTCTTATTGATGAACTGAAAAAGACCCAAGAGAAGAAGTGACGATGGCCAAGCGAGCATACAGTCCGAAAGAGGTTCTTGCCAAGACCTACAAGACCCTGCCGTGGGGCGAGCGGTGGAGCCGGCCTTTCGGCTTCCCGACCACCAACGAGGCATGGTTTGTCAGCGGTGCCTCTGCCTCCGGCAAGAGTAGTTTTGTGATGCAGCTCGCCAAGGAACTATGCAGATACGGAATGGTGCTTTACTGTTCCTACGAGGAGGGGGTGAGCCAGTCATTCAAGGAGCGTGTCGAGCGGTTCAAGATGGGCGAGGTGCAGGGACGGTTCCGGGTCGCCACAAGCGATACTTACGATGAGCTTGTGGAGAGGCTCGCCAAGCCCAAGAGTCCGCACTTCGTAATTGTCGATAGCTTTCAGGTGGCCGGATGGTCATACGACCAGACAAAGCAACTCATCGACCGCTTCCCGGCAAAGAGCTTCATCTTCATCTCCCAGGAGCATAAGGGACAGCCGATGGGCAAGGCAGCAGTCCGTCTCCGCTACATATCCGGTCTGAAGGTCCGGGTAGTGGGCTACAAGGCATTTTGCCAAGGCAGGTTTACCGAAGATCCCGGCAGCTACTACGTGGTGTGGGAAGAAGGCATTTTAAGAACCTCAAACAATCTCGGATAAATGAGCAAGAAAAAAGAAATGATAATACTTGAGCCGGAAGGACGCATCTGCAAGGAGGGGTTCTGCTCACGGCCGATGACCTGCCCCTATTGTGGAGGCAAAGGTTGGTTTTACGGCGGGCGCGGTCTTCCGGAGAGCGTCTGTCCCGACTGCGAGGGCACCGGCGAGGTCATCGCACTGGTGACGATAGACTGGAAACCGAATATAAAATAAGACAATGAGTGAGACAAAATTTAAATGCTGCATCTGCGGCAAAGATGTCACGGAGTACGGCAACGACCCGTGGCCGATCAAGGAGGAAGGCCGGTGCTGCAGCTATTGCAACTGGACCGTAGTCCTCAAGGAAAGAAACCGATTGAGTAAACTAAACAGAGAAAAGAATGGAAACTGATGTGACGAAACTAAGTGAGCTGGAGCGCCTTGTGGCCTCTGCAATGAGCCTGATTTCAGATGCAGGGAAATATGTAGCCGACATGGAGGCCAATCGAGAGACAGCCTTGGTAAAGACTAAGCTCGACGAGGCGAGAATGTGGCTGGAGCAGTATCAGGGCAACGTCATCATAAGACTGGCCAATAAAACCTGCACACACTGACATGGGACAGCAGGTAACTAACTTCGGGCGGTTCTACTCCGCCTTCCACAAGCTCACCATTCATGGGGAGCCGGACGAGGCAAAGCGTCAGTTCGTGTTGCAGTACACCGCCGGGCGCACCGACTCCCTCAAGGAAATGACGCGGAAGGAGTACACCGACCTCTGCGTAGCCATCGAGGGAATGAACGGCACAAGGGACGAGCTGAAGCGTCGGCGGAGCATAGCCCTCAAGCTGATGCAGGAGCTCGAGATCGATACGACCGACTGGGCGCAGATAAACGACTTCTGCCGCCATCCGCGAATTGCCGGCAAAGCCTTCGGGCAGCTCTCGATTGACGAGCTTATGGAACTGGCCACCAGGCTCCGCTCGATAAAGCGCAAGGGATGGCAGCGCAGGAAGGCGGAACCGGCGCAAGGCCCTGAAACCCCGCAGCAACGCATAACATATCTCATAAACCTTGCCGGCCCCGGCATGACAAGCTATAACTGAAATGAAAAAGACAGTAGAACAGATCAAGAACTACATTCAGCTCCACACCTCCGATGCCGACGGAGCCGAATACATCTCCCTTATGCGGGAAATCGCGGAATGGGCGACATTCGAGGCCGACCGCCTCGAATACGGCGAAGAGCTGGAGAGTATCTTTAATGAGGGATAAGGATCATATAATCACTATAAAAGAGACAGATATGACAGAAAAAGTAGAAATGACAGCCGAAGAGCGTCAGGAATTCGAGGCTTTCAAGGCCGAGAAAGAGAAGAAGCGCCGCGAGCAGGAGCGCAAGGAGCAGCGCAAGCAGTACGCCGACATGGTCGATGAGGAAATCGCCGCCACCATTCCGCAGCTCCGCGAGCTGAGCGAGCGGATCAAGCAGGTCAAGGAGGCCATATTCGGCAACTTCGAGACCATCCTCGGCATGAAGTCGGAAATCACCGGCGTGGCCCGCGACGGCCAGAACAGCCACACGTTCACCAACTCCGACAGCACGCTGCGCGTCATCCTCGGGGTGAACACCATCGACGGCTACCGTGACACCGTGGAGGACGGTATCGCAATGGTCAAAGGCTATATCGAGAGCCTTGCTAAAGACGATGCCACCAAAGCCCTCGTCAACGCCGTGCTGCGCCTTCTGAGCCGCGACGGGCAGGGCAACATCAAGGCCAGCAGGGTGCTTCAGCTCCGCAAGATGGCCGAGGACAGCGGCAGCGAGCAGTTCCTCGAGGGTGTGAAAATCATCGAGGAGGCATACCAGCCGACCGTCTCCAAGAAGTTCATCCGCGCCCATTACAAGAACGACAAGGGCGCATGGTGCTACATACCCCTTGGCATGACCGATGTTGATTAAAACCTGATGAAAATGGAAAAAGAAATCAAGAGACCGCCCCGGATCGCGGTGTGCAAGGAATGTCACGGCACCGGGATACAGCAGACCGACGCGCCCCGGAGACACTCGGTCCCGTGTCCGCAGTGCGAGGGCAGCGGCCGGGTCACGGTGAGCAGCGTGACGACACTCGACATCAGACCTTACAGACAGATACAGGTTAAAACCATGTGACAGCAATGGCAGACAAGCGCGGCATGTCCTACAGAAAGCGCGTCGAGGACATAAACCGGATATATGACCGGTACGCCAGGAGCGGACTGAGCAACCGGGAGATATGGCGCAGGTACATATATCCGGCCTATTGGATCAGCGAGCGCACTTTCTACAACATCATGAACGCCACGGCAGGGCTTGAAACCCCGGTCGTGGCGTCCGACATGCCGAGCCTGTTTGACTTTGCAGACGAAAACCCCGAAAAAGAAGATACGGATGAATGACATTGACTGGCAGACACGCGCCATCTTCAGGAGCATATTACGCGACATCAAGGTGGAGCTCGGCGACGAGTTCGACCGGAATTTCGAGCGCGAGGCCTTCTTCAGCCAGTCGTGGGCCAGGCGCAAAAGTCCGACACGTCCGGGCGGCCACATACTTGTTGACACCGGCGCCCTCCGCCGGAGCGTCCGGAGCGAGATCAGGGAGAGCAGCATCGTGTTCTTCAGCGACCTTCCCTACGCCTCCATCCACAACGAGGGGGGCGAGATCAAGGTGACCGCCAGGATGAAGCGTTTCTTCTGGTACAAATACTACTCCGTCACCGGCTCCTTCGGCCGCCGCAAGGACGGCACGTTGAGGCAGGACAAAAAGAACCGGCAACTTACAAGCGAGGCCGACTTCTGGAAGGCGATGGCCTTGATGAAGGTCGGGGCGACAATCAAGATCCCGCAGCGCAAGTTCCTGGGTAAATCGCCGGAGGTGGAGGCGGCAGTGAGAGAAATCATCGAGGAGAACCTTAACGAGTACATCAACAATATAGATTTCAATATTAAATGAGAGAAAATGACAAACCCCTCAACGGCTTAGTGCTGGATGGGAAATTTTATGAAGCAGTAGATCTGACCGCGGAAGAAGTTGATGCTATTACCGAGAGTGGGCATGGGCTATGTAATGAAAGTTGCGATTTTCAAGACTATTGCATGGGGTTTACCAAAGACCGCTGTCGCTTAGTATGTGATAAGATTCCCTTTCCGCATACGGAGTGCTACACAGTCTTCCGCTTCTCCCAGTCAGTCACCGATAAAATTAATAAGAAATGAGAGAGGAAATATATAACGCAATCAAGAATAGGCTCGAGGCATTGTGCGTCAATGCAGCCGGAGAATATTATGAACGCCCGGACGAGGCAGACATGGATGATGATATTTATCCTCGTGCGATAAGGCACATAGACCTATGGAACCATAATGTCGAGTTTATCGAACAGGAGGTCGCATGGGAGCGTCCGGCAGTGTTCATCGAGTTCGTGCCCTTCAAGTGGCACGCCATTGTGCCGGGAGTCGAATACCGGGCACAGCCGCTGATCAACCTCCATGTGGTGACCGACTGGGTGGAGCAGAAAGGCATCGGCGAGTTCCGGCTGCTCAACAGGATTAATGAGCTGCTTGCCGGACTGGAGGGAGAATCGTTCATGGAATTCGACATCGACAGTTCCGCCACCAACCACAATCACGAGGATATCGTGGAGAATATAGAGACCTATACCTGCGTTGGATTCCGACATCTGAAATAAGGTCCCATAAACGCTCCGTGTCGCAAAGAAAAGAGAGAGCCGCATCCTTTATCGGGTTGCGGCTCTCTCGGCGATATATGGGCGCGGAAGCGGCCTCAGACGGCCTCCTCCGGGGCATTGCCCAGCTCGGTGAAGAGCATTATGTCCGTGTAGCGGGCATTGTAGTTCATGGTCGCGTCAAACTCCCTGCGCCGGCAGCGCTCGAATGGGTTTCCGAGCGACGGGTTGCGCCCCATCCACTCGCACAGCTCCACGAGAGAGGACTTGTCGGAGGTGAAATAAACGAAGTCATGGCCGGAGAGCACAGACAGCACATCGAGGTAGTCGGCGAGACGCCATGACATGCGGTAAGTGCCGACCTCGGTTGACAGATAGGGAGGGTCGACCAGGAACACCACGCCGGGCATGTTCCTGAAGCGCTCAAACAGCTCCCGGTAGTCGCACGACTCTATCTCCAGTCCGGCAAGATAGTCAGGGCATTCGGCATAGCCGGTTTTGCGGACATTGTTGTAGAGCGTTTCCCTGCGCATTTCAGGGATGCTCATCTTGTACTTCATCGAGAACATCAGCGATGACGACAGCGTGATGAAGTCGAGATAGCCTGTCTCGCGCTCCTCCTGCTCGAGCAGCCTGAAAATTTCCTCCCTCGCCTCGCCGGTCACGGGCTTGTGGCGCGGGAACCGCGAGGCAATGGGACGGATACGGTCGAGCAGGGCGTTGGTACGCGGAATCTCCTCGATGCGCCGGCGGTAGTTGTCAAAATCGTTGTATATTACCCGGGAGGCGGGGTGTATATGCTTGGTGATATGCGACAGCAGCCCGGAGCCACCGAAAAGATCGACGAACACAGTTCCGGCGGGATATTGCTTTATCACTTCGATGAAGTGCTTTGCGAACATGCGCTTCTGCCCCACAAAGGGCAGGGGAGCGGACAGATAAAGGCGGCTCATACGTTCAGCTCGAATTTTACGCTGTCCTCTCCTACAAGGAGGCGGCGTGTGTTCTCGATATTGTTGTCGTACACGTGCACGTTGCCCAGGAACAGCGTGATTGACTTGAGGGGGAAGTCGATGTGCCGGGCCATGAGGTAGAGGTGGTATATGTCGGCCGGCAGCCCGAGGTTGGCATCGGAGCTGCGCTGATAGGCCGACACGACAAGTTCCCCGTCCTCGATCTGGAACTGCACGAGCGAGAGGCACGGAGCCTGGTTGCTCTCGGCCTCGGTAGCGCCGAGGAACAGCACATAGTTCTTGGAGGGGCGACGCTCCGAGTTTATCCGGGCGAGCAGCGGCGGCAGCTTCTCGAAGTAGGTGGGGTAGGAGTTGACCAGGATTGAGCCGCAGTAGTCCCACCAGTTTATTCCGGCCTCGCGGTACTTCTCCACCGAGCGCTCGCCGCGCATGAAGAGGCGCAGTTCCGAGCGGAGCTTGCGGCGGGCCAGTCCGTGCCCCTCGAAAATTTCAAGCAGGTCTGCCGGGGAAAGCGAGAGCTGCTCGTTGATAAGGTAAGTGATGTTGCCCTTCTTGTTGATCTGGTGCTTGCCTGTGTCAAGAATCCGGGCAAGAATTTGATGATATTTGTTTCGTGCCATTTCTGTTGATTGTTGGTGATGGCGCAAAGGTAGGCACAGGGGACTGTTCCCCCGCCATCGAGAACGGCAATCACAATGCATCGTGGCTGCAGTCAGTACGGAAGTGCCGGAGAAGGCTGTAAACCTTTCGCTCGCTTACTCCGTATCGGTCCGCGAGGACGGCCACGGCATAGGAGACCTTGTCGCCGGAGTTCACCATGTCGCAGAACTCCGAGAAGAGATCAATATAGCGGGTGTCGTCGAGCCTCACACCCATTCGCCCGAGTCTTTCAAGCATCTCCCTGTTAAATTTCAGAATCTCAAATACAGTCATGTCAGGAAAATTTATTAATTTTGCAGTGTCTCACTTATTAAAAACAGCGCCACTGTGCAGCCAGGGATGGCATAATGCCCTCGGCGGCTGCACAGTGGTGCTATTTGTTTTTAGAAAGTGAGACGTCTAAATAACAGGCCGGGGGCATTTTTTTGTGCCCGCCCCCGGATGGACAATGGTATTTCAGGTCATAGAAGACATTGGATCTATTCTTTTTTAGCAGGTTTTACCGGTTGATCCAAAATAACGGATCGATGCCACTTGTCAGGGCGAAATGCGGTTACGGCAAACAACGCAGCAAGCCGGAGGTAATCAAAGAAGCCGGGAGCAAATACCCCATCATATATCCTTTCCCCTATGATGTCCCTAATTTTGTCAAAGGAGACGCATCCATGACAGTGGGTTTCGGTGTAAATTCTCACCATCAGGCAATGGATGAATAACTTTTTGCCCTCTTGAAACATTTTCTGACGAATATTTATATTTTTCTTGTCCATAAACTTTTGTGTCTGGAAAATAATTAATAATTTTGCGATAGCCTAAGAAGGCGAGGGAACTTCACCGTCGCCTGGGTCATAAGCTGACTTTCGAGTCGGCTTATTTTGTGATATTGCGTATCGTTCCATTCTTGAAGACACAGATGACAGATTTAAGAGTCTGCCCTAATTGGTTTATAATTTGGCCTTCATCGAACATGTCCGGGTCATGGAAATACAGGATCACGGAATGACAGTCCGCCCCGGTCTTCCTGTTGAAATTCTTCAGTTGCTTCTTTTTGGAATTAAGGGCGTTGCGTATGGTGTTCTTGCCGTTCTCAGTAATGGCGCGGATATCGATATATTCCCCATCGGTCAGCGTGTCCAACTGTGGCAACTGCAGGCCGGAAGCATCAAGTTGGGTTTCATTTTCCAGGATACAGGAATGACCCTTTCGGAACAATATATCCTGGCAAAGCAGTTCAAGGTCGGTTGAAGTCAGTTTCTCAGCGAAGAATGTATTCTCCTTGTCTGATGAATGGACGATGTGGCCTCTGTGAATACCCTTAACCCCGCCGGTTTTGTCATCCATGGCCACGTCAAGGTAATCAGGGTCGGATTTCAGTCGGTCGTAAAGTTCTTTATTGGCGCAGCGTCTGGAGTTCCTGATAAGGACACACGCCTTGCAGACCTCGTTGTCCGGCACGAAAGACCGGGCGAGCTTGCCTCCTTTGTCACCCTTGGCTATGTCGCAGTTCCGGCACCGGCTGACGGTGTAGGGGTTGTAGTCCGGGACGGTCTTCCCCTCCTTTCCGGCGTTGAACCGGAACATCCCTTTTGTGTCGCGCTGCAGGGCCTCGTCGCCGAGGCGCATCGCCTCGTCATGGTCAGTGGCCGGGTACTTCGACTTTCGGACCTGTACCGTCGAACAACGACAGGACCATCCATTCGGCGGGAAATACTCCTCCCAAAATGAGTCAGTTATAGGTAATGTCACCCCGTCGAGGGCGGCGTGTTCCGGGCGCACCTTGTTATCACGCTGGGTTCGGTACTGGAGATAATAACGGTCGCCGTCGGCCATGAACTGCTCCCACCTCCCGGCCATCTCTGCGGACGCCGCCACGAAGTTATACTCAGCCCGGAGATAGTTGGCGTTATACGTCTTGTCGATGCTTTGAACATCATTCAAAAACCGTTCAAACGGCTTTCTGTCGCCGTTCTCATCAAGAAGCGAGGGGAACGCCTCGTGCAGCTCATGGAACGCCTTCATGCCGGAGAATATATAATTGGAGCGCGTTAGCCTCCGGCGCATGGCCTCCGACATCTCCACCTTCTCAAACGCCGAGTCGAGAGCCGAGGCATGGGCGCCGACAAACTCCTGCACCGCCGGGTCGGCCACAAGCTCGACACGGAACTCCGAGCCTTTCTCGTTGAAGAGCGACCTCATCATGCCGTTGAAGAGCGAGGACAGGCGCCTGCGCACGTCATCGCCGGGCGATGCGAGTTTCTTAATCTCCATTCCGTCAATCAGCGAGGCATAGCGTCGGTGCAGCCCCTCGTAGTCAGAGGGGCCTAATCGAAAAAATGTTTTTTCTCCTTGCCATCCTCTGCAGTATTGTCATCGTCAGACTTCTCAGACTTTTCGGACCCGTCGGACTTCCCGGCCGGAGGGAGCGCCAGGGGATTGCGCCGCGGGCCGACAGGCATATTGTACTTGTCGGCGAAATACGACGGATCAACCTCGTAGCGGTCGGCGATCATCGTCTCGTATGCCACCTGCTGCTCCGGGGTGTAGTCCACCGCGTCGTCCCACTCGAAGCGCAGACCCTTTACAGGGAACCCGTGCAGGACCATGAGCGGAATCAGCCGGTTGTTGACGATGTCGCGCAGGAAGTCCCGGTCGGACTCCACCAGGTTCATGAACACCTGCAGGTGTGTCTGCGACTGCGAGAGCGACGAGCCGTCCTCGATGGTCATGGTCTGGCCGATGACCAGTTTGGACATTTCAGAATTGGCCCGGTCGATGCGCCTGTCATAGACGTTGAAGGCGTCGCCCTTACCGGATTCCACGAACTGGATCTCCGTCTCCATGCCGGCGACCATACCCTGGCCTGCTCCGCCGTTGTAGATCATGTCCTGCAGACGCTGGAACTCCTTCGGGTCGCGGGTGGAAGTGCGGGCGATGCGCCAGGGCATTCCGAAGATTTCCGCGAAGCAGTCCCAGAACGTCATAGCGTGCCTCTTGGGAATTGTGTGGAGTGCGGCCTTGAGCAGCAGCCCGAGGTCGTCGGGACGTCCGGCCTCGATAAGCCAGTCGCTCCACGGCCGCTCCCGGAACTCGATGCCGGTCTCCCAGTTCATGCCCGCGCGCCGCACCACACGGCCTTTTTCCGGAATCACATGCTTGCGGGGAATGAGCGACACGCCGGAGAATGCGGGATGGCCGTCGCCGTCGGTGACGACATCGCCAAGCTCGATGAGCGAGTGGCCGTACCATATCGACTCCAGGCAAAGCCGGCACAGGTCCTTGAACCACGACTGGTCGAACAGGTGCTCCGCTGCCTCGACCTGGTCGCCGTCCTCATTCACGAGCTTGAACGAGCGCGACATGACAAAGCCCACGCGCTGCTGTATGCAGCCCGAGAGGTGCGAGTCGGTCATGGCGTCGCGATAGATGTCGTAGAGCTTCTGCCGGGATGGGTGGCGCGGATCTATCGCGCTCTGCCATGCCCGGCGCCAGTCCTCGATGTCGTTTTTTGAGAAAAACTCCGCATAGCGGTGCAGCTCCAGGATAACGGATGACTGCTTCTGTATCCTTGACCGGGCATCCTTCTGCGCCCGGCCCAGTTTCGGTCTGTTCTGTCTGCGTCCCATTGTCACCAGTCGTGTCTCAGTTTGGGGAGTGAATGATAGGAAATGCCGAATCCGGAGCTGCCGTCACCGGACACGACAAGAGGAAGGTCGGGGACAATCCTGCCGGCCTGCACGCCCTCGAGCCATCTGACAGCGCGCTCATAGCGCTCCTTGCGAATCTCGCTGCCCATCTTCTGCGGCTGCGAGGCAGTGAGGTGGTACAGGACGATGTCGGCGGTGTACATCACAATCAGCCGGTTGCGGTCACCGCCGGTCGCGGCGAATATCGCGCCGGTGTCATAGACAGGGCGCAGATAGCCCGAAATTTCCTCGATGGCCTCCGCCTCGGCATTGGCTATATTCTCAGGCGAAGACTGCGACACGACCTTCAGGGCCGCATCGCCTATCACCACCCTGTAATCTTCATTGTCGATAAACATGCTACCATATATTTTTAGGCGAGCGGCGCGGAACCGCCACCGGTTTGAAAACTTCCTGACGAGAGCTGCGCTGCAGGTACCAGATTGCGCCCTCGTCGGCATCGGGCGCGTCATCATGCGCGCGGGAGCCCCGCTCGAGCGCGAGGGTCTGCTCGATGCCGACCTCCATGTCCGGGGACTCCTTCAGGGCCTCGTTGTAGAACACGAAGCCGCGCTCCCACAGCGGCGACACCGCCTCGATGCGCTGCACCTTCTCCGGCTTCTTGCGGGTGTCGGGCAGAATGGGCAACTGGTAACCCCGGATATTACCCTCGGCAGCAAACTCGTCAAGGATTATGTCCTGCATGAAATTGGCCTCCATCAAGAAGGTGATAGCCACGCGGTCTCGCGTGCGCTCATATAGGTCATACTGCCAGCGCACCATCTCCGACACCGTGCCCTGCCGGACATAGCAGTCGATAAGGTGCAGCTCGGTCCCGATCTTGCCCCACAGCCGGCAGGCCTTGTAGTCGTTGGCCGTTGTCGATTTGAACGACGGGTCTGTGTAGCACACGAGCATATCGTACTTCTCGAGTTTCGGCATACGCTTGAAGCGGATCCACTCATGGCGGAAGATGGTTCCGTCCGTAATCGGGTTGTGCATCATCTCCTTTTCCCATGCCCGGTATCCCATGAAATCCCTGACGGACTCCGCCTCCTCCTTAGTCCATTTTTCAGCCCATACAGGATTGCCGTCACGGTCGACGGCCTTGACCTCGGACACATGGACGCCTTTGGAGGCGGCGATATTGGCAAGCACCGAGGTCTTGGATATAAGGTTCCCGACCATTATGAATCTGCCACGTCCGACATCGAGCGCGCCGAAGAGTGCCTCCTTCACCCAATCGGTGAGTTCCTTGACGCGCTTCTCGTTGCGGCAGAGCTCGTCATCGTCAAGGTCGTCGATGACGATATAGTCCGGGCGGGCCTCACGGTCACGGAGGCCGCGGGGAGACTGTCCGCGGCCCACGGCGAGGAACTTGGTTCCCCCCTTGGTCTTGAACTCCCCCTGGAGCCAAAGCCCGAGGTTCTTCTGCTCTCCGAAGTCCGCGATGATCTTCTGGTTGTATTCCAGCTCAGCCTGTATGTCGCCTATCAGACGGTTGGCGCTGTCCTGCGACTTGCCGACTGTAATCATAAAACTGACGAGGCTCTTAGGCTGGAATATAAGCCACAGGGGGATGAACACGCCGATGTGTGTTGACTTGGCATGGCCGCGCGGCCACTTGAACACCGCCTTAAGATTAGGCGTGTTCCTTATCTTGAGCGCCGCCCTGGTGTGGAACGGGGCGTTGTGGATCATGCGGACGACCTCGCCGGTGGCCTTGTCGCGCAGGGTGAGGAAGTGGGCGAAGTAATACTCGCAGAACTCGTCATAGTTGGAAAGCAGCCGCCTGATGCGCCGCTCCTTCTCTACGGGGGATTCCTTGACGACCGACAGCGATTCGGCCGTCAGAGCCTGAACCTCCCGGCAGTGCTCCTTCCACTGCTCGAAGGCCTCCCTCTGCTCCTTTGTCAGCTTAGTCGCCATATTCCACGAGTGCCCCCTTGTTGAATGACTCGATCAGGAATCCGTCCTGGAGCTTGTTGACCTTCTTGATGAACTCGAGGGTCACCTCCGGGTCGGTCCTGGAGCGGAATTCAAGATATTTGGAGAATGCGGTGAACACCTCTATGGCAGCCACGACGTTAGCCTGTGACTTGTCGAGCTTGTCGATGGCGGCGGTCAGTTTCGAGAGCTTGTCGCCGAGGCTGTCGATAAGCGCGAGGTCGCCCGATTCGTTGACCTTGTCGAGCAGCGTGTTAGTCGCCAGGAGCAGCTTCTTGATAAGCTCCGGGCGCGTGATGGTCTTTGCCGCGCGGGTCTCCTTCCATCCGTCGGCCGCGCACCATTTCGATATCGTGACCCTTGACACGCCGACCATCTCTGCTATCTCGGTCTGCTCCTTTCCCGAAAGATACAGGGTGCGCGCCAGGTCTCTCTTTTTTTCAAGTTCAGCTTTAGTCATACGGGGATGCGATAATGAATTATGGGGCAAAGGTGGCTGAAAAAGGGAGGCCGGGCAAAAAAGTGTGCAACCGTTGCATAGAAGTGTGCAACCGTTGCACACTTTTTTGGAGATTGGCGGGCGTGTGGCCAACTTTGCGCCGCAAACAATCACACGACCGCAATGGGCAACAGAGTAAGACTGACAAACGACACGCTCAACAGCTACGGGTACCGCGTCCTGACCGACGGCGTGGACATATCCCAATATGAGCGCAACCCCATACTCCTCTACATGCACAACCGAGGCAAGGCCATCGGACTTATAAAGGAGATAAAGAAAGAGAAGGGAGAGATCACCGGCGAGCTCGCCTTTGACGAGGCCACCGAACTGTCATGCCAGTGCAAAAAGCAGTGGGAGTTCGGGTCTCTTCGGATGGTGAGCATCGGCTTCGAGATAATCGAGACAAGCGAGGACCGCAGGCACCTGCTGCCCGGGCAGCGCTACGCCACCGTCACCAAGGCCAGGCTGATAGAGGTATCGCTCGTCGATATCGGGGCCAACAACGACGCCATCCGGCTTCACAAGGACGGACAGTTAATAACGCTGAGCGAGGGCGGCGACTGCCCCCTCCCGAGGCTGAACCATAAACCAACAAACAACGAACCGCAAATGGAACTAAAAGCACTCGCCTTACAGTTAGGCCTGCCGGAAACGGCTGACGAGGCAGCCGTCAACGCGAAACTCGCCGCGCTCAAGACTGCCGGCGACGAGGCGGAGAATATCCGCAGGGAAAATGAGCAGCTCAAGCTCGAGCAGATCACCGCCGCAGTCGACGGCGCCATAGCCGCCAAAAAGATTCCGGCGGAGAAAAAGCAGCACTTCCTTGACCTCGGCAAGACAGTGGGCATCGAAACCCTCAACGCCACCCTCGACTCCATCGCTCCGGCGCAGAAACTCAGTGCCACACTGCAGACCGAACCCGAGAACGACGAGCTCCCAAAGAAAGGCCCGTGGGAACTTCGCATGGATGAAATCCGCAACAGGCTCAAGAAGTAACACCACAACCCCATACAGACATGGCAATCAAAGTAGACAACACCAATTACAACGGCGAGGTACTCGAGAGAATCCTTACCGTCGCCACCACGAGCAACGAGCTTGTGGAGAAAGGCCTGATCCACGTCATTCCCGGCGTGGAAAAGAAAATCAGCATTCCCCGTCTGAAGGTGGGCCGCATGCTCCAGAAACGCAAGGAGAATCCCGTTATCGAGGACAGCAAGGGCGACTTCAACTGGTCTGAGCAGACGCTCGAGCCCCACGACTTCATGGCCTTCACCCTGTTCAATCCCCGGGCCTTTGAGCAGATCTGGCGCAAATGGCAGCCCAAAGGCAACCTCGTGTTCGCCCAGCTCCCTCCTGAAGCGCAGAACGCCCTTCTCGACGCCCTGTCCAAGCAGGTGCAGTTTGAACTCGGTGACCACTACGTCAACGGCGAATACGTCGAGGACGGGGATGACACCAAGCTCATGAACGGCATCCTCACACAGGCGGCCAAAGCCGCCGACTACAAATGTGTCGACGTGTCGAAGGCCGACACTATGCTCAAGAAGCTCAAGGCTGTACGCGCCGCCATCCCCAAGGCCATGCGCTCAAACCCCTCGCTGCGCATCATCATGAGCGTCGAGGACTTCGACAAGTACGACGACGAGCTGACCGAGCGCGAGGCCAAGAACGCCAGCGAGACCGAAGTCAACCGCAAGCGCTACAAAGGCATCACCATCGAGACCGTGGCAGCATGGCCCGAAGGGCTCATCGTCGCCACCCTCAGTTCCCAGGATGCCGACGGCAACTTCTTCGCCGCTGTCAACCTCCAGAACGACGAGTCGGTAATTCAGATCGACAAGTATGCGCCGGCATCGGAGCTGTACTTCTTCAAGCTGCTCATGAAGGCCGACACCAACATCGCCTTCGGTGAGGAATTCATCGTGGCCGATTTCCGTGCCACGCCCAAGTTCACCAAAAAGGCGGCAGCCACTGAATAAGCGATGGCCCGGTTGAAGTATCTCGTACTGCACTGCACCGCGACACCCGAATGGCGCGAGGTGACTGCCGCCGACATCCGGCGCATGCACCTCTCCCCGGTGTCGGCCGGCGGCCGAGGATGGAAGCAGGTCGGCTATACCGACATCATCCATCTTGACGGCAAAGTCGAGCGGCTCGTCGACAACAACGAGGACGCCAACGTGGATCCGTGGGAAATCACCAACGGCGCCAGGGGCTACAACTCCGTCAGCCGTCATGTCGTCTATGCCGGCGGCTGCGACAGCTCGATGAATCCCAGGGACACCAGGACGCCGGCGCAGCTCAAGGCTATGGAGGCATACGTGAAAGACTTTCACCGCCGCTTCCCCGAGGTCCGCATCATCGGCCACAACGAGGTCGCGGCCAAGGCCTGCCCGAGTTTCGACGTGCAGAAATGGCTCAGGTCAATAGGCATATACCAGTAACAACCAATCAAACCAAACACAGCGATGTCGCTCGCCAGGCGCAATTCATGCGTCACTCGGTAAGCAAATGCAAGCATCCGTTTACGCTCGTTAGCTATGAATTTCAGCGAAATCCTAAACATTCTTCTCGGCACCGGCCTTGTGGGGCTCGTGGTGGCAGTGGCCACCATGAAAGCCACTGTGCGCAAGGCCAACGCCGATGCGGAGAAGGCAAAGGCTGACGCAGAGACCGTGCGCATCACCAACACCGAGAACGCTACACGGATTCTGGTGGAGAACATCGTCAAACCCTTAAAAGAAGAACTCAATGCAACACGAGAGGACCTTCAGGCCACAAAGAAAGAGATGGCCTCTACCAAGAGAGAAATGGCCCGGCTGCGCAAGGCTGTCGAGGCTGCTTCCGGTTGTCGTCATTCTGACTATTGCCCTGTGCTTTTCAAGCTGCGCGACAACCAAAAAGACACAGACGCAGCAGGAGCAGACATCTTCGACCTTCGCGAAGAGCGACACTACCGCGTCAGCGACCAGAACGATAACTACGCTTCCGGTGCCGGAGAGCCGGGTGAGCCTGGCGATATCCGTGGACAGCCTCCTTAAGCTGCCCGAAGGAGCCGCCTACCGCGAGAGCAAGGACCGCGCCCATGTAGAGGCCACCCATCAAGGCGGCATAATCTATATCACCGGCACCTGCGACTCCCTGCAGCGTCAGGTGGAATATTACGAGGCGCTCTACCACACCGCCCGCAACGCCCTTGAGCAGAAACAGGATGAACTAAACCGGGCCGAGGAGGGACGGCGCGACAGTTCCCTTTTCGATAAGCTATATCTTCTCGCGACAGGAATCGCTGCAGGCGCGTCATTTACAACAATATTCAGAATATTCAAAAAGGACCAAAAATGAACAAAGACTTCATGTACGGCATCGGAGCCGTGAAATACAAGGGAGCCCCCGTGGGCTATATAGCCAAGAACTCTTTCGACATGGGCGGCGTCAAGCCCGAGGCCGCCGAAATCGAGGCCGAGCAGGTGCCCGGCGCGGCCGTGCTCGTCATACCGCAGTCCAACGGCAAGATCTCGCCCAAGTTCGACATGATACAGCTCAACTTTGACAGTCTCAGACAGCTGCTCGGCGGCGACCTGCACAAATCAGGCGACAAGACGGTGGGCTGGACGGCTCCCGACGCGGCCCTCGTTCTGGAAGGGCCGTGGGAAATCTCCCTCGTGTCCGGGCAGTCAGTCCTCATTCCCAACGCCACGCTGCTCTCCGACCTTGCCGGCAAGCTGTCGCTGACCGAGACCGCGAAGATCGAGGTCGAGCTGAAACTGTCCATGCCGGCCACCGCCGGAATACCCCCTTACGGCGTGTTCGAGACATCGAGCCTCCCCGCCGAATGGACTGAAAAGGACGGGTGGCTGCTGCCAAAGAAATCCACGTCCGGCGAACAGGCCGCACAGCCCGAAGGATAAGCCATGGACGAAGCCACAATCCGGCACATAGAGATGGAGGGGGCGGACGCCCTTCTCGACGCGGGAGTGTCCGTGCCGCTGAAGAGCCTCCGCCTCCCCTTCAGGAAAAAGCCGGTGGAGATACGCGCCACGATGCGCCGCCCGTGCCTCGACGGGCAGATACGGATAGCGAGGATCTATCTCTCCATGGGCGTCACCAGCCGGCAGATGTGGGAGTTCACCAAGGAGCAGGAGATGCGCTTCCTCGCGGAGCACGGCCTGAAGATAGCCCGCATGATCGCGCTGACGATATGCCGTGGCGAACTTAAGCGCCGGATCCTTCTGCGGCCCGTGACATGGGCGGTGCGGCACTGGATGAGCAACGAGCACCTGCTCGGGGCGATGCGCAGGTTCGTGTCGCTGATGGGCACAGACCCTTTTATACCTATTATCAGATCGGCGGAGCGGACGAACCCGATGAAGCCGAGGACGAGCCAAAGAAGGAAGGGGAGTTAAGAGCCTCATACGAAGGCTCCCATAGCCTCTTCGGGTTTGTGTGGCAGATAGCCGGCGCCACAGGCTGGAGCGTGGACTACATACTCACCGGCGTGAACTACCAGACCCTGATCATGATGCTGAGCGACGCGCCCCGCTATGTGCGCCGCAAGGCGAAAGAGGCCGTGCCCGGCAGGACCGCCGAGGAAGAGGCCGGAGAGATAGCGGGATTCTTCAGAAGCCAACTCGAAAAATGACATGCAGCCCGTAAGGATAGAAATAATACTGAACGACCGCGTCACCCCGGGGGCCAGGAGCGCCCGGGGCGGCGTTTCAGAGCTTACAGCCGAGACCCGGAAGGCGAAGCGCGAGATGGAGGAGCTCGACAAGGCGACCTCGTCCATGGATAAGACTGTCAAGAGGCTTGCCGGTGCATTCGCCATGAAGGAACTCGTGTCGAAGATAGCGTCGGTGCGCGGCGAGTTACAGCAGCTGGAGGTCGCATTCCGCACAATGCTCGGGAGCGCCTCCAAAGCCGACGCGCTCATGCAGCAGCTCGTCAGGACGGCTGCCACGACCCCCTTCGGACTCGAGGACGTGGCCGGCGGTGCGAAACAGCTTCTCGCCTACGGTCTTGAGGCGGAGAAAGTCAAC
>Ga0137302_10339_pt1 | contig 26497 bp, 28 predicted proteins | sample Ramsor2O_GlcNAcB_FD_97184 | JGI IMG/M metagenome (GOLD analysis project Ga0137302, IMG submission 97184) | Mouse cecal microbial communities from Vienna, Austria - N-Acetylglucosamine amended with D2O_GlcNAcB | ecosystem: Host-associated > Mammals > Digestive system > Large intestine > Cecum... | reverse complement strand
ATTCGGCAAATAGTTAATATTTACATGGTACTTTACATAATTTCCCAAGGTTGAGAACAGATGGGAAGATTTATTTTGGATATGGTTGGGGGTCTGGAGTCATAAAGAGAGCGGGCTCCCTTTTATATATTGGGCAGGGGGGATATAGATGTTGGACTGGGGCTTTGGATTAGGGGCTTTTGGGATGTTTTTCCTATATGACTGGAATCGGGTTTTTTTGAAAAAAAATGGCTTCGCCCCGCTTTTTGCGGCAGGCAACCTGCTGCTGGCTGTGGTGGGAGGAAGAATGGTGAATTCTTGTGTTTCCTCAGGGGTTAAGGGACAGTCAGTCTGGCTCCTTCCGGGCGCGTTTTTTCTGGCGATGCTGATTTATACGCTGTATTTTGCGCTGCCCTTTGACAGTACTTATTGCCAGGAGGCGGACCGGCACAAGGTCTGCCGCTCAGGTATGTATGGCTGGTGCCGTCATCCGGGCATATGGTGGTTTTTTGGCTGTTTTTTCTGTATGGGCCTGTCCACAGGGAATCCGAACCGGGTGATGCTCGGTCTGTGTCTTTCTTTTCTGAACCTTCTGTATGCCTGGTATCAGGACAGGCTTATATTTGTAGAGGAATTTTGCGACTACAGGGATTACCAGGAACAAGTACCATTTTTACTACCCAGACTGTGGAAAAGGCGGTGAACTGGAATGACATTTGAGGAAAAGCTGACCAATCAGGAATATGACAGGATATGGCAGGAATACTGCGGTTTTCTGGACCTGGACCTGGAATCCTATATGAAAATCCAGAGAAGGCTTTTGGAGGAGCAGATTGGACTCTGGTGCGCAAGTCCTCTTGGAAAGAAGATTCTAAAGGATAGGAGGCCGGAGAGCATAGATGAGTTCCGGTCCATGGTGCCGCTGACCACCTACGAAGATTATGCGGATGTCCTTCTTTTGAAAAAGGAGGACATGCTTCCTGATAAACCGATCATATGGATTCAGACCACATGGGAGGGCGGAAAGCATCCTATCAAGGTGGCGCCCTACACCAGCGGTATGCTGAAAACCTACAAGAATAATATCCTGACCTGCCTGATTATGGCTACCAGCAAGGGCAGGGGAAGCTTTGACATCGGAATCGGCGATACATTTTTGTATGGACTGGCGCCTTTGCCCTATATCACTGGCCTGATTCCACTGGGATTGTCGGACGAACTCCACATAGAGTTCCTTCCTCCGGTGGACGAGGCCGTGAATATGACCTTTTCAGAGCGGAATAAGAAGGGATTTAAGATGGGGCTGGGAAAGGGGATTGATTTCTTCTTCGGCATGGGCAGCGTGGCTTATTATGTGAGTATGAGCATTGCCAGCCTGTCTGAGGGCGGTAAGAAGGGCGGATCCTTCCTGAAAAAAATGTTTACCATGCCTCCTTCCATGACACTGCGGTATCTTAAGGCGAAAAAACAGTGTGAGAAGGAAGGACGGGGACTGATGCCTAAGGACCTGTTCAAACTGAAGGGATTTTTGTGCGCTGGAACAGATAACCGCTGCTATAAAGATGACCTGGAGGAGTTGTGGGGTATCAGGCCGGTGGAAGTGTTTGCGGGGACAGAACCCAGTTTTATCGGGACAGAGACATGGAACCGCAACGGACTTTACTTTTTCCCGGATGCATGCTTTTATGAATTCATACCGGAAACGGAAATGTACAAGAATCTGGATGATCCCTCCTATGTTCCCAGGGCCATATGTATGGATGAGGTGGCAGCCGGAGAAGTATATGAAATTGTCCTTACTGTGTTGAAAGGCGGGGCATTTGCCCGGTACCGGGTGGGGGATGTCTACCGCTGTCTGGGACTTGCCAGCAAGGAGGATGAGACGCGGATTCCCAGGTTTGAGTACATTGACCGGGTGCCGGATATTATTGATATTGCCGGGTTTACAAGGATTTCGGAAAATTCCATTAAGAATGTTATCAGCCTTTCGGGAATTGATGTGACGGACTGGGCGGCTCTGAAGGAGTTTACCGAGGACAGGGGAAGGCCCTATCTCCATATGTACGTGGAGCTGGCGCCTGGCTGTGTGGTGAACCGGGCCGTCAGCCGGGAACTTCTGAAGGAACACCTGACCATTTATTTTAAATACGTGGACCAGGATTACCATGATTTGAAACGGATACTGGGCATGGACCCGCTGGAGATAACCATTCTTCGGTGCGGCACCTTTGCATCCTACCGGGAAAAGACCGGAAAGACACTGAGGCATATCAACCCATCCATCCATGATATTCAGGAAATGATAAAGATGCAGGCAGCTTTTGACGGGCACAGGAGATACTAGGAGACACTGATTGTATGAGAAGCTATGTTTTTATATCCATAACAGCTTTATATTTCTATACCTTTCTTATGCTGGCTTTTATGTCGGCTAAGAAATCACGGCTGATTCGTGATTTTATCGCTGTGCTGGGCGCCATGATTCTGTGGACCGGCGGCTCTCTTTTGATGAGGCTGCGGGCCTGGCCGTCCTATGAGCTGTGGTTCCATCTTTCGCTGGCAGGAATCAGCCTGGTGCCATGTGCGTTTTTCTGCTTCATCAGGGATTTCTGCGGCCATAAGGCCAAAGGCTCCCACAAAATGTGGCTGGTGCTTATCCTTCTGGTGAATCTCTATAACATATGGACAGGAAGCCTGGTCCAGCCGCCTACCATTGAGTGGAACGGGGCCAGCGCCGTGTTTGTCTATCATATGGACTGGCGTGCCAGCATTATGTACGGACTCTGCTTCCTGGTAATCATACATACAGCCGCCATCATATGGAGCAGCCGGAAAAACAGGGCCCTTAAGGCCAAAGTGGTTCCGCTGCTTTTAGGCATATTTCTGCTTTTTGCGGGAAATATGGCTGTGCCGCTGTTCAATGGTTTCCCCATAGATATCCTGTCAGGGGTTCTGAATGCAGGGGTGATGTTCTATACCCTTTATTCCAGGCACGTGTTCCGCATGACACTGCTGGTATCCAGAGGCAACTGCTATATCATTGCCATGGCAGTAAGCGCCCTGGCCTTTTATAATGTGGCTCAGACTCTGGACGGCATCATCCGCAGGGATGTGCCAATGCTGGCGCCCTTCAGCGTTATGATTGTGGCTACTATGACCATGATGGTCACTCTGTTGATTTACATTGTGGCCAAGGGATTTTTTGACCGGATTTTCATTAAGGAAGAGATGAGCCAGACAGAACGGCTCAGCGAATACACGGCCATTGTGTCCCAGTCACTCAGACTGACGGAAATCCTCAATGCCCTGGTGAACGTCATAGGAAGTACCCTGCACACAAGGAAAATTTATATTTGCATCAAGGATTCACAGGGAAATTATCCTGCGGTGTTCAGCAGCAGTCCCCTGGATGACAAGAATTTTTCTCTGGCAGGCAGCGCGCCGCTCATCAACTGGCTTAAAAGCCATGACTCCTGTCTGCTGCTTAAGGATTTCCGAAGGACCGTGGAATACAAGTCCATGTGGGAGGAAGAAAAATACCAGATGGAGGTCCTTAAGATTGAGTGTATCCTGCCTCTTAAGGGCGGGGACGACCTGGCCGGACTGGTGCTTATGGGGGGCAAGGAGAAGCGGGGAAAGATGCGTGCCGGGGGGTATTCCGAGGAGGACATCATATTCCTTAACTCCATTGAATCCGTCAGCTCCATTGCGGTAAAGAACTCCAGGCTCTACGAAAAGGCATGTGAGGAAGCCAGGACAGATGAGCTTACCGGACTTTTGAACCGGAAATATTTCTGCGAGACACTGGAGGAAAATTACGTAAAATGCAAGCGCACTTCCCTGGCCCTTGTCATCTTCAACGTGGATGATTTTAAGCTGTACAACCAGCTTTACGGCAATCATGAGGGAGATAAGGCACTGGTGCATATTGCGCATATCATACAGGGGACCGTGGGGGATAACGGTTACTGCGGACGTTACAGCGGCAAGGAATTTGCCGTTATCCTGCCTGACTATGATATCTATTCAGCGCAGAATCTGGCTGAGAATATTTCACGGCAGATTCAGAACATGAATCTGGACTGTACGGATACTTACTTAAAGCCGCTGACTGTCAGCTGCGGAATCTGCGCTGCTCCGTACGCGGCAGTGTCCATGAATGAGCTCATATCCAATGCGGACTGCGCGGTATACCATGTGAAGCGTTCCGGAAAGAACGGAATCCGGGTATACTCAGACGGAATCATCGGTGTGAGGGATACGGATGAGGGACTGGCAAAGAAGCACCGAAGCATGTATTCCGAATATGCTCCAACCATCTACGCCCTGACGGCTGCTATCGACGCAAAAGACCATTATACATTCCAGCATTCCAAGAATGTGGCTTATTATGCCCATGCCATGGGGCAGGCCCTGAAAAACAGCGAGGAGTATCAGGAGATTCTTAAGGAGTCAGCCCTGCTTCACGATATCGGGAAAATCGGGATACCGGAAAATATTCTTAACAAAACCGGCAAACTGACGGACGAGGAGTACAGCACCATGAAGCGCCACGTGGAGGCATCCGTGGAAATCATACGCCATCTTCCCTCCATGGATTATGTGATTCCCGCTGTCCTGGGACACCATGAGCGGTATGACGGAAGGGGATACCCCAGGCGCATCGCAGGGAAGGATATTCCTCTGGCGGCCAGAATCCTGTGCATTGCAGATTCCTTTGACGCCATGGTATCCAAGCGCAGCTATAAGCCCAGCATGTCGGTGGAATTCGCGGTCAATGAGCTGGAACGGGGCGCGGGAACACAGTTTGATCCGGAGCTGGTGCCGGTATTTATCGGCCTGGTGAAGGATGGAATTATCAGGCCGGTTCTGAATGAAGGGAACGGCGTCTGCGGCAGGGATCTGGAAGGGACGGATGCATGACGGTGATATGGGGAATGCAGCTGGAAAGGTATAAGTAAAAGGCCGTGGGGAAAATCTATATAGAAAAGCCTGTTCACACCATCATGCGGCGTGAACAGGCTTTTTGTATGGGACTTTATTGCGATGCAGATATTCATACTGCCGGAGGCCGCCCCTGGAGCTCGGCCAGAATATTGACAGGATACGGCCAGAATATTGGCTGAGTATAGTCAGAACATGGTCAGAGCAACATCAGAATACCATCTGCACAAGCAGCATGTAGCATACCGTTCCCAGCGCGATGCTGGCAAGGGTATTGCCCTTCCAGAGGTGGAGCCCCACCACCACGGCAACGGATATGAGCTCCGGCAGGCCATAGGGGCAGGCTAAAGGTGTGATTCCCTTCAGGCAGTAGACCACCAGCACGGCCATGATGGCGGTCGGGAGGCTGGTCCCCAGGTAGCGGACCAGCCCGGGGACTTCCTTTTTACCGCCGAAGAGGAGGAAGGGAAGCCACCGGGTAATCTGGGTGCACAGAGCGCAAATCAGTATGGTAATTAGTACATAATTTGAGTGGGTCATGGTTTAATCCTCCTCCATTTTCTGTTCCACGGTCCTGCGCAGGAACAGCAGCATGGCTACGGCAGCTGCCAGGGCAGGAAGGATAAAGTTGGAAGAGCGGATGAGCACCAGAAACAGTGCGCCGCATATAAAACCGGTGACAGCCGGTATGTGGGTCTTTGCCGCCTTCCACTGGTCCACACATATGACCACGAACAGGGCGGTCATGGCAAAATCAATACCTGTGGTGTCAAAGGTAATCAGCTCACCCATAAGGGCGCCAAACACCGACCCGGCTATCCAGTAGCACTGGTCAAAAAACGCTGTAAAGAAAGTGGCTGCCTTCCATTCTTTGTCCGTAAATGCGGACGGACGTGCCATGGAACATAACAGGGAATAAGTTTCATCCGTCAGGGAAAATACCATGTAAGGATAGGCTTTTCTCATTTCCTTGAAACGCTCGATGAAGGTGAGTCCGTAGAAGGCATGGCGGCTGTTGATAAACAGGGTCATGACAGCTGTGGTCACATAGCTTAAGCCGCCGGTGAGAATGCCCACCAGAGCAAACTGCATGGAACCCGCATAGACAAGGGTACTGATGAGAAAGGCCCAGAACACACTTAAACCGGATTTCTGTAACAGGAGTCCAAAGGCGATTCCTAAGAATATGTAGCCCAGAAATATGGGGCTGGTCTTTATCAGAGCGAATTTTGCTGCTTTTTTCATGGTTTGGTAAATCTCCTCATAATTGTACATAATTTAGCACATTAATATAGTGTAGCAGACATGGGATAAGATTTCCACTGCAAAATGTATTTTCCCCTTTCGCTGATAAAAGAATTGTGTTATGATTAATAATTATATTTACCACAATAGCAACGTAACGGAGGAACAATTATGGCAGACAGGGATACCGTAATGGAAACTGAGGAAAAGGAGGTGGTCTCCAGGAATTTCATAGAACAGGAGATTGACAAGGACCTGGCAGAGGGCGTTTATAACCATGTCCAGACCCGTTTTCCGCCGGAGCCAAACGGTTATTTGCATATCGGACATGCCAAGTCCATCTTACTGAACTACGGCCTGGCACAGAATTACGGCGGCAAGTTCAACCTGCGTTTTGACGATACAAACCCCACAAAGGAAAAGACTGAATTCGTGGAGTCCATCATGGATGACGTGAAGTGGCTGGGCGCTGATTTTGAGGACAGGCTTTTCTTTGCGTCTAATTATTTTGACCAGATGTACCAGTGCGCCGTGTTCCTGATTAAGAAGGGAAAGGCCTTTGTCTGTGACCTGACAGCGGACCAGATCAGGGAGTACAGGGGAGATTTTACCACACCCGGCAAGGAGAGTCCTTACAGGAACCGTTCCGTGGAGGAGAATCTTGCCCTGTTTGAGGAGATGAAGGAAGGAAAGTACCGGGACGGGGAGAAGGTGCTGAGAGCCAAAATCGATATGGCTTCCCCTAATATCAACATGAGGGACCCGGTTATCTACCGTGTTGCCCGCATGTCCCACCACAACACAGGCGATAAGTGGTGCATTTATCCCATGTATGATTTCGCCCATCCCATTGAGGATGCCATTGAACACATCACCCATTCCATCTGCACCCTGGAATTTGAGGACCACAGGCCGCTCTATGACTGGGTGGTAAAGGAGTGTGAGTTTGAGAATCCGCCCCGCCAGATTGAGTTTGCCAAACTGTATCTGACCAATGTGATAACCGGCAAACGCTATATCAAGAAGCTGGTGGAGGATAAAATCGTGGACGGCTGGGACGACCCGCGTCTGGTGTCCATAGCGGCTCTGAGAAGAAGGGGATATACACCGGAGGCCATCAAGATGTTCGTGGAGATGGTCGGCGTATCCAAGGCCAACAGCTCCGTGGACTACGCCATGCTGGAATACTGTATCCGCGAGGACTTAAAGCTTAAGAAGCCGCGTATGATGGCTATTCTGAATCCGGTGAAGCTGGTCATTGACAATTATCCGGAAGGCCAGGCGGAGATGCTGGATGTTCCCAATAATCTGGAGAATCCGGAGCTGGGAGACAGGAAGGTTCCATTTGGGCGGGAGCTTTATATTGAGCGGGAGGATTTCATGGAAGAACCTCCGAAAAAGTATTTCCGCATGTTCCCCGGCAATGAGGTTCGCCTGATGGGAGCATATTTCGTGAAATGTACAGGATGTGAGAAGGATGCCGACGGCAATATTACAGTGGTTCACGGTACCTATGACCCGGAGACGAAGAGCGGTTCCGGTTTTGAGGGACGCAAAGTAAAGGGAACCATCCACTGGGTGGCTGTTCCCACCGCAAGGCAGGTGGAATGCCGCCTGTATGAGAACATTGTGGACGAGGAGAAGGGCAAGCTGAATGAGGACGGCAGCCTGAATTTAAATCCCCATTCCCTGGTTGTGTTAAAGGTGTGCTACGTGGAGCCGGCCCTGGTAGAGGGAAAAGCCTATGACAGCTATCAGTTCGTGCGCAACGGATTCTTCTGTGTGGACTGCAAGGACAGCACGCCTGAGAATCCGGTGTTTAACCGGATTGTATCCTTAAAGAGCTCATTCAAGCTTCCTAAATAGGATAAAACATAAGGGAACAGAACAGATAAAACAGGACAATCATCAATGAGATAAAGAAAATGCCGGGTACCTGATGAAAAAGGTCCCCGGCATTTATTATGCCTGCGGCTCCTGCATCACACTGTGATGAAACACCTTATCATATGTCCTTTAATAATACCGGCAGGATATAAAGTGGAACTTGAAAAGCTCGTAGAGAAAACGTATGCCGATGATAATATAAATGGCCGTGCCTGCTGCAAACAAAGCCATGAAGAATACATAGAGCCCCACATACATGCTGATTCTGGAGGCTGCGATAAGGCCGAGGCAGAGATAGGTGAACTTGAAAACCTTGCGCTCCAGACGGTGCACCGGTATGCGGAATACCCGCTTGATGATGGACACCAGGGACACTATGAACAGCGGGTAAAGCGCATCCACAGACAGGGCTGCAAAGAGCTGGTACCATTCCGGAAAGTCCCTTACCGCGCTGTGTCTCTCTATGGCTGTGAATACCAGGATGTGCACAGACACGGTCAGCAGCACAATGGAAGCAGCTCCTATGAAACAGCGGAAAGCCAGTGAATGTTCTTTTTTGGGAGATAGTTTCTTTAACATATTCAGAGTCTGTTCGCTCATGTCCATCCATCCTTTCTCAACTGATTTTATTGGGTTCTCTTTCTACTTTTATTATAATTCCATACCGCGATGATTACAATGTACAAATCAGAAAAAAGAGTATATTATCGTGAAATAATCTTTGTATTTTGCGGAAAGAGTATTAGTTAACTGAACAAATGTGAAAAAATATTGACATATCCCTGTGGGACTGGTATGATTGAAATGTTTGTTTCAAATATGAATGGTGATGCCAGCTTGCGGCAGGAAGGGGCGGAAGATGGAACTGATAATACCTTTTGACAGCCAGTCGGACAGTCCTCTCTATGAACAGATTTACCAGTACATAAAAAATGAAATCCGCCGGGGAAAGCTGGAGGCGGGAAGCCGTCTGCCCTCCACCCGCATACTGGCCAGGAACCTGAGGCTGAGCCGCAGTACCACCCAGATGGCCTATGACCAGCTGCTGTCCGAAGGATATATCGAGGCACTGCCATGCAAAGGCTATTTTGTCTGTAAGATAGAGGAACTGGTGGAGGTACGGCAAAAGGGCGGAGGCTCCTTTGTAGAGCCGGGAGATACCGGGAAAGACCGTTACGAGGTGGATTTTTCTCCCAGAGGAATTGATTTGGACAGCTTTCCCTTTAATACGTGGAGGAAAATCAGCAGGAATACACTGGTAGATGATAACAAGGAGATGTTTGCGGCAGGGGACCCTCAGGGAGAGAGAGCTCTCAGAACTGCCATAGGAGCTTACCTCCATTCTGCCAGGGGGGTGGACTGCAGGCCGGAACAGATTCTCATTGGCGCGGGAAGCGAGTACCTGCTGATGCTTCTGCCCCAGATTTTGGGAAATGGAAGGAAAATTGCCATGGAAAACCCCACATACAAGCAGGCATACAGAGTGCTTAGGGGGGAGGGATACCCTGTGATTCCCGTGGATATGGACCGGTACGGAATGGATGTGGAGCGCCTTGCCTGTAGCAGCGCGGATGTGGCATATGTGATGCCTTCCCATCAGTATCCCACAGGGATCGTCATGCCTGTGAAGCGGCGGCAGGAGCTGCTGACCTGGGCCTACAGCGGTGCGGACAGGTATCTGATTGAAGATGACTATGACAGTGAATTCCGATATAAGGGGAAACCCATTCCTGCGCTGCAGGGCATGGACCGGGGAGGCCGTGTGATTTATATGGGAACATTTTCCAAATCTATAGCTCCGGCTATCCGTGTGGGCTTCATGGTGCTGCCGGAGCATTTGCTGGAGGCATACCGGGAAAGGGCCGGTTTCTATCTCTCCACGGTGTCCAGGATTGACCAGAACATTCTCTATCAGTTTATAACCCAGGGATATTATGAGAGACATTTAAACCGCATGAGGGCCCTGTATAAGGGAAAACATGATGCGCTGATGACCGGGCTTAAGGAACTGGAGGACCGGTTCTTAATCAGGGGAGAATATGCGGGACTGCATGTGCTGCTGACCCACAGGCAGGGGGAGGCGGAGGAACGCCTGGTGGCCCGTGCGGCTGCCCTGGGAGTGAAGGTCTATGGAATATCGGGATGTTTCATACAGCCGGAGGCGAACCTGCTGGGGTCAACCGTTATGCTGGGATATGCAAGTCTCAGCGAGGAGAAAATCCGGAAAGGCACTAAACTTCTGGCAAAGGCCTGGACATTCTAAGACGCTGTTGGGATGCTAAAGGCATAAAGGGTGTGTCTGACGGAAAATATGTTTTATTGGCTGCAGAAGATAAGATAGCGAAGATAATGAGCAGGTCAACATGAAAGGAATGGTATACCATGAAGGGCAGGAATGACACATGGACAGATATGGCTGCTGCCGCCGCGTTTGCGGTGGTACTGGGAATCAGCGCCTTTTGGGGGCAGCATGACAGGGCCTATGACCAGGCCCATGGCCGGACGGGCAGCGCCTATGGCCGGATGTATGAACAGGCAGGTCCGGAGGATGAAAATGGAAATCCCGTGAGCAAGGCTGACGCTTATCCGGATACCGCGGGAGCTGTACAGGCGGCGGAGGGCCCAGGGGAGAACCCGGCCCGGCCCGGAGGGGAAGACGCAGAGATACTTCCGGACGTGACAGAATCCCAGAAGGCGGTTCTGGACGAAATCATGGAGGCATTAGAGGCGCAGGATCTGGAGTCTGCCGCGCGGGTCATGGACCGCGGTGAGGAGGAGCTTCTTACGCTGTTTTATGAGGTCATGGACGGAACGCGGTATCTCTATGACGGCCAGTCATTCAGCCTGTCCATAGAGGGTAAGGGGCTGGTGCTCACCATGCCTAAGACACTGTATTACGGCGCCTTTAAGGCCGGCAGACCGGAAGGAGATTGTACGGCCCTTCAGGTGGTTGAACTGGATGCCCCCAGGTATGATTACTCCCAGGGATTGTGGAAGGATGGAAAAATGGAGGGCGATGGCCATACAGGATACTGCTATTATGAGAACAGCCCCCAGGGGGAAGCCAGGGATGTGTGCAAGACCGGGAGATTTACCGGTGACTACACGCAGACCGTGAAACGGGCTGCTGACAACAAACGGCGGTATGCTCCCGGAGAGGGCAGCATACCGCCTGTTTTGTTGTCTGGGGAATCCAAAGGGGCTTGCCCCTTGGCACACGACTTTGCGAAGCAAAGTGTAGTGTGTTATACGCTCTGTCGGCGTTGCCGTGAAAATGCCGTTGCCGCCGTGGAGGGCAACGGCATTTGAAGCGGCAGGAAAACAGGCTGTGCTTGCGGGGCGGGATGCCACAAGCGCAGGACTGTTTTCGCCAGCAAACAGGGCGTATATGAAGCCCCCGGCCCTCGCCCCCGCTTGGACATCGGGTCAAGTTAGCCCGATGTTGTGTATAGACACTCGGCAAAAATAGCAGAACGGACGGCAACCGTCAAGGCTGAAATGAACGGGCTTACGCCCGACCTTGACCGCCGCCGCCCGTCCCGCTGAATGGGTAGACAAGACGGACAATCCCATACTGTGCTTGTCCGCCGTCAAAGTTATTTTGAGGCTGTCCGTTCTCTCAAAATTAGAGTGGGGGGGGAAGCCATTTTAGGGCTTTCCCGCCTTGATTACTCATAAGCAAAGACGGGCGAGGCTGTCAACGGCGGCGCTGTAAGCGCCGTTCATCTTGACCGTTGACTGGCTCGGCTGGCTTTGCTATCTCCCAGACGAGGAATTGTTGAAAGATGTTATAATGAAATCCAATATCTTTGTATTATTCCACTTTTACTTAAACCTACTGTATCAGAAATTTCGTTCTCCAACATCCCACCATTTTTAATAATCGTTCTTTGTGAAGCTACATTTCCTTTATCGCAGGTTAATAAAACCTTACTTTCTCCGAAGTCGCGACAAATGGGCAAAACCAGTTTTAGCATTTCAGACGCGTACCCTTTTTGCCTTTCTGATGGACGAATACTATATCCAATATTGCCCCCATAATTTTTAAGAAAATCCGATAATGGGTGACGAAAATCAATCATTCCGACAAGAAATTTGTCACTTTGTCTTACCGCTAAAAACACTTCTGATGGAACATATCCAGTTTTATACTTTTTTCTTAATCTTCCTTCAAAATCAATCCATTCATCAAATGAATAGACATCTTCAAGTCCTGCACAACCGTCAAAGCTATCCCCATTTTGTGACATTTCTTCTTTGTATGACATTACTTGTTCTGCATAAAGTTTACATGGCCTAACTAACATCAATCCACACATTACTTTTTACCTCGCAATTTCTCGATTGTCGCTCGCTATTTCCGTTTTCCCCGTTGCGGCACATAGCTTTTCGTCAACTCGGATTTTTGTACAATCCGGGTCAGCCATTGTTTTTCTTCCTCCGTCAGCTTGGTGTAGCGCAGTTTTGTCTGCTTACACAACACCATCAACAGGTGTTCCGCCCGACTGCCTTTGAAGTTCGCCACTTCCTCCAAATCCCGCTTGAGTTCGTCCACAATGGTATTCTCCGGGGCGCTGTCGCTCCTGCCCCTGTGTGCTTCCCGTATGTCCTCCATAATAGCGTCTATGTCGTGATGTACCCGGCTGCTGAAATAGTCGCCCTCCCGCACATGGGCGGCTTGCAGGACACCAGCGGTCTTGTCATGCTCCCCCGGCTGGTACTTCTCCATAATTTCGGCCCTCGCCACATCTACCCATGCGTTCAAGTTCTGTATCTGTGTTGCGGCGATACCCTCAACATAAATCTGTATATCGGCCAGCAGCTTGACAAAATCCGGGTGCGCCGCCAGTTCACAAAGCAAGGCGGTATCAATTCGCCCACTTTTCAGCAGGTCAATCATTTCATCACTCAAACGCAGGTCTGCAAGATCGGCGTTTGGGTGACTTTTTGTTTCGGTCAGCCCTAACAGATAATCAGCGGTCACGCCGTAAAACTTCGCCAGCTTGATAAGGGCATAGTGGCTGATGTCCTTGAAGTCGTCCGCTTCATAGCTGCCCAGCGCAGACTTGGAGAGTTGTGTCTGCTCCGCAAGCTGTTCCAGCGTCAGCCCACGCTCCACACGCAGGTCTTTCAAGCGTTCCTGTATTGTCAACGCCAATCTACACACCCCCTCTTATGCTTATTTCATGCTTTCTTGACACTCGCTGCACTCTCTGTCATGGATAGAAATGATACCTCCGCATTTGGGACAAGTATATTTCCCTTTCTGCTGTTCCATGAACCTTTCCAAACCGTGCTGACGAACAAACTCGCTGTTCTCCATAAGGCTCGCCTGATACCTTTTGTTGTAACTTTTTTCAAGGTTTTTAATCAGCTTGCAAGGATAATCGGGACATTCAAAACAATAGGACAGCCCTTTGCCCTTGATACAATCTTTTATCTTGCATTTGCGGCAGTGTTCCGGTTTGCCCATGTCGCTGTTCAAGCAACCGGCACACGGCTTTTTATGATAACAATGCTTATAGCAGACCAAACAGTTCATGCCGCAGGGGGCAAACATAGCCGTATCCATTTTTTCTGTTGGCATTTTCATGGCTCGCCCTCCTTGTCAGCTTACGGTTTCTTTCATTCTACCACAATTCCGAGAGCGTGGAAATAGTGTGTTTTCCAGCGGGATTTCCAACCTTTCGGATATACGGGACGGGCGGTCAAAAAAGTGTAGACTTGTGTTAGTTCATCGATGGACAAGCACAAGTGAATGACCGTCCGAAAGAGATATTACCGGCTGGGGAAGTACGCCGTGACCCCGCTTCTGGCCACTGTCCCGAAGTAGGGAGAGCGTACCAATGCCGGGATACGCCGCAGGAATGGGGTAGGAACGGCTTTCGGGGAAAACGGCAGTAAAGCGAAAATGGAGGAACGCATGAGCAAAAAAATACCAGGGATAGAGCGCACACCGGGCGGCGGCTTGCCCCGCATGACCCCGGCGCAGCGCAGACGGGCAAACGCCCTCATTCGCAAAACCTGCTGCAACTACGATAACGGCAACTGCCTGTTGCTGGACGATGGGGAGGAATGTGTCTGCCCCCAGTCTATCTCCTATTCCGTCTGCTGCAAGTGGTTCCGCTGGGCAGTGCTGCCACAGGACAAGGCGCTGGAGGCGGAGATATTCCGCAGCGCCAGCGTGAAGCGGTGCGCCGAATGCGGGGCGGCTTTCGTCCCCCGTTCCAACCGGGCAAAATATTGTGAAGCCTGCGCCAGACGGGTACATAGGCGGCAGAAGAACGCCAGCGACCGGAAACGGCGCAGGGAAACGGACAAATAGGGGCTGACAAAAGTCCGTAAATCAAGGACTTTTCCGGGCTGTTCGGGGCGGGGCTGTGTGTTTGTACGCCCCGCCCCCGAAACAGCCCCCAAACTGTCCGCAGGAGGGAGGATTGATAGATTGCCGCAATACGCAATCCTGCGATTTGCAAAGCACAAGGGCAACCCGGCAAGGCCGCTGGAAGCCCATCACGAACGGCAGAAAGAAAAGTATGCCAGCAACCCGGATATTGACACAGCAAAGAGCAAGTACAATTTCCATATCGTTAAGCCGGAGGGACGCTATTACCACTTCATTCAGAGCCGCATTGAACAGGCCGGGTGCAGGACACGCAAGGACAGCACCCGGTTTGTCGATACGCTGATAACCGCCAGCCCAGAGTTTTTCAAGGACAAGCCCCCAAAGGAGATACAAGCCTTTTTCCAGCGGACGGCTGACTTTCTTATCCAGCGGGTAGGCCGGGAGAATATCGTGTCGGCGGTGGTACACATGGACGAGAAAACGCCCCACCTGCATTTGACCTTCGTTCCTCTGACACAGGACAACCGCCTGTGCGCCAAAGAGATTATCGGGAACAGAGCCAACCTCACAAAGTGGCAGGACGATTTTCACGCCTACATGGTAGAGAAATATCCTGACTTGGAGCGTGGGGAGAGTGCCAGCAAGACAGGCAGAAAGCATATCCCCACCCGCCTTTTCAAACAGGCGGTTTCCCTCTCCAAACAGGCAAGGGCGATTGAAGCGGCGCTGGATGGCATCAACCCGCTGAACGCAGGGAAGAAGAAAGAGGAAGCACAATCTCAAAGACCAGATGTTAGTGCTTGCGCCCCATGAGGGGATTGTCCCGTCGGAAACATGGCTGGCCTGCCGCAAGAAGCTGATGAACAACATGAAAATCCAGTCCGCCCGAAAAGCCACCCACACATTGCTGGCAGGAAAAATCAAGTGCGGTAACTGCGGCTATGCGCTTATGAGTATCGTCAACCGGGTAGGCCGTCAATATCTCCGCTGTACGAAACGGCTGGACAACAAAAGCTGCGTCGGGTGCGGCAAGATTTACACCGCCGAACTGGAAACGGTAGTCTATCAGCAGATGGTAAAAAAGCTGGAAAGCCACAAGATGCTGACGGGCAGGAAGAAAGCGGCAACGGCTAATCCTAAAATCCGCCGCCCTGCAAGTGGAACTTGCCCATGTGGACGGCGAGATTGAAAAGCTGGTGGACAGCCTGACGGGGGCGAACAATGTCCTGCTCTCCTATGTGAATGTGAAGATAGCGGAACTGGACGGGCGCAAGCAGGAACTTGTGAAGCGGATAGCGGACTTGACCGTGGAAGCCATCAGCCCGGAACAGGTCAGCCAGATTTCCGGCTACCTCGACACTTGGGACAGCGTATCCTTTGACGACAAGCGGCGGGTGGTGGATTTGATGATTACCACCATAGCCGCCACAAGCGAAGCCATCAACATTACATGGAAAATCTGACGGGCAGCACACCTCCCGTCAGACCGTTACCCTGTGTAGTCCCTTGTAAACTGTACTTTACAAGGGTACAAAGAATTGAGCCGTCAATTCTCATGTGGCCATGGCAGAAAAAAAGGGACAGTCCAGGCTATCCCTTAAAATCCATATCCGTTGTAAATTCCCTGCCGTAATATGGGCAAGTGACACGGGCCACTGGCTCCTCTGCCCCGTTTACAGTTTCATACGTATACACCAATGCGGAACAAAAAGAAAAAAGCCCGGTAAATACCAGGCTATCCACAAGCTGCTGACGGGAATCGGACCCGTGACCTCCGCACTACCAATGCGACGCTCTACCGACTGAGCCACAGCAGCGTATTCTGTTTTGGTACGCTCTCGCGGACCTTGTATATATTATCATGACCACATGGTTTTGTCAACAATAATTTTCAATTTTTTCTTCCATTCTATCCCCGCTCATTCAAACCGCTGCCCCCTCAAGCCTCCCAGGCAATTGTGAGCAGCGGTATGTGAACCGGCTTTCTCAAAGCATCTGAAAATAAGAATCCTAAAATCAATCCTATTCCAAATATCAGAAAATCCCGTCATACCCTTCCCGCAGCGTATCACAGGAACGCCCCAGCTTCTCCAGCTCCTCCGGTGTCAGGGACAGCGGCAGGACTCTCTGTACTCCGTTCTGGTTTATGATGCAGGGAACGCCTGCAAACACGTCCATCTGGCCGTACTCTCCCCGCAGCATGGCGGATACGGTAAGTACGCTGTGCTCATCCCCCAGGATGGCCTTGGTTATTCTGGTAAGGGCCATTCCAATACCATAATAGGTGGCATTCTTGGCCTCTATGATTTTGTAGGCGGCAGTGCGGACCTCCTCCTCAATGTCATCAAACCGCTGCCTGCACAACGCTTCCCCGTTCTCCCCGCACAGCTCCAGAATAGGCTTGGTGGCCAGCAGCGCCTGGCTCCACGGCACGAACTCGCTGTCCCCATGCTCTCCCATGACATAGGCGTGGACATTTCTCGGGTCCGCCTTCAGATAATCGCCTAACAGGTACCTGAGTCTGGCTGTGTCCAGGGCTGTTCCTGTTCCCATCACCCGTCTTGGATTAAAGCCCGACAGGGTACAGGTTATCCTGGTCATGATGTCAACCGGATTGGTTGCCACCAGAAACAGGCCATTGAATCCCGATGAGGTAACCGGCTCAATGATGGATCGGAACACCTCGGCATTCCTTTTCAGAAGGTCCAGACGGGTTTCACCCTGTTTCTGCGCCACGCCGGCACAGATGACCACGATATCCGCATCCCTGCAGTCATCGTACTCCCCTGCGTATATTGTCATGCTGGAATTGGCAAATGCCAGGCCATGGTTTAAATCCATTGCCTCCCCCTCGGCCCTCTTCTTGTTCACATCAATGAGCACCAGCTCATCGCACACCGACTGATTCAGAAGACAGTAGGCATAGCTCATGCCCACCATTCCAGTTCCTACGATTACCACTTTTCTCTTATCTGCTCTCATGTTCTGCTCCTTTCCTGCCGTCCCGGTCTGCTGTTCATATCCTTAGTATAACTGGAAAACCCGCGTCTTATTCCGGCAGGATTTACAGCTGGTCTTTCCGGGACCTGCGGCGGTTTTTGCGGTTATCTGGCCAGTTTCTTTTCCATGAGCTCGCTGTTGCTGCTGTAAGCCGCCGCATTTTCACGGGAAATCACTCCGTCACGGTATAGTTTAATAAGGCTGTTATCCATGGATACCATACCTTCCTCCTGGGAGGTGGCAATGACTCCGTCTATCTGGTGAATCTTGGATTCACGTATCATATTGCGGATTGCATTGTTTAAAAACATGATTTCAAATGCCGGCTGCACCCCGCCGTCCACAGTGGGTATGAGCTGCTGGGATATGACCGCATCCAGCACCATGGCCAGCTGGGTCCTTATCTGCTGCTGCTGATTTGGCGGAAATGCATCGATGACACGGTCGATGGTATTGGCCGCCCCCACGGTGTGAAGGGTGGAGAGAATCAGATGGCCTGTCTCCGCTGCTGTCATGGCTATGCTGATAGTCTCATAATCTCTCATTTCTCCTAACAGGATGACATCCGGCGCCTGGCGCAGGGATGCCCTCAGGCCAGTAACGTAGCTGTCCGTATCCGTAACAATCTCTCTCTGGGTCACCACGCTCTGTTTATGCCTGTGCAGGTATTCAATGGGGTCCTCCAGTGTGATGACATGGGCATTTCTGGTGCTGTTGATTTCATCAATAATACAAGCCAGGGTCGTGCTTTTGCCGCTGCCTGCCGGTCCGGTCACCAGTACCATTCCCTTGGTAAGCCTGGATACGCCGATGATACTGTCCGGCAGATGAAGCTGTCCGGCATCCGGCAGTTCAAAACGCACCACACGGATGATTCCCGCCAAGGATCCTCTCTGGCGGAACACACTGGCCCTGAAGCGCGACACCCCAGGGATGGCAAAGGAGAAATCATCATCTCCGTGGGACTGGACCTTATCCATGCCCCGGTTCTTTGCCAGGCCGTATATCTCGGTAATCATCTTATCCATCTCGTCGGGCATGATCCGGTTATCGCCCTGATAGATAATCCGGCCGCCAATCTTATAGGAGAAGGGCATGCCTGGAATAAGAAATATGTCAGCCGCATTCTGCTCCACGGCCGATGTAAGCAATTCCATCACATTCATCTGTTTTGCTCCTTTTGCCTCTGTTTTATTCCTGGAATGGGGCTGCTCCGCCCCACACAGGCATTGAATTATCTATTTCATACTCATCACTGGCATATACATACCATGATTTTATATCGTAATGTTTTTCACCGCACATGAGAACCAGCTCAATGCGCAGGGACTGTCCCCTGTCCATGGGGATGTCCGTGGAAATAAGACCGCTCTCCCTGTCGTAAAGCTCTCCCAGCCTGTCCTTGATATCCAGGCTGCACTGGGTGGAATCCTTTTCCTCCCCCATTTCCTCTGTCAGGACCTGGTCCACTTCCTTAAGCCACTGCTGCCCCCTGCTGTCCGCCTCATAATATGCCCGGACCGCCTCCCCGTTTCGCCCGGCCAGCTTTAAATCGCCCTGGGCGCTGCTTAAGGACAGCAGTCCAAAGGTAGCCATGCACAGAACGATGAAAATAAGAATCAGGGACGACGCCCCTATATTCACTTTATTCCTGGATGCCTCTCCTGCCATCTGCCTTTCCTTTCCGTGTTTCATTTTCCCGAACCTTGCCGGCTGCTGAATATTCCTGAATCTTAAGCCCTGCCGCCGGCTGCATGTAAAACTGCGCGCAGCGGGGCCTGCATGCTCTTAGGGCTGCGCATAGGTCTCTGTCTGCAAACGGTACAGCAGCTTTCCCTTGTCAGATCCTCTGGCATAGCGCATGATAAGTATGTCCGCCCGCTTCATTTTATCCACAGTTCCGGTGTATATGACGCCCAAAAAGGACGGTTCATTGTCAGGTTCGGTCTCCTCCCAGCTGTTGTTCCAGTACATGGTATGTATACCTACGTAGCCTTCACTCTGTACCAGCTCCTGGTTCCATTCAGCCTGTTCCCGGTTTTTCCCGTCAGCATCTGCCAGGTGTTTCCATATATTACGGTCCGGAAGCATCTCCGGCCACCTAAGAGACTGCCCCGCCTTCAGCTCTTCTGCCAGGCTCTGCGCCTTTAACACCGCCTGATTTATGTCCCGGGCATCCTTGCTTATGTTGTCAGCCTTCACGAACACCAGAACACAGATACTGGCGCAGATGATAAAGAAACCCACCACCACCAGCATTTCCATTAAAAATGGCCCTGAACCGGACCCGCTTTTCCTATTCATCCGTCTCAAGTCCTCCGCTCCGCAGGGAAAGCTCCAGGCTTCCGCCGCCCTCTCCCACGGTCTCTATATGCAGCAGCCTGCCTTTCCTGGAAAGCTTCAGGCCCCGGCATTCCAGAATCTTCAGACCGTCCGCAAGCCCCAAACCGCTGGATGTGTCTGTGAACAATTCCCGGATGCTCCCATCGTCCCAGTAAATCCATGTGACGTATTCTGATTCCCCGATTTCCTGTTTCATCTCCAGCACCTGGGTTCCATCCACATCCACCACATTTACCATCCCGGCCCGGTCACCCTGGCGCACCTTGTTGGCAATGTAGCTCAGAGCTGTGCTGCCTGTATAATTGGCGTCGCTGCGCACATTGATATTTTCATATACCCGGCTGCCAATCAGCACTGTGAAAAGGGCACACAGCACAAATACCAGAAATAACAGCATGGTAAAAAGCACGCTAACGGCATTTCCCTTCTTGTCTGTCTTCCGATTCATAACTGTATGCCCCCTACTCGTCTATGGGTATGATGGTGATTTCCGGCATCACATTGGATGCAAAACCATCGTAAAACACATTGTATTTCTTCCTGTTAATCTGGATCGCGTAATTCTCCTCCAGATATCCTACGCTGGGAGGATAACGGCCCTCAATGGCATAGCACTGGACCGAAGCCCTTACCACTGCCTTCCTGAGAGTCTCCTCCTCCCTTGCGCCTGTCCTCCCTGAAAAATTCAGCACAGCCGCCGCAAATACCGCCACCACGGCCGCCATGGCTGCCAGGGACAGAATGTAACCCAGCGCCTGGTTCTTCTCTTTTTTCTGAGACTTAACCTTCATCTGCTGCCTCCTAACTGTTATCCGATAGCGGACAATACGCCCACCAGTGGAAGCATGACGGACAGAAGGACAAGTCCCACTGATATGGCCAGAACTGCCACTATAGTCGGTTCAAACCTGGCAATCATATCGTCGATGGCGGTATCGGCCATCTCCTCATAATCCTGGGATATCTCGTCCATAACGCTGTCCAGATGACCGCTTCTGGTTCCTACTTTAATCATCTGCACATAAAAACCGGAAAACAGGCCGGTATCCTTCATGGCCTGGTAATAGCTCTCACCCGTCTGAAGCTGCTCCGAGCATTTTCCGATGCGGACCGCCACGCTTTCGTTCTCAACCAGCTCCTTTGCCAGGTCCATGCCCTTTTCCAGCTCCATACCGCTCTTTAAGGTCAGGGCCAGTACTGAGGTAAACCGGCGGTTAGCCACTGCCAGGGCAATCTTGCTGCGGCCCTTCACGAAACTCACAAAACGCTCCACCAAAGCAAAACGTTTGCCGAATTTGGAGGCTGTCCAGATCCCGCATAACACCAGGGCCAGCGCAGCCCCCACAATAAGGGCGCCGCCGCTTAACCAGCCTCCCAGCCTCATGGCCGAGGCTGCCACAGGAGGCATCCGCGCCCCCAGCTGCTCATATACCTTGTTGAACACAGGCATGACCTTGGAAAACAGCACAAAGAGGACCACCAAAAGCATTACCACCATCATCACAGGATATGTGACCGCATTCTTTATGGCCCGCAGGAGCCGGTATTCCTTCTCATAATAATCGGACAGCGATTTCATCATCTGGTCCATGGTTCCTGTCTGCTGGCCCAGCTTGGCCATACGCACCACATAAGCCGGGAAAACGCCCGTATCCTCCATAACCTTGAAGAAGGGGTCCCCCAGCTCCACGCCCTCTGCCATGTACAAAAGCATATCCTTCTCGCTCTGCGCGGCCGCGTCCTCAGCCATAATGGCCAGCCCTTCCTCCAGCGGAACAGCCGCTTCCAACAGCAGGGATATCTGCAGACAGAAGGCCGACAGCTCCTCATAGGAATACCGGTAATAAGCCTCTCCCTTTTTCGCCATCTCTTTTGCCTCCCCTTAATAGCTGTATTTTGCCCTGTAGTTAGAGCCGTTTCCAATGTACTGCATGATTTCCTGGCTCTGTCCGCTGGAGGACGCAAACGTGGGGTCCATCAGCTTCCAGCTGTTGCCATCAAAATAGATGATATTATCAACCCATCCCTGGCCTTCCAGATATACATTAATCCACGCGTGATACAGATTCCCCGTATAACCCACTACCAGCTTGGTGGGAATGTCCTGGGACCTGAGCATGGCTGTCATGAGAGCCGCATAGTCAAAACAGATACCCTTTTTCTGCGCCAGAACCACATCCACATTGGGCAGATAGCCGGACTGGACCGAACTTGCCTTGGCCGTATCATAGGTAACGTTGTTGATTACATAATTATAAACATTTGACACCACGCCCAGCTGGTCCGTTGCGCTGGCAGCCACGGACGCGCCTGTCTGCACCGCGGCGCTGGCCGCATTAAAATTCACATACTGGTTGGGGTAAAGGAAGGGTCCGAACTGATTGGTTATGCTGGCATTTACATTCTGGCTGAACGCCTGGGAATACTGGTTTCCCTGGATATTTTCAAACACCTTCACCGAATAGCTGCCGCTGCCCTCAGACAGAGGGAACACCTCGTATACGCCGCTGCTGCTTAAATCATATGTATATGTCTCGGAACCGCTTTTTGTAATCTGAACCTTAATCTTGCCAACGCTACCCGTATACTTTACCATGATATAGCCCTCTGACACATTGGATGCATCCAGAGTGGCCTTCTCGTTGCTGTATGCAGTGACCCCGGAAGCAATGGGCGTCAGTACATGGCTTCCGGCAGGCTTTGTGTAAGCCAGGGCCGTCGCCGGTGCCTGGATGCTGCTGACGGCAAAAAAAGCCGCTGCCGCTGCCGCCGCAAACTTTCCAACAGGTTTATATGCTGTCTTCATAACATTATCACTCCTTTATCTCTAAAAGGACTACATCTCCAGGCGCTGCCTTACAATCTCATAGGCCAGCACGCCTGCCGCAACTGATGCGTTCAGGGAATCAATATCTCCCTTCATGGGAATGGAAGCAACCATATCGCAGTGCTCGCGCACAAGCTTTCCGACCCCCTCCCCTTCATTTCCCACCACAAGTCCGATGGAACCTTTCAGGTTCATCTTATACATAAGTTCTCCGCCCATGTCGGCACAGACAAACCACATACCCTTTTTCTTCAAATCTTCCATGGTAGCCGTCAGATTTGTGACCTTTGCCACCGGCGTGTAGTTTAAGGCTCCTGCCGATGTCTTTGCCACGGTGGCTGTCAGCCCCGCGGCGCGGCGTTTGGGAATAATGACGCCATGGGCCCCTGCCAGGTTGGCCGTTCGGATGATGGCGCCCAGATTGTGGGGATCCTCTATGCCGTCCAGCAGTATGAGGAAGGGCGGCTCTCCCTTTTCCTCTGCCGCCTTCAGCATATCTTCCACCTCGGCGTACTCATAGGCCGCAGCATAGGCAATAACACCCTGATGCTTTCCTGTCTCGGATATCTGGTCCAGCCTCTCCCTTGGCACGTAGTTAATGATGGTATCGTATTTCCTGGCTTCCCTCAGGATGGTGCGCACCGGACCGTCCTGACAGCCGTCCAGGACGAACAGCTTGTCGATGGTCCTGCCGGACCGGAATGCCTCCAGCACGGCATTGCGCCCCTCTATGGTCAGTTCTTCGTATCTCATGTCTTATCTCCTTCCGGGTCCGGCATCCTGCCCAGCTTCTCAAGTCCCTGGCTTATCAGATATACCAGCCTGTTGTATTCCTGTCTCAGGAACAGCCACCCTACCAGGGCTTCCATCCCTGTGGCCATGCGGTAATCAATGACAGACGCGTTCTTGGCTGATGTGGCTGATTTTGCGTTGCGTCCCCGCTTGAACACAGCGTGCTCCTCCCGGGTAAGCATGTCCTCAATGGCCTTTATGAGCTCTGCCTGCGTACCGGCCTTTACAAGCTCCGAGCTCTGCCTGTGCATTTTATTTACCTGCATGCTTCCCCGGTTTATCACCTTGGTGCGTATGATGACCTCATACACCGAATCTCCAATATAGGCCAGAACCAGTGGCGAGTAAGAATTCTCATCCACTGGTTCAAGCCTCATGCACTGTCTATAATATGTGAGAAATTCCTGAATGGTTACGCTCTCTTCCACTTTACGCCCTCTCTGGTATCCTCTAATATAATTCCCATATCCAGAAGCTTTCCGCGGATTTCATCCGCCAGCGCAAAGTTCTTCTCTTTCCTGGCCTGCTGTCTGGCTTCAATCATCTCCTCAATCTCGCTGTCCAGCACTTCTTTCTTCTTCTCCGTGATAATGCCCAGTACATCGCAAAGTTCTTCTATCATTGTCTCCATATAAGATACGAATTCCCTGGTACTGGATTCATCTGCCGTGGTATTAGCCAGCTTCACCAGTTCAAATATGGCTGAAATGGCGTCCGCGGTGTTGAAGTCATCGTCCATGGCCTCCTCGTACTTGCCCCGAAGCTTATCTGCCTCTTCCATATTTCCCTGCTCCCCGGCTGTCCTGGGGCCGTCTGATGCCTTTGCCTCCAGGTCCCTTAACTTCTCCACACAGGTCAGTATACGCTCCAGACCATTCTTGGAAGCCTCCATCAGGTCTGCGCTGAAGTTAAGGGGACTGCGGTAATGGGCGCTGAGCATGAAGAAACGCAGCACCTGCAAGTCGTATTTTTCACTGATTTCCCTTACTGTAAAGAAATTCCCTAGGGATTTGGACATTTTCTTATTGTCAATATTCAGGAACCCGTTGTGCATCCAGTATGTTGCAAAGTTCTTGTCGTTGGCGCACTCACTCTGGGCAATCTCGTTCTCATGATGTGGGAATATCAAATCCTCGCCGCCGGCGTGAATATCAATCTGCTCGCCCAGGTAGCGTTTGGACATAACGGAGCACTCAATATGCCAGCCCGGACGTCCGTCGCACCACGGCGACTCCCAGAAAGGTTCTCCTTCCTTCTTAGGCTTCCAGAGCACGAAATCATTGGGGGCTTCCTTGCCCTCCTCGCCGGTGACCTTGATTTCACGGAACCCGGACTGAAGCTCATCCAGGTTCTTATGGGACAGCTTTCCGTATTCCTTAAAAGAACCGGTCCTGAAGTACACGGTCCCGTCCCCTGCCACATAGGCGTGATTTTTGTCGATAAGGGTCTGTATCATCTCCAGCATGCCGCAGATTTCCTGGGTTGCCTGGGGATGGACGGTAGCAGGCTTTACATTCATGGCTGCCATGTCCTTTTTGCACTCCTCAATGTACCGGCGTGACACTGTATCCGCGTCCACACCCTCCTCGATTGCCTTTTTGATGATTTTGTCATCCACATCCGTGAAGTTGGTCACGTAGTGCACGTCGTACCCCTTATACTCAAAATACCTGCGAACCGTGTCAAATACAATCATGGGCCTGGCGTTTCCTATATGGATGAAATTATACACCGTGGGGCCGCAGACGTACATCTTGACCTCTCCCGGGGTCAGGGGAACAAATTCCTCTTTTCTTCTGCTCAGTGTGTTAAATATCTTCATACTCTTATTCTCCTCAAATGAATCTCCCGCGGCATGTCTGGAGCATGCCAGGTCAGCTGTGTCAGAATGTGTTTTATCCTGTTTTATTCTTCATTCGCCCGGCTGCAGCCAGGGCAGCCTCCACAGCCGCCTTCCATTATCTTACTATCATAGCAGTAATCTGCTGTTTCCGTCAATAAGGTAATTGCCTGAGAAGAGATTCCTTCCCCGGTTCCCGTAAATCCAAGTCCTTCCTCTGTAGTGGCCTTGACGCTTACCCTGGACACATCCAGGCGGAGGGCGTCTGCTATGTTAGCCGCCATCCGGGGCCTGTATGGGGCCAGCTTGGGACGCTGGGCTATGATGGTGGCGTCTATATTCTCAACCACGTAGCCTTTCCCGTCCAGAAGTTCTCCTACCTTCCTTAACAGTTCTATGCTGGAAATACCTTTATATGCCGGGTCCGTGTCCGGGAAATGCTGTCCGATGTCTCCCAGGGCAGCAGCCCCCAACAGGGCATCCATCACCGCGTGGACCAGAACATCCGCGTCGGAATGGCCCAGAAGGCCCTTTTCATATGGGATATTGACGCCGCCTAAGATTAGATCGCGGCCTTGTACTAATTTGTGAACATCGTATCCTTGTCCGATTCTCATAGTGTCTCCTTCCGTGTTCATCGCGATACCGTTTCCCCCGCCATGCACACCGTGATTGCGCTGCGCTCCATCACGGTGTCGGGCTTCGCCCTATAAAATAAGCCATAAGGAAATCTTCTTTTGTGCGAGCACAACGAAGATTTCCTTCTGTCTTATTTTGCATGGCTCATTGCCTGCGTCATATCATCATCCTTACCTTCCTGGCTATGCAGCCGGCTTGTATGTCTGTCTGGAAGCCGCAGCTCTCGCCGTCTGCATGGACGGGCAGCGCTGCTTCTGTGTGGATGGATACTTCCCTGCATTCGTAGGTTCTGACACCTTTGGGCCGCCGCCTTCCTATGAGGGCTGACAGCAGAACGGGTATCAGCTTTATCCTGGTGCTGTGGCTCATGACGCAGATGTTTAATTTTCCGTCGCTTCCGTCTGCCCTGGGGGCAAACAGGAAGCCGCCGCCCTCTGAGGGCTGTATGTGACAGGATATGAAAAGAATGTTGTTGAACTCTACCTTTTTTATCCCGTCCAATAAAATATATCCTTTGCTGGATTTACATTTAAAAAACTGGTGTATGCCTATGAGTATATAAGAAAGTTTCCCCATACCGAAACGATTTAAACGCTGACGGCATCTGGAAGACAGGGCATCCTGACAGACGGCCGCATCAAATCCGATTCCTGCG
>Ga0137302_10338_pt1 | contig 26538 bp, 13 predicted proteins | sample Ramsor2O_GlcNAcB_FD_97184 | JGI IMG/M metagenome (GOLD analysis project Ga0137302, IMG submission 97184) | Mouse cecal microbial communities from Vienna, Austria - N-Acetylglucosamine amended with D2O_GlcNAcB | ecosystem: Host-associated > Mammals > Digestive system > Large intestine > Cecum... | reverse complement strand
CAAAGCGGAGACCAAAAAGAAGATCGCCGTTGTGGGCGGCGGAATTGCTGGAATGGAAGCGGCCAGGGTCTGCGCGCTGCGGGGACACGACGTTGACCTGTACGAGAAAAACGACGTGCTGGGCGGTATCTTTATTGCGGCGGCGGCCTTTGATTTCAAGGACGATGACCGCCGCCTGATCGAATGGTACCGGAAGCAGATGAAGGATACGGGCGTCCACGTGCTGCTGAATACCGAGTTCAAGCCGGAAGATAAAGAGGGCTATGACGAGATATTTGTCGCTACGGGGGCGACGGAACGGAAACTGCCCACCCCCGGCTTCGATCAGCCCAATGTCCGCTACGCGGTGGATGTGCTGCGGAACCAGAATGTTCGGGATCAAAATGTCATCATTGTGGGTGGCGGCCTGACCGGATGCGAGTTGGCATACGATCTGGCGAGGAAGAATAAAAAGGTGACGCTGGTAGAGACCTGCCCGACCATTCTGAATGTGGAGGGCCTGTCCGCGGCGAATTACAACTGCCTGCTGGACCTGATGGACTATTATAAAGTAGACATTCTCAAAAATTCCAAGGTTTTGAACTATGAGGACGGAAAGGCCTATATTGAGATCACCACATATAATGAGCCAAATATCAGAGGCAGAGCGCTCAACCAGAGTTTGCAGGGGATCCACAGGGATGTAAAGGCTGTGGAGGCTGACACCGTGATCGTATCGGTTGGCTATGCCTCTAATCAGGAGCTGTACAATGCAATTAAAGCCGAGCATGTTCATTTGCTTGGAGACGCAAACAGGCCCTCCAACCTGATGGGGTGTATCTGGGCCGCATATACGGCGTGCTTGAATATCTGATTTGTTTTCTCGAAAAGTCATTGCTTATCGAATTGATCGCGATCAAGAGAGCCTAATTGTAGAAAAGCGTTTCAGGATGCTTATCACAGCCGGAGCGCTCCATAAAGCAGCGGGGGTATTTTGGACCTTTCAAAAGAAAGTGTCCAAAATACCCTCGCCAGTTCAAAAAGATGCACCCAAAAAAGCCTTGCAGCACAGCGGTTTGCGGGTCTGTAAATTTTAGAGCGGTGCTTTTTTGAAAAATAGGGTATGCAATCCGAACCCCCAGCATGACACAGGCTCAGTATTATGAGTAGATGGATGGGCGCTGGAACCAGCAGTTCCATTCCAGCGCCCATCCATCTATTCATCTCGTTCAAAACTTCAGGCGGATCATTTTCTTATACAGCAAAACATATTTTTCTTGAATTACACCATCGCTGTGGTAGTGACCGAAAAACCAGTACTTGAACCGGCACTGCTGCCGTACTTCCTCCAGAAAGTCAGTCAGCGCATCGGCCTGATAAAATCCTCTGCTCAATTCATCCTGCACCGATGTCGGGCAGCAGTGAGTAATGATATAATCCACCGTCCAGTTGGCCCTTTCCAGATTGGCCCATGCCTCCTGATATTCATCTTCGCTGGGCAGTTTTTCCTTCCACCAGGACAGGTGATTGACCCGGAATGCGGCTCCTTTGGCGTCCAGTGTCTGAAACTTCCTCTCAAACAGTGGATCGTCTGGTTCCAGGATGCCGTCCTGGATGTCATGGGAGCTGGCTCCGCCCATCGTAAAGAATTTCTTCCCGCACAGGTCGAAGATCTGTCCCCGTTCCAGCAGGATCACGGTAGGACGTATGCGTTGGATCTGTCCTCCGTTCCACACCTCCAACGGGAATCTCCGCAGAGCATCGTAGTTGTCATGGTTACCAGCTACAAAGGCAGTCGTGAAGGGCCGTCCTTCCAGCCAGTCCAGATTGGTGCTGTCCTGCTCATCACCGTACCAAACACCGCCGAAGTCACCGCAAATCAGCATGATATCCTCTTTGGTCAGGGTTTCTTGCTCGTAGAAGCGCTCTGGCAGGAATCGCTGGAAATATCCGTGAGTATCGCCAGTCATGTAAATTGCCATGGTTTGTTCTCCTTTATCCAATCAGCTTTTTCTCAACCTCCAGCCCCGGATACTTGAATTTGATCCGGATCGTATCCGCATCCAGGACGGCGATTTTCTCGATTGCCATACATGCCTGCTCATCATCATATTGACTGTTGGCCTGCAGCTGTGCCATTCACTTTTTCAGCTCTGGCATGCGGGATGCATGATTGGCATTGTGGACTTCGTTCAACTCCAGGGTATTAATCTGCTCCTGAACAGCCTGCTTCTCATCCACAAGCGTCTTGAGCTGGGCATTCAGTTCCGGGTTATCCATATCCCCCAACACCTTATCCAGCAGCAGAGCCTGTTGAGCGGAGATGTCCTTCAGCCGCTGGCGCAGGGTGAGTAGGCTGGCCCCCGCTGCCTCCTGGCCATTCCAGGCAAGGCCCGCCAGTTCCAGGATATCAGCTTTGACTTCCTGTTCGACCTGGGCAAATTCGTTGATGGTTTCCAGAATGGCCCTATGCAGCTTTTCCTCGTCCAGCGAGGGGGAGTTGTGGCAGTATTTTTTGCCGAACTCCAGCCGTGAAACACACCGCCAGACGATTCTCTTTTTTCCGTTTCTTGCCCAAGTGCATCGCTTATAGGGAGTGCCGCATTCTCCACAGACCAGCAGCTCGGACAGGGCGTACTTGGCGGAGTATTTGCCCTGCTCAGTCTTGCCGGTTTTCTGCATGACCTTTCGCTTACTGGCCCGGCGGGTCAGCTCCTCCTGCACCCTATGGAACAGCTCCCTTGGAATGATGGCCTCATGATTGTTCTCCACAAAGTATGTCCGCGCCAGTGATAAAATGTAAGAAAACGCCGAGGAAAAAATGTAGATTTGTGGCGGAGAGGAGGAAAAAAAGATAGACTCCCAACAGGACGGAAAAGCGTCCGGAAAGGGAGTCAGGAAATGAAAGGAGCACAGTGGATGGACATCCGAAGCGACAGACAAAAAGGGCTGAGCTATGTGGAGCTGGGACGGAAATACCACATGGACCCACGAACAGCGAAGCGGTACGCGGAGTCACCGCAGAAGCCGGAGTACACATTAAGCGAACCCAAGCCCACAAAGATGGATCCGTACAAGCAGATCGTGGATGAGTGGCTGGAGGAGGCGCCGTATTCGGCGCTGCGGATCCTGGAGAAGCTGCGGGAGATGGATTTTGACGGGGGATACAGCATCGTGAAGGCGTATGTGAGCAGCCGGAAGATGGACTTGAACGAAAAAGCGACGGTGCGATTTGAGACGATGCCGGGGAAGCAGGGACAGATGGACTGGGGATTCTTTGAGGATCACCTGGTGTACGAGGACGGAAAGTGGAGCGGACGGTGCAGTTTGTGCGGGACAATTTCATGGTGGGGATCAAGTACAACTCCCTGGCAGACCTGAATGGATAGGCCTTGGCCTGGTGTAATAAGGTCAATGGCAAAGTCCATGCCACCACCAACGAAGTTCCCTTTGAGCGGCTGAAAAAAGAGGGGCTGAGTCCTCTTACCTGTGAGTACATCATCGACAAGATCAACCTCAGGCGGGTACAAAAAGACTGCCTCATCTCCTATTTGAGAACCGTCTACCGGACAAACTCAAAATCCTGGCCAAGTACAGGATGCTCATCATCGATGAGATTGGATATCTCCCCATGGACATCCAGGGTGCAAACCTGTTCTTCCAACTGATTGCCAGGCGGTATGAGAAAACGTCCACTGTCTTTACCTCCAACAAGACTTTTTCCCAGTGGAACGAGGTCTTTGCCGACGTCACCATCGCCTCCGCAATTCTGGATCGCGTCCTGCATCACTGCACCGTCATTAACATCAAGGGCGAGTCTTACCGCCTAAAGGAGCGCAAGGAATTTATGCGCCAGAAACAGCAAATCGTAAACACTCTTTTTGTGCAAGGCAGCACCTGATTCTTGTTACTCCCCCGCCGAAAAACTACAGAATTTCTTCGGCGTTTTCTTACAATTTCAAATTGGCGTTGACAATGACAAAACTATTACCAACACCACCAAGGAATCAAAGACAAACGAAGCAGAAGCACTAAACGGAACAGTCCTTCTGTGAAATGAAAAAAGCCACCTGCGGCACTCCCGGATTATCCGGCAGGCTGCTGGTGGCTCGTTTCTGTTTGTTGAGGATCTATATTGGAGTGGTGGAGAGTTCGACCCACACCACTTTATAAAAAGGCCGTTTTGCATCTCCGATTTCGTGATTTTTGAAAAACGTGGGCTGGATTTGAAAATTTCAACTTTTGCCTTTATTAGCCGTTGAAAATCATCTGTTTACGCAAAAATACCGCACTTTCGTGCGGCATTTTTGCTGTGCATCTTTTTTATCAACACATTTTGGTGGAGATAGTGGGATTCGAACTTATGACCTTTTGAATGCCATTCAAGCGCTCTCCAGATATGTCGGGTGTGCACCCCAAAAAACCAGTTTTAATTTGTAGAATATATTAATTCAGTATAGAGAGTTTACTATATAGTGTCTTCTAGTCAAGTATATCAAATCTTTATTTGAAACTCCTTTGAAATTTCAACTCGTTTTACAATTGAAACCAAAATCCTCCTTTTTTGCCTTGCAGCTAGATATTATCCGCTTACAGTACAACAATACTAAATCCAGCATATATTTATATTGACAACCGACCGATGGTCGCTTATAATTAAATCAAGAATCGAACACTGGTCGCTACAGGAGGTGCCATTATGCCAAAAGGGTTTACACTAACACCAACGCAACAAACGGAACGCCGCCTTGACATCATGAAAGCAGCGCTGAATCTCTTTCAGGTCAAGGGTATCGAGAAAACGTCAATGAGAGAAATTGCTGATCTGGCAGGATTGGGGAAATCAAGTCTTTATGATTTCTTTCAGTCAAAAGATGAAATTATCTTATATGCGGTTGAGTCTCAGGTTAATAATGCGATCACAACGATACAAAAGATTATCAATACAAATCTTCCCCCTGAGCAATCCCTAATGGAAATTATGAAGATTAATCTTGCTTATTCAAAAGAATATAACATCTTATTTATGTGGCTGGCGACAAAAGCTTATTTTCTGAATGAGGAATATGATGAGCGGATTAAAAAAATACGGCATACTTATCAGGATATTGTACAGTCGGTGATTGAACAGGGGATTAAGGATGGATTATTTCGGGTGACAGATGCACAACTGGCATCACGGCTGCTGATTAATTCAATGCTTTCTATCACATATACATCCCGCCCAACTCATAGTATGGAAGATATGCTCAATGAAGCAGTCAATATCTTTTTACACGGAATTACTCTTTAAAAGGAGGTATCTGATATGAATTATATTTTATCAATGAACCATCACCAGGCAACACTTGAAAACGTAGGCGGCAAGGGTATGTCCCTGTCGAAAATGCTGGCAGCCGGATTACCTGTCCCGGATGGCTTTCATCTTACTACTGAGGCCTACCGGCTCTTTGTTAATACAAATGAAATCCAGCCACAGATTATCGACGCATTAGATGGACTTGACCCGGGTAATACGGCAAAGCTGGAAGCAGCATCACTGCAGATCAGCAACATATTTACAAAAGGTGTAATAACTGACGAACTAAAAAAGGAAATTACCGCCGCCTATCAAAAGCTGGGCAATGTACCGGTTGCCGTACGGTCATCGGCTACTGCCGAAGATTTACCCGGCGCTTCCTTTGCCGGACAGCAGGATACTTATTTAAATATTCAGGGTGAAAGTGAAGTCCTTACTGCCGTAAAACGCTGCTGGGCCTCTTTATGGACGGCTCGTGCGATCTCCTATCGTTTGCTCAACCATATTGACCAGGCAACGGTAGCACTTGCCGTCACCGTTCAAAAACTGGTTTTTTCAGATGCTGCAGGAGTTTTATTTACTGTCAATCCAGTAAACGGAGATCGGGATGAAATGCTCATTAATGCCGCCTGGGGACTTGGCGAAGCGATAGTATCAAGCCTGGTCACCCCTGATACCATTGTTGTTTCCAAGACTTCAGAGAAAATCTCCTCATATGAGACCGCCGACAAACAACTAATGACAATCCGTACCGCAAAAGGGACAGAGGAGGTGCCAGTTTCCGATTCGATGCGTCAGAAACCGGCTCTCACCGAAAATCAGGTCGAGGTATTGACAAAACTTGGAAAAATAATCGAACAATACTATCAGATGCCAATGGATGTGGAATGGGCTTTGGAAAAGAATCAGATGTATATCGTTCAGGCCCGTCCGATCACAGTTCTGCCCCCCCAATGGAAACCTCTCGAAAAAGGAGTAATCTACACCAAAGGCAGTCTGGCGGAACATCTGCCCAGTCCCGTTACTCCTTTATTTGCAACTCTGGGAATGGATCTGATTAATCAGGCGACACATATTCTATGGAACCATATGTTTGAAGATGGCGTCCAAAAGTTGTGGCCCAGACATGGCGCATACGTAACGATTAATGGATATACCTATATGTCCTGCAGATTTAAGCCATTTCTTCTGATTACAAAATCTTTTTCCCCAAAATCCATTCGCCGTACCTATCAAAAGAGTGTAGAAAGATCTAATAAAGCACAAAAGGAATTCGCTGCAGTTGTTACGGAATGGGAAAGCAAACCTATGGAATCAATGAGCGCAGAACAACTTCTCAATGGGGTCCGAACCGTATTTGGAGCGGCCTGTACCTACTTTACAAAAATTCAGCTCTGCTTGCCTGCAGCACTTACAAGTGAGACCCTGTTAACAAAATTATTTAAAGGTACTGCCGCCAAAGCTGGCGTACCGGATATTTCAGTACTTTTACTGGGAATGGAAACAATTGCTTTGCAGTCAGAGAAATCGTTATATAAAATTGGCAAGTGGGTCTCCCAATACCCGGATTTAAGCAACTATCTCAGAATTACTTCGGCCGCTGATATCAGCAGGCAATTCACATCCGCGGTCCCGCCTTCCATGATCTCCGATGAACTGTGGACGCAATGGAAAAAACAGATACAGCTTCATTTTTTAAATTATGGCCGTACCGCCTATGAATTTGATTTTTCCAATCCCACACCTCAGGAAGTTCTCACTCCGACCTTCGAATCAATTAAATCCTTCGCAACCGGCCAGGGAGAAAGTCCGTTAACGCGTCAGGCTGAGGCTAAAAAAAGACGGGTTGAGGCTGCAAAAGCAATATCCAATCAGCTTAACGGTCCCAGAAAAAAGCTGTTCTTAAAACTGCTTGGTTGGGCACAAAAAACCGCACCTATGAGAGAGGACGTTATTTTCACAATGGGAATGGGGCATCCGGTGATTCGCATAATGCTGAATGAGGTTGCACAGCGGCTTATAAAAAAAGGAGCGCTTTCACAGCCTGATGAAATATACTGGCTCAATGAGACGGAATTGTCAGATCTGGTTAATAGGCTTGACCGGAGGGAGACACTTCAGGATATGACCGGAACAATTCCCGGACGCCGGGAAGAATGGAAAAAGAACCAGAGTTATACTTCACCGCCAGAGATCCCGGAAAAGAAAAAGAAAAAGAAAAATGCTCACAGTAACCCGGAAAAACCAGAAATAATTAATGGCAATACGGTTCTTTATGGAATCGGCACGAGTTTCGGGACAGTGACGGCTCCAGCCTGCGTTCTGTACGGTCCGGCCGATTTTGAGAAATTCAATACTGGAGATATTTTGATTGCAGTAACTACCACTCCCGCATGGACGCCGTTATTTGCTTCAGCTAGTGCTGTTGTAACCGATATTGGAGGTCCACTAAGCCACTCCAGTATTGTTGCCCGGGAGTATGGCATACCAGCGGTAATGGCAACTCACTCCGCAACCAGGAAGATTCAGACCGGGCAAATCATTACCGTAGATGGTAAAACAGGGACGGTGATGATTCATGAAAAATAAATCCATCCTCATCCTTTATCTGGTATGCTTTGTCGTATCGCTTGGCTATAGCCTGGTTCTGCCAGTCATGCCTTACTATATGGAAAGTTTTGGTGCCGGTGGCAGGGAACTGGGATGGCTGACAGCCATTTACGCGCTGATGCAGACAATCTGCGCCCCATTCTGGGGCGCTCTATCAGATCGAATCGGCAGAAAACCGGTTTTAAGCATCGGTATGCTGGGATACGCAGTCAGTTTGTTTCTATTTGGTTTGGCCTCTTCAATCGAAACACTTTTTATCGCCCGGGGGCTGTCTGGAATACTTTCTTCCGCATCAGCAGCAGCAGCGATGGCATATGTGGGAGATTCTGTTTCAAATGAAGAACGGAGCAGGAATATGGGGCAGCTGGGTGCGGCAATGAGTGTCGGAGCCGTGATTGGGCCTGTTCTCGGGGGTACTCTGGCGAATTTTACAATTACGCTACCTTTTTTTACCGGTGCAGCTATCTCTTTCGTTGCTTTTATTTTAATCCTTACAATTCTTCCCGAATTTTTGACCCATTCAAATACTTCCAGAAGCATAAAATTCTCTTTTATGCTGAACACACTCCTCGGACCTGCAAAAACAATATTGATATTAATCTTTCTATCACGTTTGTGCCAAACTGGTTTCCAAGGTATCATTGGCTTATATTTGGTTGATAAATTCAGACTGAGCACACAGCAAATCGGTTTTGTCTGGATGGTGCTGGCTGTCTCCTTAGTTTTATCACAGGGAATTCTAACCGGTTTTCTGGCAAAAATTTTTAAAGACAGTAAACTGATCTTAATCGGGTTGACAGGGGGTGGCGTATTCATCCTTGCAATGATGCTGTCGACAGGATTTTTCAGTGCAATTTTTATTTTAGTCATGTTGGCCGTTTCAATCGCACTAACCGTACCAACGCTAAATGCAAGTCTTTCCACAAAAGCAGAAAAAAATAAAGGAACGATCATGGGAATAGGAACCACCGTCGGAAATCTGAGTAAAGTAGTCGGTCCGCTGCTTTTTGGATATTTATATGAAGTTAATATAGAGTTGCCTTATGCAATCGGTGGATCTATCTTTTTCTTAGCTGCTATAATATGTTTTTTATCAATTAGAAAAGGGGCAAAAATGCACTCGTCTGAGCGTCCTGCCTCTGGGTGAACGAAAAAAAAAGGGGTTGTCGGTGTGACAGCCCCTTTTATTGTTTTAAATTAAATGATTCCGGTCGATATATTGCTTAAATGCATGGACAAGTATTTGCAGGCTAAAGTCAAGCTGCTGCGGTGATTCCAAAGCGGAACTGAAGTTTTTATTGTCAAATGATGAGGATTTAAATGGCATTTGGTGCAGCAGCATCATTTTCAGCGGGATCATACTGCGATCCTGCTGATTGCTCAGATAATCAGCCGCATGTGTCTGCCACTGGGGCAATTTTAAATAGTTTAATTGATAACCTTCATTCCGAAACGCTTCAAAAATATCCCGCCAGGTTATTTTTTGCAGACCAGTTGCCGTATAATAGCGGCAGCCTTCCGTTTTTTCCCGAAGCGAGATGGCCGCAATCGACCGTGCTAAACAGTCGACCGGAATCATTGGAAATTCTGCGTCAATATCAGGGGCAAATCCCATTTGAAGGCAGATTTTTAAGATGTACCAGAAAAAATCTTTTTGCCCCAAATATCCTGTATCAAAACTACCGCAAACGTATGGGAGGCGGTATAATTCTACTGCAAACCCTCTGCCTCCGGCGGCTTGCAATAATTTATCAGCCACCCATTTTGTCTTACCATAGCTGTTAACAGTATCGATTCGGTCCGCTGAATAATCTTCAGGAATAACCAGATTTGGATCCGTTTTCGACAGATTGAACACATTTATGACCGAAGAGTAAATCAGCCGTTTCTTTTTCTGTGCAGATGCAAGCTTTAACAATTCTATGACCGGAAGTACATTATATGGATATAATATCTGATAGGACATAAGCAAGTTAATATAAGATCCGAAGTGATAGATATAATCCACTCTTTCTTCTAACATCCTCCAGCAATCTTCTGATAAGCCCAGCCTCTCTTTACAAAGATCCCCAGTCAACGGAGCGATTCTGCGGCTATAGCTGTCACTCCACAAGTGAAACTTATTCATTTGATCTTTTACTTTCTTCCATGCAGTAATATTATCTTTAGCACGAACCAGTACCATTATGTCCGCATCGGTTGTATCCAGCAATTCCTTCAAAAGGTAACAACCGATAAAGCCGGTCACTCCTGTCATAAATATTTTAGCAGGCGGATTACGATAATCTGATAAACTTTGCGGCATCACAATCTGCGGATCCAGTACACAGTCACTATACCATGGTTTGGGTGTTTGCATTCTGTTTGTACCTCCTTTAGGGTGAATGGACCAGCCGTTTAATATTGAAGCAATAGCCCGCCAACGCAAAAACCATCTCCGGTGCCGGCCAGCAGCACATAATCACCGCGGTGAATTTTTGCATCGGTGACTGCATCGTAAAGTGCCATTGGGAAAGAAGCCGCCCCACACAAACCGGATGAGGTTATAGTGTTGATCACCGTAGTGCGGCTGAGCAGAGAGTCTTTGCTGTTGGGAAGGTATTGTAAAATAGCTGCCCCAAGCTGTTCTTCCGAAAAATTTTCTAATAGTTGTTCGATCACCTGTCTGGTATAATCAGTGCTGCATTCACGGTATCTTTTAAGATCCATCTGGATTGCAATATCTTTTGCACTTTTTACCTTGTTCTGAATTCCAGTGAAACCAAGTTTGGAACTGATTGAAAATTCCCTGTCAAAAAAAGTTTTTTGCACCATTTTTAAAACATGGCTCTGGTCGTTCTCTTTGCAGGCTGATAAAACTATTGCTCCCGCTCCATCACCCAGCAGACAATAAGCTTCAGAATTAGAGGGGTCGACCATCGATGAAAGAATTTCTGAGCAGCAAATTAAAATATTGCGGTAACGCCCCGCAGCAATTAATCCAACTGACACGAACAATGCTGAAATAAAGCTTTGAAATCCTGACTGAATAGTCAGGCTGGGAATACCGGTATGTTCGTATCCCAACTGTTTTTGCAGCAGCGGCCCCCCATCTGGTACTTTTTTTTCAAAACCAGACGAGGCATTAATGATCAAATCTAAGTCCAGCTCAGTGAGCCCTGCCTGGGCAATCGCCTCACTGGCAGCAGCTCCGGCCATTTCTGACTGCGTCAACTTATCCGCCCATCTTCTGGACCTTACCCCAATCTCCCGCTCACACCAGCCGGCCGCCAGCCCTGCATCCGTTTCCACTGTATTGTTATTTACGATCTGTTCAGGCAAATATTTGCCCAGCCCGGTGATTTTTACTGAATAAGAATCTGCCATGTTCAGCTCCCTCCTAATATTTTAACAGAACACCATAGATAGACAATCCCGCTCCCATACCGTGCAGCAGCACTAAGTCTCCTCTTTTTATGAGATTGTTTTCCACTGCATGATATAAGGCCATAATATGACCAGCGGCACCAATATTGCCGTATTGGTCAATGACAGTAAAAACTTTACGGGATGGAAACATCAGCTTCATCATATCCGAAGCGATCCTGGTGGACTGGTTGGGGATAATCATCTGCAGACATTTTTTATCAACCGGAAATAATCGGGAAACGAAATTTTTATTATATTTCATTCCTTCCTGCTGCATCGTCTGAGAATCAAATTCAAAGGTTAAATCATCAAATAAGATATCTTTACTAAAAAGTGTTTCGTGTTCTTTCATCCCTTTGAATCCTTTAATCCCATGAGCGCCGCTGTAAGTTTCCATTCTGGCCCCATACAAACATGAGTCTTCCTGTGGTTTCGCGGCACCGAGTATCAGCGCCGCAGCGCCATCGCCTAATGCCGCACTTTCCTGAATGTTTTTTTCGTTAAAACCAGGAGAGGAAATCAGACTGGCGACAATCAGGATCTGCTTCGCAACTCCGGATGCAATCAAGGCCCCTCCCAGATCCAGTGCCGCCAGAGCACTTAAACAGCCGCAGTTGACGCTGATGCAGCCAATTTTGGAGTCAGTCAGGTTCAGTTTATCTTTAATCTGAATGCTTTGATCAGGCAGAATTCGGTCAAAGGTGTTAGACGCATTTAAAATCAGATCAATTTCACCGGGATCAATATCCGCCTTTTGAATTGCTTCCGCAGATGCCTGTGCACATAACTCCGCGGCAGATTCTTTGGTAACCCAGTATCTGCCTGAGATGCCCAGCTTGCGGCTGCACCACCCGGCTTCTAATTTATATTTACGTTCCAGCTCATCGCTGGTAACGAGTTTTTTTGGAACACTGTGCCCAATTCCCTTGATTTTTATAGCAATCGGGTATCTTCCAGCAGCCTCCATATTGTATCCTCCCTATTTTAAATGTTCTGTCTCCAACACATAGCCGGGTTTTTCTTTCATCATCTTTTCTCTCATCTGACGGTTAAACGGATGACAGATCCATTCAAAATCAGTTTGTTTCAGGCGCATGTCTTTACAGCCGCAGCAAGCCATTTTTATTCCCACTTCTTTGCATAACTGTTCAACCCTGGTCAGTCTTTCCAATTTATCATCAAATGGCAGTGAAAATAATTGCTGACCGGAGATGGTTGGCGTTACTTCTGACAATGCCTCGGCACAGGGACGTAAAAACTCATTTTTCATCCATGCCTGCTTCACTGTGCCTGTTACCAGAACATAACCGGCGATCACTTCCGTTGCTCCCAGCCTCAGCGCATCACCTGCTACTTTTTTAATGTTCTCCGGCTGGTCATCAATATTGGGAAGCATGGGATCAATGCGCACATTTAAATTTCCAAGACCTTTTATGGAAGCAAGTTTCTTAACATTGTTCATACGTTCTTCATAGCTGGCTGCATAAGGTTCCACAATTGAATTTCTATACTGGTCAGCACTTGTCACGTCCACCTGAACATGTATGTATTGCGGCTTTTTGGCAAATGCCTCCAGAATGCCATCCGTAAATATTCCTTTTGATACAAAAAGAATATTCACATTATGTTCCAGAAGCCTGTTCACAACAGTAATGGTCGAATTAATAATATCCTCATTTCCCAACGGGTCTGACGAATAGCTTAAATAAACACAGGGAGGAAAATCCTCCCGTTCCAGAAAGCGGTCCAGTTTCAGCAATACCGTTTCTTCCTTATAATCAGGGTTTTGCAGCTGGTATGCTTTCATCTCCAGAGGCGAGAAGATGCAGTAAAGACAATGATGAGGACAGCCTAAGGACATATCCATGACATAATTTTTACATGCATTCGGTTCATAACGGATATCCGCCTGTAAATCTTTTGTTATTCCCCAGTTAATTTTGTTATCCATTTTGTACCTCCATATGATTCAGAAAATATTTTTTTATCAGCTTACAAATGGTTCCCACAGTCATTCCCGCGTTATTTTCATTTTCAAAAATGTCTGAGATAAAGCTTTCCATATCTAAGTCAGCCGATTCACTTAAAAAAGTCTGCTGAATTTTCAGCATGGTATCCATGATATCGATGGAATCAAACGCAAAGTCATGAATCAGAGAACTATCGGGAGTAACTTCTCCCAGCACTTTTTGAGGATTTACCTCTTTTAAAATTGTTTCGGTTTTTTCAAAAACCATTTGTTCTGTCCACTTCATTAATGAAACCTCCTTTTATCATTTAGCAGCACTCATTGTATCTTCTATTTTAAATGTTCTGTCTCCAACACATAGCCGGGATTTTCCTTCATCATCTTTTCTCTCATCTGCCGGTTAAACGGATGACAGATCCATTCAAAATCAGTTTGTTTCAGGCGCATGTCTTTACAGCCGCAGCAAGCCATTTTTATTCCCACTTCTTTGCATAACTGTTCAACCCTGGTCAGTCTTTCCAATTTATCATCAAATGGCAGTGAAAATAATTGCTGACCGGAGATGGTTGGCGTTACTTCTGACAATGCCTCGGCACAGGGACGTAAAAACTCATTTTTCATCCATGCCTGCTTCACTGTGCCTGTTACCAGAACATAACCGGCGATCACTTCCGTTGCTCCCAGCCTCAGCGCATCACCTGCTACTTTTTTAATGTTCTCCGGCTGGTCATCAATATTGGGAAGCATGGGATCAATGCGCACATTTAAATTTCCAAGACCTTTTATGGAAGCAAGTTTCTTAACATTGTTCATACGTTCTTCATAGCTGGCTGCATAAGGTTCCACAATTGAATTTCTATACTGGTCAGCACTTGTCACGTCCACCTGAACATGTATGTATTGCGGCTTTTTGGCAAATGCCTCCAGAATGCCATCCGTAAATATTCCTTTTGATACAAAAAGAATATTCACATTATGTTCCAGAAGCCTGTTCACAACAGTAATGGTCGAATTAATAATATCCTCATTTCCCAACGGGTCTGACGAATAGCTTAAATAAACACAGGGAGGAAAATCCTCCCGTTCCAGAAAGCGGTCCAGTTTCAGCAATACCGTTTCTTCCTTATAATCAGGGTTTTGCAGCTGGTATGCTTTCATCTCCAGAGGCGAGAAGATGCAGTAAAGACAATGATGAGGACAGCCTAAGGACATATCCATGACATAATTTTTACATGCATTCGGTTCATAACGGATATCCGCCTGTAAATCTTTTGTTATTCCCCAGTTAATTTTGTTATCCATTTTGTACCTCCATATGATTCAGAAAATATTTTTTTATCAGCTTACAAATGGTTCCCACAGTCATTCCCGCGTTATTTTCATTTTCAAAAATGTCTGAGATAAAGCTTTCCATATCTAAGTCAGCCGATTCACTTAAAAAAGTCTGCTGAATTTTCAGCATGGTATCCATGATATCGATGGAATCAAACGCAAAGTCATGAATCAGAGAACTATCGGGAGTAACTTCTCCCAGCACTTTTTGAGGATTTACCTCTTTTAAAATTGTTTCGGTTTTTTCAAAAACCATTTGTTCTGTCCACTTCATTTTGAATCCTCCTTTAATCATTTAACATATTGCAAAAAATACCTGCATTATCCTGAACTAATTTTTTAATGAATGCTGAGAATGAAGAACTGGCGGTTACGTCTTCGGGAACTGCCTGGATATTATATTTTAAAGCAATCCGCTGCACCAATGTACGGACAGCCTCAGAATTATAGCCATTTTGATCGGTCATTGGCAAATCACTGGCCATCTGAAGAATTGTTTCTTCTGCTTTATGATAAATCTGCATCAGATCTGCATCCTGTACGGATTCCCCGCCGGCCAGTGGTTTTAAATGTCTCTCTAAACTCCGGTAAATGGTATTAATACTGACCATATCCTCATCAAAAAACATCTCCGTAGAAGTATTAATTCCGAATTCCCGATTGACTGTTTCAATAAAACCGATCATACTAATCGAAGTGAATCCATAATTCAGCAATTCTTCATTGGGATCAATTTCATCCTGGCTGATTTTTAACAGACTGGAGATAATTCGTGTAACATCCTCAGCTTTAACAGATTTTTCTTCTATTATTTGAACCGGTTTCCGTGTATCTGCATTCAAATGATTTTCTTCCATGGGCTGCTTGATACAGAAATTAATCAGCCGAACTAATATATTGCCATCATCATCAATCATATTAATATTAAAATGACGCATAGGTTTATCCAGATCGTTGGTTTTGCTTAGAGATGCATGGACATAGCAGTGTGCGGCTAATGGTTTCAGTATTTCCATCCGCTCCAGTGAAAAAGTCAGATAAGGGCGGCCGATGGAATCCCTGTCAGAATTCACCTGCAGGCCGGTAATCGTCTGCAGCGCAGCATCCATAAGCGCCGGATGCAGACCAAACGCCTTCAGCTCATAACCGTTCAAAGGCAGGGAAAGCTCTGATAACGCTTCCATATCGTTATAATACATATGCTTCATCGCCTGCATACTGGGGCCTACAAAAAATTGTCTTTTCCGGAAGCTCTGATAGCATTCCAATCCGCTTGTCTGATTGCTGCAGCGTTTTTTGATTGCGGCAATATCCTGAATTACAGCAGTTTCAGATACCGGTTCTTTCGAAATACATCCCTTCATGTTTAAAATTCTTGCTTCATGCTGTCTGACAGTGTACAGACGGAACAAACTTGTTTTATCACCATCTGAAAATTCTATTTCCAAACGGATCAAATTGCCGTCCGGTTGAATTGGCGCTAGCCAGTAGACATCGGTTATGACAGCAACAGAAAGCTTTAACATTTCCTGTGCAGCTGCCCGGATCATTTCAAGGTAGGCAACTCCCGGAAGGATGGGTTTATCATACACAACATTGTCTTCAAAAAAGAATTCCCGGCCAGTCAGATTCACTCTGCAGCAACAGTCATTTAGTTTCTGAAAACCGGAATGCAGAAGATTAACCATATGGGAACCGGAGTTATTCGGTTTTTCCGGTACAGCTGGCTGTTCATACCAGTACCGGTCTTTCTTAAAAGCATAGGTGATAACAGGAATTACCTGATAATCATGCGCTCCATAAAGTTCTTCCCAGTTGAGTTCAGCTCCCGCTCCATAAAATTCTGCCAATGCCTGCAATAACTCGCGATATTCACTGGAATCGGTCTCAAGCTGGTGAATACGCTGAAAAATATACTGGATCGTCTGTTTCGATAAATGTTTCGGTATGCTGTCAGCCATTTTCGTAAAAATCAGTTCTGGAACCGGCTTACGGCCAGACAGATACCCCCCTATCAATTCGGTCAAATCCTCTTCCCCCGATGCCAGAACAGCAAACCGGTAATCGAAAACGGTGCGTCTGGTATTCAGGGTATAAGCCAGGTCACCAATCCAGAACTTACCCTTATTGTGATTCAGCCAGCTGTATAGCTTTTGAATCTGCCCAGTTAATGACTCAGGCGATTTCGCCGAAAGTGTAATGGCATAAAGCGGTAAAGTTTTCCGGCAGTCCGATGCCGTCCGTACCGGAGCTTCTTCTAATACAAGGTGGGCATTGGTTCCACTGAAGCCAAAAGAACTTACTGCTGCCCGCCTTAATCCAGTTCCTTCGCGTGTCCATGGGGTCAGTGTGTGATTTACAATAAATGGACTTTCATCCAATTGAATATGTTCATTTAATTTGTTGAAATGGAGCGACGGCGGAAGCTGGTTATTTTTTAGTGATAATAATACTTTTATGATTCCAGCCACACCGGAGGCTGCAGATGTATGTCCAATATTGGATTTTACTGATCCAATCCGGCAGAAGGATTTTTTATCAGTAAATGTACGGAAAGAGTCAATCAATGCTTCTACTTCTATCGGATCACCCAGTTTGGTACCGGTGCCATGACACTCCACATAGGAGATTGTTTCCGGATTAATTCCCGATTTTAGATATACTTCCTTTTCCAGTTCTGTCTGAGCCTGAGCACTTGGAGCAGTAATACCATTTGTCTTTCCATCCTGATTGATTCCGGTCCCTTTGATTACGCCATAGATGTGGTCCTGATCCGCAAGTGCTTTGTCCAGGCGTTTCAATACCAGAACTCCGGCACCTTCTCCCGGAACAAACCCATCTGCCTGATCATCAAACGTTCTGCACCTCCCTGTTCCGGACAGCATACCACTTTTTGACATTCCCAGATAAGATTCCTGGGACATATAAAGAGCCACGCCTCCGGCCAGCATCAGATCCACTTCATTGTTTTGCAGCGCCTTGCAGGCCAGGTCAACAGCTACTAAAGAGGATGAACAGGCAGTGTTTATTGAAACAGCCGGTCCTTTCAGATTTAAGAAATACGCAATTCTTGCCGCAAGCATCGACGAGTCATTAAAAATACTGCCTGGATAATCCCTGCTGTTCATGACTCCTGCATAAACACCGCATTTCATTGCATTTAACCTGGTTGCCGGATAACCGGCATCTTCTAATGCATGCCAGGCTTCCTGCAAGAAAATCCTGTGATGAGGATCTAACAACTGTGCATCTGCGGGGGATAAGTTAAAAAACAGCGGATCAAATTTATCATAATCACGAATGAATCCCCCCCATTTACTAATTGATTTTCCGGGCTGATTAAGATTGGGATCGTAATAAGCTGCGATATCCCAGCGTTCTTTCGGGATTTCTGTGATACAATCCTTTCCAGCAATTAAATTTTCCCAAAACTCATCCATATCATCCGCTTCCGGATAACGCATTCCGATACCAATAATAGCTATATCCATATATCCAGGCTGTTCGATATGTGTCACCGGTTCTGGTTCAATCCTCATGGCCGTCCCTGATTTCATCAGTGATACAGACTCAGATTCCCGCTCTGGAGGCGGCATTTCCTTTTTCGTCATTATACTGTCTGAAGTCTGTTCCTGAAGATAGGCGGCCAGATCCTGAAGAGACGGATAATTATATAAACTGGAGGCTCTTAAGCCAACCTGATATCGGTCTTTTAAAAGCTTTACAAATTCCACTCCCAAAATAGAATCCAGTCCCTGTTCCATAAAAGGCTTAACCGGATCAATGTCTGACGATTCCCGGTATAATACGTCGGCCAGCATTTGTTTAAGATCATTGATCATATCCGTACTCGGCCTTTGATTCGTTTGTCTCTCTTGAATCGGGACCGGAAGGTTGTCCGCCCGGTTTATTTCTGTTAAGGCAGGCTTATCAGTAGGTTTAAGTAATACATGGCTGTTTCGATGATCATCATCAAACCAATACCTTTGTTTTGTAAAGGAGTATCCAGGTGCATGCATTCTGCCTGGATAGCCGTCGGGATAAAGTACCGGTATATCCGGTGCTGCTCCTGCCAGATAATTCCTGGCATGTTCCACAAGGCTGCAGCCATCGGTTTTTATCTGCAGCATAGCCATCTGCTGGTCGTCCCATGTATCCGTACTGCCGTCAAGAAACTGTTCTAATTTTTGCAGCAGGTCCGCTGGATCTGCCGCGACGACCGCTAACCGTTCCTGCATATGCTCACGCCCGGCTGCCAGCGTATATGCCAGCCGGTCAAGCCGTAAAACCGGTTGATCCGGGGAACGGATATAACAGGCGAGAGCGGCAGCAGATTCCCGCAGCTGTGGTCTGGTCCGGGAAGACAGCAAAATTAACTGCGGCTTCCGGTTTTCCCCCTGCTCCTGATTTGTTACATATTCCTCAATAACAGTATGGGCATTCGCACCGCCGTATCCAAAAGAGCTGATCCCGGCCCGCCGCGGAGTCTCATTCCCCTGCTCATCCATTAACCTTACCCATGGGATGGTTTTATTAACAATATAAAAAGGGCTGTCCTCCAGATCAATTAATGGATTCAGCATTTTCATGTGCAGAGATGCCGGAAGCCTGTTATTTTTAATACTTAATATTATTTTCAGCAAACTGGCTATACCAGATGCTGCCTCCAAATGACCGATATTAGTTTTTACTGATCCCACCCCGCAATAAGGTTTGCCTTTAAATTCTTTTCCGCTTTCCTGGTAAAGTTTTTGAAATGCTTTTTTCAGGCCTTTGATTTCCACCGGATCTCCTAAATTAGTGCCGGTTCCATGTGCTTCTATGTAAGTAACTGTAGCAGGATCTACACCTGATTTTATGATTGAATCAAAAATAAGGTCTGCCTGGGCATTGGTATTTGGTGAAGTCAGAGATTTTGCTCTGCCGCCGTGATTTACTGAGGTAGACCGGATAACGCCATATATATCATCTTTATCAGCCTGGGCTTTGGACAGCGATTTTAAGTATACTGCTCCGGCCCCCTCTCCCCTGACATAGCCGTCAGCGTCTGCATCAAAAGTTTTACACTTTCCATCCTTGCAAAGCATTCCGGAAGCATCAAAGATGTTAAACAGAGTGGCCGTTAAGATCACATTAATACCACCGACAATGGCGGTATCACAAAGCCCTGCATGGATAGCTTCCACCGCGTGATGCAAAGCTACCAGGGAACTGGAACAGGCAGTGTCAATGGATTCACTGGGACCATGAAAATCATATAAAAACGAAATCCGGTTGGCAAAAATTGAGGTCAGGGTACCCATGGAAGAGGAGGCATCCATTTGAAACTGGTTTCTCATCATTAAATCAAAATAATCACTGCCGGATACTGCAATAAACACTCCGGTTTTTGTCCCTGCCAGTTGTTTCGGATTGTAGCCTGCATCTTCAATGACTTTCCAGGTCATTTCCAGCATAATTCGCTGTTGGGGATCCATATAGTTTGCTTCACGCGGAGAAATATTAAAAAATTCAGCGTCAAATGTATCGATCGTTTTCATAAATCCGCCATATCCGGCTGCTTTAAGATCAGGCATTGACTTCCTTCTGTCCTGGGGTATTTCTGTAATCAGATTTTTTTCCTTCTCCAGGTTGTTCCAGAATTCTTCAACAGAATCCGATTGGGGCATGGTTCCGGCAATACCAATAATCGCAATGTCGTCCCTGGTGCCGCTAACCTTCTGGTCAGTTTCAGCAACAGGGACAATGAGCGATTGATTTTGCTGGCTGGGAGGACTCTGATATACCGCCTCTTCCATCCGAAGCTTATAATATTCCTGAATTGGTTCACTGTATTCTTTTAACAAATATTGCTGCAATGCCCGAATCGTGGGTTGCTCCAGTTCAAAAAAAGCAAGAGGAGTCAGCTTTATCGATAATTGCTGATTTAATTCATTACAATAAGCAGTAATTGCGATGGAATCAAAACCACATTCTTCGATATCGTCATCGGGGCTCATATCGCCTTCTGTACCTTTTATCAGTTTTCCCGCAATCTTCATCAGATCTTCTAATAAAACACCTTCATGACTCCCATTTTTCTGTGCCATCTGCATATCATCTACCTCTTCTTGAGAAATAAAACTGCCTTCATCGTTTTCCTCACATAAGTTCAGAATCTGCTCAATTTTTTCGACCCCCCCATATGTCAGTATAACCCTTATCTGTTCTGATTTATTTACTGAATATTCAAACGCTTCCAACGCTTTCTGAACCGGTATCGGTATCATTCCGTAAAGATTTTCGGTTAATTTTACCGACTCATCGTCGGCCTGCATTCCGCCTTCTTCCCACATCGGCCAGTTGACGGAAATGATTTTCAGTTGTTTCTCTGCCACAGCCAGCTCCGCAAAACTGTCCATAAACGCATTGCCATAGGCATAGTCACATTGCCCGGCATTGCCGAAAACCGCAGCAATAGAAGAAAACATCATAAAAAGCTCCGCTTCCGTTTTTAGCAATTCCTGATATAAGACCAACGTTCCAAGTATCTTTGGTCTTACTATCTGCTGGATCTGAGAATTTTGTTTCTTATAAAAATAATCATCATTAATGATTCCGGCACAGTGGAAAAGGCCGTCAATCTTTTTAAACTGCTGCAATGTACCGGAAATCAGCTGAGACACATCCTCCTGACTGCAGACATCTCCGGATAAGTAAATCCCCTCCCCGCCCAGTGCTCTGATCTTCTCCAACTGCCGGTCGACTCGATCGGATCTTCTTGATCGTCCAAATAGGACCAGTTTGCAGCCATAGCGGGATGCCAGATGTTCGGATAAAATTTCTCCAATTCCTCCTGTACCGCCGGTGATAATATAGATACCGTTTTTCCTGATTTTTCTATGCTCACTTTCAGGCGGAGCCGCTCTTCTTAATGATAGTATCTTCCTGATATCCTGTTGATATTTAACAGCAAAGCCATCATGCTGTGTCAATTCCGTCGTAACCTGATTGATCCGGTCCTGCGAGCTGCCTTCCAGGATGACCGTCTTAAGTATAATTTTTCTGTTTTCCTGAAATAGTGCCGCCCCTAATCCCCGCAGTGCATCAAATAATGGGCTTCCAGCCTGTTTTGCCAGAGCCAGGACCGTAACAGAACTCTCCCACTTCATCCCTGACAGCATTCTTATTAAATCAAAAAACGGATAAATATAGCAGTCCAGCTGTTTGTCGGCGCTGACCGGATCCAGTCGATATTTCTCTTCCGTAAAACCATACAGGACGGCCTCCAACCGCCAGCCTGCTGCACTTTGCCGGTTCAAAAAGTCTTTCCAGAATGATTCCTGATTCTGTTCAGGTAAATTTATAACAATGTCCGACAACTGTGCATTCTCTTTTGTGTACCGGAACAGACAGCTTTGGCCTGTCCCCCCCTCGTCAGCAGCCAGCCATCGGGACAATGTGTCTGTGGGTGTCCCACCTGGTACTGCTGCCGGTGCTGAGAGCCAGATTGAATCCAGATACATATTTTCAGCCGGTTTCTGATCAGTCTTAAGATGTTTTGGTAAGCCTGTTTGTTTAAGTTCTTTTACAATAAAGTTATTTAAGACAACCAGTATTTTTCCGGTCAGGTCGGTAATGGTCATTCTATATTTGTTTAATTTCGCTGCACCTTTATTTTGATCCGACAGCAGCTGTGCATATACATAACATTCCTTGACAAGGGGATGGTAAATCTCCACATCTTCCAGAATAAATGGAACATTTGAATGATTTTCAGCATTATCAGCGAACCCCAGAGCGGTTTGAAACGCTCCATCAATCAAAGTTGGATGCAGCTTTAAACGGCCTAATTCATTGGGTACGCAATCAGGTAACTTTAAGCGGGACAATACTTCCCGGCTGTTTATATATAGCTCCTGAATGGGCTGAAACCCTTTGCCATATTTAAAGTTATATTTACTCGTTATCTGATAACATTCCGTTCCGGTTAACTTATGCTGGCTTCTGGCGATAATATCGTGAATGTTTATCTGTTCTTTGCCGGTAATCAGAGGAGTCTTATGAGAACCATAGAGCCACCCCTGGGAATAAACTGCCAAAGGATTGTCAGAATCACTTTCAATTCGATATTTTATACCATCATCTTCCTGTTCCACAGCGATTGACAGAAACAGTTCCGACTCCGCAACAATTGGCTGCTGCCACACGATATTACTGATTCTGCACACGTTAAAATCCAGCTGCTCCCCTGCTGCTCTCGCCATTTCAATCTGAGCTGCACCAGGCAGAATATGTAAATCATCCACCACGTGATCCGTTACAAAGAATTCCTTTCCGGTTAACGATACAATTAAATGGGAAGTGCCTTCCTTTGATAAACGCCGGTAAGACATTTCACAAATGCTTTTATCTGTCACGCTGGCAGGTGCAGCGCTGTGCCAGTATGATTTCCGGCTAAAGGGATACGGCGGCAATGAAATGGTATTGGCATCCTGCTGAAACACAAGCCCCCACTCTCCTGATTCACCGTTGACATAATGGGTCCCAATTCGTTCAAGAAGCTCCCTGCGATCCACGTTCTGCTCAGATTGTGAAGAAAGCTGACGTAACAGCTCTGCAAGGCTTTCATCAGTGGCTTTCAGTATCTGATCTCCCGGTCTGCCCGCCTCAATAAATAATGAAAGTTCTTTTAGCAGTTCTGCAATCGTGGATGCAGTACAATACCACCGGTATTTAAAATGGCTTCTCCGCTCACATAAAGTATAAGATAAATCCTGTATGCGGCACTCCGGCCTTTTTTCCAGCCATCGGATTAAATCAGCTGCTTTGTTCATCAGGGCTGTTTTCGTTTTACCAGATAAAAAAATCAGCTGATCCTGGACAACTTCCTGCCTGTCTTCGTTTTGGCAGGGATATTCCTCAATAATCATATGACAATTGGTTCCGCTGAATCCAAAGGAACTGACAGCGGCCCTGCGGATTCCTGATTCCACATTCCAGTCTTTAGCCTCCGTTAAAATATAAAAAGGACTTTGCGCCAAATCGATATTTGAGTTGATCGTATGGTAGTTTATCAGAGGCGGCAGTTTTTTATGAGTCAGTGCGCAAAGGACTTTGATAACGGATGCAATTCCGGCAGCCGGCATCGAATGCCCGATGTTGGGCTTAATGCTGCCAATCGCACAAAAGTTTTTCCTGTCCGTCCATTGCTGAAAAGCCTCTGTCAGAGCCTGCAGCTCAATGGGATCACCAAGCCTTGTTCCGGTTCCATGACTTTCTACATAAGTGATGGACTGTGGGTTGATATTCGATTTCTGATACGTTTTTATTTCCAGTTCTTTCTGGGACAGAGCGTTGGGAGCGGTGATTCCGTTCGTCTTTCCATCCTGATTTAGTTCAATTGCTTTTATTACGCCATAGATCTGATCCCGGTCAGAGACAGCCCTGTCCAGTCTTTTTAAAACAATCACACCTACTGCTTCGCCGATTACCGTACCGTCGGCAGCATTGTCAAAGGCTCGGCAGATTCCTGAAGGCGAAAACATGCCCAGGCTGTTTAAGCCTTCAAACATTGCCTTGGTGGATAATACCTGGACACCGCCGGCAAGTGCAATATCACAACTATTATTCAGAAGGCTTGAATAAGCCATATAGATAGCGCTGAGTGCCGAAGAACATGCAGTATCAACAGCAATTGCCGGTCCTTTTAAATTGAGATAATACGCCATTCGGGATGCCAGGATGGAATTACTTATTCCGGTCGGCAGATAAGGATTCAATGTACCGTCATAATTTTTGAAATAGTCCCCCTCCTGGCAGCCCACAAAGATCCCGCAGTCTGCTCCGTCCAGCTTGCTTTCTGTGTATCCTGCATCTTCCAGAGCTTTCCAGGCCTCCTCCATAAACAACCGCTGCCGGGGATCCATCATTTCTGCTTCTTTCTCCGAGATGGAAAAAAACTCAGCATCAAAAGCTGATATATCCGATAAAAACCCTCCCCGCCCGCTGTTTATTTCTTCACTTCCGTTCAGACGCCATCTCCGGGCTGGAATCTGATCTATAAAGCTATGTCCGGCCTGTAAATGTTCCCATAACTCATCTACATTATCAGAACCGGGAAAAATGCCTGAAATTCCAATTACTGCAATGTCATTTTCTGTTGATTGCCCTGGACAGATATCAAAACTACATTCGGGGATACCAGAATTTTTTAACTGTTTAATCCTGCTTAGTCCTTCTTCTGGAGTAATCTCCCTGTTTTTTATTTGTTCGAGAATTACTTTTTTCTGATCTAGTTCCATTTATATAACTTCTCCCCTCTCCGGATCGTTTTTTCAGCCGCCCCAGCCGTCCAGCGTTGAAAGAGCCTGCTCCACATCAATGTCACCTGACCAGAGGCCGTCAAAAAGGCTTAACATCTGTGAATCGCTTTGGTTATTTAACTGTACGGAAGATTGTTTTGCCATACTCTCATTCAGATAATTTGTTAATAACCGGACGGTTGGATAATTGAACAGATCCGTATTTCGCAGTGTGGCGGCGAGCGTTGAATTAAGCTTATGGACAATCTCAATGGCCAGGACTGAATCCACTCCCATATCATCAAAAGTATCCGATGAACACACTTCATCTTTGGTCAGCTTAAGAACATCACAAAGGCAGGTGATGACCTGTTCTTCAATCAATCCGGCATCAGGTACCGGAACAACCGGTGGCACAGCCGGCGCTTTCAAGGATTCTCCGGCATTTTTATTTGGGACAGTGCTGCCAGTTACAATTATTTGCTGTCTCTCCGATTTTAAAATTCTTTCCAGCCCTATCATTCCCTCATCAACACCAATGGGCTTGATTCTGGCTGTCCGGAATAATAAGCTGAGCTTTTCATCTGCCGCCATCCCGGTTCCATCCCAATTGCCCCAGTTAATGACTTTTACCGGATAAGCTGCCAATTGCCCCAGATATTCTCCACAAGCATCCTGGAAGGTATTTGCCGCAGTGTAGGCGGCCCGTCCCACTCTTCCGGTAAAAGAAGCTGCTGATGAAAAGAGCAATAAAAAGTCTGGTCTGCATGCTTGTAAGGCTTTGCCAAAATGAATCGATCCCTGCATCTTAGGTTTTAAAACATCAATCAGTTCCTGATCTGTTAATCCGGCAATAATTCTATCCCGCAGTACAGCTGCGGAGTGAATGGCACCATGAATTACACCGTATTTTGCAATCGTCTGGTTTACCGCCTGATCCATATCCTGCTGGGATGACGCATCTGCCTGCAGATAGCTGACCGTGCCGCCTTTTTGTGAAATGTTTCTCAATTTTTCTTCAATTGCCGGAGATACAGCCCTTCTTCCCAGAAGTACGAGTTTAGCATGGTAATGCCCGGCCAGATACATGGCGAGCTGATAACCGATCCCACCTGTGCCTCCTAAAATCAGATACACACCCTGTTCACGAAAGCCGACCGGCTCCGCCTCAGTCAGCTGCAATGCAGCAACATTTCGTTCATACAGACAGCCATCTCTGACTGCTGCCGGATTCGGCCATCTTCCTGCAGAAACGGATACTGCTTTTAATAAAACGGGCAGATCCTGTTGTTCAAATCTTCCCGGCTGAAATAATGAAAGATCATAATACCTGATGTCGGCCTGCGGATATTCTCTCCCGACAACACCTGCAAATCCAAAGACTGCTGCCGATCCGGGATAACAGATATCCTGACGGTTAACAATCCAGGTACCGGCTGTCACAATGATCAATTTTACTGGTCTGTATATCACTTTCAGTCTATCCAGCACATCGACCAAATGTTTAAATAATAAAACTTCCTTTTCGGCAATACCAGGCAGTGCTTCGGCATCATCGGTCTGCTGTTGTTTCTGCAGATTTCCCATCAGATAAATTTCTTTCGCAGATTTAAGGTAATGCTCTGCGCCTGTGCTGTTTACAGAGCTGAGACCGGCTG
>Ga0137302_10333_pt1 | contig 26668 bp, 35 predicted proteins | sample Ramsor2O_GlcNAcB_FD_97184 | JGI IMG/M metagenome (GOLD analysis project Ga0137302, IMG submission 97184) | Mouse cecal microbial communities from Vienna, Austria - N-Acetylglucosamine amended with D2O_GlcNAcB | ecosystem: Host-associated > Mammals > Digestive system > Large intestine > Cecum... | reverse complement strand
GGGCGATTTCCCATAGAGGAAAAGCCGGTAGATAAGCCGCACCGTGACCGCTTCTTCCTCAACGATCTCCGGCAGCTCATCCTTGCCCTTCTTATACCGCAGGAACCGCCCATAGGGCAGGCTCACCTTCCCGTCCGCAAACCGCTTCCTCTGCCCCCAGGTCACATTCTCAGAAATGGAGCGGCTCTCCTCCTGCGCCAGCGAGGACATGATGGTGATCAGCAGCTCCCCCTTCCCGTCAAGCGTCCGGATATTCTCTTTCTCAAAATATACCTCAATTCCCTTCTCCTTCAGCTTCCGTACCGTAGTCAGCGTATCCACCGTATTCCGGGCAAACCGGGAAATGGACTTCGTAATGATAAGGTCGATATTTCCAGCCATGGCCTCCGCCACCATCTGGTTAAAACCCTCACGTTTTTTCGTATTCGTTGCAGAAATCCCTTCGTCCGTAAATACCTTTACAAACTCCCATTCCTCCTTCGACTGGATATACCGGGTATAATAATCCACCTGCGCCTCATAGCTGGTAAGCTGTTCCTCATTATTGGTCGATACACGGGCATAGGCCGCCACCCGCAGGCGCTTGCGTTCCTCGCCGGAAAGCACATTCACCGGGATATCCTTCTTCGCCGGTATGACCGTGACCTTCATTGCCGCCTGGCTCATGCCTCCGCCCCCTTTCTACACTTCCTCTGCTTTTTCCGTGGCCGTATCCAAGTCTTTGTAACCGTATGCCCGTCATGAAATTTGTATACCAGCTGATCATCCGCCGGTACGACAATCTCCGCCACCTGCGCCTTGAATACGTCGCCATCAAACTCCGGTATCCCCAAGACCTCTGCCGTAAGGCATTCCAAGGTTTCCTCCGGAATCCCCAGCCTTACGCATTTAGAAGCCCCCTCAATCCAATGTGTCCGGCAGCCCCACTGATATTTCCCCCGATACCAGGAATGCCGTATGAAATGCCTCCCACACTCCCCGCAGGTGATCCGCCCGGAGAACGGATACCGGCCCGGCCCGCCGCCCCACGCTTTTGCCCGCCGGGCGCGTTCCGCCAGAACTTTTTCATAAGTCTCAGTATCTAGGATAGCCTCATGGCTGTTCTCCACGAAATATTTCTGCAGTTCCCCGCCATTTACCTTCTTGGCCTTCGTGATCGGGTCTGCCACATAGGTCTTCTGCCGAAGCAGGTTCCCGGCTATCTTCTCATTACATAAAAGCCCCAGAATCTGGATGCCTGTCATCACATTCCCACGCCGCCCATATGCCCCGGCTTCCACAAACATATCCCGCAGATCCTTCTGCGTACCGCCGTCCAGATACAGCCGGGCGGCCTTCCTAAGCATTTCCGCCTCCTCAGGCTCAACCACCAGCCTGCCGTCCCGAATCCGGTATCCGTACATAATGGTAGACCAGATACGGCCATCCTTAAAATTGGCATTCACCTTCCATTTGATATTCTCCGAAGCTGACCGGGCTTCCTCCTCCGCATACGCCGCAAGCAAAGTAAGTACAAATTCCCCGTCCTCCCCCAGCGTATGGATATTCTGCTCCTCAAAATACACATCCACCCCGATCAGCCTAAGCTCCCGGATCGTCTCCAAAGTCGTGACCGTATTCCGGGCAAACCTTGAAATGGACTTCGTAATGATCAGGTCGATATTCCCAGCCCGGCATTCTGCCAGCATCTTCTGGAACTCGCCCCGGCTGTTCTTTGTACCAGATACCGCCTCGTCCGCGTACACCCCGGCATATTCCCAGCCCGGCGTCTTCTGGATCAGCCCGCTATAATAGCTCACCTGCGCCGAAAGGGAGTGGAGCATGGCATCCTTCCCGCAGGAGACCCGCGCATAAGCCGCCACGCGCTTTAATTTTTCCGCTGGCCGGACGGCCGCCATATTTACCTGTTTTATTGTGCGTCCCATAAATACGCCCTCCTTTCCTGGACACTGGTGTTATAGGAAGCGACCCGAAAAAGGAAGCCTTTTCACCCATTTTCACAATAAAAATCCGCCTAAAACCGGACGGAACTTTTCCCGCATTTTTTCCTCCACCCGCAGAAAATCCTGCTCGTCTATCACGCCCCTTTTCAGCATGGAGCGGGCGACCGCCACCGCCGCCTGGTATTTCTTCTCCCTTTCAAACTGCTCCGCCGTCATCCGAACCGCCCCCTTTCCCGAACCGCGCCCTGATATAGCATTCATGGGAACAATATTTCCGCCCCCTATTTCCATAGCTTTCAAACTCCCGCCCGCAATGCCCGCAGACCAGCACATAATACGCCTCCCGGTGTACCAGCTCCGGATGCGACCGCCACCATGCCCTCCGGCAGCCCTCGCTGCAGAATTTCCGCCCCTTCCGCCCCGGCACCGAGGCCAGCGGCACCCCGCATTCCCGGCAGACTTTTGCCCGCTCCTTCGCCGCCACCCCCGTCAGATGGTTCCGCCTGCAGTAACTTTTCACCGTATTCTCCGAGAGCCCCAGCCGCTCTGCCACCGCGCCATAGCCAAGCCCCTCCATACGCAGGAACCGTATCATTTCCTTTTCCGCATCCGTCACCTGATACCACCCCATTTCCATCAAAATCCCACTCAATAGATTTCTTCTGCCGTAATACAGCAAAAGCGGCCCCCGAAGGAGCCGCCCGCCGTCAATCCGGTATCCTAAGAACCATACCCGCCCGGATCACGTCCGAGCGCAGCCCATTCGCCTCCATGATCTCCGGATACCGCTTCCCGCTGCCAAGAAGCCTCGCGGCAATCCCCCACAGCGTATCATGCTCCCCCACCGTGTACATCACCGGAGACTTCCCAGCATAGACAATCTTTCCACTATCATCAAAGACCGAATAGCCCGCATTTTCATCTGCGCACCGCTTCGCGTAATCCAGCACCCGGAACGCCCCCTTCTGGGAGGCCGCATCCGCCCAGCTTCTCCGCACCCGGTACATCACGCCCGAACCGGAAGCCCCGGCAGAGCCGCCGCCATTTCCGCCTGATCCGCCGGAACCATTCCCGGAGCCGCCAGCCAGCCGCTCCCGCACCGCCGCCCGGAAACTGTCCATGCTTTCCCCATGCTTTGGGAACCAGTGCATCACGTCCCCATGGTTGGAGGCAATCCCCAGCCCATGTCCCTCGCTATGGCAGATGATATTTTCCTCCGTAAGCCCATACAGCCCGCAGAGGTAGACGCACAGTTCCACCGCCTCCCGGTACACCTCATTGAAATAGGAAGCGTCCGCCAGGTCGTCCTCGCATATCTCAAACGAGATATAGGAATCATTGCCGCTTCCCTTCGGCCCGGAGCCGCAATGCCACCCCCGCCAGTCCCAGGGCAGTGTCTGGTAAGTGGCAACCGTCCCGTCCGCCAGTCTCCCGATAAACCCGTGGACGCAGACCTGCCGCCCGGACGGCATCGCCTGATTCCAGTGGTTATTGTACTGGTTCACCCCCAGAAGCCCGTCATCCGGGCCGACATACCGCCTAAGCCACGGGTTATCCGCCCCGGTGGAATGCACCATGATCCCCTTCGGGATAATCCGCCGCCCGGCCTTATAGCAGGCATTTTCCGTAAAGATCAGCTTATGTAAATGCAAGCCTTCCACTCCTTCCTTATTTTCTTCAAAAGAGACAACGCCTCCCCTGCCGTATTCCCGCGCAAGGGCTGCACCGCCATAATAGAACGCCAGTATCTCATGATATGAAACCCCATGCCCCGCCGCCCACATGCAGCTCACCTGGGACATCCCCACGCCATGGCTGGCCGCTTTCGGCCTTTCCAGCCGGGCGGCAACATCCCACGGGTCAGCCTTATTCATATAGTAGGGATAATTCCGGCTCCAAACCTCCCCGCTCCTTTTCGTAACGCCCCCATTGGAAGCAGAATAATAGCAGTCAATGACCTCCCCGCCATACACAAGCACCATTCCGGCAGTATCCGCTACCGCCTCCCGGCTCCTCGGGCTGCAGTCCAGAAGCTCCGCCCGGTATGCCTGGAAGCAGGCCGTATCATCCACCACAATTCCCGCCAGCACCCGCCGCACCGCAAAGGTACGGGCGGCCACCGCCTGGGCACGGAGCGCGTCCCCATGGGAGCCCTCCCCAATCTCCGCAGGCACCACGCCGCAGAGGTATTCCTCCAGATCCAGTTCCGCAATCCCCTCCCCGTGCCGGGCGATATTCCCGGCACGGGTCATTTTTACCCTGATCCTCATTCACCGTCCCCCTTCTCCCGGTCATGGAGCTGCGCCAGCACGTCTTTCAGCTTCTCCGGAACCGGCAGGCCGATATGGGCGACATTTTCCAGCAGACTCACGCCCTCATTGGAAATATAAAAGAAGATCACCGCCGTCCGCAGCGCGTCCCCCGAACCGATCACCTGCGCGTCCAGGATATGCCCCGCGCCCACCATGACGAAAATCAGCACCTTGCGGAAAATCCCCCGGAACCCCACCTCGCTGGACAAACTCCGATCCGCAATGGCGCACATCACCCCGGTCAGGTAGTCGATCACCACGAAAGCCAGCAGGGCATAGAAAAAGCCGTCCAGCTCCCCGAAGAACCAGCCAATCCCGCCGCCCACGGCCGCAAACACCACCTGCGCCACATTCCAAACATCCTTCATACCTAAGTACCTCTCTTTCTGCATTTTTGTATGAAAAAAGCGGCTCCCCGTTTATGAAAAACCGCCAATTCCCGCACCAATATTTTGTTACTTTTGCCGACAAAACGCCTCTTTCTTTATATACTTTTCCAGACCAAAAAGGCTTGATGGAACGCCCCGTCTCCGCTAAGCTGTCACCACCAAAAAAGAAGGAGGCTTTACATCATGAAAACGAAAATCTTCAAAGTATTATCATCCTCCCGCACCCGCCGGGACTTCCATTCCATCTATTCCGGGGCCATGCGCTATATCTGGACGCCCAATATATCCATTGAGGGTAAATGGCTCGAAGCCCTCGGATACCACATCGGAGACTATATCCGGGTCGAGTATGATGAAAAGGGCATCCATATCAGCCCCATGACCGCAGTGGAGCAGAAATCCCTGGAACAGCAGCAGGCATTAAAAAATGTAGAACGCAAGATTACGGCACTGGAAAAGGTCAAGCTGGGAATCAAAGCCGAAACCGCCGCCCTCTCCATGGTAGCGGAGCCAAAGACCGAATATCCCGCGCCCTCTGAAAACCAGCCCTCTACATTCTAAGGAACCGCCACCGCCGGATATCCCGGCATGACCCAAACCAACCAATGATACCTCATTCTTCCGTCAGCGTATAGGTAATCTTCATGGTCTTATCCACGGTCTTTACCACCGCTGACGAAAGATTGTTGACCGAGGCCAGGTACGGCGTGAGCAGGTACATGCTCCGGTATTCGCTCCCATAGCTCCCGCCCCATCCCACAAGGAACTGCCCATACTGAAACAGCGGCGTAGCCGCGCTGGTAAGCCTCGCGCTCCCCTGGGTATGCACCACCCCGTCATTTACGGTAAGCTGGAAATCCCCGCCCACGATCAGATCGCCCACCAGCGCAAGGAACAGCTCGCAGGTTCCCGTATCGCATAAGGGCTTCCATTTTGATGTAAACCCAAAGGGGATCAGCGTCACATCCGCCATGTTCCCCATATTAATCTTATAGATTCCTTTCTTATCGTAGGCGGGCACATACAGATACCCGTCCCGCATACAGCACCGGCATTTCCGCTCCGGGTAGCTCCCGGTCATATCCCGCTCGCCTACCGACATCAGCTTCGCATTGGCCAGCGTCCAGTCCCCCTCGGTAATGGAATAGTCCGCCTTGGATATCCTCACCCACAGAAGCCTGGCATTCCCGGAGGAATTTCCCTCATTGGAGAACCCGTACCAGTACCCGTCCCGCCCGTCCATGAACTCCCCATACTTCGTATAGCTCCCAAGAAATTCAAACGTCTCAGTCTGCACCGCCTGATCCTCAATCACCGTATAGGTAGTATCGTCCAGCCTCTCATTCAGCCCGATGGAAAAGACCGGTATCCGCACCTTCCGTATCCTGATACTGGAATCCTCAAAGGTAATGGAATATAAAAGGTTCCCCTCAAAATTCATCTCCACCGCCTCGAACAGCACCGCCTGCTGCGCCGTAGACAAGGAGCGGATATCCAGCTTCTTGATCTGCAGGAACGCGCTGGCATCCCCTATAAGGCTCCCGAACCCATTCAGCCCGCCCTGGGCGCTGGTGAGCGCCACCGCCGCAATCGTCCCGTTCCCCTGTCTCGGCGTAAATTCCCAGACAAATCTATACCCATTCTCCAAAACCTTGCTCTCCGTCTGGTTCATGCTCCCCCGCGCCGTATTGGCCGAGGAATTGACATTGTTGGAGGCATAGGCCACCGGCAGGTTATCCGAACCCGCATACATGATATCCGCATCTTCTTCCAGCGTTTTGGAAAACAGAAGTATCCCGCCTATCATGTTCGGGCAGATCGGGAGCAGGCTCTTATTCCATGCCAGCACGTCCGCCAGCTCCACCTCCGAATAGAACACCCCCATGGGGTTGCTGCCGAGGATATTGTTCACCGCATTGGTGACCATATTTTCCTCAGTAACGATCTCCACCGCCCCCGTTTCTGCATCCGTAAGCTCTATCACCATCGTACCCCTAAGCCTCATACAAAAATCTCCTCCTATCCAATCTCCACCGGTCGGCAGAACCCGCCGAGGGCTGTCCTGCCCGCCATATGGTCTGCATACTCCCGGATCACAAGCTCCATGGTCTCCGTCCTTATGCCCTCCGCAAAGCCCCGCGCCTGCAGGCCGCCAGCCAGCGGGAACCTTGATATATATTCCCCTATCTCAATCTTCCCGTCCCACGCCGCAGCCGCCGCCATGGCCTGCCCGCTGATTGAAGCGATACAGCCGCCGATCTCCACCGTACCCTCCCCGCCCTCCATGCGCAGGTACACATTGAACGTATTCGTAATGTTCGGCACCAGCTTCTCAATGGGGTAATACAGAGAAAGGATATGCTTCCCGCTATGCCATGTCTCCACCGGATGATGTAGGAGGATCTCCGAATCATTCAGCTCATAGGTGACAAAACCCACTGCCTTCCCATCCTCCGTCCATGATACCGGCAGTTCCACGTCCACCGATACCTCCACCGTACCGCCGGAACCGTCCCCGGCATCTAAACTATCCTCCGAAAGAACGTCCGTCCCGGTATCCCCGCTTAGAGCATCCGGGTCATTCCCTGCCCTGCCAGCATTTTCTCCGGTTCCGGTATTCCCGCCCGCAGCCTCTGCAGGTATCGGCACAACAACCGTCCCCGCCGCACTGGCCGACCGCCCCACCGGCTCCGCCGCCACGTCCACCACCACCTGCCCGAAGAACTGCACATGGTTCTCCTCCTTGGACGCAAACTCAATGCTTATAATCTTTACGTCCGTATCCGCAATGCTGTAAGTGGAGGCATTGGTAAAGGTATGTATCCCCAGCTTCCCCGCCTCAATCTGGTTCAGCAGGCTGGAGATATTCTTATCATTTTTCGATTTTGCCTGCGCCAGCCTCGGGTTCTTCCCCACGCATTTCAGCTTCATTTTCCCGCCGATCTTACAATGGAAAGACGTAATGCAGGTAAGCCGCTCCCCGTCCGCCTGGCCGCCGGAAAACGTAAGCACGTCCCCCAGGTCAAAGGCCGGGTTCCCTATGGTCTCCGAATCGAACGGCACATAATTCACCGCCGAAAGGCTTTCTAAAATATTCCGGCATAACGCCTCCCGCGTCTCATCCAGCCCGAACTGCAGCAACGGGTTGATGCCTAAATTCATGGTAAGCCCATCGTCCGGGTCAGCCGCATAATATTCCGCCATCTGCGTCCGCAGGTTCGTGGAACTCACCGCCGTATACCGGGTGACAAAATCCGAGAAGCTGCTGGAAAACCGGTGTTTTTGCAGAACCTCCGCCACCGGGGAATCCCCGTATTTCCGAAGCTCCAATTTCCCCGCCCGATTGATACAGAAGAATCCCCCAAGCACCTGCGCCACAAAATACAGCACGTCCCGGTACGTCTCGATATCGTTCTCCGCGTAAATGGAAAGCACCTCCGAGCCGTTCGGCATCGCCCCGATCTCCGCCTCCGTCTGCGCCAGCTCCACCCTGCACGCCTTCGCACATAACTCCATGAAGCCGTAGGCCGTCCCCACCGACTCAAACCCATTGAAATCCCGCTCGAACCGGACCATATGATCATAAGCCTTCAATTCCAGGAAATGCGCCGTCCGGTTCGCCTCGCTCACCTCGAAGATACCCATGGGAACCTCCTCATAGGAGCCGTCCCCCAGCCGCAGATGGTAGAATAATTCCACCTGCGCATCCTCCAAAGTATACCGGTCAACCGGCAGGTAGAGGCTGATCCCCATTTCCGCCGCATACACCGTCCCCAGCTCGATCTCCGAACTCCCGCAGCACTGCCCGGAGATATAGCCGCTGCCCTTTACGATATCCTCCTGGGTAAACCCATAGACAGCCCCCGCCGCCGTAGTGATCCGCCCCGTCCAGTAATAATGCCGGGTATTCCCCTGCACCGCCTGCAGGAACGCCTCGCTCACCGGATACATAGGAAAACACCCCCATCCCATAGAAAAAGCACCAGCCGTTTTTAGCTGATGCCTTATAAACACAATAATCCACTGAAAATAACTCTATTTTTCGCCTCACCGATAAACTTGAAGTTGTCCTAAAAAATCGTCTAAGATAGTAAAGCCATCCGGCTTGCGACTTTTTCTTTTATTGCGGAAACTGCATCTTTAATTGAGTGCCCAGTCGTATCTATGACATTCGATTCATATATTCCCAAATTGGAAAACTGCTCCCACATTGTTTCCACCAACTCAACATTTGTTTCTCTGTCTAATTTTGAACGTTCGACAGCCCGCTTCATGGTTTCTTCCTTACTCGCCCTTAAAACAATATAATGTACTTCATAATGCTCTTGGACAATGTTTCGCCACGGCTCTAAAAACCATGTTCCTATGATTCCATCTACAATTACATCGTATCCTCCTCGAACATATCGTTTCGCGGCCTCCAAAAAGGCTTCTATCACAATCAAATTCTGCTCATTTGCTTCTGGTAAATGAGGGGGAATTGCTCCCATGCTTAAATAATGGTAAAAGTCATCTGTATGCATATGCACAGATTTTTCCATATCTGATTCTTTCGCAACAATAGACGCCGTTGTAGTTTTTCCCGTCCCAGGTGAACCTGTGATTACAATAATTCTTCCTTGATTCATCTATGCGTTACCTCCGCAATTCCCGATTTGTGCCTACCATTATACAAGATATACCATAAAAAATCATCCCCTATTTGACCTCAAAATTCCTTCAACGTAAACGACACCTTCCAAAGCCCCTTATAAGAAGTATCCTTCACCAGCCCCGCCTTATACCCGTCAACGAACATCTCCGCATTCTTCACCGCCAGCGTCTCCGTATCAAAATAATCCACGCTGATCTTCTCCCTCTGCTTAAACCCCGTAAGCAGCCGTAACCATTTTGCCGATACGGAAAAGGAGACAGAAATACGCGCCACCCCCAGCCGCACCACATCCCGCTGGGTAGTCCCCGCCTCCGTCTCCCCGCCCGAATCCGCCTCGATATCCACCATCTGCACCTCATAGGAATCTGGCAGGGGGAGGGGCGTATCGTCAAACGCCAGATATTGTATAAATGCCATCCTTATCTACCTCCCTCCCGACCGCAGGCTCTGCCGCGCCTGGGCACCCACGATCACCTCGTCCAGCAGCGTACCGCCCACATACACCGGAATGATAATATCCCCGGCCTGCCCGGCAACCCCCGCCATGGCCTCCGAAACCGCAGACCTGATCCCGGCAAGGAAATCCGCCATATTCCCCATGCCGCCATAACCGCCCTCCATGGAAGCCAGCTCCGCCACCCCTACCTTCGGGCTGATCACCATATCCGAAGCAACATCCCGGACGGCCTTCTCCACAAGCCCCCGGCTGTTTTCAATCCCTTTCGCAAGCCCGCCGAGGAAATCCGGCATCCAGCTCTCATAATCCGTAAGCGGCCCTTCATCTGGCACGGAAAAATGCAGGAACGAGCGTATCTTCTCCGCCACGTCCGAAACTGCGCTTACCACATTTCCAATGGCACTCCGGATACCGTCCGCAATCCCGTTGATAAAATCCATCCCCCACTGCAGCGCCTTCCCCGGCAGTGACGTAATAAAGCTGATTGCCGACTGGAACCCACCCGAAACCACGCTCCCAAGGGAAGACAAGGCGGAACGGATACCGGAGACCATATTCTGAAACGCCGATATCGCCGCCTGCTTCAAATTCCCGGCGATAGAAACCACCAAATCTTTCAGCCCGTTCCAGGCAGACAAGGCCATATTTTTCACCATAGACCAGATATTCCCCAGGGTATTTTTAAGGCCGGTAAACAAAATCACCACATGGTTCACCAGCCCCTGCGCCAAAGAACCCACAATCTGCCGGATACCCGACCAGATAGAAGAAGCCGCCTGCTGGATATTCGTCCAGATACCCAGGGCATCCTCTTTCAGCTTCGTAAAATTTCCCGTCACCAGATCAATCAGCAAAAGAACCGGCCCGAGGATCACATTTTTAATCAGCTCCCAGGCACCCGAAGCCGCCGTCTGGATTCCCTGCCAGATACCCTGCAGGGTAGACGAAAGGTTCTCCCACAAGGAACGGATCATATCCACGATCCCCGAAAGCACCGGGTTCTCCATCATGCCCGTCCAGACATTGCCGAAGAAATCCCCCACCGACTGCCAAAGCCCCGACCACCATGCGGGGATCTGGTTGAATATGCCGACCAGCGACTCCCACGCCGCCGGGATCGTCTCCGTAAAAAAGGAACAGATTGCCTCCCATGCGGAAACAAAAAATTCCTTCACCTGCGCCCAGACCGCGTTCACCGCGTCCCGGAACCACTCACATTTCTGGTACAGCAAAATAATGGCAGCCACCGCCGCTGCCACAGCGGCAACAATCAATATAATCGGGTTCGCCGCCATCACCGCCCCCAAAGCAGAAAAAGCCGTTTTCAGCATATTGAATCCGGATACCAGCTTCGGGATAAAGGTCATAATCGTACCCACCGCCGAGACCACCTTGCCGATCACGATCAATACCGGCCCGATGGCCGCCGCCAAAAGGGCGACCGTCATAATAATCTTCTTCGTCCCCTCATCCATGCCGTTCAGCCAGTCCACTAATCTTTGCACCCATCCCACAATCATGCGGATAGACGGCATCAGCAATTCCCCAAAGGAGATCGCCAGCTCCTCCAACTGGCTTTTCAATATGGTAAGCTGCCCCGCAAGGTTATCCTGCATGGTCTCCGCCATGCCCGCCGCCGTCCCGTCACAATCTGCGATGGCACCACTCAATTTCTCAATATCCGCCGGGGCGGCATTCATCAGCGCAAGGAACCCGCTCATGGCATTTTTCCCCACCAGAGCTTCCGCCGCAGCCGCCTTCTCCGACTCCGACAATCCCGCGAACGCCACCCGGCAGTCCGCCAGGATATCCGAAAGGCCGCGCATGGAGCCGTCCGCATTGGACGTGGCCACCGTAACCTCGCCAATCCCAGCCCCGCATATTTTTACTTCGCCCGCAAGGCTGTTCATCACCGTCCGCAGGGAAGTACCCGCCTGGGAGGACTTGATCCCGGCATTGGCCATCAGCCCGATTGCCTCCGCCGTATCCTCCGCCGAGAATCCCAGAGCCCCGGCAATGGGCGCACAGTATTTGAACGTCTCCCCCATCATGGAGACGTTCGTATTCGCATTGCTGGAAGCCGCTGCCAGGATATCCGCAAAATGCCCGGAATCCGCCGCCGACAGCCCGAAAGCCGTAAGCGCGTCCGTCACAATGTCCGAAGTAGTCGCCAGATCCTCCCCGGAAGCGGCGGCAAGGTTCATAATGCCCTCAATGCCGGAGAGCATATCCGAGGTCTTCCACCCCGCCATTGCCATGTAGTTCATAGCCTCCGCCGCCTCCGAAGCAGAGAACTTTGTCTTGGAACCCATCTCACGGGCCTTATCCCGCAATGCCTCCAAGTCGGCTCCCGTAGCACCGGAGACCGCCGCCACCTGGCTCATGGCGGAATCAAAATCCGCTGCCGTCTTCACCGCCGCCGTCCCAAGCCCCACGACAGCCCCCGTAACCGGCAGGAACTTCTTACCCACAGAAGAAATATTGTCCCCCAGCGTCTGCAGCTTCTCCCCCGTGGCCGCAATCTTCTGCACCGCCGTAGCCGACTGGTTCGCCTGCTGCTCCAGATTCCGCAGGGCATTCTCCGTCTCAATGATCTCCCGCTGCAGCGCATCGTACTGCTCCTGCGAAATCTCCCCATTGGCAAGGGCAGTATTCGCCTGCTCCGCCGCCGTTTTCAGTGTTTCCAGCTTCTCCTTCGTCTCCGAGACCGACTGCCCCAGAAGCCGGTGCCGCTGAGCCAGCAGCTCCGTATTGCCGGGGTCAAGTTTCAGCAGCTTCTCCACATCCCGCAGTTGGGACTGGGTATTGCGTATCTCCGAATTGACCCCCTTCAGGGCGGTCTGCAGCTTGGTAGTATCGCCGCCAATCTCCACCGTAATGCCCTTGATCCGGTTCGCCACCAAAACCACCTCCCCTCAAAAACGGCATAAAAAAGCCCGGACAAATCCGAGCCGCAGGCATAAAGAAAGCACCGGTTATTTCTAACCGATGCCGTATGACAATCTCAATATGGAATTTTTTGTATACAGAAATTCTTCTGTTTTTCTATTGACAAAACCCCATCCTTCCGATACAATCATTTGTAAAAGAGATGGGTTTTCACCGTACAGTTTTTACTTAAGCGGGCTGCTCGTTTCTTTTTTTATTGCCAGCAGGTCGTAAAGATATCTCTTACCGTCCGCATCATGCCGCACCAGCATCCGGGCAAAGAAGATATTGTACCGGCAGACCTCGCCGCTCTTATCATCATATACCGGCAGGGCAAACCGCACATCATACCGATACCATCCGTATTTAGCGTCTTTCTCATGCTTCTTTTTCGTGTTCTCGGAATACTCCCCATTCGTAGCGATCTGGATCAGCTCCGGTATCCCCTGCGCCGCATTGGCCTTAGCCTTCGCAACAGCACCTTTTAAGGCAAGCCTGCTCTCTGAACCGGCGTATTCATCCGGGAAGCTGCTGGAAATGAATATCTTCTCGGAGGTCTCCGCAATCTCATAAAATTCCCCCACATATTCTTTGAGATAGTTCTCTACCTCTTTCCAGTCTTCCCGCTTTTTGCCCTTAAAACGGATATCGTTAATCAGGACAATCTTCTCGCCATTCAGGCCGACAATAATATTCACGTTTCTATCCATAGTATCCCGCCTTTTCCTGGAACTGTCATCCATTTATTCCTCATAGATACATTTCCCAAATTCATATGCCTCCTGCAGATGCCCCGTCTTGTCAATCTGCGGCCTGCCATTCGTATCCCCGCATCCACCGGCAAGCACCATCCCCCTATCCTTAAAACCAATGTAATTTACAAGCGCAAACTGATAATAGGAAACCGCCTGCTCAAATGTCCAGAAAAAATCATCTGCCGAAGTCATAAGCAGGGCGCAGTCCTTTACCGGGTACTTTTCATATCTCCCAAGCTGCGGGTTCGGGTCTTCCTCCGCAATACAGTAAAACCGCTCGATAAAAGCCTTGATCCGGGAAGATACCGTCCAGAAATAAAGAGGAGACGCAAATACAATACAGTCCGCCGCCTTTATCTTCAGTACAATATCATTAAAAGCGTCCTTTTGTACGCAGGGCTTCCCATACCGGCAGGCATTACAGCCAAGACAGCCTTTTACCTCATTTTTTAGAAGTGAAATAACCTCCACTAAATGGCCGCTTTCCTCCGCCCCCGTCCTAAAACTGTTGATAAGCTGGGCGGTATTCCCTTTCGCCCTTCCGCCGCCTTGTATCACGAGAATATTCTTCATCCCAAATCCCTCCCGGTTTATCATTGAGGAAAAAGCAATTTTCCCCTGCCACAAAGTATACCAGAAAAAGGCTGCTCCCACAATCCGAACATACTCAAAAATTGTCGAAATCCGCCTGCGTAGCCAATTCCACATACGCCTCCGGACACCCATCATTCCGGCTCTCCACATACATATCATTCACCATCCCGATAGTAAGCAAATCTAAATCCCGGATAGAAAGCCCCAGCTGCACACACCGGAGCAGAAACAGCGGCGTTGTCATTGGCCGGTCTGTTGGGCGAAGTTTTTTTTAGCCTCCGCGTCCGTCTTCACATTCAGCCCCCACAGCTCAATCAGCTTCGGCAGCACCTGGTAAATGGAGAACGTCCCGAACCCGTCCAGCCATTCCTCCGGCGTATCCGGAATAGACCCGTCCGCGTGCTTCGCCATCACATAGGCGATATTCTCAAACATTTCCAGAGAGAACAAATCCAGGTTCGAGTTTCCCTCATCCTCCTTCCCCAACGCCTTCTCCAACGCGCTCAAATCCTTATAGATATCCCTTTGGAATTTCAACCGGTAAATCCGGGGGATGGCGGCAGAGGCGCGGAACGCCACCTCCCGCCCGTCAATCTCAATCATCTTCGTCATGCTCATACCGTTTCCTCCTCCCCATTCCCATTCTCCGGCGCAGCCGCAGGCATATACACCGCCGCATACCAGCCATTATATACCGCCGCATCCGTGGTATCCCCGGTCTTCGCCTTCACCATGCCACCCGGCAGCGGCGTGGCCTTTATCGTGAGCGTCTCCGTCTGCACCTCCCGGCTCTCCTCATTAGTCTTCCCCTCAATGCCCGGCCTGGAAGCGGAACAGTTGTACAGCACATGCCGGATATGCCGCTGGTCGCCGTCAAACTCAAACAGCAGCGCAAAGGAGGATAATTCCACCTCCGCATTCTCAATCAGCACGCCCTTATCATCCAGTTTCTCCCCCAGCGCGTCCGTCCGGAATGACTCCGGTATCATGGCCAGTTCCAGATCCCCGTCATAGCCCATATTGTTATTGATCACATAATACGCCACCCCGTCCGCATAGAAATTCTCCGGCTCCCCGTTGGCATCCAGGGAAATAGACACAGAACCCGGCATGGGAACCGGCTTTCCATAGGATATCTCCCCCTCCTCCGAAACGGACAGCATCGCGTAATGCGCATTTTTCAGATTGAATTTTACCTTGTTCTTCTTATTCGCCATAGCATCCAGCCTCCCATCCAAAACTGTATAAGACCTCATAAAGCCTCTCGCCCTCAATCCATATCTCCGACTTATTGTAGAAAACCCCATGCCCGTCCAGCACGGCCTCCACCCGCGCCTCCAAGCCTAAATCCTTTCTATCGGTATAGACCTCCAGCCGCACCTCGCTGCCCTTATAATACACCCGCCCATCAGCGGCAAAATTGCGGCTCCCCGGCAGCAGGTAGCACACAAAGGGCGGCTCCGGCGACTCCCCCTCCGCAAAATGATCATACGCAAAGGGCAGCCCCAATTCCTCTATCACCCTGATCAGACTATCCATCCCCCAGGCTCCTTTCTATCTCCGTTTCCAGCTTCTTAATGCCCACATCCTCCGCCGGGGCGATATGTGCCCTCCCGGCCACCCTGCCGCCGCCCCTTTTGGCGTGGCCAAATTCCAGCAGGTGCGCCAGCCAGTACCGTTTCCGGGAATACACCGTGACCTCCAACGCATTAGAAGTTTCCTTGGAAACCTTCACCGCCCAGCTTTTCCCATAAGCCCCCGTCCGCTTCGGCGCATTCTCCCGTATCTCCTTTTTCACCGTATTCCCGGCGCTTCTCACCGCCTTCTTCAAGTCCTCCGTGGCAAGATCGGCGTATTCCTCCAAGGACTCCATGACAGCCGAGGCCATCTCCCCCACGGACACCCGCTCCGCCATGCCTACCGCCTCACTTTCCGGCACCGAAACTTCAATGCCCTTTTCTTATAATTCAGGTGGTCTATGGCGAGGATATCGTACAGTTCCTCCCGGAACATAATACGGAACCCGCTGCTGGATACTGCCTCCGCCGCCCTGCAGAAACGCACCGTAAAAGAAATATCCGCATCCTCCACCGTAGTCCCCGCCACAGCCTTTTCCGTCCCGCCCTCGCCGCCCACCGTGGCGCGGCAGGCAAAATAATCCTCCCAGTGGTTTGTATGGTTCCCAACCCCATCCGCCACAGCCTCCTGCCGTTGAAACATAATTTTAACCCGAAGAGCCGCAATTTCCATCAGAACCCCTCCCTCCGCACGCCAAAGAGCAGAGCCCGTAGCGTAAGCAAAAGCCCCCTATGATCGGCCTCCTCCCTATGCTCATACAGATAGGCCATCGTATACAGAACCGCCGCTTTGGCATTTTCTAAATCCTCAGAAAAATCCGACTCCTCCGATACCCGCGCCACATCCATGCAGATTTCCTGCGCCGCGCCAATAAAGCCCAGGATCAATGCGTCCTCATCCTCCGCATCCACCCGCAGGTATTCCTTCGCCTCCGGCAATGTAACCAGCATCCGACCACCCCATTTCCAAAAGGCGACCCGTAAAAAACAGACCGCCTATATACTGCAATACTGCGGAAAGGCCGCCCACAAAAAAATCCACCGGACAGCCCTCCGCCAAAATCCCATAAAAAATACCGCCCACAAGAGCAGTACCCGCATACCACACATATCCATTTCTACTGGCCAGCCAGTTAAGTACCGGAAGCCGCCTTCTGCTGCAGCACCTTCACCGCCTCCGCTAAGACCAGCTTCCCGTCCACCCTCTGGGTAGCGAGGAACCCAACCTGCCCCGTAGGCGCGTACAATTCCCCCAGCCTCCGGAACGACCGCCCCTGCCGGTCGGCCACCCAGTAATAGGAAAGGTCGCCAAACAGAATCGACTTCGCCCCCGCCGCCAGCCCAGGCATGAAAGCCGAAGTATACACCGGCCTCCCCATCAGCGTATCCGGCGTGGCCGCCGTAAGGGAGGGCTGCCATAAATACTGCCCGTTGCTGTCCTTCAACTTCCGCAGTGCCTTCACCGAAGCATCATTCATCAAAAACACCGCACTTTTCCGGTAAGGGGCTTTCAGCGAATAGAACAAATCAAATACCTCATCCGCCGTAAACGCCCCGGCAGCCGCAGCTGTAACCCCGACCTCCGCGCCGCCGGTATCCGCCAGCACCCCCAAAGGCTTCCCTTTCCCGTCCCCGGTAAAGAACGCTTCCTCCTCCTTATTCCCGATCCGCCTGGCAAATTCACGGGAAATATAGGACTCCAGATCGAACACGCTGTCGTTCAGCAGTTCCTCCGACACCTTGATCATCGTCCCCAACTTATACGCTCCAATGGAGACCTGCCCGAAGCTGTCGTCACTCTCCGGGATTGCACCCTCCTCATCCACCCAGGAGGCCGTCCCCTTGGAGGCCACCACCGGAATTTTCCGGTCGCCGGAACTGGTCTGGATCACATGGGCGAGCACCCGGAAGATATTCTGCTCCTCCAACGCCTCCACCAGAGTACGCTCAAATTCATCCGGCACCAGATACCCGCCCTCGGAATCCGTCCCCACCTGCAGGGCATCCATCACCCCATGGGACGGCAGTTTGCTGCGCATGGCATTCCAGAAAGACCTCCGGTACTCCGCCGAAGCCCGCCCCGTTTTTTCCTCACCGGAACCAGCAGCACCCGGCTTCCCCGAAAGCGGTTTGTTCAGCGGCTTATTCATTTCCGCGTCCAAAGCCGCCTGCCGTTCCAGCCGGTCGATCTCTTTTCCGAGGCTCACCACATCCGCCTCCATCTTCTCATAGGCCGCCACGTCCTCCGCAGCCAACAGACCGTCCGCCCCGCGCTTCGAATCCAGGAACGCCTTGGCCGCCTCCCACGCCTTCGCCCTTTTCTCCCGCAGCTCTAAAATCTTATCCATTCCAAAAACCTCCTATCTCACATTTTCAGTAAATCCAGCCGCCCATACAGCGGCCCCGCCGGTATCCGTTTCTCCGCCCTCCGGGGCAGCTTCTCCAAAAGGCTGTTCGTGACCGCCCTCCGGGAGAACACAAAATCTGCCGCCCCTTCCGGCACCTCCGCCCGCTCCCCGAACAGCAGGCCGTCCGCGAACCCCAGCTCCACCGCCTTATGGGCGGACAGCCAGGTTTCCGCATCCATCAGATGGGACAGCTTCGCCCGCGAAAGCCCCGTCCTGATCTCGTAAGCGTTGATAATGGACTCCTTCACCTCATCCAAAAGAGCCACCGCCTTCTTCATTTCCTCCGAATCCCCGATAGCCACCGTAAGCGGGTTATGCACCATCATCAACGCCGTGGGAGCCATCAGCACCGTAGTACCGGCCATGGCGACCACGCTGGCCGCGCTGGCGGCGATCCCGTCTATCTTCACTGTCACCGCTCCCCGGTAGTCCATCAGCATACAATAAATCTGCGAGGCCGCAATGCAGTCCCCGCCCGGAGAATTGATCCATACCGTGATATCCCCCTCCCCGGCCATCAATTCCGCCTGAAAGGCCGCAGGGGTCACTTCATCCTCGAACCAGCTCTCCTCCGCAATCGTCCCATTCAGATAAAGGGTGCGGCCATCCTCATTCCGCACCCAGTTCCAGAACCTATTCATTATCTATTCCCTCCATTTCTCCGGCTCCCGGCATTCCCCGCCGTGCTGTCCGCCGCCCCGGCGATCCGCCCGGCCAGCGGCAGGGGGCTCCCGCCCCCGTCCCTTTCGTTTTCATGCAGACACCGGGCAAAATCCGCAAGCCCCCGAACCTCCGGGCTGGTATAATACCGAACCCCGCCCGTATCCACAACCTTGAACGCACACCCTCTATTCTTCGTCATCCTCATCATTCACCTCCACAAAATAAACCGCTCCCAGACCTGCCTCCGTAAGCCCATGCCCCAGCAGGTAATCCTCCGCCTCCCGCTGGCTGGCAAATATCCGGGGCTTCCCATCATCATCCAGCAGGTATTCCAGCCCCTCATTCAGCGTGATACCGCCCACCGGACGGGCCACCATCACCGGCGGCACATACGCCCCGTCCGGCTCCATTGCCTCAAAGGAATACAGATCCTCGTCACAATGGAAGCACTGGTAAGCATACTCCGCCAGATCCGACCGGTAGACCGGATGCCCGCAGCGGCGGCAGACCATGCCCGTATCCTCATACCAGCGTCCCTCATGGAAGAACCCCCTCATTCAAAATCACCGCCTTCCAGAATCCGTATCCGATCCTCACCATATACCACGCCAAGCCCCGAACCGCAGTCCCAGCTCACAAAAACCGTCCCCGTATCATCCACGGATTTCACAATTCCCCGATCGCCCGGCTTCAATTTACTATACGGGTCATTCATGGAGACCAGCTCCACCCTCGTACCCACCGGATACCGGGCGCGAACCGCCTCGACTACCTCTTTCCTCGGAAATACCATCCACGCCGCCCCTTTCTTTTCGCCCCGCAGGAAGCCAGAGCCCGCAGGTGCGTCTTGGCACAGTCCACATTGCACCAGTCATTGTGCGATACCATACGCCTCCTGATCCGCCCAAGCCGCAGCCCCCAAAGGAGCCGCCCGGCCTGCCGGGATGCCAGCCCCACACACCAGCGGTAACGCTGCGCCGCGCTAAATTCCTCCCAGCCGGGCGGTATGGAACCCTCCATTTTCACGCCAAGCCCCCGCAGCACGATCCCCAGGCACTCGTTCACGTATTCCACGTCCCCGGCATCCTCATCCGAGACCGCAAGTCTCCGATCCGGCAGGCGGGCAAGAAAACGCCCCGTCCGGCGGATATAGGCAAGCCCCGCCACCATGTCGGCATATTCCCGATCCGTAGCCATTGCCATTACAAAAACCCCCTTTCCTATTTGGTGTCAGGACAGATTACCCTGAAAACGCCATGGTTGCAAGCCCCAAAGGTGGGAAAAGCCCGTCCCCGAACCTTTCCCGCCCCGCCGCCAGCAGCATTTACGCCTTTTTCATGCGCAGCCCCTGCCGGGTGGAAAAATGGCCGTCCTCCACCTCGCAGGTTCCACCTACCACCCAGCCATGCCCCATCAGGTAATGCAGGCTTTCCATAAGGCCGGTGGAAGTATTGCAGAGGAGAAATTCTGTAATGCCCGCCGCCTCGACTGCCCCCATGAAGCCGTCCATATCCTGCAGGAAAGGCATATCATTTACCATGAACTCCGTAACCCCGCTGTCGTTGGTATCCAGGTACGCCATGATGGCGCGGCTCATGCCGAAGTTCTCCGGCCTCTGCCTCTTGTCCGTATACTCCCGGATCAGGGAATTGAAATACTCATTATTGAAGCTGCCTACTCTTTCTAACATTGTCATAAAATTGACCTCCTTTTTTGATGTGACCAGAGATTACTCTGGAACATTCCAAAAGACAAGCTCAACTTTCAAAAAATATGTCTTATTTTCTATCCTGGAATCCGGTATCCAGCCGCCCTGCGCAGCAGATAAACGCCGCCATTTTCCAGTACAGCCAAAAAATCAGCCTCGGAAAACCGAATCCGCCCGGCTCCAAAAAGGGAACCTTTGAAAATCCTACTCCCCCTCATTCCCCGGCCAAGCATCCGCCGCCCCGAGCAGCCGCCACATACTCAAACTGCTTGTGGGGCTTCGCGCTGCTAAGGTGCGCCGAGCCAGCGCGGGCCATGATCCCCTGCTTCTTCCATACCCGAATCCACAGCGGGCGGAAATTGCAGTCTGAAAATAATTTCATGCTCTCAAACGCCACCGGCTCCATATACTGGGAGCCCGTAGAGAACAGATCGTCCACATTCCAGCACACGATATCCGCATACCGGCAGAGCAATGCCACCGCCTCCCCCATGCGGGAAATCCAGGGCTCCATGCCGTTCTTCTTATATTCCTCCAAGGATACCGCCGGAGGGGAGCAGACCGCGCAGGCCGCCCGCTCCTTCCCCATCAGACGCTCCATTGCCCCGGCATCCGCCCCGTTTCCGCATAGAAGCCTATGGCCGCCAAGCTGCCAGATATCCCCCGGCACCGTGACCGCCCCACCGGAAGCCTCCACCTTTTCCGCAGCCGCCTCCCGGTCGAACTGATCCTCCTCGGCATCCGCCGAATAGAACTTGTTCATCAGCGCATCCATCTCCTCCGCATCAAATCCGGTAAAGGAAACGTCAAAGGCGGAGGCGTCGATATCCGCCAGCACCTCCGCCAGCTTCCCCTCATCCCAGTCGCCCTGGATACGGTTCAACGCCACATTCAGCGCCTTCTCCCGCTCCGGCTCCAGATCCACCACCACGCAGTCGATCTCCGTAACGCCCATATCCAGCAGCACCTTCAGCCGCTGGTGCCCGCCCACGACAAAGCCGGTGCGCTCATTCCAGACCACCGGCTCCACGAAACCAAACTCCGCGATGGAGCGTTTCAGTTTCTCATAATCCTTATCCCCCGGCTTCAAGTCCCGCCTCGGGTTGTACGCCGCCGGGTTCAGCCGCCCGGCATCCACCTTCCGAATCTCCATTTCCATCTGCCTCCTCCGGGTTCCACCCGCATACCGGGCAGGCGCATACCTCCCCGGCCATATCATATATCATCTCACATACCGGGCAGTACCCCCATTCGTCCTCCCGGTACTGCTCATCCACCCACGTCTCCGGGCACTGCCAGTCCACCGCCCGGAAGCATTCCGTAGCGAAATCCTCCTGCCCGTTGCACAGATCCAGAAAGCCCTGCCGCGTATATCCCCCGTCCGAAAGCTCCGGCACATAGCAGACCTGATCCGCATGGAAAAGGAACGCCGCCTCATCCTTGAAAATCCACCCCTGCCGGTAAAATTCCCGCCCAATCACCGCTTCCTTTTCTTCTGTTTCCGGCACATATGTACCAATTTTCAAATACTTTTTCTCCATGAAATTCCCTCGCTTTCCGCAAAAATGTGACAGCAGATTACCCCAAAACCCGCCAAAAAGCAAGGGGAACCATGGAAAATCACATATGGCAGCATTCATAGGGAATCCCAATGTATTCCAGCACGGAGCGCAAGCCCAGACCGCCCGCGTCCCAATCCCGCATACAGTATCGCCACAGCTTCGGATGGGTCTGCTGCAGCCGCTGGAACCGGTTGGGGCTCCCGTCTAAATGCGCCCCGAACATACAGAAGATACAGCCCGTGCGCTCATACCCCAGATCGTATATCGGGCTGTAGGGAACCCCGAACTGCCGGATATACGCCCAGATATCCTCCTCCAGCCAGAACGAGAGCGGCGTAGAGATAGGCCGCTTCGCCTCAAAGGCATTGCACCCGGTTTTCAGCCACTGCTGCGCCCGCAGGTGGCTCTCGCAGGCCATCGTCCCGATAAAGGGAAAATTCCCCGTCTCCCTGGCGTACTTTTTCAGCGGCTTCTTCTTCATCTCATTGCAGCACCCCGCCCCGATCTTAAACGGCGCATCCACCAGATACCGCCACTGCTCCGCCAGCCGAAACCGCGTCTCCCGCCCGTCCGGCCTGATCCCGTAGAACTTCTCCCGGAACACATTTTTATCCCCGCACCGAATCCTATGAATCCACTCGCTCTGCTCCTTGCTGATCACCGGATACCCGTGCTTCTCCACCACCTGCCGGAACGTAAGCTCCGGGCGCAGCCACACCACGTTCGGTATGGTCTTTACGAACGCACGGATCTCGGGAAATTCCAGCCCCGTATCCGAGAATACCGCAGGCACCTCCGGGTAGAGGGAGCGCACCAGATGCAGGAGCACCGAGGAATCTTTGCCCCCGGAAAAACTCACGTTCACCTGCCCTCCATAATGCTCATACCATTCCCGAATCCGCAGCCTGCTCTTTGCGATCTTCACATCCAGCGGCAGGTTCTGGAACTGCGTCAACTGCCACCGCTCCATATGCACCAACCCTTCCCCAAAGCCCCACGCCCGGCGGCATGGAAACCCTGGAATATAAAACTATCATCCACAAAAGCGCAGAGGCGGAATCGAACCACCACCTCCCACCGGCTGGCGGGCGGCCTCCCATTAACCTACCTGCGCAAAATTCTGTTCTTCATGCCCGCATATTTTTAAGCCAGGCATGGGCCGGAAGCAACAGCCGGGGATTACCCCGGCGCATCCACATGGCGGGAAGCCTGCGACACCTTCTCGCCCTTATACATCCCCGCTCCCATCTCATCAATCTTCGAGAACGGTATCTCCGGCACCGTCAGATCCTTCCGTTTCGTTTTATCAATGAAATAGATATACCGGAGCTGGAAGCCGGGGATTGGCGTTGCCCCCACATAGTCCAGATATTTTTTGAAATTATAAGTGCCGCCCGTCACGTCAAAGAATGTAAGCCCGCCCAGCTCCTTCCGTGGGGAAGTAGGGTTGCTGGCCAGCGTCATCTTATGCACCCGGCTCCCGTCCGGCAGCTCCGCCAAGTTCAGATTTTCCTTGATCCCCGTAAGCACAAAATTGCTCGCCCGGTAAATGGTGCCGTCCCCGCAGGAGCAGGCATCCGCAAAGCTCACCACCCATTTAATCTGCGGTGCGTATTTCTTCAACAGCTTAATGCTCATGGAGATCGCCCGGCTCTCGGAATTTCTCGGCAGATAGCTGTCAAACGCCATCCGGTTCAGTTCCAGAAACTCATTCCACCCGGTATCCTTCACCAGCCCGATAATCTTTGACTTATCCAGGCTCGGCCCGTAGCTCATCACCCCATGGAGCTGCCCGTCCAGGAATACCCCGAAGTGCAGCGTACTATTGTTTACTACTTTCCCGCTGTAATGGTGCGCCTTCATGAACGGCGTTGCCACCTTCGCCGGGATCACCTTCATCACAATCTCCTTCGCCCTCCCCATAGGCGGCCTCCTTCCCCGCATGGCGCAAAGCCAGCGACATTTTCTCGCCCTTATACATCCCCGCCCCGATTTCATCAATCCGGGAAAAGGGAATCTCTGGCACGGTCAGATCCTTCCGCTTTGCCTTGTCAATGAAATAGATATACCGGAGCTGATACCCGGAAAGCAGCGTCCCGCCCGCCGCCTCCATGTACCTCCCCCAGCTGAAATTCCCGTCCGTCACATCAAAAAAAGAGCGTCCCCCAAGCTCCTTCCTCGGTGCCAGCGGGTTCGCTTCCAGTGTCAGCTTATGGATCTTCGTGCCGTCCGGCAGCAGGCACAACGCCTCGTTCTCCTTGATCCCGGTAAGGACAAAATTACTCGCCCGGTAAATGGTGCCGTCCCCGCAGGAGCAGGCATCCGCAAAGCTGATGATCCACTTCACATGGGGCGCATACTTTTTCAGGAGCTTAATGCTCATGGAGATTGCCCGGCTCTCCGAATTGCGGGGGAGCACGCTGTCAAAAGCCATCCGGTTCAGTTCCAGGTACTCATTCCAGCCCGTCCCCGCCACCAGCGGCAGGATTTTAGATTTGTTCAGGCTCGGCCCATAACTCATAACGCCATGGAGCCGCCCGTCCAGAAATACGCCAAAATGCAGGCAGCTGTTATTTACCACCGTCCCGCTGTAATGGTGCCGCCGCATGAACGGGTTCGCCACCTTCCCCGGAATCCCTTTCAGACTAATTTCCTTTGCTCTGCCCACTGCCTCACCACCTCATACACGCCATTTCCCTTCCGGTTCTCATTGCCGAAGGTCTCCCCCACCTCCTCATGCTCATGCACATACTCAATGCACGCCATGATAAGCTCCGCCTGCTTATCGTGCAGGGTAAGGCTGATCTGCTGGTAGGGCTTCTTCTCCCCGGAATCCAGCGTAAATTCCTCCCCGAACTCGTCCTCGGAAATGCTCTCGAACCCGAACACCGTCATGTCCTGGGCAATCTCCGCCAGCTCCAAGGGCAGCAGGTCAACGTCCCATTCCGCCAGCTCCCCCACCTTGTTGTCCGCCAGCCGGAATGCCTTCACCTGCTCCTCCGTCAATTCGTCCGCGATCACGCAGGGAACCATGGAAAGGCCCAGCCTCCCCGCCGCCTTGTACCGGGTATGCCCGGCAATAATCTCATGCTCCTTTGAGATTACCAGCGGCACGAGGAAGCCGTACTGCTTAATGCTGGCCGCCACCGCCTCCACGGCATTGTTATTCTTCCTTGGGTTATTCCCGTATGGATGCACCTCATCCATGGGCAACTGTAAAATGTTCATAACCGCCTCCCGACTAAAAAACGGGCGGATACCCATGACCCGCTCGCTCCGCTCTTTTACCTCATTTTCCCGCCACTCCTGCAGCATGGAATCAAAACATAATTTTAACCGCCCCTCCGGGCATTGAGCAGCCGCTCCATCATCTCGTCATGGGGCGTTGCCCCCTTGTACTCCCCGGAGCAGTTCTCCCGCACCACTTGATAGATCTGGAACCATAAATTGTTCGCCTGCTTGGAAAAGCTCTGGCTCATGGAGACATAGGGCGAGGGAATGGCGTTCCCCGTGGTCGGATGCTTCGCCAAAAAGCCATACTCGGAAATGGCCTCCTCGCACTGAATCCACCGGGAGATCGCCATGGCGTACTGCTCGATGATCTGCGCCGGTATCAGCTGGGAGCAGCCCCGCTCATGGAGCCATTCCCAGGTGCGCTCGTAAATCTCCACCGCCAGAAGCTCCCTGCCGCTTTTCTGCTGCGCCGCCAGGTACTCGCGGGGCGGCGGCATCTGCTCCCCTTCCAGGTCGGCGGTATCGGAAAACTCCATGACCGTCAGCTTGCGCTTCCCCGGATTGCCCTCCGCCAGCTTATCCGACAATGCCTTTTTCTTCTGTCCCGCGCCGATCCTTGCGCCGCCGTGGCCGTTCGCCATGGGCTCCCACCTCCTCCCTTGAAAGTTCCGGGGCTATATACCCCACTTGAAAGCGCGATTTTTTGCGCGATACCCCCCGCCCGCTATGCGTGGGGCGGGACAGTGAGATCACCCCCCCCCCACCGCCCCTCACTGGCGGCGTTCCCACCTGCCGCCCTCCCGCGCCGTGATCTCGGAATGGCACGGCTTGCAGAGCGCCATCAGGTTCCCCTCGGCATGGGTGCCGCCACGGGATAATGGTTTGATATGGTGTACTTCCTCGGCTGGTGTCATCTTCCCCGCCTTCCGGCATTCCTCGCACAGAGGGTGGGCGGCTATGTAGCGGTCACGAATCCGCTTCCGTGCCCGCCCGTACCGCTTCCTGCTGGCCGGGTCACGCTCGTGCTTATTGTATCGCGCCGTGATGATCTTCTGATGCTCCTCGCAATACCGCCCGTCCGTCAGCTTCGGACAGCCGGGATAGGAGCAGGGACGCTTTGGTTTATATGGCATATAAAACCGCCTCCTTCCGGGCAGAAAGAAAGCCCCCGCAAGGCAATCCCTGCAGAGGCTTCTCCTGATCCATTTTTCCATGATACCAGTATAGCACACTTCGGAGCAAATAACGCCCCATTAAAACCCCATCTTTCATTTCCCGAACAGCAGGTGGGACAATCTCGCCAACGCCTTCGACCGTATCCGGTCAATCTGGGAATGCCCATAGCTGAGCCGCTCCTGCAGACGTGCCGCCGCCCCAGAGCGCAGGCTCCCGTTCATGTAGAACTCCCGCAGCACCATCTGCTCCGTATCCGTCAAGGTCGCCCATGCCGGCTCGAACCAGCCCATGTACTCCACCGCCTGCCG
>Ga0137302_10318_pt1 | contig 27520 bp, 23 predicted proteins | sample Ramsor2O_GlcNAcB_FD_97184 | JGI IMG/M metagenome (GOLD analysis project Ga0137302, IMG submission 97184) | Mouse cecal microbial communities from Vienna, Austria - N-Acetylglucosamine amended with D2O_GlcNAcB | ecosystem: Host-associated > Mammals > Digestive system > Large intestine > Cecum... | reverse complement strand
GCAGAAATTGCAGAGTGGCCGGAAGAAATAGATATAAATCGTGCAAATGAAGCAAGGCAGCGTGCCGAAAGAAGAATTCAGTCCAACACTTCAGAAATAAATGTGACGCGTGCTGAGATGGCTTTGCGGAAAGCATTAATTCGAATTGAACTGGCTGGTAAATAGTATAAAACCCCTTCCATTGGTAATACTTAGATATTACGAATTGGAGGGGTTTTTGTATGAAGAAAATATGGGTTGCATTTATTGTCCTTTTGTGGGGCGTAGCAGGATTTCAAATCATACAGGGGAAAGCAGCGGCGGAAGAAAACAAGATTATCCAAGTTTTCCACACTGTTGGAAGTGAGCAGAAGACAAGTATGGTGGAATACTATGGAACATACGATGATGAATATCTCCCAATTGAAAAAAGGGAAGTGCTTCTTCGTGATATAGCGCAGAAACTTGGAATTACAAGAGGTCTGGAGACAGACCGGACATATGAAGAAAATAGACAGGAAATTTCTCTGACAAAAAAGGCAAAACACGCTGTCACAACACTTCGATTTATTACAAATGAAGAAGGGAAAGAGATAAAACAGTATATGATAGCCAGTATTGCACTGGATAAAGATATGGAAAGTGCCCTTGCACATAAAAAGAAACTGGAAAAAATTCTGGGTGACTATACAAAGGACAGCAGAAGTTCCGCCAATGTAATCGGTGCTTATGATGGGAAACTGGATTTAGATAAAAGAAATGAAGTAGCAGATGGGATTCTGGGGGAAATGGGTGCCAAAATTGTAACAGAACACAGGGATATGAAGCTTTATACCATTTATGCATATACGACTTATGTATCTGATTATGTGATGCAGGAAGATCAGGCGGTCAATGTAAATATAGCTATGCGTTATAATGAAGAAGAAGACAAAACTTATGTCTATGTGGCAACTCCAATACTTGGTCTGGATTACTAAAAGAGAAATCAGTAAAATTTCATATAAGTAATTTTCCTGTATACGCTTCACTTTTTTAGACAGCAGCATATATTATAGTAAATGCGTATTAAAGGAGTAGTTTATGGAGGAACATAAAAACAATCCCCATAGCCAAATAGAAAATTGTCCGTGCTATCCTAATTGTGACGATATGATGCATAAGCAAGGCGGGGAACAGCCACAGAAACCATTTTGGCCGCCTTTGCCATCACAGCCTATACCGAGAATCTGGCCATCAATGGGGGATACACCGGATCGCTCCGATCTGGAAAGACCAGATTCATTAAGACCTGGAACGGGACCTGGAACACCACAGCCATGGCAGCCATATGGAAATGAGCAAGAAGAAGAAAATTGGGGTGAACAGCAGCCGTGGCAGCGTGAGGATGAGTGGAGCGAAAGACCGGAGTGGGATAGACCACAGCCATGGGCATCCAGAAATTTAGAGGTAGAAAGCGCCGGGCAGCCAGGAGAAATTGATAGTTCAGAGGATATGGATTCGGACATGGGATGGGATATGTATTCTGAACGGCAAAACGGTAACATGCCGGATAATCGGATGAGAACCGATATGGAAATGCCCCAAAACTGGGGAAATCCATGGATGGATGAATCAAATATGTATGATACTCCCGAAACCGAAATGAATGGTGATATCAATATGCCTCAAAGCCAGCCGTCCCCGGAGATGAATATGCCAAATGGACGTACCTGGCCTGGAGCCGGTACATCAAATAATCAGGTATGGCCTGGAGCAGGTACGTCGAACAATCAGGCATGGCCACAAACAGGTTCACCCACGAATCAGCCATGGCCAGGATCAGCTACACCAAATAATCAGATGTGGCCAGGAAGACAAATGCAGCCTAATATGAGTTTTTCCGGTAACAGCAGAAATAGAAATACAGAAATGCCTGGAATCCAGGTAAGACCCAACATGGAGAACGGTACAAACCAGATGAATTACAACAGTTCCATGCCAAACTATCAGATGTGGAACGGCTCCAACATGGAATCCGATATGGAGTCAGACATGGAAATGCCGGATATGAGAATGAATCCGGAAATGGGAATGCCCGGAGACCAGATACGCTCAGATATGGGAATGCCGGGAAACGGAATGAACTCGGAAATGGAAATGCCGGAGAATGGGATGATGCCTGGTATGAGAATGCCGGGAAATCGTATGATGCCGGGATATATGCATTATTCAAACGGTTCGGCAGACCGGATGAGGGGCGCGATAAATCCGGTATTTGGCAACGATGATATGGAAAAAGAAGAGCAGGAATCAGAACATGACCTGGAACGGCTGAAAGGCATGTATCCGGATATTGCCAAGAAGATACAGCTTTATGTGGAAGAAGCATGTGACGATCTGGAATATGCAGGAAGTCCAATGTTTGATGAACAGCCGGATAAAATTAATTTAATGAGAACGGTAAACAGCATTTATGATAAGGTAAAAGACGATGCACCGGTAGAAGAGGAAGAAGATAAAGATGATCTTTTTGCAATGAATAAGGAAAGCAGAAGAAGGTACCCGCCGGGAAAGAACTGGCTGCGTGATTTTGTAGAAGTAATGCTCTATAATGAGATATTCCAGCGGCGCTGCAGACACCGCCATTGCAGGAGATGGTACTAGGTCCGAGCCTCTTTGGAATTTTAAGAAACCGGTGGTTAAATTACACCGGTTTCTTAAAAGTAAGGTTTACCGTATGTATTGTCTAAAAAAGTTGGATTTTATAAAAATTTATGTTGAGGTTTTGAAGCAAAGCCAGTACAATAGAGTCATGGTCTATTCATGGGGAGTATCTATGAGACCTGTCTTGTCGTTAAGGGGAAATGAAAATGGAAGAATTGATAAGAATATTAGAATTACATTTCGATGAAAATATGCTGCAGGCGGTTGTAAGCGGGGCAAAAAAAGCGGACATCCCGTCTAAAATAAAAATCCGCCCGGGTATAAATAAACAAATATTAAAGTTCCAAACTACAATTTCAGATGGAAAAAAAGAATTACATAAAAACTTTGAGAAACAAGAGATAAAAGAGCTGTTGAAATCCTGGATGGAGACTGATTATAAACAGTTACAGCTGGATACAGTAGAATATGCGGTTACAGTATTAGTGAGCAAAAAAGGAAAAATAACCGTTAAGAAAAAAAGATGGGACAAACCCAAAGAAGCGGCTTCCCTACAGCATAACCGAAAAAAGAAGTATGTGCTTCCGGAAGGAGAGCCGGTTCCGTTTCTGGTGGATCTGGGTGTAATGACTTCAGAGGGTAAGATTGTAAATTCCAAATATGATAAATTTCGTCAGATAAACCGTTTTTTGGAGTTTGTAGAAGACATTATGCCGCAGATGAACCGGTCAAGAGAAGTTACGATCATTGATTTTGGCTGTGGAAAATCTTATCTGACCTTTGCCATGTATTATTATCTGAAGATCCTGCAGGGGCTGGACATCCATATGATCGGGTTGGATCTGAAAGAGGATGTCATTGAAAAGTGCAGTGAGCTGGCAAAAAATTATGGATATGACAAACTAGAATTTTATATAGGAGATATCGCTTCTTACGAAGGGGTGGAGCAGGTGGATATGGTGGTAACGCTTCATGCCTGCGATACGGCTACGGATTTTGCCCTGGCGAAAGCTGTGAAATGGGGAGCTGAGGTTATTCTTAGCGTACCATGCTGCCAGCATGAACTGAACGGGCAGATTCAAAATGAGCTTCTGGAGCCTGTATTAAAGTACGGACTGATAAAAGAAAGGATGGCGGCTTTGCTGACGGATGCGTTTCGGGCAGGAAGGCTGGAAGAAGAAGGCTACAACGTCCAGATACTGGAATTTATTGATATGGAACATACTCCAAAAAATATTTTGATACGTGCCGTAAAGGCCGGTATGCCAAAAAAAGTAAAAAATTTAGCTGAATGTATGGAAATGGTGGGGGCCAAACCGACAATAAATAAACTTTTAGATGCCAAAGAGGAGGCATGAAGTAAATATGAAAAAAATAATCATACGAATCAGCGTTTTGGTGCTGGTATTTATAGGTGCGGTTTTTGGCATCAGTAAATATATCAACAGAGGTACGACGGAGACAGCAAAGGAGATGAAGGCAGCTACTCTTCCCTTGGTCTATATGACCAACGAGGGAACGCAGCTGAACTGTCTGCATGGTTATGTACAGCAGATGCCCGTAACGGCTATGAGAGATACCCTGACACCCTTGACTTCCGACCGTGTTCTGAATATACAGATTCAGACTTTCGGCGTTCCAATTGATGATATATATTTTGAGGTACTTTCAGTAGATGGAAAAGAATCACTGGAGAATACAAAGGTTACGAAGTATCAGGAAGATGGGGAATACGTGAAAACATCCATAAAACTGCAGAACCTGATCCTGATGAACCAGGAATATGTGCTGAAACTGCAGATTAAAAGTGCAGGTAAAGACATCTATTACTACACGAGAATCCTGCAGCAGGATGGGCTGCATACCAAGGATTACCTGAGTTTTGTTATGAGTTTTTATGATAAATGTCTCAACAAGAATGACAGTCAATGGCTTGCATCTTATACGGAGCCGGATGAAACCGGTGACAACAGTTCTCTGGCCAGTATGGATATTCATTCCAGCATTGACCAGCTGAGCTGGGGAACACTCAGTCCTCAGATTTATTATAAGCCGATTCCGGCAATTAAGGAGCTAAATGAGAGTACGGCATCAGTAGTATTGAATTATATAATTTCGGCAAAGAATGATGATGGACAGCAGGAGTTGTATAATGTTACGGAATTTTACCGCATGCGGAATGCAGATTCTAAAATCTTGCTTCTGGACTTTGAACGAAAAACCGAACAGATTTTTAATCCGGAAAATTCTATCATAACTACAAAAGGTGTGAATCTGGGAATCACAGGAAGAGAAGTCACCTACAAAACGGATGATAAGAAGCAGTATTTTGCTTTTGTTCAGGAAAATGAACTATATAGTTATGATGTTAACAGCAATAAAATTGCTCAGGTATTCACTTTCCGCCAAAAAGAAAACTCGGATTACCGGGATTCCTACAACCGACATGATATCAGCATTATCGAAGTGGAATCCAATGGAAATATTTATTTTACAGTCAGCGGATATATGAACCGGGGCAGCCATGAAGGTGAGTCAGGTGTGGCATTGTATTCTTATGAGGCAGCTTCCGGATATGTCCGGGAAGGTATATTTGTAAGAAGTGGAGAATCCTATGAACTGTTAAAGAAGGATCTGGATATCCTGACCTATGTATCAGATGACCAGGAAGATTTTAATCTGCTGGTTGACGGAGACGTCTATCAGGTAAATCTGTCAACGATGCAGGTAGAGAAGATTGTGAAAAACTTAAATCAGGGATGCATGGCGGGATCCCAGTCCGGAAAATATTTTGCTTGGCTAAAGGAAAATAAAGCTTACGATTCCAAGACCATCTCCATAATGAACATGGATACAAAAGAAACACGGGAGATTACCTGCCAGGATTCAGAAAGAATCCGCATCATCGGATTTATGGGCGAGGATCTGGTATACGGCATTGCAGATGCATCTGATATCAATACACAGCATGAGGGAAATGAACGATTCCCGATGAAGACCTTACAGATTCAAAACAGCCAGGGGGAGACAGTGAAAGACTATAACCCGGGTGGTCTGTATATTACAAAGACGGAAATAACGGAGAAGCTGCTCACTCTTACCAGAATGCAGAGGAACGGTGATACCTTTACCGAAGCTGCGGAAGACCATATTGTAAATAATGCAGCTGATGAGGATTCAGCATTTGGCATGACTACACAGGTCACGGAAAAGAAGCAGACAGAAATGATTCTGCGGGTGGGTCAGGATCTGAAAGTCAAGACGCCTCAGGTGGTAAGAAGCCGTCAGGTGGTACTGGAAGGCAACCATACCGTATCAATTAAAGCCAAAGAGAAGAGTGAGAACCTCTATTATGTATATGCTTATGGTAAACTGGACAGCATCTTTGCCAATGCCAATGCTGCTATCCGAAGAGCAGATGAAATGCTTGGAGTGGTGGTGGATAATCACCAGAAATATGTCTGGGAACGTGGTAATAAGGAAGATGAGATGGAATTGGATCTTGCAAAAGTACCGGCGATCATGAAGAGCGGGGAAATGGATGTGGCTAAACTGAAGCAGTCACTGAGTGATAAAACGGTTCTCGATTTGAGCGGCTGCACGCTGGATATGGTTCTCTACTACGTGAGCCACGGTTACCCCGTAATGGTACAGACTTCGGAAGGAGTCAGAGTTATGGTTGGATATGACAACTTTAATACAATACTTCTGAAACCGGGAGAAGAAGAGTCCTATTATTATCCGTCGGACGACAGTAAAGAATTGTTTGAAAAGTCGGGAAATATATTTATTACCTATATTAATTGAGTGTAATAGGATAAAATACTCTATAATTTTCATTTTAAGGCAGATTCACAACCGGCACTTAATAGTAAGAGGACGCCCTGGCTATCAGCCAGGGCGTTTCATACTATATATAGAAGAAATGTTTTTTCCCTGAATGCAATTGCCAGTTTGTGGATATGCTAAAATTAACAGAAGACAACTTACAAGAAAAAAGTGAAAGTTAATATTGAATCAGGAAGTTATTGAAACAACGAAAATAAGAAAGAGAGAGGTAAAGAATATGGATGAGAGAATAAAAACGCTGGCGCATAACCTGGTGAATTATTCCTGTGAGGTGAAAGAAAACGACAAGGTTTACATCCACTATATCGGAGAGGACACACAAGAGCTGGCAAGGCAGATTATAAAGGAAGTCTATGCGGCGAAAGGAATCCCGTTTATCCGGTTTATCAGCAATAAAGTACAGCGGGACATCCTGATGGAATGTACGCAGGAGCAGGTGGAGCTGATGGCTGAAGTGGACGGACTGGAAATGTCTAACATGGACTGCTATATTGGCATCCGGGGGTCCAATAATGTGTCGGAATTATCCGATGTACCTGCTGAAAAAATGGCCATTTATGATAAATATTACAATACCCCGGTACATCATGAGATCCGTGTAAAAAAGACCAGATGGGTGGTTCTTCGTTACCCCAATGCCTCTATGGCTCAGCTCTCCAATTCCAGTACCGAGGCATTTGAGGACTTCTACTTTAAGGTCTGCAACCTGGATTATGGGAAAATGGACAAGGCTATGCAAAACCTCAAGGCATACATGGAACGTACAGACAAGGTTCGCATGACGGGACCGGGCACAGACCTGACCTTTTCCATTAAAGGGATGAACGCAATCCCCTGCGCAGGCAAATGCAACATTCCCGACGGGGAGGTATATACAGCCCCAATCAGAGATTCTGTAAACGGGACACTTGCGTATAATACGCCGTCTCTGTATCAGGGATTTACCTACGAAAATATTGTGCTTACCTTTGAAAACGGAAAAATAGTGAATGCAGCTGCAAATGATACAAAGAGGATTAATGAGGTCTTCGATATGGATGAAGGGGCACGGTATATCGGTGAATTTGCCATCGGAGTAAATCCCTATGTTCTGGAACCAATGAAGGATATTCTCTTCGACGAGAAGATTATGGGATCCATTCACTTTACACCCGGCAGCTGCTATGACGATGCGTACAACGGCAACCATTCCTCCATTCACTGGGATCTGGTATGGATACAGAGAGCCGAATATGGCGGCGGGGAAATCTACTTTGACGATGTTTTGATCCGAAAGGACGGAAAGTTTGTGGTTCCGGAACTGGAGTGCTTGAACCCGGAGAATTTGATTTAGAAAGAAAGTCGGTTTGGTTCATAACTAAAATAGCTATCCTCTGTGCCAAGAGAGGATAGCTTTATTAAGTTTCTATTGTTAATGCTTAGAAATCGTATAAGTATATGAATTATGAATCAACTTCCGGAATAGACCAATGCTCCAGATAGGCAGCCTCCTGAGATGGTGGATAATACATCTCCACTCCAAAAGCAGCAGTGCGTATCTGATGCTGTTTCAGCCAGCGGTTCATGAATTTATCGGCTTTAAATACCGCATCCCCGTAAAGCTGGGAAATATTTTCGGCTTCAAACCCGCACACCAGGTATTCACAGGCAGGCATTTCAAAGGTCTGGTATCCCGGTGCGGTTGTACCTGGAATGATCTCGGCTCCAGCCATGTAGATGCAGTTTCCTTCCTTTGCATTTCCCAGATACAGTGCACCCAGTTCATTGCCATCCGGGAGCAGATTTGGAATCCGGGGTTTTATTTTGTGAAAATTTTCCCAGAGCTTAGCCCCGGCTGCAACCCCGGTAGTTTCTCCGCCCATAAGCTGTTCAATGGGGATCTCGCCCTCAATACCGGCAAATACTCTCGGCTGTTCCAGCCTTCTGCGGAAGATTTCCAGAACCATTCCATCTGTGACCAAAGGTACATTCTCATTTACCATTACATAGTTTAAGATCAAATCCGGCTTTACAAAGTGGTTCAGGACAACCGGTTCTGTACGATACTGTTCCGGAGTGAGACCAAAAGTTTCTTTAAATGCCCGTGTAAAGTTTGAATGGCTGGAAAAACCGTACTCCATTGCAATATCTACAATCCGGCTGTTACCGGATTTCAGAATTTCTGAAGTCTTTGACAGCTTTCTCATCTTAATATAATCAAAAACTGTTTTATTAACGAGGCGGTTAAAAAGTCTCTGGAAATAAAAGGGAGATAAAGAGGCGACATTCGCCAATGTTTCTATATGCAAATCTTCGTTTAAGTGTTCTTCAATATAATCTACAGATGCCTGTATGGACTCCCATGCGTGCATAACTTGCACCTCCTTTATTTAGTATGGCCTGTATTGCGCAATGAACAGTAAATACAATATACCATATTCAGTTTCATTATGCTTATCAAAGTATGCTCTTTTATCCTCAAAATTCTATCAATATTGTTAAGAGATATTAAGCAAATGTTACAATTGTGAGGATTTTACAAACTTACATCACAATATTTCGCTAAAATATCCCTATTCTGGAATGATTGGGGAGAAATTGATGGCGATCTTAGTTAAAAATATTACAAAATCTTTTACAAAGAATGATGACACAAAAATGCTGGCTATTCTTGAGAACCTTTCCCTGAGTATTGAGAAGCAGGAGTTTGTTTCTTTTGTAGGTCCGTCCGGATGTGGAAAGTCTACGCTGCTTAGAATTATGGCAGGGCTGCTGGATGCAGAGGAAGGAACGGTAGAGATTGGCGGAGAAGTTGTAAAAGGGCCCAGCAAAGAAAGAATGATGGTATTTCAGGATTATGTCCTTTTTCCGTGGTTGACTGTGTATCACAATATAGCCATGGGTCTTAAAATTGGAAAAAATGATAAGGAAAGAATACAGAAAAAGGTAGACTGGGCAATTGATCTGGTAGGGCTGAAAGGATTCGAAAAATCATACCCGAATCAGTTATCCGGCGGTATGAAGCAGAGAGTGGCAATTGCCAGGGCATTAGTTATGAACCCAAAGATTCTGCTGATGGATGAACCATTTGGAGCGCTGGACTCCTTCACCCGTATGAAGTTACAGGATGAGCTGGTACGGCTTTGCAGCAGGAAAGAGTTTACCACTTGCTTCGTAACACACGATTGTGAAGAAGCTGTATACTTATCTGACAAGATAGTTGTATTTACAAATTCGCCGGCTGAAATAAAGGAGATTATTACGGTGGATCTGCCAAAACCCAGGAACAGGACAAGCCCGGAATTCCAGGCAATCAGAAACAAAATTCTGGAACTGGGAATCGGCGCTTAAAGCTGGAGCCCTGGCGACAACGCGGCAGATGGCAAAATAGGCAGTGCTGTCCGTAGGGTTTCAAACCGGATGGAGTATAAACTACTTATTAATGCAGTACCGCAGACCTATCTGGGGTATGCAGGAGGTAAAGAAATGGAAACAGCAACATTTAGAACATTGATTGAAGAAATGGCAGAAAAATACCAGGATCGCCGCTTTGTCACCTGCGCGCGAACACTTCGGTCCCTTACCTATATAGAATTGCGTGATAAGATTGATGAAATGAGCCTTCATCTTCGGGCATTGGGACTTCGAAAAGAAGATAAAGTCTTACTTATAATGGAAAACAGTATTGAATTTGCCATTACCTTTTTTGGAGTTACAGACACCGGAGCGGTGGTAATTCCAGTCAATACATACTTAAAGGAAGCAGAGCTTTCTTATCTCATTACGGATTCACAGGCGAAAGCAATTATTACGACTGGAGAATTTGTTGAAACGATCCCAGAAAAATTCCGAGTAAAACAACGGCCTATGGTGGATGGTCATGTATTACTGAACATAGGGCTGGCGGAGCAGAAATTCCCGGATACAAAGCCGGATCTGCAAGCAGAAGATACAGCCATGCTGCTTTATACTTCAGGTACTACAGGACATCCCAAAGGTGTGATTCTAAGCTATGGAAACCTGCTGGCGAAGGCAGGTCATATTGCGTCAGCACACCAGCTGACAGAAGAGGATGTGGCACTCTGCGTATTGCCATGGTTTCATATTAATGGGCTTGTAATTACTCTGATTACGCCTTTATTTTCTGGCGGAAGTATTGTAATAGCCGGTAAATTCAGTGTGCGCAATTTTTGGAAGGATATTGAAAAATATAAGACCACCTGGTTCAGCGGTGTTCCAACCATGTATTCACATTTGCTTGCAAAAGGTATTCCTGAGGATGTGAATTTTAGCTCCATGCGTTTTGCAAGATCTGCTTCTTCACCGCTGCCGGTTGCTGTGCTTAATGAATTTGAACAGAAGTGCAGCATACCCATTATAGAGTCCTATGGCATAACGGAAGGCTGCAGCCAGATTACTACCAATCCCATGCCGCCCCTTGCCAGAAAGCCGGGCTCCGTAGGTGTGACCTTTGGAAACGAGATTAAGATCGTGGATGCACAAATGAATGAATTGCCGGCATGCAGCTTGGGAGAGGTTCTGATTAGGGGAGACAACATTACCAGGGGATATTTCCGTAAGGAAGAAGAAACCAAGAAGTCATTTACCGGAGAGTGGTTCCATTCGGGAGATCTGGGGTATCTGGATGAGGATGGATATCTGTTTTTAGACGGTAGGATTAAGGAACTGATTAACCGGGCGGGAGAAAAGTTCTCTCCAAGGGAAGTAGACGAGGTTATTTATCAGATCGATGGGGTAGAACTTGCAGCTACCGTAGGTGTGCCGGATGCAGTGTATGGAGAAGAAGTAGCTGCTTATATCAAAGTAAAGGAAGACAGCACTCTGGAAAAAGAGGATGTAATTTCCTATTGCAAAGAAAGGATTGCAAGCTATAAAGTGCCGCGTATGGTATTTTTTGTAGAGGATATTCCCAAAGGCGGAAACGGGAAGATCCAACGATTAAAACTAGTGGAGATATTTAAGAAAGGACAGGAGCAAGTACGCAGACAGGCTCTGGGGGTAAAGGAATGAAGAACTGGAAAAAAATAGTAGGAATGGCAGCGGCTGCTGCAATTTTTGTGTGCGGATGCGGAGCGGGAGAGACAGCAGGTACATCAGCAGGAACAGCAGGATCATCAACAGAATCATCAGCAGAAACAGCTCCAGGGGAAGCGGCTGACGCAGGAGAGATGTCAGGTGAAAGTACTGCTCAGGAGACGGCAGAGAATTCAGAAGGAATCGGGGATGGCAATGAAGCGGCAGAGGATGATCATGTAATTCGGGTGGGTTCGATATTAGCACTGGGAACAGCAACACCTTTTGTTGCCCAGGAAAACGGATTATTTGAAGGAAGCGATATCTCCATAGAAGTAACCCAGTTTGCAGATGGTTCCGCACTGATGGAAGCATTTGCGGCAGGAGAACTGGATGTGGCATTGTCGGGCGTCATACCGGTTGCCACCTGGATTTCCAAAGGTATCGACATGAAGGTTGTTGCCTCTGCCAATGGAGGCGGTCATGTTCTGATGACCAGAAAGGATACAGGCATTACATCGGTTGAAGATTTAAAGGGAAAGACAATTGCAGAACCGAATATTGCTACTGTAACGGACGCTTTGCTAAGAAGTAAAATCCTGGGTGATGCTGGGCTGGATCCGGATATGGATGTTACTCTGATTCCGGGAATGAAGCCGGCTGATATGGCAACAGTCCTGATGGTAACCAAGGAAGTGGATGCAATGATTACCTGGGAACCTTTTGCTGCACAGGCTGAAAAGGATTATGAAGACATTGTAGTTCTCTACGATACCGCAAAGGAGATTAAAGAAGAGACTGGAAGCAGTGCTTTTTATCCAGTTAATGTAGTGGCGGCAAATCAGGACTTTATTGATAACCGCCCGGAAGATCTGGAGAAGTTCCTGGATATTTACAGGAAGACCGTTGAATATATCAACACAGATCCGGGAGCAAATGCAGTACTGGGCAAGGTGCTGGACATGGATGAGACAACTATCCAGGGTGCACGGGAAAGAATAGATTATACATTTGATATTGATGAGGCCGGAACACTTGAGACTTTGCAATGGGCAGCAGATTTGGGTTACATTGACAAAGTGCCGGATAAATCAGAAATATTTTACGAGAAAAAATAGAGAGGGTTTTAAATTCTTATGAAGTATAAAGCAAAACCGTTTTTACAGGGTTGTATAACCATTATTGTCGTGATTATCATATGGAGCATTGCTTCAAAAACGGGGCTGTTTGGGAAATTGGATCCGGATACTGCAAAACTGCTGCTGCCCATGCCAAGTGTGGTGGCGGCAGAATTTATGGATATGATCAAAAGCGGATATCTGCTCAGCAATATCTGGGTCAGTATGCAGCGTGTCCTGATTGGATTTGGAATTGCAGTAGCAATCGGGCTGCCCCTGGGAATCATCATGGGCATCAGTGAAAGTGTCCGTAATTTTATTTACCCGTTGGTTCGATTCTTCTCTCCTATACCGGGGGTTGCATGGGTACCGCTGGCAATCCTATGGTTTGGACTTGGAAACAATGCAGCGATCTTTATAATTGTAATGGGCTCATTGTCTCCGATTATAGTGAATTCTCTTCAGGGAGTTTTAAATGTAGATAAGAAGCTCTATGATGTGCTCAGTATTATGGAGGCAAATACCTGGCAGGTAGTGAAATACTGTATTATACCCAGTATTATCCCTTACATTGTCTCAGGATTCAAGCTGGGTCTGGGTTTCGCTTGGAGGGTAGTGATAGCGGCTGAAATGGTAGGTGTGCCCAAAGGTCTTGGCTACGTGTTAAGCGTAGGCAGAAATACGGCAAATACATCCGTGACCATTATCACGATTATCAGCCTGGGCATTATTATGATGCTTATGGAAGAAGTATTGTTCCGGTTTTTGGAAAACCGAACGAATCAATGGAAAAAATGGGAGTAAAATAAACCGCAGAAAATGCGGCGCTGGAGGAATTATATGATTTTTTCATCTTATCAATTTATACTGGTATTCCTGCCGGTAGTGGCAATTGTGTATGGCATACTGAATCGCTTCCATTACTATTACCTGTCAAAGGTATGGATGGTTCTGGCATCCATGTATTTTTATGCCCAGGGCAGTTCGGATTTCTTTCCGTTCTTTTTGGGAAGTATCTTTGCCAATTATATTGTTGGAACAACTCTCTGCAGGATGCAGAAAGACACATACCGGTTAGAGCGTAAGATCCTTATGCTCATAGGTGTACTGGGAAATGTTGCATTACTTGGCTATTACAAATATTATGATTTCTTTATAGAAAATATCAATCAGATAGCGGGCACAGACTTTTTGCTGAAACGAATAGCGCTGCCGATTGGTATTTCCTTTTTCACATTCCAGTTAATTGCATTTCTGGTTGATTCCTATCGGGGAGAGACCAAAGAGTACGGTGTCCTGGAATATCTGTTATTTATAACATTTTTCCCGCAATTGATAGTGGGACCGATTGTACACCACAAAGAAATAACACCGCAGTTTGAAAATAATGAGAATATGAAATTGAACTACCGCAATATTGCGCTGGGCGTATTTATATTCGCTATCGGCTGCGGCAAAAAAATGCTGCTGGCAGATCCGCTGAACAACAGTGCGGCAGATTTCTACAGCTCTATCAAAGATTCCGTAACCATGTGGGAATCCTGGTTTTATACCATAGAATATTCCGTATCCTATTATTTTGACTTGTCCGGTTATACGGATATGGCTATCGGACTGGGACTGTTTTTCAATATAAAGCTGCCGGAGAACTTCAATGCACCGTTTCGGGCAAGCAATTTCAAGGTATACTGGCAGAGACAGCATATGACGCTGTCCAGATTCCTTGGGGGATACGTATTTAAGAATGTATTCCGCAAAGGTGTGAAGTGGCGTAATTATTACGTAGCTACCATGGTCACCTTTTTAGTATCAGGTATCTGGCATGGGGCAGGCTGGAATTTTATTATCTGGGGACTCATGAATGGTGTCCTGGTTTGTATCGGCGCATATCAGAGCTATCATAAAAAAGAACCGCCATATCTGATTGGTGTTATTATCACCTTTTTCTTTATCGTGCTTACAAGGGTTATTTTCGTGGCATCCAATATGCATGATACCTGGGTGGTATATAAAGGTATGTTTGACTTTAAAGCGCTGTTCGATCTGGGTGCCGCCCAGGTATGGCATCAGATCTCCAATTTTGTGGCGGATCATCAGACTGTAGGGCTGATTACGGTAATCGGGCTTCTGATCTGCTGGTTTGCACCCACCACCAAAACAATGGCGGAGAGATTTAAGCCGAATGCTTTGCATTTCTTATATGCAGGGACACTGCTTGCGATTTGTATCTGTAAAATGAATCAGGTAGTACAGTTCCTGTACTTTCAGTTTTAGGAGGACAGCGAATGAAGTATAAAAAATGGGCAGTCGGATTCCTGGTATTTGTGTTGGCAGTATTTGGGTTTATCTGCGGAATGAATTATTTTGTAGATCCTTTCGGATACTTTTCATTTCGGGGAGGTAATTATGACAACCTTGGTACTGTGGAAGTAAATGACAATAATTACAGCAGGTTCTTTAAAGCAGAACATGTAAAAAATTATCAGGACGAATACGATGCTTATATCATAGGCGGTTCCAAGGCGGGTACATACCTTGCGGACAAAATGAGTGAGATTGACGGATATCGTTATTACAATATGTTTTCCACGGTAGGTAACTTTCATGAATATTATATGAATGCAAAATATCTGGTGGAAAATACCAATGTTAAAAAAATTGTGCTGAATATCAGCGGAGGGGAAGTCCGCAGGTTTGAAGCGGAGCATGTAGGGGACATGTATAAGGTACCGGCACTTATTTCCGGAAAATCCCAGGCAATGGAATTTATTGATTTTCTGCTTAAGGATGTAACCGTAAGCCTGGGTGAGCTGAAAGATAAATGGACAAACCCAAAAAAACAGACATTCTATCCGGAGATTGGGGATGGCGCAAGGAACCTGGAAAAGTATTATTTAAGAAGAGATGAGGATCCACAGAAGTTCACAGAGAAGTATGTTACAAATAAAATCGATAAACATTTAAAAACACTCTTTACAAAACCTAGTGAAAGGCCTTATTATGAAGAGAACCTAAACGCTTTCAAAATGTTAAAAGAAGTGTGCGATGATAATAATGTGGAACTGATGGTGATAATAGCCCCATCCTTTATCGGTGAGATGAGTGAACATGAAAGTGAGGACTACTGGCAGTTCTTATATGACATTATATCAATAACAGATGTATGGGATTTCAGCGGTTACAACGAAATAGATCTGAACCCTTACAATTTTTACAACGAAGGCCATTTTTTCTATGAAGTATATGATTTAATGGTTGATACAATGAAAGGCACACGTTCCTATGAAGGATTTGGTACTTACGTTACAAAACGAAATGCTTATGAACATATTGAAAAGCGTAAGAATGATTATTACAAATTGAAGAAAGAATATGAAGAAACAGGTACCGTGAAATTAGGTGAATTTGACGATGCCAGCAGAATTCGTTAGGAGTAGTGTGAAATGAGGAAAAACCGTATTTTAGTTGTTGAGGATGAATTAAAACTGGCAAGGACGCTGTCAGATTTTTTGAAAATCAATGGATATGAGGTAATTGTTGCCAACGATGGTCAGCAGGCCGTAGAACTTTTTTATCAGAACATGCATAAATTAGATCTGGTGCTGCTTGATATTATGCTGCCGCATCTGAATGGATTTGAGGTACTGGGTGAAATACGCCAGAAATCCGAAGTACCGGTAATTTTGCTCACTGCTAAAAATGCGATTACAGACCAGTTAACTGGTTTTAATAAAGGCGCGGATGATTATATAACCAAGCCCTATACACTTGCAATTATAAAAGCTCATGTTGAAGCGGTTCTCAAGCGTGCGGGGAAACTCAAGGATGTTTTATTCGCCGGAGAGCTTAAGATTGAGATTGCAAGCCAGAAGGTTTATTTAAAAGATGAATTTATGGAAACTACGCCAAAGGAATTTGAACTTTTGGTGTATTTCCTGGAAAATGAAAACGTTGTACTCTCAAGGGAAGCAATATTAAATTCCGTGTGGGGTTATGATTATAACGGAGATACCAGGACGGTTGACACCATCGTGAAGCAGCTTCGGAAAAAAATGACGGATCAATGTCCCTATATTAAATCTGTCTACGGCGTTGGGTATCTGTTTGGAGTAGGAGAACATGATTAAAAAAATAAAAGGCAATATGATCATAATGCAGTGGGCATTCCTCCTGATTGTTGTTGGAGGAAGCAGCCTTGTGTTCAGTCTTTTTGCAACAGATTACTATGTCGGACAGAAAAGCAAAATGATGGAAGAAGCATTTGAAGAAATAAAATCAGTGGATTTAAAGAAGATTGACAGTGATGATAAGAATTTGTTTAAAAGCTATGAGAATGAGAATTTTTCTTTTGTCATCGCGGATGCTAATTACGAACCCGTATATACTACGAGGAAGTCAGGACCCAAAGCGCAGGTTTATAAGAATGTGAACCTACACATAGAAGACTTTACGGAACAGCCGAAAATCCGAAGAAATATGTCAAAGGTGATGGGGCTGATTCGTTTTCCCGGGATCATTAAGCAGGATGGAAACCTGTATTATGTAAGTATCAAAGAAGAGATTAAATCCGCATACAGCTCATTTAAATATACACAGACTTTCCTGGCCGTAGTCATTGTGATTTCATTGCTGGTGGGAAGCCTTATCATGTATATACTTTCCAACCGTATTGCCAACCCGATTGAGGAAATCGGGGAGGTAGCAAAGCGGGTAGCAAAACGGGACTTTACCAGAAAGGCAAGGACGGATACTTCCTTCCAGGAAATTAACAGCCTGGCGGCAAATATCAATTCCATGTCTGATCAGATACAGGAATATGTACAGAGTCTGGAGGGAGATAAGGACCGGTTGGAAATAGAAAATGTACAGCAGGGCAAGATCGATGAAGTCCGAAAAGAATTCATGGCGAATATTTCTCATGAGTTAAAGACGCCTCTTACGGTTATATCCAGCCAGGTTGAAATGCTCCAGTGCATGGGTGACGAAATTGACCGGGAATATTATTACAATTCAATCGTGGAAGAAGTTTCCAAGATGTCTGATATGATTGGAAATATGTTAAATCTTACCGTAATTGAGCACCATATGGATACCATGCAGATGGGCAAGGTTAATTTAAGTGAAATGATGCAGTATCTCATGTTGAAATACGATGCCCTGTTCCGCCAGAGCCAGATTAAATGTAATTTCCATATTGAACCGGAATGTTACGTTATGGGTAACCGCGTGTTTCTGGAACAGGCAGTTGGAAACTTTGTGATGAATGCATTTAACCATACGCTGCAGGGAAGCCTGGTTGAAGTGAGTCTGACCCGGAAACAAGGGGATGTTTACATCGAAGTCTACAATGAAGGAGAACCGATTCCGGAGGAGGATCTTGACAAAATCTGGAGAAGCTTTTATATGAAAGGCGACAACGGAATTGCGCAGGAAGAAGAAAGATCCATGCATGCAGGTCTTGGACTTTATATAGTTCGGAGCATAGTGGGTTTACACCATGGAGAATGCGGAGCAGTCAATGTGGATAATGGTGTGGAATTCTGGATGAAACTCCCAGGGAAGATTTAATAATAAAGAACTAATTATAACCAGTAATTATAAGAAATCATATAAAGTACAATCTGAATGACCTCCAAAGTTTATAGTTATCTAATTTTGGACCCTTTATAGGGAGAGGAATTTTCAGATTGTACTTTTTTGATAAAAATTAGGAAACTATTTTTTGTAAAATGTATTATAATAGATATTATCCGGTTTATAGAATAAGAACGGGTAATAATAATACAACATGGCTTAGAGGAAAAGAGGTGTATTCAATGAATTCAGTAATTTGGGCAGCAGGAGGAACCGGTTTTACATTTTTAATGACAACACTTGGTGCTGCAATGGTATTCTTTTTTCGTGGTAAAGTAAATGACGGTATTCAGCGTATTTTTTTGGGATTTGCAGCAGGGGTGATGATTGCAGCATCCGTGTGGTCATTGCTGATACCGGCAATTGATGAGGCACAGGCGCAGGGACAGATTGCATGGCTCCCGGCGGCAGGAGGTTTTTTACTTGGAGGGGCATTTCTCTTGCTTCTGGATACTTTGCTTCCCCATCTGCATCCGGGAAGTAAAGAGCAGGAGGGAGTATCGGCATCCTGGAAGAGAACAACGCTGCTAGTTTTTGCAGTGACCCTGCACAATATACCGGAGGGTATGGCTGTGGGTCTGTCTTTTGCCCTGGCAGCACAGCATGGAGGGGATCCGGCTTTATATGCAGGAGCATTTGCACTGGCAATCGGTATCGGAATACAGAACTTTCCAGAAGGCGCTGCTATTTCACTTCCGCTGAAGCAGGAAGGTGTCAGCACCGGGAAAGCATTTTTATATGGAAGTATGTCAGGAGTTGTAGAACCGATTTTTGGAGTCTTGACCGTCCTGGTAGCGCGAAACATAGAGCCTTATATGCCCTGGCTGCTTTCCTTTGCAGCAGGTGCCATGATCTACGTTGTGGTGGAAGAGCTGATCCCGGAGGCGCATCTGGGTGAACATTCCAATGTAGGCACCATGGGTGTTATGGCTGGATTTTTAATCATGATGATTTTAGATGTGGCATTGGGGTAGAGCCTGTTTCAAAAGTCTGATCTGCCATGTGCCACGTCCTTTGCAAAAAATGAAAAAAATAGCAAATAAATTTAATTTACTATTGTATCCAAATCAGTGTCTGTTATAATAGAAATAATAAATGAAGATCATTGTTGCATTTTGTAATTATATAACAGAGGGGCTTTTACGCATGGATAATGGAAAACAAGGTACACCGGTAATTGAAATAGAAGCCAGAAATCAGGAATTACAGAGTTTGACCAATAATGTACCGGGTGCAATCTTCTGCTGCAAATTTGATGAACAGTTAACCCTTACTCAAATGAGCGATTCCTTTTTAGAGATGTTCGGTTATACGAAAAAAGAGATTGAGGAAAAGTTTGCAAATAGTTTCTGGAAAATGATCGATGAGAGGGATCGTGCTTCATCACTGAAAGAAGTGAAGGAACAGCTTGCCCACAGTAATACCAAGGAAATAGAGTACCGCATTCGCAAAAAAGACGGCAGTGCTGCCTGGGTTCTGGATAAGGGCAGACTGATTTCCAACGGCGATGGAAGCGGGATCTTCTATTGTGTGCTGGTGGATATTACAAAAGGGAAACTTGCTCAGGAAGAATTGGCAATGAGCCTGGAACGCCACCAGATCATCATGGATCAGACAAACGATATTGTTTTTGAATGGGACATTGTGAAAGATAGTCTTAGTTTTTCCGGGAATTGGGAAAAGAAGTTTCATTATGAACCCATTAGAGAAAACTTCTTTGCATCAATAACTTATAGATCTCATGTATTCCGGGAGGATCTGCCTGATTTTCGAAATGCATTTGAGCAGATTAAAAATGGGCAGGGCTACCGGGAGATAGAAGCGCGAGTAAAAAAGACGGAGGATGAATACATCTGGTGCAGATTTCGTCTTACAGCCCAGTTTAATAAAGAGGGGATTCCAGTTAAAGCCGTTGGCGTCATCATTGACATAGACAACGAGAAAAAGAATTCCCAACAGCTTTTGGAAAAAGCAGAGAGAGACCCGCTTACGAAACTCTACAACAAGGGAACGGCACAAGCTTTAATTGAGAACTTTCTGCAGAGGGGCAGTATGGGAAGGCAATCTGCACTGATGATCATTGACATTGATGATTTTAAAATTGTAAATGATACCATGGGACATTTATTTGGAGATGCATTTCTTATGGAAATCACTTCAGATGTCCGTAAACTGTTTCGTGAGTCGGATGTGGTGGGACGTATTGGCGGCGATGAATTTATTGCTTTTATCAAAGATATACCAGGAAAAGAACTGGTATTTCAGAAAGCAAGACAGGTGGTAGAGGCATTTCGCAGTATGCCCATGCAGGAGAGCTGGGAAAAACCCATATCCTGCAGCATTGGGATTTCCCTGTTCCCGGATGACGGTGAGCAGTTTCAGGAATTATACAAGAAGGCGGATTGTGCTTTGTATCAGGCGAAAAAGCAGGGTAAGAACCAATTTGTGCATTATGATAATGCTATATGCGGCGGTTTTATAGGAATACCGGTTCCAATGCCAACGGCAGTCAATGAGAAGATTGACTCCAATGAGGGTCAGGGGAATACCCTGAATACAAAACTGGTAGAGTACATATTTAAAATTCTCTATAAATCGATTGATGTGGAAGCTGCAGTCAGTGCAATTCTGGAGATCGTAGGACGCCAGTTTAATGTCAGCCGGGCATACATCTTTGAAAATACCGAGGATGACCGTTACTGCAGCAATACTTTTGAATGGTGTAATGCAGGTGTAAAGGAAGAAATTGATAACCTGAAGCATGTATCCTATGAGGCTGATTTGGGAGGGAACTACGTAGCGAATTTCAATGAAGACGGAATTTTCTACTGCAGAGATATTCTGGAATTGCCCAGGAAACAAAAAGATATCCTGGAACCCCAGGGAATTAAGTCTATGCTCCAGTGCGCAATAACTGATAATGGAGAATTTAAAGGGTATGTGGGCTTTGACGAATGCAGGATGAATCGATTCTGGACACAGGAGCAGATCACAACATTGATCTTTACCAGTGAAATATTAAGCACCTTTCTCTTAAAGAAACGCGCCCAGGACAGGGTGGTGCAGACTCTGGAAGGAATGCAGAATATACTGGATAATCAAAATTCCTGGATTTATGTAATCGGTGTAGAAACTTATGAGATGTATTATATCAATCAAAAGACAAGATCCCTGGTACCGGATGTAAAAGAAGGCATGTGCTGTTACCGAAAGTTCTTCAATCGGGAAGAACCTTGTGATAACTGCCCTGTAAATGATCTGAGTGGAACCGTAAAAAACTGTACAAAAGAATTCTATAATCCCGTTCTAAATGTCTGGTCCAGTGCGGATGCATCGTTGATTACCTGGAAAGGGAAAGAAGCAGTCCTGCTTTGCTGCCATGATATCACAAAATACAAGAGAAACAGTTGATGCAGTTAGCTGATAAAATGGAATATAAAGCAAAACCAGCGCCGAACGTAACGTTCGCGCTGGTTTTTTTAGGTTTAGGCATTAAACATAATTCGTTCACTGCTGAATGCTTTCGCAATAATTGCAGTTATGGCACCGCCCACCAGAACGGTTATACCAAGGGTCATGGCAAAATGAATTACGGTTAATTCTCTGGTGAAGATTTCGCCAAGTGCAATGCTGCAGTTATAAATAGGGATCAGGTATTCGTATGTGGAATGTCCTGAGGAAGGGGAAATCATGGTGAACATTCCTGCAACAATAACAATGATGTATAAAGGCGTTACATAGGATGCTGCTTCTTTTACAGTACGGGCGAATACCGATACAATGCCTACCAGTGCCACATATAAAAATGCGAGAGCGATAATAATTGCAGCCATCATAATAATCTGTCCTGGGGTAAAGGTAACAGTCATATTTTCTGCACCCATAGAAGACATTGTCTTGGGGAGTGAAAACGTTAATGCTATAATGTATACGGAAGCAGACATAATAGACAGCGTCATCAGTGCCAGCAGTTTTCCAAGAGCGATATCAAATCGGCTGATTGGCGTTACCAGCATACTTGCCAGAGTACCACGTTCCTTTTCTCCGGTAATAGAGTCCGTACCAAGAGACATAGTACCTGCAAATAAAAGAATGGTTACCAGATAAGGCAGCAGCATGGCAAGGAACTGGCCTGAGGCTTTCGCATCATCCTGAATAATAGGATTCTCATTCGTATTGTCAATGGTAAATACGGTCAGTACATCCAGGTTGCCCAGACGATCAGCTAATAATGCTTTTTGATAGCCGTTCAGGGATGTTATAAATGCATCGTGAGCATGCTGGGAGTAATTTTCCGACGGGTTATAGAATGTCTGGATGTCCGGAATCGGATCACCGTCTTTGTAGTCTGCAATCTGTTGGCTGAAATCTATGGGGAAGACAACCAGAAGATCCACTTTTCCGTTATAAATGCCGTCTTTTGCGCCATCCAATGACTCATCTGCCTGCACATAGGTAACATCCGCTTTCCCAAAGAAATCCTCCATGTGTTCCTTCATATCTTCCGGCGCATTCTGAACAGAAACGATGGGGATATGTTCTTTGGTGTTCTGGGATTCTTTGTTGCCCAGATAACCCATCAGGCTGTATATTCCAACCATAAGAACTACCGGAAGGATGAATAGTGAAAATATCATCTTTGAATCTTTAAATACACGTTTTAATTCTTTACAGTAAATAGCTTTTGTTCCGTTCATGGTTATACCACCTTTCCATAAGTCTGGTAAAGTTTAAAGAAAGCATCCTCCAGATCATCACATTCTGTCCGGTCTAAAATATCTTCCAGTGTACCCTCTATTTTTAATTCCCCGTCAATGATAATCGCAATACGGTCACAGAGCTTTTCTGCTTCTGACATGATATGGGTAGACATGATAATTAACTTTCCTTCAGCTTTCAGTTTCTGCAGGTAATCCGTTACTGCACGTGCTGTAATGATGTCCAGGCCCGTAGTAGGTTCATCAAATATAATAACCTGCGGGTCATGGATCAGGCTTACTGCAATGGCGGCTTTCTGCTTCATACCGGTGGACAGTTCCTCTATTTTTTTGTCTTCGAATTCTTTTATTCCAAAATGTTTAAAAAGCTCATCCCGACGCTGATTGATAGTTTCTTCAGAGAGGCCATGGAGTTTTCCGAAAAATCCCATGAGATACTTTGGTGAAAACTGGGGATCCAGTTTGATTTCATTTGTTAAAAATCCAATGTTTTCACGAACCTTGGCTGAATCCTTGAGGGTATCGTAACCACAGACAGATATGCTTCCGCTGGTAGGCTTCAAAAGAGTCGCCATACAACGCAAAGTAGTGGTTTTACCGGCTCCGTTTGTACCCAGCAGGCCGAAGATCTCTCCTTCGTGTGCTTCCAGATTAAGATTGGAAACGGCAATTTTTTTCGTATTTTTTGCTTTTTGTTCTTTTTGCTGTTTCTTGTTCAGGTGATAGATTTTGGAAAGATTTTTGATTTCTACCATAATATGTCCTTTCTGTTGCTAATGATTTTTGGGTTTGGATAATTTTAAAGAGGTTATGGAATAGACCAGAACCTGCAATAACCAGATTGATCCGACAATTAAAAATGGACTGATGCCAATTTCAAAAAACGGTCCCACCAGGATTAATAAAATTAAAATAACTACATAAAAGATCTGGGAAACACGAAATGCTTTGTATGCAGACTTATAAGCAACCTGCTTTTCTTGTTCATCACAGCTTTTCAGCCATTGTTTCTGAAAATTGAAATCCAGAGGATCTCCCTTTTTTTCCGGATTGATTTCCTGATCCAGACTGATAATTTTCCTCTGCAAAAACGCCAGTGAAAGGGATAATGTGATAAAAGCCAGCATGCAGATAACTCTTGCGGAGTTATCGTTTTTATGAAGGTCTAAAACTCCGATACAAAAAGCAGTCATCGCCAGTATAGGCCCGATCTCACTTGCCATCAGGGAGATGGAAAGCTTCCTCTCCGTTTTTGCAATGTAGTCGGAATCCTCCTGGTCCCATAGCCGAAATTCTTTTTTTGAAATGCGGTATAATACATAAGCGGTTAAAAGGGCTGCGGCATCAAATACAACACTCATATATATAGAGCAGCGGATTAAGACGCCGGATACCGTATTTCCCACAATGGTCAGATTGGATTCAGAGGAGGCAAAAAGAAATCCTGCAATTCCACCGAATACACCTGACAGAAAAACGACAAGAATAAATCGGATTGCGACAATCTTACTCTTATTCTTCATCATCTTCTCCTTCCTCATAAATAAATATTTCTTCAACACCGACCCCGCAGACTTTGGCTATTTTAAGTGCTAAAGTTACTGAGGGGGAATAATCGCCCCGTTCAATCAAACTGATGGTCTGTCTGGATGCACCTACCAGGCTTCCCAGCTGCTGCTGGTTAATGCCAAGTCTGGCGCGGTATTCTTTCAAGCGATTGTATAAGGGCATATGATCATCCCCTTTCTGCTAACGTAATGATAATCCATGGAATGACAAGAAATTAAGTCAGAATGACAAATATCCTTGTCAAAGACAGTATAGCAATGACAAAGATAGTTGTCAAGAAAAATTTAAAGAAAATAAAATTAATACTCTCAATGAACCAAATCAGGCTCTGCCTTCTTTATATAGGCTTCCAGAGAATTGCGGTCAATCAAAGCGGGGACTACCCCCTGTCTGGAAATACAGAATCCTGCGGCGTAACCTGCAATCCGCACTGCTTCATCCAGTTGGTATCCGTAAAGGAGGTAAGATGCAAGTGCTGCTATAAAAGCATCTGCGGCGCCGGTATTGTCAACGGATACAAAACCAACTGCCGGATAGTAATGTTCGCAGCCGTCTGACTTTACGTAGCATCCACGGTGTCCCAGCGTGATAATCACAGTGTGTACGCCCTTGCGGATAAAAGAATCAGCCTGCTGGGAAAGGGTGCTGATGCCCGGACACAAGGCCGCCATTTCCAGCCGGTTGGGGATAAAGATGTCGATATTGTTAAGAATGGAATCCGGAATCTGTTCCAGCAGAGTGGGCTTCAGGATTGTCCCGGCACCGTATTTTTTAGCAGTTTTTGCTGCTGTTTCAATGGCTGTATCCGGTATTTCAGTGGGAAGCAGGCAATAACCTGCATTTTCAAACAGGCGTTCATTATCAATGATGTCCTGTGGTCCTAAATGCTGATTTGCTCCGGTCAGTATGGATATCGTACTCTCACCGTCATTTTGAACGTGAATATAAGCTTTCCCCGTACTGGCACAGAGATCTCTACCGATACCCTGTATATCCACCTCATTTTCCTTCATGGCATTGTAAATAAGGGCGGAATCATAGTCATTCCCAACCTTGCCGATCAGGCAAACCGCATGTCCCAGACGTGCGGCTCCGATTGCCTGATTCACGCCTTTGCCGCCGGGAAAAGTAGTGGAGCGGCTGGTACTGACTGCTTTACCGGAATGGGGCAGTTCATCCACATTTAAGGTAATATCAATATTGATACCGCCTACCACGATGATTTTTTTGGAACGTATGCTATAGGGGATATCCAGGCTGGCGGCGTGGTCTACCGTGATTTGCCGATATATGTCCGAAGCGGAATGTTTTCGTTTTTCGCATCTGCCGATCAGATCCCCGCAGATAAAGCGCCCCAGTTCATAGTAAGGAACCCGAATGCCCGAGATAGGGGGATAGTGCAGCTCTTCCGGCACATCATCCTTTAAAGCAATGAGAGAAATGTCATAGGGAATCCGGTAATGGATATTGTAAAGCTGCTCGTAGAGAGCAAGGCAGGAGGTGAAGTCGGCACACAAAATAGCAGTGTATTTCCTGGCTGCAATATCAGAATACCAGCTGTCAGAATCAGTAAAAATAACCATGCTGTTGGAAAATGGTATCTGATTGTCATATAGGCACCTTTTAAAACCCTCCAGAATGAGCTGTGAACGTCTGGAGCCCGGGGAGAGAAGACAGGCTATTTTTCGATGTTTATATGAAGTTAAAATCCCGGCGGCTTTATAGCCCAGAGCGGAAAAGTCGATACAATAGCTGCTGTCAGATAGAGGTAAACCATAGATGATAAAAGTAATGTCCAGCTTTGCAAAATGATGCTCATGTTGAAGGCTCTGGCTGTTTACCGGGTCCCAGATAACGCCATCCACTTTGTATTTGCAGAGTGCAGTTATATTTTTCAACTCTTCTTCTGCGCTGTTAAAACTGTCACAGATCAGAATATGATATCCGTTTTCCCGGGAGGCGGACAGGATACCATCCAGCAGGAGCCGGGATTTGGAGGCAGATTTTAGCAAAACCCCCAGGACAAAGGTTTTTGCAGTGGAAGCAATTTTTGCCGAAGCATAGGGGGAATAATGATATTCTTTTACGATTTTCAATACACGGTTTCTGGTCTCGGCATTGATATTCTCATCTTTGCTGTTAACGATCTTTGAAACAGTGGAAATGGATACACCGGCTAAAGCGGCAATTTCTTTAATTGTCATTTTACTATTACTCCAAGTTTAAAAATATTTGCGGGATGCATTTGCAATAACCTTATTATCATATACCAATTATAATTTGTCAATTCCTTTTAGAAAAATAATTGTATAAAAAGCACAAAAAATAGTTTTAAGAAATAGTTATATCTAACAAAGTATAATAAATGGTATTGACATAAAGCGAAAACGTGATAAGATAACATCAAGAAATTGATTTAAGAAAATTATTTTCATAAACTTACAGTTATAATTGGAGAAGGGAGGAGCTTAAGGAAACTAATTGATATTGCAGATGATATCCATAATGCAAAGTGTAGAACTGCAATTATACATTAAATCTATCATCTTATATACGTAAGAGAAAATTGCATCTGATCCTTCAGAGTAAAATTGCAGGAGCAGTGTGAAGGTAAAAAATAATTATTGTTTAATGCAGGAGGTAATTGGTATGACAGACCAGGAATTAATCAGAAAATTAGAACGGCCGGCAGGTCCGGTGGATGTTGTGATTGACACGGACACATTTAATGAGATTGATGACCAGTATGCACTTGCTTACTTGATTAAGTCAGGGGAAAAATTAAGGCTGAAGGCAATCTATGCGGCGCCTTTTCACAATGATAAGTCTAAGGGACCCGGGGATGGAATGGAAAAAAGTTATCAGGAGATTATGAATGTACTAAAACTTATGGAACGGGAGGATTTAAAGGATAATGTCTATAAAGGATCGGTAAAATACCTGCCGGATGAATCCCAGCCGGTAGAATCGGCTGCGGCAGAGAACCTTATAAAA
>Ga0137302_10323_pt1 | contig 27950 bp, 24 predicted proteins | sample Ramsor2O_GlcNAcB_FD_97184 | JGI IMG/M metagenome (GOLD analysis project Ga0137302, IMG submission 97184) | Mouse cecal microbial communities from Vienna, Austria - N-Acetylglucosamine amended with D2O_GlcNAcB | ecosystem: Host-associated > Mammals > Digestive system > Large intestine > Cecum... | reverse complement strand
TTTTATCATTTACTGGACGGCGACAATCCGGTCTTCATTAACTTCCAGGCGAATCACTTTACCCGGAACCAATTCACCAGACAGTATTTGCTGTGCCAGCGGGTTTTCGATCTGCTGCTGGATAGCACGTTTCAAAGGACGTGCACCATAGACTGGATCGTAACCGTTCTCGCTCAGCAGTTTCAGCGCCTCGTCAGAAATGTGGATTTCATAACCACGTTCTTCCAGACGTTTGTACAGACGTTTCAACTGAATCTGCGCAATCGAGGCAATGTGCTGTTCACCCAGCGGATGGAAGACCACCACTTCATCAATACGGTTAATGAATTCCGGACGGAAGTTATGGCTTACCACACCGAGCACCAGCTCTTTCATGTGCGCATAATCCAGTTCACCGAAGCGTTCCTGAATCAAATCGGAACCGAGGTTAGAGGTCATAATGACAACCGTATTACGGAAGTCGACCGTTCTCCCCTGCCCGTCAGTCAGACGACCATCATCCAGTACCTGCAACAGAATGTTGAAGACATCCGGATGCGCTTTTTCCACTTCATCCAGCAGGATGACGGAATACGGACGACGACGCACAGCTTCGGTCAGGTAGCCACCTTCTTCATAACCGACATATCCCGGAGGCGCACCAACCAGACGAGACACCGAGTGTTTCTCCATAAACTCGGACATATCGATACGGACCATCGCCTCGTCGCTATCAAACATAAAGTTCGCCAGCGCCTTACAAAGCTCAGTTTTCCCCACACCCGTTGGGCCGAGGAACAGGAATGAACCAATCGGGCGATTTGGATCCGCCAACCCCGCACGGCTACGGCGAATAGCGTTAGATACCGCATCAACCGCTTCGTTCTGACCAATGACGCGATGGTGCAGTTCTTGCTCCATACGCAGCAGTTTTTCGCGCTCGCTTTCCATCATGCGAGAAACCGGAATCCCCGTCCAACGCGCCAGCACTTCAGCAATTTCGGCGTCGGTCACTTTATTACGCAACAGACGCATAGTTTTGCCTTCGAGCTGCGTTGCGGCTTCCAGTTGCTTTTCCAGTTCCGGGATTTTGCCGTATTGCAGTTCAGACATCCGCGCCAGGTCCCCCACACGGCGAGCCTGTTCAATAGCGATTTTCGCCTGTTCCAGTTCCGCTTTAATGGTCTGCGTACCAGAAAGCGATGCCTTCTCTGCTTTCCACTCTTCTTCTAACTCGGAGTACTGACGTTCTTTGTCGCTCAGTTCTTCGTTGAGCATATCCAGGCGTTTTTTACTGGCTTCATCAGACTCTTTCATTAACGCCTGTTGTTCCAGTTTGAGCTGGATGATACGACGATCGAGTCGGTCGAGTTCTTCTGGTTTTGAGTCAATCTGCATACGAATGCTGGATGCTGCTTCATCGATCAGGTCGATGGCTTTATCCGGCAGCTGACGGTCAGCAATGTAGCGATGAGACAACGTCGCCGCTGCAACAATTGCCGGGTCAGTAATTTGCACATGGTGGTGCAATTCGTAACGTTCTTTCAGGCCACGCAGAATCGCAATGGTATCTTCAACAGAAGGCTCGGCAACAAACACTTTCTGGAAACGACGTTCCAGCGCAGCATCTTTTTCGATGTACTGGCGATATTCGTCAAGCGTCGTGGCACCTACGCAGTGCAATTCACCACGCGCCAGCGCCGGTTTCAGCATGTTTCCGGCGTCCATTGCGCCATCGGCTTTACCCGCGCCGACCATGGTATGTAATTCGTCGATAAACAGGATGACGTTGCCTTCCTGTTTGGCAAGATCGTTAAGCACGCCTTTTAAACGTTCTTCAAACTCACCGCGATATTTCGCCCCAGCCACCAGCGCGCCCATATCCAGCGCCAGTACGCGGCGGCCTTTCAATCCTTCCGGCACTTCGCCGTTGATAATACGCTGCGCCAGACCTTCAACGATGGCAGTTTTACCGACGCCGGGTTCACCAATCAGTACCGGGTTATTTTTAGTACGACGTTGCAGCACCTGAATGGTACGGCGAATTTCTTCATCACGACCAATCACCGGATCGAGTTTGCCCTGTTCGGCTCGTTCGGTAAGGTCGATGGTATATTTTTTCAAAGCCTGACGTTGGTCTTCAGCACCTTGATCGTTCACGCTTTCACCTCCACGCATTTGTTCAATCGCTTGAGTAATGTTGGCGGTGGTCGCCCCTGCTGCTTTCAGGATGTCGGCCAGCGTGCCGCGAGACTCAAGTGCCGCCAGAACGAACAGTTCTGACGAGATAAAGTTATCACCACGTTTTTGCGCCAGCTTGTCGCAAAGATTAAGAACGCGCACCAGATCCTGTGATGGCTGGACATCACCACCAGTACCTTCAACCTGCGGTAAACGATTTAATGCCTGATTGATATCTGTGCGCAACTGGCCAGCATTTATGCCAGCGGATGTTAATAAAGGACTAACCGAACCCCCTTCCTGATTCAGCAGGGCGCTCATTAAATGAAGTGGTTCGATAAATTGGTTGTCGTGCCCGAGTGCAAGTGATTGGGCATCGGCAAGAGCAAGCTGGAATTTATTAGTAAGACGATCCAGACGCATAACTCCTCCCATAACGGATCAAAGTTGCTACTGGAGATTAAATGAGGTCATCCCTCAATTATTCAAGGTTATTGACCAGATTAATGTGAAAAGAAAATCACGCGTACCGGATCGTCTTGATTCTTTAGGTTATATCAGCCAAATGAAACTTGCCATACGACCGGTGGTCTTGTCGCGACGATAAGAGAAGAAAGTCTCATTTTCCGTATATGTACAACGGTCGCCGCCGAAAATTTGCTCAACACCCACGTTCGCCAGACGCTGCCGGGCAAGCTGATAAATATCCGCCAGATACTTATCACCATGCTGAATGAAAGCTGCACTTGCTTTAGCGTCTACTGCCATAAACGCCTCGCGAACCTCCACCCCCACTTCGAACGCGCGTGGACCAATTGCCGGCCCTAACCAGGCGAGAATATTTTCCGGATTATCAGCAAAACAGGAAACCGTCTCTTCCAGCACGCCTGCGCACAGTCCACGCCAGCCAGCATGAGCGGCGGCGACTTCCGTTCCCGCTCGATTGCAAAACAGCACAGGGAGGCAGTCGGCAGTCATCACTGCGCAAACCGTGCCGGGCGTATTGCTATAAGAGGCATCTGCTCGTTTTGAGGCATAAGGTTCGCCAGTAAGCTTAAGCACATCTTTGCCGTGTACCTGCTCAAGCCAGACCGGTTTAGAAGGCAAATTGCCCGCAGCAAAAAGTCGCTTGCGATTCTCCTCAACGTGATCCGGGTTATCGCCACAATGGGCACCGAGGTTGAGCGAGTCATACGGGGGCAAGCTCACGCCGCCGATACGAGAAGAGCTACAGGCCGCAACACCTTTTGGTAGCGGCCACTGCGGGACAATCAGCTTACTCATAACCAGTCCACTTCATCCTTATGCTCTTCGAAATCGGCGCGCATCACCTCAATCAGCTCCACCATATCTTGTGGAATAGGCGCATGCCATTCCATTTCGATGCCGGAGATCGGGTGATAAAGACGCAGCATGGTTGCATGAAGCGCCTGGCGGTCAAACTTACGCAGCATGGAGATAAATGCTTCCGAAGCACCTTTTGGCGGACGCGGACGGCCACCATAAACCGGATCGCCCACCAGCGGATGAGTGATATGGGCCATATGCACGCGGATCTGGTGCGTACGTCCAGTTTCCAGACGCAACCGCAGACGCGTGTGCACACGGAAGTGTTCCATGATGCGATAGTGAGTCACCGCCGGTTTGCCCATCGGATGCACCGCCATGTGAGTACGTTTGGTCGGGTGGCGGCTGATGGGTTCATCTACTGTACCGCCAGCGGTCATATGACCAATCGCCACCGCTTCATACTCACGAGTAATTTCACGCCGTTGCAAAGATTCGACTAAACGCGTCTGAGCCGGAACGGTTTTTGCCACAACCATCAGGCCAGTGGTGTCTTTATCCAGACGATGGACGATGCCCGCACGTGGTACATCGGCAATGGGCGGATAGTAATGAAGCAACGCATTCAGTACCGTGCCATCCGGGTTACCCGCGCCAGGATGTACCACCAGGTCGCGCGGTTTATTAATGACGATGATATCTTCATCTTCATAGACGATATCCAGCGGGATATCCTGCGGTTCAAAACGCGCTTCTTCTTCAATCTCAGCGTTGATGGCAACCTGCTCGCCACCCAATACTTTTTCTTTCGGCTTATCACAAACTTTGCCGTTTACCAGCACGCGCTGGTCGAGGATCCATTCTTTTATTCGCGAACGTGAATAATCCGGGAACATTTCGGCCAAAGCCTGATCTAAGCGTTGACCGAGTTGGTTTTCGGACACCGTTGCAGTGAGCTGTACTCGTTGTGCCATATATACTGCTTCTTCGTTTATCGTTGGGGTTTTACGGCTTTGCCGTTTAATATAGTGTGCTATTGTAGCTGGTCTTAACCGGGAGCAGGAACAGAGAATCTCCCGTATTACATTTTGAGGAAAGTCAAAACGTCATGACGCGCATGAAATATCTGGTGGCAGCCGCCACACTAAGCCTGTTTTTGGCGGGTTGCTCGGGGTCAAAGGAAGAAGTACCTGATAATCCGCCAAATGAAATTTACGCGACTGCACAACAAAAGCTGCAGGACGGTAACTGGAGACAGGCAATAACGCAACTGGAAGCGTTAGATAATCGCTATCCGTTTGGTCCGTATTCGCAGCAGGTGCAGCTGGATCTCATCTACGCCTACTATAAAAACGCCGATTTGCCGTTAGCGCAGGCTGCCATCGATCGTTTTATTCGCCTTAACCCGACCCATCCGAATATCGATTATGTCATGTACATGCGTGGCCTGACCAATATGGCGCTGGATGACAGTGCGCTGCAAGGGTTCTTTGGCGTTGACCGTAGCGATCGCGATCCTCAACATGCACGAGCTGCGTTTAGTGACTTTTCCAAACTGGTGCGCGGCTATCCAAACAGTCAGTACACCACCGATGCCACCAAACGTCTGGTATTCCTGAAAGATCGTCTGGCGAAATATGAATACTCCGTGGCCGAGTACTATACAGAACGTGGCGCATGGGTTGCCGTCGTTAACCGCGTAGAAGGAATGTTGCGCGACTACCCGGATACCCAGGCTACGCGTGATGCGCTGCCGCTGATGGAAAATGCATACCGTCAGATGCAGATGAATGCGCAAGCTGAAAAAGTAGCGAAAATCATCGCCGCAAACAGCAGCAATACATAACAGAAACCTGAAATACAAAACGGCAGCCCTTGAGCTGCCGTTTTTTTATTCTGTTAGTTGTGAAACTGAAGCGATTTAGTCACTATCGATCTCATCAAATATGGCTCGCTTTGAGATATTCCTCAAGTAAAAAAACACCTCTTCCTGCGATTTCTCACAAAAAAGATTCGTTGACAAAAAGTGACAAAATTATGAGATTCCCATCACACATTTTGACATCAGGAGCGGTATGCTGAATTCACCAAGACGGGAAGACAAGAGGTAAAATTTATGACAATGAACATTACCAGCAAACAAATGGAAATTACTCCGGCCATCCGCCAACATGTCGCAGACCGTCTCGCCAAACTGGAAAAATGGCAAACACATCTGATTAATCCACATATCATTCTGTCCAAAGAGCCACAAGGGTTTGTTGCTGACGCCACAATCAATACACCTAACGGCGTTCTGGTTGCCAGTGGTAAACATGAAGATATGTACACTGCAATTAACGAATTGATCAACAAGCTGGAACGGCAGCTCAATAAACTGCAGCACAAAGGCGAAGCACGTCGTGCCGCAACATCGGTGAAAGACGCCAACTTCGTCGAAGAAGTTGAAGAAGAGTAGTCCTTTATATTGAGTGTATCGCCAACGCGCCTTCGGGCGCGTTTTTTGTTGACAGCGTGAAAACAGTACGGGTACTGTACTAAAGTCACTTAAGGAAACAAACATGAAACACACACCGTTTTTCTTCGCATTCTTTTTTACCTTCCCCTGAATGGGAGGCGTTTCGTCGTGTGAAACAGAATGCGAAGACGAACAATAAGGCCTCCCAAATCGGGGGGCCTTTTTTATTGATAACAAAAAGGCAACACTATGACATCGGAAAACCCGTTACTGGCGCTGCGAGAGAAAATCAGCGCGCTGGATGAAAAACTATTAGCATTACTGGCAGAGCGGCGCGAATTGGCCGTCGAGGTAGGAAAAGCCAAACTGCTCTCGCATCGCCCGGTACGAGATATTGATCGTGAACGCGATTTACTGGAAAGATTAATTACGCTCGGTAAAGCGCACCATCTGGACGCCCATTACATTACTCGCCTGTTCCAGCTCATCATTGAAGATTCCGTATTAACTCAGCAGGCTTTGCTCCAGCAACATCTCAATAAAATTAATCCGCACTCAGCACGCATCGCTTTTCTCGGCCCCAAAGGTTCTTATTCCCATCTTGCGGCGCGCCAGTATGCTGCCCGTCACTTTGAGCAATTCATTGAAAGTGGCTGCGCCAAATTTGCCGATATTTTTAATCAGGTGGAAACCGGCCAGGCCGACTATGCCGTCGTACCGATTGAAAATACCAGCTCCGGTGCCATAAACGACGTTTACGATCTGCTGCAACATACCAGCTTGTCGATTGTTGGCGAGATGACGTTAACTATCGACCATTGTTTGTTGGTCTCCGGCACGACTGATTTATCCACCATTAATACGGTCTACAGCCATCCGCAGCCATTCCAGCAATGCAGCAAATTCCTTAATCGTTATCCTCACTGGAAGATTGAATATACCGAAAGTACGTCTGCGGCAATGGAAAAGGTTGCACAGGCAAAATCACCGCATGTTGCTGCATTGGGAAGCGAAGCTGGCGGCACTTTGTACGGTTTGCAGGTACTGGAGCGTATTGAAGCGAATCAGCAACAAAACTTCACCCGATTTGTGGTGTTGGCACGTAAAGCCATTAACGTGTCTGACCAGGTTCCGGCGAAAACGACGTTGTTAATGGCGACCGGGCAACAAGCCGGTGCGCTGGTTGAAGCGTTGCTGGTGCTGCGCAACCACAATCTGATTATGACCCGTCTGGAATCACGCCCGATTCACGGTAATCCATGGGAAGAGATGTTTTATCTGGATATTCAGGCCAATCTTGAATCAGCGGAAATGCAAAAAGCATTGAAAGAGTTAGGGGAAATTACCCGTTCAATGAAGGTATTGGGCTGTTACCCAAGTGAGAACGTAGTGCCTGTTGATCCAACCTGATGAAAAGGTGCCGGATGATGTGAATCATCCGGCACTGGATTATTACTGGCGGTTGTCATTCGCCTGACGCAATAACACGCGGCTTTCACTCTGAAAACGCTGTGCGTAATCGCCGAACCAGTGCTCCACCTTGCGGAAACTGTCAATAAACGCCTGCTTATCGCCCTGCTCCAGCAACTCAATCGCCTCGCCGAAACGCTTATAGTAACGTTTGATTAACGCCAGATTACGCTCTGACGACATAATAATGTCGGCATAAAGCTGCGGATCCTGAGCAAACAGTCGCCCGACCATCGCCAGCTCAAGGCGGTAAATCGGCGAAGAGAGCGCCAGAAGTTGCTCAAGCTGAACATTTTCTTCTGCCAGATGCAGCCCATAAGCAAAAGTAGCAAAGTGGCGCAGAGCCTGAATAAACGCCATATTCTGATCGTGCTCGACAGCGCTAATACGATGCAGCCGAGCGCCCCAGACCTGAATTTGCTCCAGAAACCATTGGTATGCTTCCGGCTTACGTCCATCACACCAGACCACAACTTGCTTTGCCAGGCTACCGCTGTCCGGGCCGAACATCGGGTGTAACCCCAGTACCGGGCCATCGTGCGCCGCCAGCATGGCCTGTAATGGTCCATTTTTCACTGATGCCAGATCAACCAGAATACAATCTTTCGGTAAAGGCGGTAATTTGCCGATAACTTGCTCAGTAACGTGGATTGGCACACTAACAATCACCATTCCGGCATCGGCAACAATATCAGCCGCTCGATCCCAGTCATGTTGCTCCAGAATCCGCACCTGATAACCCGAGAGGGTCAGCATCTTCTCGAACAGGCGTCCCATCTGACCGCCACCGCCGACGATAACCACCGGACGCAGTGACGGACAAAGTGTTTTAAATCCTTTGTCGTTTTCACTGGAGTAAGATTCACGCATCACCCGACGCAAAACATCCTCAATCAGATCTGGCGGTACACCCAGAGCTTCCGCCTCTGCACGACGCGAGGCCAACATAGATGCCTCGCGCTCCGGAACATAAATAGGCAGTCCAAAGCGGCTTTTCACCTCGCCCACTTCAGCAACCAGTTCCAGACGCTTAGCTAATAAATTCAGCAGCGCTTTATCGACTTCATCAATTTGATCGCGTAATGCGGTCAATTCAGCAACCATAATAAACCTCTTAAGCCACGCGAGCCGTCAGCAGCCCGTTCAGATCCTGATGAATTTCACGCAGCAAGGCATCGGTCATTTCCCAGCTAATGCAGGCATCGGTTACGGATACACCGTATTTCATTTCACTGCGCGGTTGCTCGGAAGACTGATTGCCCTCGTGGATATTACTTTCGATCATCAGACCAATAATTGAGCGATTGCCATCTTTGATTTGAGCAACCACGGATTCTGCCACCGCAGGCTGACGGCGATAATCTTTATTGGAATTACCGTGGCTGCAATCTACCATCAGAGACGGGCGCAGTCCCGCCTGTTCCATCTCTTTTTCACATTGCGCAACATCCGCAGGGCTATAGTTCGGCGCTTTACCACCGCGCAGGATGACATGCCCGTCCGGATTCCCCTGAGTTTGTAGCAACGCAACCTGCCCTGCCTGGTTAATGCCAACAAAACGGTGCGGCTGGGCGGCGGCGCGCATAGCGTTAATTGCTGTTGCCAGACTGCCGTCGGTGCCGTTTTTAAAACCAACCGGCATGGAAAGCCCGGAGGCCATTTCACGGTGAGTTTGCGATTCCGTTGTACGAGCACCAATTGCTGACCAGCTAAACAGATCGCCCAGGTATTGCGGGCTATTCGGATCTAACGCTTCCGTCGCCAGTGGCAGTCCCATATTCACCAGCTCAAGCAGCAATTTACGCGCGATCTGCAGCCCGGCTTCTACATCAAAAGAGCCATCCATATGGGGATCGTTAATTAACCCTTTCCAGCCGACAGTGGTACGGGGTTTTTCAAAATAGACGCGCATTACCAGATAGAGGCTATCGCTGACCTCTGCGGCAAGGGCTTTAAATCGACGAGCATATTCCAGAGCAGTTTCCGGATCATGAATGGAACAAGGACCACATACTACCAGCAGACGAGGATCGCGCCCGGCGATAATATCTGAAATGGTTTTACGCGAGTCAGCAATCTGGGCTTCTTGTTGCAGGCTCAATGGAAAAGCGGCCTTCAGTTGTTCCGGAGTCATTAAAACCTGTTCGTCGGTAATATGTACGTTATTCAGCGCGTCTTTTTGCATGATGGCGATCCTGTTTATGCTCGTTTGCGATAGTTGATCCTCAGCGAGGATGACGTAACGATAACACATAAAGTAAAGTTTTCAATCCATATTTCGTACATTTTTATTTACACAGGCAATTTAGTCGCGATTTCAACCCTTACTTCTGTATAGATAAATTTACACTTCCTTTGAAAACAATCCGCTATGCTTTGAAAAAGGAGAAAGAAATGATGAAAAAGTTTATCGCCCCCTTGTTGGCTTTACTGGTTAGCGGATGTCAGATTGATCCTTATACTCACGCGCCAACCTTGACCAGCACCGACTGGTATGATGTTGGTATGGAAGATGCGATATCGGGCAGCGCCATAAAAGATGACGATGCATTTAGCGATTCACAGGCGGATCGCGGTCTATACCTTAAAGGATATGCCGAAGGACAAAAGAAAACTTGCCAGACCGATTTTACTTATGCCCGGGGACTTTCCGGTAAAAGCTTTCCTGCCAGCTGCAACAATGTTGAAAATGCCAGCCAACTGCATGAAGTATGGCAAAAAGGGGCTGATGAAAATGCCAGCACAATACGATTAAATTAATTAAAACCCCACAAATAAATTAAACATAAGATTTTACTCATTGTGTTTTATTTCTCACATTGATGACGATCGCATGAAAAAATGATATTTTAATGAGCATTCTGAAAAAATATCGATGCATTTCGAGCGAAGATGGTGGGGATCCCTGAATGCGTTTTTCTCACCGACTGTTCTTACTTCTGATTCTCCTGCTGACGGGAGCACCAATACTCGCTCAGGAGCCTTCTGACGTTGCGAAAAACGTGCGTATGATGGTTTCCGGTATTGTCAGTTACACCCGCTGGCCTGCGCTATCAGGGCCACCAAAGTTATGTATCTTTTCATCTTCACGTTTTAGTACCGCCCTACAAGAGAATGCCGCGACATCTTTGCCTTATCTGCCTGTCATCATTCACACTCAACAAGAGGCGATGATTTCAGGCTGCAATGGTTTTTATTTTGGCAACGAGTCACCGACATTCCAGATGGAATTAACCGAACAATATCCGTCAAAGGCGTTATTATTAATTGCCGAACAAAATACCGAGTGCATTATTGGTAGCGCCTTTTGTCTGATCATCCACAATAATGACGTCAGATTTGCCGTAAACCTGGATGCCTTATCGCGTAGCGGTGTAAAGGTCAACCCGGATGTCTTAATGCTCGCACGGAAGAAAAATGATGGATAACGATAATTCTCTTAATAAGCGCCCCACGTTTAAAAGAGCATTACGCAACATCAGTATGACCAGCATATTTATCACTATGATGCTGATCTGGTTGCTGCTTTCCGTGACCTCGGTGCTGACCCTGAAACAGTACGCGCAAAAAAACCTGGCACTGACAGCAGCAACAATGACTTACAGTCTGGAAGCAGCTGTCGTTTTTGCCGATGGCCCTGCAGCAACTGAAACACTGGCAGCGCTGGGCCAGCAAGGGCAATTTTCAACTGCAGAAGTACGTGATAAGCAGCAAAATATTCTGGCGTCCTGGCATTACACCCGTAAGGATCCAGGCGATACTTTCAGCAATTTCATAAGCCACTGGCTCTTCCCCGCCCCCATCATTCAGCCGATTCGTCACAATGGTGAAACCATTGGCGAAGTACGCTTAACCGCTCGCGACAGTTCAATCAGCCATTTTATCTGGTTTTCGCTCGCCGTACTGACCGGTTGTATTCTGCTGGCATCAGGCATCGCAATTACCCTCACCCGCCATTTGCACAATGGCCTGGTAGAAGCGCTGAAAAATATCACCGATGTCGTACATGATGTGCGTTCCAACCGCAATTTTTCCCGACGAGTTTCGGAAGAACGTATCGCTGAGTTTCACCGCTTCGCTCTCGACTTCAACAGTCTGCTGGATGAAATGGAAGAGTGGCAGCTTCGTTTACAGGCCAAAAATGCGCAGCTTCTGCGTACCGCGCTACATGACCCATTAACCGGGCTGGCTAACCGCGCAGCGTTTCGTAGCGGCATCAATACGTTGATGAACAATTCCGATGCCCGAAAAACGTCGGCGTTACTATTTCTTGATGGCGATAATTTCAAATATATCAATGATACCTGGGGTCATGCGACGGGCGATAGAGTCTTGATTGAAATCGCAAAACGGTTAGCTGAATTTGGCGGGCTGCGACATAAAGCATACCGCCTGGGCGGCGATGAATTCGCTATGGTGCTCTATGATGTACAGTCGGAATCTGAAGTGCAGCAGATATGCTCAGCACTGACACAAATCTTTAATCTCCCGTTTGATCTTCATAATGGCCATCAGACCACCATGACATTAAGCATTGGTTACGCGATGACCATTGAGCACGCCTCTGCGGAAAAATTACAAGAGATTGCCGATCACAATATGTATCAGGCCAAACACCAGCGTGCCGAAAAGCTGGTGAGATAACAAGGATATATCGATATGATAAAGCACCTGGTAGCCCCCCTGATTTTCACCTCACTAATACTGACTGGCTGCCAGTCCCCTCAGGGAAAGTTTACTCCTGAGCAAGTCGCCGCTATGCAATCTTATGGATTTACTGAATCCGCCGGCGACTGGTCGCTGGGCTTATCAGATGCCATTCTGTTCGCAAAAAATGACTACAAATTGCTCCCGGAAAGCCAGCAACAGATCCAAACCATGGCAGCCAAATTGGCCTCGACAGGGCTAACACATGCCCGTATGGATGGACACACCGATAACTATGGTGAAGACAGTTACAACGAAGGCTTATCATTGAAACGGGCGAATGTCGTGGCCGATGCATGGGCTATGGGTGGACAAATTCCACGCAGCAATCTCACCACACAGGGTTTAGGAAAAAAATATCCCATAGCCAGTAACAAGACCGCCCAGGGCCGCGCCGAGAACCGCCGCGTCGCAGTGGTGATTACAACCCCTTAAAACACGAGCAAACAGACAAAAAAAGGGCCAGCCAATTGGCCAGCCCTTCTTAACAGGATGTCGCTTAAGCGAAATCTTAGTTAAGACGCTCTTTGATACGAGCAGCCTTACCAGTACGCTCACGCAGGTAGTACAGTTTAGCTTTACGAACAGCACCACGACGTTTGACAGAAATGCTGTCAACTACCGGAGAGTGAGTCTGGAAGACACGCTCAACGCCTTCGCCGTTGGAAATTTTACGAACAGTGAATGCAGAGTGCAGACCGCGGTTACGAATAGCGATAACCACGCCCTCGAATGCCTGCAGACGTTTTTTGGAACCTTCAACAACCCATACTTTCACTTCCACGGTATCACCCGGACGGAAGGAAGGTACGTCCTGCTTCATCTGCTCTTGTTCAAGTTGCTTAATAATGTTGCTCATAATTTAATCTCTTATCCTGGGTAAACTGATATCTCGGGGGCTTACGCCATCCCATCATGTTTATGTTGCTGTTGTGCGTGTTCCGTTTTGAACTCCGCCAGCAACCTTGCTTGCTCTTCAGTCAGAGCCAGGTTTTCCAGAAGTTCAGGTCTTCTAAGCCAGGTACGGCCCAGCGACTGTTTCAAACGCCAGCGACGTATCTCGGCATGGTTGCCCGACAGTAACACTGGCGGAACTTCCATCCCTTCTAACACCTCAGGCCGCGTATAGTGCGGGCAATCCAGCAATCCTTCAGCAAAGGAATCTTCCGTTGCCGAGGCTTCATGTCCCAGTACTCCCGGAATAAACCGGGAAACGGAGTCAATCAGCGTCATTGCTGGTAACTCACCACCACTGAGAACGTAATCGCCGATTGACCATTCTTCGTCAATTTCGGTTTGGATCACGCGCTCATCTATACCTTCGTAGCGACCGCACACCAGAATCAATTTTTGATTCGTTGCCAGTTCGCTGACGCCCGCTTGATCAAGCTTGCGTCCCTGTGGTGACAGATAAATCACCTTTGCGCCTTCACCCGCCGCGGCTTTTGCTGCATGAATGGCGTCCCGCAAGGGTTGCACCATCATTAACATCCCCGGTCCGCCGCCGTAAGGACGATCGTCCACGGTACGGTGCCGGTCATGCGTGAAGTCGCGAGGACTCCAACTCTGGATGCTCAGCAGGCCATTTTTAACTGCCCGGCCAGTTACCCCGTAATCGGTAATTGCGCGGAACATTTCAGGAAACAGGCTAATTATGCCAATCCACATAGCGCCGTCTTTTACCGTTTATCCGGTGGTTTAAAAACCAGGATCCCAATCTACTTCGATTGAACGAGTAGTGAGATCGACTTTCTTGATAACCTGCCCATCGAGGAACGGTACGAGACGTTCCTTGATACCAAACGCATCTTTCAGGTTTGCCTTAATGACGAGAACGTCATTAGATCCGGTTTCCATCATATCGACGACTTTACCGAGATCGTAGCCTTCAGTGGTTACTACCTGGCAGCCCATCAGGTCTTTCCAGTAGTAGTCACCCTCTTCAAGCTGAGGCAGCTGCGATGAATCCACGACAATTTCACAATTCGTCAGCAGGTTCGCCGCATCACGATCGTCAACGCCTTTCAGCTTGATGATCATGTCCTGATTGTGGTGCTTCCAGCTTTCCAGCTGGACTTGCTGCCACTGACCCGCCTTCTGGATAAACCAGGGCTGATAGTCAAAAATGCTTTCGGCGTCTTCGGTGGAAGAAAACACTCTGAGCCACCCACGAATACCGTAAGACGAACCCATTTTTCCCAAAACGATGGGATCAACAGGTGCTTGCGCGGTGAGTTGTTTGCTCATCATGACCACCGTGACAGATTAAGCTGCTTTGTTTACTTCTTTGATCAGCGCAGCAACGCGATCAGAAATAGTTGCGCCCTGGCCAACCCAGTGAGCGATGCGATCCAGATCCAGGCGAGTGCCTTCTTCTTTTTCGCTAGCGATTGGGTTGAAGAAACCAACGCGCTCGATGAAGCGACCGTTGCGTGCATTACGGCTGTCAGCGACAACAACCTGGTAGAACGGACGCTTTTTAGCGCCGTGACGTGCTAAACGAATAGTTACCATAACATCCTCTTGTGTGAATAAAACAACCGGACCCCATCGAGGAACGGAGTCCGGTGTCATATTAAAAGCCCGAAAATTTTACTCATTTTTGCGGGAATTGCAATCAACAGTTGCTAACTCTGCTGTAAAAGGCCGTCGGCGGTGCAGCCAGTTTGGTGCCGGAGTGCGCGCAGTCACCGGAGCGTACACGCAGTACGTGAGGATGACGAGCACATCCCGGTGCCAAAATGGCAAACAAGCCAGGCCGATTAGCGACCAGGGAAGCCTGGGGGCATCATACCCTTCATGCTTCTCATCATCTTCGCCATTCCGCCCTTCTTCATTTTCTTCATCATGCGCTGCATGTCGTCGAACTGTTTCAGAAGACGGTTAACGTCCTGCACCTGCATACCGCAACCGGCAGCAATACGGCGTTTACGCGAACCTTTGATGATTTCTGGCTTAGCGCGCTCTTTCATCGTCATCGAGTTGATGATGGCTTCCATACGCACCAGCACTTTATCGTCCATCTGCGACTTAACATTATCCGGGATCTGCCCCATGCCCGGCAGCTTGCCCATCAGGCTAGCCATGCCGCCCATATTTTTCATCTGGCGCAGTTGCTCAAGAAAATCGTTGAGATCGAAGCCGTCGCCTTTTTTCAGCTTGCTGGCTAATTTCTCTGCCTGCGCGCGGTCAACTTTGCTTTCGATATCTTCGATCAGCGACAGTACGTCGCCCATGCCGAGAATACGCGACGCGATGCGGTCCGGATGGAACGGCTCCAGCGCCTCAGTTTTCTCGCCAACACCGAGAAACTTGATCGGTTTGCCAGTGATGTGACGAATAGAGAGCGCCGCACCGCCGCGGGCATCGCCGTCCACTTTGGTCAACACTACGCCGGTAAGCGGTAACGCTTCATTGAATGCTTTTGCCGTATTGGCCGCATCCTGACCGGTCATGGCGTCAACCACAAACAGGGTTTCAACCGGGTTAATCGACGCATGGACTTGTTTGATCTCGTCCATCATCGCTTCGTCAACGTGCAGACGACCAGCGGTATCCACCAGCAGCACGTCGTAGAATTTCAGTTTGGCTTCTTTCAGCGCCGCGTTAACGATATCTACCGGCTTCTGACCAACATCAGAAGGGAAGAAATCAACGCCCACCTGCTCTGCCAGCGTCTCAAGCTGTTTGATTGCCGCCGGGCGATAAACGTCGGCAGAAACCACCAGCACTTTCTTCTTGTGCTTCTCGCGCAGGAACTTACCGAGTTTACCAACGCTGGTTGTTTTACCGGCACCTTGCAGGCCCGCCATCAGCACGACCGCAGGCGGTTGCGCCGCCAGGTTCAGGGTCTGGTTCTCTTCGCCCATCGCCGCAACCAGTTCGTTACGGACGATTTTGACGAACTCCTGCCCCGGCGTCAGGCTCTTATTAACTTCATGACCAACCGCTTTCTCTTTTACGCGATTGATAAACTCACGCACTACCGGCAGAGCGACGTCCGCCTCCAGCAGCGCCATGCGCACTTCGCGCAGCGTATCTTTTACGTTGTCTTCAGTGAGGCGTCCACGGCCACTGATATTGCGCAGCGTGCGCGACAAACGATCGGTTAAATTATCAAACATTGTCTCTCGCCTGGGGTGGAAACGGTTGGCCGCAATCGCGACACATCATCAGTATTTTGCCGCAGTATAACATGAAGGCGTCTTTGTTGTTATGCAACGGTTGGAGCAGCGTTCACCTGACGCTATACTGCTTCTCTTTCTTATTGCTCAAACTGTCGACATCACTATGCCCGTTTTTGCTCTGCTCGCGCTTGTCGCCTACTCCGTCAGTCTTGCGCTGATTGTTCCCGGTCTGCTGCAAAAAAACGGCGGCTGGCGGCGCATGGCTATTATTTCTGCGGTCATTGCGCTGGTCTGCCACGCAATCGCTCTGGAAGCCCGCATCCTGCCCGACGGTGATAGCGGACAAAACCTCAGCCTGCTGAACGTTGGTTCATTGGTCAGTTTGATGATCTGTACGGTAATGACCATTGTGGCTTCTCGCAATCGTGGCTGGTTGCTGCTACCCATTGTCTATGCCTTTGCGCTTATCAACCTGGCGCTGGCGACCTTCATGCCCAATGAATACATCACCCATCTGGAAGCAACGCCTGGGATGCTGGTGCACATTGGCTTATCGCTCTTTTCCTATGCCACGCTAATTATCGCCGCCCTGTACGCGCTGCAACTGGCGTGGATTGATTACCAACTGAAGAACAAGAAGCTGGCATTTAACCAGGAAATGCCGCCATTGATGAGTATCGAGCGTAAAATGTTCCACATCACGCAGATTGGCGTGGTGCTGCTAACGCTCACGCTTTGCACTGGCCTGTTCTACATGCACAACCTATTTAGCATGGAAAATATCGACAAGGCTGTGCTCTCTATCGTGGCGTGGTTTGTCTATATTGTGCTGCTGTGGGGACATTACCATGAAGGATGGCGTGGACGCCGCGTCGTCTGGTTTAACGTTGCGGGCGCGGTAATTCTGACACTGGCCTACTTCGGCAGCCGAATTGTCCAGCAGTTAATCAGCTAAACCCAGAAAAGGAGTTTCCCCTGGAACACATTTCTACTACTACGTTGATCATTATTCTGATCATCATGGTGGTCATTTCAGCCTATTTTTCCGGGTCCGAAACCGGAATGATGACCCTCAACCGCTATCGTCTGCGACATATGGCGAAACAGGGTAATCGCTCGGCCAAACGCGTCGAAAAATTGCTGCGTAAGCCAGACCGCCTGATAAGCCTGGTGTTAATCGGCAATAACCTGGTCAATATTCTTGCCTCCGCGCTCGGCACTATTGTTGGGATGCGTTTGTACGGCGATGCGGGCGTGGCAATTGCGACTGGTGTGCTGACTTTTGTCGTACTGGTATTTGCTGAGGTATTGCCGAAAACCATTGCCGCGCTGTACCCGGAAAAAGTCGCTTATCCGAGTAGTTTTCTGCTGGCTCCGCTGCAAATTTTGATGATGCCGCTGGTCTGGTTGCTGAATGCTATCACCCGTATGCTGATGCGCATGATGGGTATCAAAACCGATATCGTGGTTAGCGGCTCTTTGAGCAAAGAAGAGTTGCGCACTATCGTGCACGAATCACGCTCACAAATTTCCCGTCGCAATCAGGATATGCTGCTGTCGGTGCTCGATCTGGAAAAAATGACCGTTGATGACATCATGGTGCCGCGCAGTGAAATTATCGGTATTGATATCAACGATGACTGGAAATCGATTCTGCGCCAACTCTCCCACTCACCTCACGGGCGCATCGTGCTCTACCGTGATTCGCTGGACGACGCCATCAGTATGCTGCGAGTACGTGAAGCCTGGCGGTTGATGTCGGAGAAAAAAGAGTTCACCAAAGAAACCATGCTGCGCGCCGCGGACGAGATCTATTTTGTGCCGGAAGGTACGCCGCTCAGCACGCAGTTGGTAAAGTTTCAGCGCAACAAAAAGAAAGTCGGCCTGGTCGTCAACGAGTATGGAGACATTCAGGGGCTGGTGACGGTTGAAGATATTCTGGAAGAGATTGTCGGCGATTTCACTACGTCGATGTCGCCAACACTTGCCGAAGAGGTCACGCCGCAAAACGACGGTTCGGTGATTATCGATGGCACCGCCAACGTGCGGGAAATCAACAAAGCCTTTAACTGGCATCTACCTGAAGACGATGCCCGCACGGTTAATGGCGTCATTCTTGAAGCTCTGGAAGAGATCCCTGTCGCTGGCACCCGCGTGCATATTGGCGAGTACGATATCGATATTCTCGACGTTCAGGACAATATGATTAAGCAGGTAAAAGTCTTTCCTGTAAAACCGCTGCGCGAGAGTGTGGCGGAGTAACGAAAACGGCCCTGCATTCGCATGCAGGGCCGTGAATTATTACGAAAACAGAAATTACGCTTTTGCTTTCGCTACAGTTACCATCGCCGCACGAATCGTACGACCATTCAGCGTATAACCCTTCTGCATAATGCCCAGTACGTTACCTGGCGCAACGTCATCAGATTCCACCATTGCGATAGCCTGATGCACATTCGGGTCCAGCGGCACGTTAGTTTCGGCGATCACTTCAACACCAAACTTACGCACAACATCCAGCATCGACTTCAGCGTCAGCTCAATGCCTTCAACCATCGCAGACATATCCGGGTTAGCTTTATCAGCCACTTCCAGCGCACGATCCAGGCTATCAATCACCGGCAGCAATTCGTTGATGAATTTCTCCAGCGCGAATTTGTGGGCTTTTTCAATATCCAGTTCAGTACGTCGACGCAGGTTTTCCATTTCGGCTTTTACACGCAAAATGCCGTCACGTTCACGGGTCTGGGCTTCAGCCAGCTGAGCTTCGAGATTCGCAATTTTTTCATCGCGCGGATCCACCTGCTCAGCAGAAGCTTCTGGCTCAACTGCCTCAATCTCTTCGTGCTGATCCATGATAATTTCTTCCGGGGCTTGCCCCTCAGGCGTTTTCTGTTCTTTACTACTCATGAATTTCTCCGCGTTTTTTTCGCATTCATCTCGCTAACTTCGCTTATTATGGGGATCAGTTTCAGGGTTTCAAGGGAAGCACTCACATTGTCATCAATCTTCGCAACAAGGACCTCGGAAAAATGAATAATCATTTCAAGTGTATTGGCATTGTGGGACACCCACGGCACCCCACTGCACTGACAACACATGAAATGCTCTACCGCTGGCTGTGCACAAAAGGTTACGAGGTCATCGTTGAGCAACAAATCGCTCACGAACTGCAACTGAAGAATGTGAAAACTGGCACGCTCGCGGAGATTGGGCAACTAGCTGATCTCGCGGTAGTCGTTGGTGGCGACGGTAATATGCTGGGCGCGGCACGCACACTCGCCCGTTACGATATTAAAGTTATTGGAATCAACCGTGGCAACCTGGGTTTCCTGACTGACCTTGACCCCGATAACGCCCAGCAACAGTTAGCCGATGTGCTGGAAGGCCACTACATCAGCGAGAAACGTTTTTTGCTGGAAGCGCAAGTCTGTCAGCAAGATTGCCAGAAACGCATCAGCACCGCGATAAATGAAGTGGTGCTTCATCCAGGCAAAGTGGCGCATATGATTGAGTTCGAAGTGTATATCGACGAGATCTTTGCGTTTTCTCAGCGATCTGATGGACTAATTATTTCGACGCCAACAGGCTCCACCGCCTATTCCCTCTCTGCAGGCGGTCCTATTCTGACCCCCTCTCTGGATGCGATTACCCTGGTGCCCATGTTCCCGCATACGTTGTCAGCACGACCACTGGTCATAAACAGCAGCAGCACGATCCGTCTGCGTTTTTCGCATCGCCGTAACGACCTGGAAATCAGTTGCGACAGCCAGATAGCACTGCCGATTCAGGAAGGTGAAGATGTCCTGATTCGTCGCTGTGATTACCATCTGAATCTGATTCATCCGAAAGATTACAGTTATTTCAACACATTAAGCACCAAGCTCGGCTGGTCAAAAAAATTATTCTAATTTTACGCCAGCCTCTTTACTGTATATAAAACCAGTTTATACTGTACACAATAACAGTAATGGTTTTTCATACAGGAAAACGACTATGTTGGCACAACTGACCATCAGCAACTTTGCTATCGTTCGTGAGCTTGAGATTGATTTTCATAGCGGCATGACCGTAATAACTGGCGAGACCGGCGCGGGTAAATCTATTGCAATAGATGCCCTCGGTCTTTGTCTCGGTGGTCGCGCTGAAGCCGACATGGTGCGTACCGGCGCTGCTCGCGCTGACCTGTGCGCCCGTTTTTCTCTGAAAGATACGCCAGCGGCTCTGCGCTGGCTGGAAGAAAATCAGCTTGAAGACGGGCATGAATGTTTGCTTCGTCGAGTGATCAGCAGCGATGGTCGCTCCCGTGGTTTCATCAACGGTACAGCTGTTCCTCTGTCACAACTGCGCGAACTGGGTCAGTTGCTGATTCAGATCCATGGTCAGCACGCTCATCAATTACTCACCAAACCTGAGCACCAAAAATTCCTGCTTGATGGCTATGCCAATGAAACCTCTCTACTGCAGGAAATGACCGCACGTTATCAGTTGTGGCATCAAAGCTGCCGTGACCTCGCGCATCATCAACAGTTAAGTCAGGAACGCGCCGCCCGTGCGGAACTGCTGCAATACCAATTAAAAGAACTTAACGAATTTAATCCGCAGCCCGGAGAGTTTGAACAAATCGACGAAGAGTACAAACGTCTGGCGAACAGCGGTCAATTGCTGACCACCAGCCAGAATGCATTGGCATTAATGGCCGACGGTGAAGACGCAAACCTGCAAAGTCAGCTTTACACGGCTAAACAACTGGTGAGCGAATTGATTGGCATGGACAGCAAACTGTCCGGCGTACTTGATATGCTGGAAGAAGCTACCATCCAGATTGCTGAAGCCAGCGATGAACTGCGCCACTACTGCGATCGTCTGGATCTCGATCCCAACCGACTATTTGAACTTGAACAGCGCATCTCAAAACAGATTTCGCTGGCACGTAAACATCACGTCAGCCCTGAGGCATTGCCACAGTATTACCAGTCGCTACTGGAAGAACAGCAGCAACTGGACGATCAGGCCGACTCACAAGAAACGCTTGCGCTGGCGGTAACGAAACATCATCAGCAGGCACTGGAAATCGCGCGCGCATTACACCAACAACGCCAGCAATATGCAGAAGAACTTGCACAGCTGATCACCGACAGTATGCATGCGCTCTCAATGCCGCATGGGCAGTTTACGATCGATGTTAAATTTGACGAGCATCACCTGGGCGCTGACGGTGCCGATCGTATTGAGTTTCGGGTAACCACCAACCCAGGTCAGCCAATGCAGCCTATTGCCAAAGTCGCATCCGGTGGTGAATTGTCCCGCATCGCACTGGCAATCCAGGTCATCACGGCGCGTAAAATGGAAACCCCGGCACTGATTTTTGATGAAGTGGATGTAGGTATTAGCGGTCCAACAGCGGCAGTTGTCGGCAAACTGCTGCGTCAACTCGGCGAATCAACTCAGGTGATGTGTGTTACCCACCTGCCACAAGTCGCGGGATGTGGTCATCAACACTATTTTGTCAGCAAAGAAACCGATGGTGCGATGACAGAAACGCATATGCAATCCCTGAATAAAAAAGCGCGGTTACAAGAGCTGGCGCGCCTGCTTGGTGGCAGTGAAGTCACACGTAATACACTGGCGAATGCGAAAGAACTGCTTGCAGCGTAAACTTTTTTCCTGCTTCACGGTCAGAGTAAACAGCAAAACGCCGTAAGACCGGAAAGCAAAAGGTTTTAAAGTGATGAAAGGTCTATTATCATCGGCATATTACAGATGAGCCACGTACTGCTCGGGCCCGAAAAGGAATCAAATCACTATGCGCTGTAAAACGCTGACTGCTGCAGCAGCAGTACTATTGATGTTGACCGCAGGCTGTTCCACTCTGGAGCGAGTGGTTTACCGTCCTGACATCAACCAGGGGAACTATCTGACCGCTAACGACGTATCCAAAATACGTGTTGGCATGACGCAACAACAAGTTGCGTACGCATTGGGTACACCGCTGATGTCCGATCCATTTGGTACGAATACCTGGTTCTATGTCTTCCGCCAGCAACCAGGTCATGAAGGTGTAACGCAGCAAACGCTGACGCTGACCTTTAACAGTAGCGGTGTGTTGACCAATATTGATAACAAACCTGCGCTGAGTGGTAACTAATAATAAAGTTGCTCTCAAAGACGTTAAAAAAGGTGCTCAATGAGCACCTTTTTTCTGTCTGTTATTTATTCGCTGATTTTTCTGCTCGTTGCCTGCGAAGCTCTTTCGGATCGGCAATGAGAGGGCGATAAATCTCCACCCGATCGCCATCATGCACACTATCGCTTAGTTTTGCCGGACGGCTGTAAATGCCGACTTTGTTTTTAGTTAAATCGATATCGGTACGCAATTCCAGCAAGCCACTGGCGCGAATAGCTTCTTCAACCGTCGCGCCCTCCTGCAGCGTCACGCGCTGCAGGTACTGCTTCTCAGGTAGCGCATAAGCCACCTCAACGGCAATTTTACCTGGCACTGTAAACCTCTTTCGCACGAACCGTAAAAGCCTGGACCATATTAGACGCCAGCTCTTTAAACACGCGACCAAAGGCGAGTTCAATCAACTTATTGGTAAACTCAAAGTCGAGATGAAACTCGATACGACACGCCTCCTGGCTCAGCGGCGTAAACTTCCATCCACCAATCAATTTCTTGAACGGCCCATCCACCAGATTCATAAGAATACTTTGGTTACTGGTCAACTGGTTGCGGGTAGTAAACGTTTTGCTGATCCCAGCCTTAGAGACATCTACCGCCGCAGTCATCTGCCCAGGAGTGGACTCCAGAATCCGACTTCCGGTACAACCCGGCAAAAACTGAGGATAAGACTGAACGTCATTCACTAACTGATACATTTGCTCCGCGCTGTAGGGTACCAGTGCGGTCCGGCTAATCTGAGGCATAACAATTTCCATCAACAAAAATCCAACAAATAATATCATTTATCCTGCTGTAAAAAAAACGCTATCCCGGCGCTGGGTAACATCGGGTTCATGCTAAGATAGAGCCTTGTCCCCCGCAGGATTGATATGGGGTGTTTTCGATTTCAGATTACCGATGATTCACGACGCTTATGACGAAGAAAAAAGCACATAAACCTGGTTCAGCGACCATCGCGCTTAACAAGCGCGCCCGTCACGAATACTTTATCGAAGAAGAGTTCGAAGCGGGACTTGCCCTGCAAGGCTGGGAGGTTAAATCCCTGCGCGCAGGAAAAGCCAATATCAGCGACAGCTACGTCCTTCTGCGTGACGGAGAGGCATTTCTGTTTGGCGCTAACATCACGCCAATGGCCGTGGCCTCCACGCATGTGGTGTGCGATCCTACCCGTACCCGCAAGTTACTTCTCAACCAACGCGAACTGGACTCATTGTACGGTCGCGTCAATCGAGAAGGCTATACCGTAGTGGCGCTCTCCCTGTACTGGAAAAATGCCTGGTGCAAAGTGAAAATCGGCGTCGCCAAAGGTAAAAAACAGCACGATAAACGTTCAGATATCAAAGAACGCGAATGGCAGGTGGATAAAGCACGTATCATGAAAAACGCCCACCGTTAAACCTGCACTCCAATTATTGACCAGTTCCTCACCGCGCCTCCCTCTCCGGCGGCGCGAATGAACATCTTATTGGCTATCACATCCGACACAAATGTTGCCATCCCATTGCTTAATCGAATAAAAATCAGGCTACATGGGTGCTAAATCTTTAACGATAACGCCATTGAGGCTGGTCATGGCGCTCATAAATCTGGTATACTTACCTTTACACATTGGGGCTGATTCTGGATTCGACGGGATTTGCGAAACCCAAGGTGCATGCCGAGGGGCGGTTGGCCTCGTAAAAAGCCGCAAAAAATAGTCGCAAACGACGAAAACTACGCTTTAGCAGCTTAATAACCTGCTTAGAGCCCTCTCTCCCTAGCCTCCGCTCTTAGGACGGGGATCAAGAGAGGTCAAACCCAAAAGAGATCGCGTGGAAGCCCTGCCTGGGGTTGAAGCGTTAAAACTTAATCAGGCTAGTTTGTTAGTGGCGTGTCCGTCCGCAGCTGGCAAGCGAATGTAAAGACTGACTAAGCATGTAGTACCGAGGATGTAGGAATTTCGGACGCGGGTTCAACTCCCGCCAGCTCCACCACTTTTGATAGGACTGCAACCGGACAGCAGCAATAAAAACAGCCACTTACGGACACTGACCAGACAGAAGGCAGACAGAGAAAAGACAAAAATATGCACGTGAAATGCACGCGCATTTTAAAAGAACCTCAGATCTCACGGTCTGGGGTTTTTCTATTTGTAACTAAGAGTAACAAAAAACCCTCCCCCTTTCGCGCTCCGCTCGCCTTGACACTTTTTATTTTTACAGTAAAAATACTGTATGCAACCACAGTAGTTTTCCGGGGGCTTTTATGTTCATTGAACTGGTTTATGACAAACGCAATGTAGAGGGGCTCGAAGGGGCCAGAGAAATTATCCTGGCAGAACTGACGAAACGAGTGCATCAGATTTTCCCTGATGCCGAAGTAAGGGTGAAGCCGATGCAAGCCAATGCGCTTAACGGCGACTGCACTAAAACTGAAAAAGAAAGGCTGAACCGTATGCTTGAGGAAATGTTCGAAGAAGCTGATATGTGGCTGGTTGAAAGCTAGCCATTCCATCTGTAAGAAGAAGTTTTGTGAAACACTACATTTTGTGCTGCAAAATGAGCAACACAACCACATGGAACTTTTCGCATTTCAGAGTGTCTAAGTATTTATAATGTACTATCAGAATCGCATCTTTAGTTAAAAATGCTATCTGATTGCAAGTGACTGATGGGTTGAAACTCATTAATATGTACTAAAGTTTACCCATACGGTAAAATTGTTGCAGTATCCGAAAAAAACTACAAACCAAAGGAGGCATGTTATGGCGTATCCAACGTTAGCTGTGGCTAATGCCTTCATTGAAAAAGCATTAGCCAATGAATTATCCGATCTGACGCCTATGAAACTTCAAAAATTGATGTTTTATGCTCAGTCATGGCATCTGAAGATTTACGACGAACCTTTGATAGACGATTTTTTCTCCAAATGGCAGTATGGTCCGGTAATACCATCGTTGTACCATGAGGTTAAAAGTTATGGTTCTTCACAAATCAATAGCCTGATAAGTAATCTAATGCACACTCCGCAAGGCGTCATGATTGCTACACCTAATGTACCAAGGCAAGACACCAAAACACGTCAATTGATTGATAAGATTGTTAGTGTTTATGGCCCTCTTCGTGGGACTCAGTTATCTTACCTAACTCATCAACCAGGTACGGCTTGGTCAAGAACAGAAGGTTATAGTTCAGTTATTGGCAATAACCTTCTCAAAGAGTGTATTGAGTAGTTTATTTCATGGCTCAGCGTTCTTCACTCGAAGATATTAGCCTCCCGGGATCGGCTGATGCGATCCCGGATTCAATATCTGTTACTGATGAACAAGCCTCTCCCGAAAAGCATCCTGCGTTAGTCCTTCAGGAAGTAGAGGATCGTATTGCAGATCGTGCATTGCGCGAGAAATTTGGAGACAAGGCATATAAAGTTGTCAGAAAGACCTTATATGGATGGTGCTGGCTTCTGGCAATCTATGCTGCATTAAAATTCCGATTTCAAGTGGAAATATTTTCAGACAATGTACTTATAGCTATAACTTCCGCAGTTACACTAAACGTTTTTGCAGCATTCCTTGGTGTAATACGAGGCCTCTTCCCAGCGACAAAGCCAACCAAGGATTAGAACATTCCTGCAGTCTCTAAATACGGTATCTGGTTTGTTCGTTGAGCACTATGTAAACTCCGCACCGGCTGGCAACCATTCAATAATCGCACTATCAAAAGTTCATCAGCCAGCAGCAGCACGTCCTGCATACGTCGTCTCTGCGGTCCTTTTTACGATTTATGGCAGTACTGGTGAATTATGAGCAATCTGACTGACTCCAGGCATGGCAAGTGCCCCCAACGCGAGACGCTCTGATTAATCCTGAATACTACTGTGTACTTAACACTTCTTACATTTCACACTGACGACGATTTTGTTTTCTTCCGTAAAAATTTTCAGTATCATTACTACGACATAACCTTATCTTTTTTTTGATTCTATAGTCCAGTCGCCCCATACACTGAGCATATCTGTATGGGGCTTTTTTTAGCTGACATTTACCTAATAAATTCACTTCAAATTATTTCAATTAAAATAAAGAAGTCAGACATTTATAACTCTCGCATGTATTTCCTGTGCTCAGGTTATTTTTTCGAACAGGTGATTGCCTTCTCAAAAAACATTAAGTAACATGCTTTGTGGTAACCTCTATAAATAATAAAAAATGGTGTAACTTCTGATACTTTCATCCCCGTGCAGGCTGACGGGGATTTTTTTTATCCGGACACACTCAACTTCACAGTAGCCTGTCGCCACCCTTCTTATTGTTAAAAGATGAAAAAATCATTTAATTAATCTACGTTGCATTCACTTTGTTTTATTTTTCTGTAAATACCTGTATTATCTTTTCGCTACACTACTACTCTCTTACATTTGATATCCCATGCAGTACGTTTGCTGCATGGTTTTTTTGTCTTAAATTGATTATCAACATATTAATTACCTTATTAATTTAACTTAACTTATCATGGAGCATACCTGGCATAAAATTTCATTCTTTGGATTGCCTCTTAACATGACCTTTAGTAATATTGCCCCTGTATCTTCATGGACAAACTACAACAATCTTCCTATAGCATAGGGCAAGCCTTCTTTTGACCCCCCGTGCAGTCTGCACGGGGCTTTTTTTTATTTTTCTCCTGACATTCCATAGAGCCAACTCCTTTTTATTGCATTTAAAAATGCCATGCATCATTAATTACCATGCTAATTTTTAGCTCGTCATAATATGTAATTAAAATTAAAATCCTTTCTCGATTCCAGTTAAATGATTCACATTCATACAATTGCTCTGCTCACTCAGATTCAGTAATATAATTTGCGATCTATCCTTATTAATTTCAGAATAATTTTGACTCAGCCCCTCTTTTTTTCTGTGCGGGGCTTTTTTTTACCTTTTTCTCCTGATGCTTACCGAAACCAGTTCTTTTTTGCATTAAAAAACATTGCAACATTTTAATTGAAAGACTAATTCTTAGTCGGCTATATTATTCAATTCAAATTAAAGTCATCTCTCATTTTCATTTAAATAATTCACACTATGCCGATTGCTTTTTTTATACATACCTTATACTATAACGACGTTTACCTTATAAGATGCAGTTATTACAGAGTAATTTTATTAGCACCCCTGTTCACCACCGTGCAGGGGCTTTTTTTATTCAATTCACCAGTGGCTTATACCGTACCTCTCCATAATTACCCCGACCGAACAGCCTGATGGCAGCATACATCAATATCCTGCGCCAGCGGGGAATACCCGGGACCTTCATTGCGTCTCGAAATATCCGGTCTGCCTCCGCTTTTGTCCTCAGCGCATTGTCATACAGCCAGTCATGTATTATCGCTGCCCTGGTATAATGCCAGTGTGGCGGATGTTCCCCGGAACCAACTCCTTTTCATTGCATTTATAAATATTACAAACTTTTAATTACCATGCTAATTTTTAGCTCATCATAATATACATTTAAAATAAAAACCTTTTCTCGGTTTCAGTTAAATAATTCACATTCCGTTAATTGCTTTATTTATTTGG